>Ga0137415_10008735_pt1 | contig 10048 bp, 10 predicted proteins | sample CZODoug3_1_1_16f_FD_183082 | JGI IMG/M metagenome (GOLD analysis project Ga0137415, IMG submission 183082) | Vadose zone soil fungal communities from Angelo Coast Range Reserve, California, USA - CZODoug3_1_1_16fungal (Hybrid Assembly) | ecosystem: Environmental > Terrestrial > Soil > Vadose... | reverse complement strand
TGCCCCGCGCGCGCACCCACAACTCGTGACCTGCAATGGCGAGGCGGTACTCCATCTCGAAGGAATCCGTGCCGCCGAGCGGTACCGAGTGGCCGACGGCGTCCGAAATTCTATGCTGACTGTCGGGACGGGCGTAGCGCGCCCCCGTTGGTGGGCGCCCGCGAGGTATTCATGGCGGCACCCAGTGAACGGCCGCCTTTCACGCGCAGATGCGACATTCCAACCGTGCCCCCCTTCCCTAGGATGCGCAGCGACAGACTGCCTGTGTTGGCTGAACTCGCCAGCTGGTAGCCAGGTTACGAAAAACGTTCCTGTTCTAACACGGACACAGTTTGATTCGCAATGGAGCGTTGGATTCAGAAAAATTGCTGCCGGCCGAAGTCAGCCGCCTTCCTTCAGCAGGGTCGCAATCAGCTTGCGCAGCGCCGCCGCGTCCTCCAGTGTCAGATCTGCGCGGCGGCCGCCGCTGACGGCACGAATCGTGCCGGCGCGATCAATGACCACGAGCTGCGGAATGTTCAGCGTCTCATTGCTGCTGCGGCCGAGGTAGGCATCAACGACGTCCTTGGTAGCGTAGCCCACCGGATATGTGAGCTTGAAGTAGTCCACCATCGCGGGCACGAGCTCGCCATGCGAATTAGTGTCGTTGGGTGGATCGAAGACGACGCCGACCGGTTGAAAGCCCTGCAACGCAGCTTCACCGTGCAGCTCGTTGAGCATGGTCGCGACGCGCAGACAGTGCTGGGACTTGACGAACAGAAACTCCAGGACGACGACCTTGCCGCGCAGGCTGGAGAGCTCGGTCGTGCTGCCACCGGGTACCGCGATGGCGAGCTCCGGTGACTGGCGTGGCACGAGCGCCGCGGACCAGACGAGGGCGGAAGCGGTCGCAATTGCGACCGTTGCGAGTGCGAGTAACTTTCTCATGTCGACACCTGCTCCCATTTGATGATGATGCGCTGGGTCTCGGCCGCGGCGCTGGCGGCGGCATCTTCTGCAGAGCGCTTTCCCTCGAGAACGCTCTGAACCATTCGGGGCACCAGTGAGCTGTTGAACACTTCCATGTAGGCGGGAGTTGCAAACCCGGGCATGCCGAGATTCGGTGTCCAGTGGAGTGCATCCTTCAGCTCTACGTACTTGTATCCAGGGTCTGCGTAGGGATCTTTGGATAGACGCACAATGAGATCCGGGACCGTCTTGGGGTAGATGGGAAAGTTGCAGCCCAGGCTTTTGTCATAGCCGTCCCGCGATGTGTCTATCAACGCCGCGAGAAACTGCTGCGCAGCTTCCTGATTGCGCGAGAAATTCCACACCACGGAACAATTGGTGATGTGGGGAAGGGCGGTGACTCCCATCCCATTGGTCCCCAGCAAGGGTGGTTTCAGTCGCAGTTTGCTCGCCAGCTGCGGAGCCTGCCGCTCAGCCGCGCGCATCAGACTGATCGCGTTGATCGTAGACGAAGTCTTACGCGCCAACATCGCCCGGACGTTGCCCGCCGGCGACCACTTGAGTTGCTCCGGTGTACCGGACTCCTGGTAGAGCGCCTGTATGTATTTCAGGGCACTGACGGCGAACACATTCTTGTTGAAGATCGGGTTGCCACCCGAATCCATTACCCAGGCACGGAATGCGTACAACAGGGTGTGCAGCGTCACATTGCCTTCGAGCGTCGGTGAGAAGGCGAGCCCGCAGGCAATCTGGGATTTCGCGCGCAATTTGCGGCCGCCGGCGCGTAAGTCTGTATAGCTGACCGGTCCTAATGGCAAGCCGACCTCGGCCCATTGGTCCTGAAAAAAATGCAGCGGGGCGGGCATCCAGAAGTCCGTGAATGCAAAATGCTTCCCCGTCCTGGGATTGAATGTCGAACGGTATGCCAGCTGGGGAATGGCCCCGTATTTGCCGGCGACGGCCTGGTACACGCCCGTGTGATCGATCGTGTGTTGGTAATATTCGGCCGGGGGTGCAGGAAAGATGAAGATGTCGTGACCCTTGCCGGCCTTTGTTTCGGCTGTCGCAGTGGCGGCGATCCTCTCCAGCGGGATCGTGTCAACGCTCACCAACGTTTCGTTCTGCCTGCCCCATTCTGCGGCGACACTCGCGAACCAGATGTCGAATTCGGGCACGAAGTGTGCCCACTTCGCGATCCGCAGGGTCTTGCGGCCCGCGACTGCGCTGCCGGGCATCAGACCGAGTGAGGCGCCAACCGCGGCTGCTGTGGCGAGTGTGACAAAACCGCGGCGGTCCATCTGTGCATCGGTGGATTTCAACATCCTCGGATCCCTCCCTTGAAACGCACAACCCTGTCAGGTGAAGGATTCGCCTGACAGGGTGTGCTGCTACTGACTCAGGTAGCCGGCCACATGTGTACCGCGGGAATTACTCTGAAGAAGCGGTGGCCCCGCCGTCGCCGTTGCCTGGAAAGATTCCAAACTTCTGCAAACTGACGAAGTTGGCCGTCATCTGGGGATTCTGCGGCGCTCCGTTGGGCTGGTGGACCTGGTCCAGGAAGGCATCCTTGGCAATGGCACCGTTGCGCGGATCGGGAATAGCGGGGCAGACGAGCCAGACCGCACCGCCGTCGATCGCGCCGCCCGGCTCCGAGCCGGTTTCCAGGTTGCCCTCGGCCCCGCAGCCATTCGCCTCAATCTGATTGTTGGTCTCATCCGGGGTCTTGATGATGGGAGTGCCATCCAGGTTGGCGCCATTCTTGGCAATCAGCGCCTTGAAGATGGGGCCGCACACCGGGCCGGGATTGGCCGGATCCACCGTGAACCAGATGTAAGTGACTATCCACATCCCCAGCAGGTCGTCACAGAAGTAGCCATACGGCGTGCTCGTGATGGTGTCGCAGACATTGGGATCGGAGCTGATGCAGTTGTTGTCACTGCCGTCGATGACGTTGCGGTTGGAAGCGAACCTCCAGTCCTGCCGCAGGTTGGGCGTGTAGACAGTGCTCACGTTATCGTGCTGGAAGGAATCAACGACATCGGTAATTTGACGCGAACTCAATCGGCCACAGCGGCGCAGCATGCAGAGTTGGTTCGCAGGTTGATCAGCGCATACCAACAAATGATTCAGCGCGCCCACGTGCACGGCATAAAGGCGATCGGCGGGACGATCACGCCGTTTACCGGCTCCGAGTTCTATCACCCGGATGCCGCCAACGAATCCGACCGAACGCAGGTTAACGCCTGGATTCGGGGCGCGGGGCACTTCGACGCCGTAATCGACTTCGACAAGACGATCGCAGACCCGGCCCATCCGGAACGCATGCTCGCCACTTACGACAGTGGCGACCACCTGCACCCGTCAGCGGCGGGCTATCGCGCTATGGCCGATGCGATTCCCCTGACTTTGTTCCAGCCTCTTTCTTCGTTGCAGAAAGGGCCTCAATCTGGTCCATGATGCGGCTCATGCGGGCAACGAGCGCTTGATACGGCGCCGGGGTCGCCATGTCCAGACCCGCCTTACGGTACAGGTTGTACGGATAGTCCGAACCACCGGCCTTCAGCATGTTGATGAATCGTGTACGAGCGTCCTTGTCCCCACGCTCAATTGCATCAGTTAACTGCGAGGCTCCGGCGATTGACGTCGCGTACTGCCAGACATAGAAGCCGTAATAGAAGTGGGGCACGAACGCCCATTCGATGCAATACGCGGGGTCGATTTTCATGGCGCCCTGTGCATCGCCGTAGTACTTCTTCAGCACGCCGCAATACAGGTCGGTCAGACGCTGGCCCGACAGCGCCCGACCTTGCTCGAGCTCCTGGTGAATGGACAGCTGAAATTCCGCAAACATGACCTGGCGGAAGAACGATCCCCGTATCAGCTCGAGGCCCTGGCCCAGGTAGTACAACTTTTCGCTGTTGGTCTTGGCGTGCGCCACCAGGTTGTCATTGAGCAGCATCTCGTTGGAGATCGAGGCGGTCTCCGCGGTGAAAGCCGAGTAATTTGCGGTCGGGTACGGCTGCACCTCGTTCGCGAGCAGTGTGTGAACTGCATGGCCCCACTCGTGCACGTAGGTGCTCAGCGACTGGTAGTCGTCGTTGTAGTTGAGCAGCAGATAGGGGTGGACGTCATAGGCGCCCGGATTCATGTAGCCGCCGGGTGCTTTGCCCGGGTGCGGCGCAATGTCTATCCAACGGCCGTCGAAACCGTGCTGCAGCTTCTTTCTATATTCAGGACCAAACGGGGCCGTCGCTTCGAAGGCCAGTTTCTTCGCATCTTCGACGCTGAAGCTGAGTGACTTCGGCGCCTCAAAGAGCGACGGGTAGACGTCGTAGTAGGCCAAGTCTCCCTGGACGCCGAGCCGTTGTTTGCGAAGTCGCAGGTAGCGATACATCTGCGGCAGGCCGGCATTCGCCTGGGCCACCAGTTGTTCATACACGGCTGCGGGCATGTTGTCGGCGAACAGCGCGTCGGCCAGCGCGCTTGGATAGTGGTGAACCGATGCGTCGAATTCTTCGGTCATGACCTGGGTCGCAAGAATCTGACCGAAAGTACCCTGGTATCGGGACCAGGTGTTCCAGAAACTATCAAACACCAGTTTGCGGTCGGCGCGATTCGGCGACTGGCGGTACTTCTCATACGCGGGAGTATCGAGGCGTGCCTGCGTGCCATCGCTCAACGTTATGGTGGGAAACGGCAGGTCGCCGTTGGCAAGTTGAGAAAAAATCGAATTCGGCTGCTGCGCCATGTTCGCTGCGGCCGCCACAACGCCTTCCGCTTCGGCGCTCAGCGTATGGGGAGCACCGCGCAAAACACCGTCGAGGAAGTGCCCATAAAGCTTCTCTAGCTCCGGCGATTGCTGCTCGAATGCATGCACCTTGTCTACGCCGATCGCCAGGATTTCGGGGTTCATCCACGAGGTAGCCTCACCAATGGAGGAGAGCAGCGCTATGGCCGTCTGCGCCCGTTCCTGGCTGTCGCTGACTCGGACATCTTCGTCACGCCGGAGGGCGGCATACGCCGCGAGCCGGTTCGCTTCCTTGTTTGAAACACTCACGGCCTGCAGGGCGGCCAGCAACTGTTGCGGGCTGCGAGCCAGGGTGCCTTTGAACTGGGGGAGAGTGGCGATCTGTTGCGCCACTTTGGGTTGCTCGGTGCTCCAGGCTTCTGCAGACGGGTAGAGCTCAGTGAGGTCCCAGGTGGCAGCCCCTCGGGACTCAAATGGGGCAGTCACGAGGAACGTCGCCAGGAGCAATGCAAACGGTCTCATGTATCGAATCCTTGATGTCATCGGTGTGGCCTGAACTGCATCGACCCCTGCAAATATCTCAGCTTGCGAGCAGGTTCGCGAGTTGCCGGTGCGGGTCGTTTAGAAATCGCCTGGCGACCACATAATGCTCGGTGTCCTCCAGTGCGACCCGGTCGAAGCCATCAGCGCCAATCTGGTAAATCCAGGCATTCGGATACGCCATGAGAATGGGTGAGTGAGTGGCGATGACGAATTGCGAGCGCTTGTCGACGAGTTGATGGATACGGGAAATCATGGCCAGTTGGCGTGTAGGTGACAGCGCCGCTTCGGGCTCATCCAGTACGTAGAAACCGTTGCCGCCGAAGCGGTTCATCATCACCGCAAAGAATGATTCGCCGTGGGACTGCTCGTGCAGTGAGCGGTGTCCATAGGAGTCGATGATGGGAGGGCCAGAAGCGGGTTCCGCATCGAGATGCTCAATCTCGGTGGCGAGGTTGAACAGGCTCTCCGCCCGCAGGAAGAATCCATCTCGCGGCCGGTGGATGCCTTTGACGAGTCGCAGGTACTCGTGCAGGACCGAGTGCGACGCCCGTGTGCCGAACCGAAAATTCCTGGTACCGCCTTCGGCGTTGAATCCCCACGCAACCGCGAGCGCTTCCAACAGTGTCGATTTGCCACTACCGTTTTCGCCTACTACGAAAGTCACTGCTGGGTGCAGATCGAGGTCGTCGAGATGGCGGACCATGGGTAATGAAAATGGGTACGCGTCGAAGGATTCGATTTTTTCGCGACGGAGTTTCACTCCGCGGACGTAGCGATCCGATGGTTTGATACTCATGCCGGAATACTGGCACATTTTGTTCGGCAGGGCAGGTGCCTCTCCGGTGCTTGCAAGATAGGCCGGCCCCACGCACGATCCGCAGTGTGAATGGCACCACATGGAGACTGTGACGCTCAATGGCTCACCCACGCCCCTTCCGCGACTGGCCCGCCGGCTGTTTGATCGCATTCGCGCTGGTGATGAGCGTCTGCGGATACTTTGTTATAACGGCATGGAGAATGTCGGTCATCAAGTCCGCGACCGCCTATGTTCAGGCGATATGGATCGGTTACCGCGACGATCGCGATAAGGTCACGCCTCTACTGATCAAAGACGAACGCAAGTCGCGTTACATATTGCTGGGGGTGCCCCCGGGAAATACGGCTCACCCCCGTGATTGGATCATCGTCAATGCTACTCCGGGTGGCGAAATCGTGACGGTCCCGGGGGACGGGCGATTTGCCGTAGCCTGTTCGTATTTGACCGTGCTTCAACGGGAAGTGAACGTAGACCGAAAGGTGGGGCAATTCCTCGCGTCTCGCTGTCAGCATTGAGCTCGGGGGCGGCTCGACGCGCACTGCGGCCGGCGCGGTGAATGTCGAGCTAGAAATTTGTGGTGGCAACCTTCAACGCCTGCCGATACTCCCGCCCCCGGGCAATGTAGTGCTCGCAAGCATGCCGCATCATCGCCAGGTCGCGATCGGTCACCTGCCGCACAATTTTCCCAGGCGCGCCCATCACAACTGACCCATCCGGAATCTCCTTGTCGGGCGGCACCAGGGCGCCCGCGGCGATGAGGCAGTTGCGCCCGATTCGCACCCGGTCCAAAACCATGGCGCCGTTGGCGATCAGGCTGCCGTCGCCGACGGAGCAGGAGTGAACGAGTGTGCGGTGCCCGAGGGTGACGTTGTTTCCCAGGTGTACCGGGCTTCCTTCGTCGACGTGGATGATGCTTCCGTCTTGAATGTTGGTGCCGTCGCCAACAACGATACGGTCACTGTCCGCGCGCAGGACGCAGTTGAACCACACGGTGGCGCCACGCCCCAAAGTGACGGAACCGATCACCTGAGCGCCGGGGGCGACATAATAATCGTCGCCGACGGTCTCCAGTTTTCGGTCTCCTAAGGTATAGATCATGTGACTCTCCCAGCGGATGGGCCCATGATACCGGGAATTATGGAGGACCCATGCCCCTGCCCACGACGCTGATCGAGCCCATTGTTGCGCAAGCAGACGCCTTCGCCGCTGTGCGACGTGATATCCACGCCCATCCTGAGCTTTGCTTTGAGGAACAGCGCACGTCCGATCTCGTTGCGCAGCTGCTCACCGAGTGGGGTATTCCCATCCACCGTGGCTTGGGAAAGACGGGCGTCATCGGAATCATCAGAAGCGGACAGAGCAACCGGGCTGTGGGTTTGCGCGCTGACATGGATGGACTGCCGGTTACGGAGTTCAACACCTTTGGCCACGCGAGTGTCGTTAAAGGAAAAATGCATGCGTGTGGCCACGACGGCCACACAACAATGCTGTTGTCGGCCGCTCAATATCTATCGAAGCATCGGAATTTCGACGGCACGGTTTACTTGATCTTCCAACCTGCGGAAGAGGGTGGTGGCGGCGCCCGCGAGATGATCAAGGAGGGACTGTTCGATCAGTTCCCGATGGAAGCGGTGTTCGGCGTGCACAACTGGCCGGGCCTCGAGGTCGGGCAGTTTGCTGTCAACGCAGGGCCCGCGTTCGGCTCCAGCAACGAATTCACTATCACCATCCGCGGCAAAGGCGCGCATGCCGCGATGCCTCACAACGGAATCGATCCGATTCCCGTCGCGTGCCAGATGGTCCAGGCGTTTCAGACTATTATCACTCGCAACAAGCGCCCCATCGACGCAGGCGTGATTTCGGTGACGATGATCCGTGCGGGCGAAGCAACGAATGTGATACCTGACTCATGCGAGTTGCGTGGGACCGTGCGGACCTTCACGCTCGAAGTGCTCGACATGATCGAGCGGCGCATGTGCGAAGTCGCGCACGCGACGTGTGCGGCTTTCGATGCGACCTGTGATTTCAGTTTCCATCGGAACTACCCGCCGACCATCAACCATGCCGCGGAGTCGCAGTTTGTCCGGGGTGTGTTGGGCCAGTTGGTGGGCGCGCAGAATGTGAAGGAGTTTGAGCCTACCATGGGTGCCGAGGATTTCAGTTTCTATCTCCTCGAGAAACCCGGGTGCTACTTCGTCATCGGCAACGGCGATGGAACGCACCGCGACGGTGGTCATGGCGGCGGGCCCTGCATGCTCCACAACCCGAGCTATGACTTCAACGACCAGCTCATTCCGTTGGGCGCCTCGATGTGGGTCCGCTTGGCGGAGAGCTGGCTCAGCACGCCGCGCTAGCGTCGACGCGTGAGCCGCTCTGCAACCGCAGTTGCGGGCCGCCGGATGTTGATCCGGAGCCCCCGCCTGAATCACCCGAACGAGACGGGGCCCACTGCGCCGTACCAATGGCTGACCTTGGTGGGATCTGCCTCGTCCATGTAGAAGAAGTGGGTCATGGTCGGCCGGACGACGCCTTGGCTCTTGTCATCGGGCGTCATCGTGACGACCCCGCGAAAGACCTTCAGTGCGCCACCGTCCCAGTACTCAACAACGTCGTGATGGGCGGTGAAACCGGTATCGATGAATGCTTGGAGATTCTTGCGAATAGCCTCACGTCCGTGCCAGTCAGCCACGCCCAGATTGCAGATGGCATCGGCGGCGAAGCAGTCGAAGCCTTTGCCGAATGTCTTGTCATCGATCTCTTTCCAGAACGCCAGCAGCCAGGCGGGCGGGGCGGTTTTCGTGAAGGGTACTGTGGTCATCAAAGCGACTCCTGAGCGAATATCCTGGCGACTAATGTAGGGCTCGGGAGCATGGCGGCATTGCCAATGCACCCTCGGTTCTCGCCAAACTGGTAATCACGTCCTCGAGCGCAAACTGAGCGCGAGGTGGGCATGAATCCGCTGTGGACGCGGAAAATCTACGCTGGCATGCTCTGGCGGAAATGCCAAAGTCCACTCGATCTTCGCCAAGCGTGCTGCGCAGTATCGAAATACTGGCCTACCCCTTGGTTCAGGTGCTCGATGTCACGGGCCCGCTGCAGGTGTTTGCGACCGCCAACGATCAGGTTGCCCTGGCCGGCGGTGCGCCTCCTTATGCGATTCGAGTTGTGGCGCAAAACGGCCAACACGTGCAGGCCTCGGCGGCTGGACTGGGACTCACGGTGGCTGCGTTCCCCGCGGTTGATTCGGAGGTGGATACGCTGATCATCGCGGGTGGTCCGGGCATTGAAGCGGCGGCAGCCGACCCTGTGTTGGTTGAGTGGGTGCGCAAGCGGTCGCACAGGGCGCGCCGTGTTGCTTCTGTCTGCACCGGCGCGTTCATGCTTGCTACTGCAGGTTTGTTGGATGGGCGGCGAGCAGCAACTCATTGGTCGCTCTGTGCAGAGCTCGCCAGACGTTTTCCTTCCGTACGTGTCGAGTCCGACCCGATTTTTGTGCGTGATGGGCGGATTTGGACCTCGGCGGGAATCACTGCCGGCATTGATCTGGCACTGGCACTCGTAGAGCAGGACTTGGGCCGCACTGTGGCGCTGGCCGTTGCTCGCTATCTGGTTGTCTTCCTGAAGCGGCCGGGTGGGCAGGCGCAATTCAGCGCGGCTCTGTCCCTGCAGTCATCAGAGGACACGTTCGGAGCGCTGCACGACTGGATCAACCGGCACCTGGGCGAAGACATGCCGCTGGCCGTCCTGGCCAGCCAGGCGGGAATGAGTGAGCGCAGCTTCAGCCGTCACTATGTCCAGGCGACCGGCACAACCCCCGCCCGCGCTGTCGAGCGCTTGCGGGTAGAAGCAGCACGGCGGCTGCTCTCGGACTCACGGCTTCCCGTTAAGCGGATCTCGCAGCGGTGCGGTTTCGGCTCGGAAGAGACGATGCGGCGAAGCTTTCTGCGGCTGCTGGCCGCCACGCCGCAAGACTACCGCGAGCGCTTCGGTGT
>Ga0137415_10008733_pt1 | contig 10049 bp, 6 predicted proteins | sample CZODoug3_1_1_16f_FD_183082 | JGI IMG/M metagenome (GOLD analysis project Ga0137415, IMG submission 183082) | Vadose zone soil fungal communities from Angelo Coast Range Reserve, California, USA - CZODoug3_1_1_16fungal (Hybrid Assembly) | ecosystem: Environmental > Terrestrial > Soil > Vadose... | reverse complement strand
CCGATGGCCATCGGCTCCAGGTTGCGGTGATGGATGTTGGCGGGAATGATGCAGCGCCCGCGCGCCACTTCGCTGCGCATCAGTTCCGGCTCCAGCTTTTCGCGCTTCGCAACGTACTCCATCTCCTCGCTGACGACGCCCTGCCGCGCCAGATGCATCTGCGAAACGTTCCTGTTACCGTTCGCCCCGGCAGCCGCCGCTTCTCTTTTCTCAATCCAGCTATCGCGCAGTCCCATAGAACCCCCTCAGTACCCGCCGCAAGTGATTCGCGACCGGTGACAAATATCCCTACCCGCATTCCTGCAGTTTAAAGTGGAATTATGGCACCTGCGAATGACCGCGGCAACTTCGAGATGCAGCGGCCAAACCTGCGACTGCCGCAACGAAATGAAATGTCTTTGTGGAGGTGCAGCGTCGCTGCGCCCCACACACCCAGGCGCCGCTCGCAAGCTGCCACTGGGTGCCGCGCCAAACGTCATCCGAGAGAAAGGCATGAATCTCTGACGATCCTCGCGTCTTTCCCCGTTGAGAAGTTGCAATCCGGAACGCACATCGGCGTAGCAGAAATTGTATTTGACATATGGGGAAACAAAAGCGAACATTGCAGCCCGCATCGTGCGCCTTGCTGCACCCCGCACGGTGGTGACTGCGGATGGGAGAGAGAATGATGGCAACTCTGGCGCCGCCGGCGGCCGAGCAGAACTCCCCAGTGCGGGAGCCTGAACGCTTTTCCGCGGCATTGCATCGCTATTGGGGCTACGAATCCTTCCGCCCCGGCCAGGAGAGCATTGTCAAGAGCATCGCCGCAGGACGCGACGCCTGCGTCGTCATGCCCACTGGTGGCGGCAAGTCGCTCTGCTATCAATTACCCGCTGTCCTCGACGCCACGACCGCGGTCGTCATCTCCCCGTTGATCGCCTTGATGCAGGACCAGGTCGCGCAACTCCTGCAAATGGGAATTTCCGCCGCCTGCTTGAACGCCGCCACTCCCTCTGAAGAACGCAATCACATCCTTCACCACGCCAGCACCGGCAAATACCAGTTGCTCTATTTGTCGCCGGAGCGCATCGCGCTCGGCGGCACCGTCGACTGGCTGAAGCGCCTCCCCATCTCCTTCTTCGCGATCGACGAAGCCCATTGTATTTCCGAGTGGGGACATGAATTCCGGCCCGAATATCGCCAGCTCAGCCGTCTCCGCGAACTTTTTCCCGACCGTCCCATCGCCGCCTTCACCGCCAGCGCCACCAGGCGCGTCCGCCACGACATCATCGAGCAGCTCCGCCTGCGCGATCCCCACAAGCACATTGCCAGCTTTCGCCGCCCCAATCTGCGCTACATCGTTCGCCAATGTGACTCCAGAACGCAAAATGAATTGCTGCTTCGCGCGGTAAGACAGGTCTCGGACGGAAGCGTGATCGTCTACGCCCCCACGATCGCGCGCGTTGGTGACACTGTCGATTTGCTCGAGGAAAACGGCATCGCCGCCATTGGTTATCACGGGCAGATGGAGAGCGCCGCAAGACGCGAGAACCAGGAAAAATGGATGGCCGATGAGGTGCGCGTCATGGTCGGCACCATGGCCTTCGGCCTCGGCATTAATAAAGCTGCCGTGCGCGCGGTGATTCATCTTTCGCTCCCGAAGAGTGTCGAGCAGTATTACCAGGAAGCGGGCCGCGCTGGCCGCGATGCGCTCCCCGCCGATTGTTTTTTGTTTTGGCAAAAAAAAGACACGGGATTGCACGCTTTTTTTATAGGCAAAATCGAGGATCCCGCGGAGAAAAACCGCGCCTGGCAGCGCTACCACGAAGTCGAGCGCTTTGTGCAATCCAAGGAGTGCCGCCAGCGCCACGTTTGCCGCCACTTTGGCGAGTCTCCCAAGTGGGAGCGCTGTGGCAATTGCGATGCCTGCGCCGCCACGCCCGACTGGCTGGAAATTGAACTGCAAGTCCCGCGAAGAAAGCGCGATGCGACACGCAGGCCGCTAGCAACGAAAGCCCCCGCGCCACAGCCGGCCGCGCCGCGCCCTACTCCGCCTGTCCTTTCCGTCTCGGCCGACATCGAGTTGAAGGAATACCTCCGCGAGTGGCGGCGAATTACAGCAAGAGAAAGAGGAGTCGCGGCCTTCGTCGTCTTCCACGATTCCGCTCTGGTGGATTTGTGCCTTGTGAAGCCTTCGACTCTCGAGGAACTCCGCCGCGTCTCCGGCTTCGGCGACAAGCGCGTCGAGATGTACGGAGAACAAATCTTGGACGCCCTGCGCCGCTTCCGCCAGGGTGAGCGCGCCAGCGAAGAAGGTAAGCAAAAAGTATCCTCTCCCGCGAAAGAAACCCAGCGCCTGCTCGAAGAAGGCCGCACCTTCGCAGAAATCGCCCAAATCCGCTCCCGCACCCTCCGCGCGGTCGTCTCTCTGGTAGCCGATCTCATCGAACGAGGCGACACCGAATTTCAGCCCACCTGGTTATCCCCCCAACATTACAACCAGATCGCCGCCGCCTGCCGCCAATTGGGAATGGACCGCCTGAAACCCCTCAAGGAGGCCCTCCCGCCCGAAATCCCCTACGAAGAAATTCGCCTCGTCATAGCCCGCCTTCGCACCGAAACCGCCTCGAATGTGCCGTAACCTCGATTCCTAGGAGCGCGAGCATCCCTGCTGACGGTTTCTTCCCGCGGCGCAGCCCCTCCTGGAAGTGATATGATTGCAGCGGGAGGAGGCACAGAGTGTGTGAAAAACCCGTATCCTCAGCTCCTTCCACGCAAGCCATCGCGGAACGCGGTGAGGCGATCTACGATCAGAGATACCGCGCAGAGCTGGAAAAATCTTCCCACGAAAAGTTCGTCGCGATCGATATAGTCAACGGCGACGCAACTCTCGCCGAGACTGGCGAAGATGCCATCCGACTCGCAATCGAGAAGGACCCCTCAGGCTTTTTCCATCTGATACGCGTCGGACATAAGGCCGCGTTCCAGGCGGGATGGTATATGAGCTGTGCCCGTTAAAGTTGGATCCCTTGTAAACGGGCATCCCTATATCGAAATCCTGGTTTCTCCCGACGGTAAGAAAAGCGCCAAGCAAACCGCGCTAGTCGATACCGGGTTCAGTGGTTTTATTTCTATTCCGATTGAGTCGGCAAAGTTGATGGGATTGAAGGCACATGCAGCCGCCCTCTATACCCTTGCAAACGGGAAGACTTCCGATGCTGTCCCGCTAGCCCACGGTTATGCGTGCCTTGAAGGAGATCCTTTTGTTCACGGATTGTTTTCTATTTCAGAGCACGCATCTACAGTGACCGGATTTTCTCGTTCGGTGCGGGAAAGTCCTGGTCGTTGCGCCGAATGGCATCATGACTATGAACGCAGCTGAATTCGAGTCCGGCCTTAAATATGCGGCATTGGGCGACGAGGCCGCCGCGGAAGGAAAGGCAAAGGAAAAGCCGCACCCCTGATTCAGCAGACTGCCGACAGAACTTTTTGTTCTTGCTTCAAAAACGGGTCCAGCCTGCGCCCCAAAACCTTCAAACGCTGTTTGTTAAATTTGCTCGACCGTCAAATTCCTCACTGAACGCGGATGCCGATTCACTTCACTGGCCGGTTACGCTACCCTCTCCCCGGCAATTCTTGGACCCTGAGTTCAGCGAGGGAAGCAAACATCTCCGCCAACACCAACAAACCCAAGGCAATACGAGCGGCCGCGCGCAAGGCCGCGCTGCTTCCCTTCGTTTTCGTGATGTACGCGTACGCGACGGGCGGCCCCTTCGGCCTCGAAGATATGGTGACGACGAGTGGGCCGGGGCTGACGCTGCTCTATCACCTGTTCATTCCGTTTTTCTGGTGCATTCCGGTGTCGCTGGTGGCGGCGGAGCTGACCACGGCGATTCCCGTCGAGGGCGGATTCTACCGCTGGGTGCGCGCGGCGTTTGGCGACTTCTGGGGATTTCAGGCCGGCTGGTGGAACTGGAGCGCTTCGTTCCTTCTGGGCGGCACGTACGGGGTTCTGACCGCGGATTATCTCGCGTTTCTTTTCCCCGGGCTAGTCGGGTGGAAGCACTACGCGATTGCCGTCGCCGTGATTGCGCTGATCGGCTACATCAACGTGCGCGGCATCCAGATGGTCGGCGCTGTCGCGACAGTTCTGGAAGTTTCCATTCTCGTGCCGATCGTGGCGCTGTGCGCGATCGCGGCAACGAAGTGGCACCACAATCCATTTGTGCCGCTGGTGCCGCCGCATGTTCCGCCGTTCCAGGTTTTCGGGGTGGGGCTGGCGCTGGGTTTGTGGCTGTACTCCGGCTACGAGCAGATGTCCAGCGTTGCGGAGGAAGTCGAAAATCCGCAGCGGAGTTATCCGATCGCACTCGCGATCGTCATTCCACTGTCCATTGCAACGTATTTTCTGCCGACGATGTTCTCGCTCGCCGCGCTGGGCGATTGGGAGAAATGGCATACCGGATATTTTTCCGATGCCGCGTGGCTGATCGGCGGGCCCTGGCTGGGTTTTGCGATGACCGTTGCGGCCATGATCACCAATCTTTCGCTGCTGAACGCCACGGTGCTGACCAGCACGCGCATGCCATCCACGATGGCGGAGGACGGCTACCTTCCCGAGGCGTTTTCAGCGCGCCACCCGCGTTACGGCACGCCGTGGATCGCCATTATCGTGTCTTCGATCATCTACGCGCTGCTGGCGCAGAAAACGATGGTGCAGCTTCTGACCGTCTATGCCTGGCTGCGCATTGGCGTAACCATTCTGACGGTGCTTTCCTCGTGGCAGTTGCGCAAGACGCAGCCGGATTTTCCGCGGCCCTTCCGCATCCCCTGGGGCCGCGCCGGACTGCTCTACGTGATCGTTGCACCGCTGGTGATGAGCGTGGTCGCGCTGGTGGCTAGCGACCCGTTCGCGCGGAAGTGGGGGCCGTTGCCGGTGCTGCTGGGGCCGGTGATGTATGGTGGACTAAAGATGATGAAGGGACGAAGTAAGGAGGTAACGAGGTGAGGGAAGGTTGTCAGTTGTCAGTTGTCAGTTGTCAGTTCTCAGTTTTCAGTGGGAAAAAAAGAGTTGAAGATGACTGATTCCTTCGGCTTAGAGAGGGCTGAGAACTGAGGAACGCGCTAAGTAAAGAAATCGAGGATTCTGTACCACGCGCCGGCAAGAGGAAGCGCCCAGGTGTTGCCGCTGCGCAGGCCGAGTGGCGCACCGCGAAACGGTATGCCATCGAAGGGAATGTCGTTGGGATCGCCGCAGATGAGGCCGGCGAGTTTCATGCCAAACCAGGTGGCGGCGGCCACTCCGTGGCCAGCGAAGCCCGCGGCGAAGTACATGCCGTCGATTTTCCCCGCGTGGGGCATGACGTCCAGCGTGAAATCGAGAGTGCCGCCCCAGACGAATTCGACTTTGGCATCACGTAGTTGCGGATAAACGCTGATCATGCCGCAGCGGAGAATTTCGGCGCTCTGGCGCACGGTGTTTTCGGTTTCGGGAAAAAAGGCAGCGCGGCCGCCGAAGAGCATGCGATTGTCCGGCGTGAGCCGGTAGTAGTAGAGAAAATGTTTCGAGTCGTAGATCATGCGGTTGCGCGGGCTGAGTTCGCGGGCGAGATCGCTGGGCAGAACTTCCGTGGCGATGATGTACGAGCCGATGGGAATGATTTTTTTGCGGAGCGCGGGAGTAGCATCGGTCGTGTACGCGCCGCTGGCAAGAATCACTTCGCGCGCCGTGATGGCGCCTTTGGAAGTATACACGCGGAATTTGCGCGCATTGTTGTTCTTCTCTAGCTCGACAGATGTGACGCGCGTGTGATCGTAAAGGCATGCGCCGGCGCGCTGTGCCGCATGTGCCAGCCCGGCCACGTACCGCGCAGGATTCAGCCCGGCGCTGGTTTCGTCCACCATGCCTCCGAAATAAATGTCCGAGCCGATTTCGCCGCGCAGTCCGTTTTTCGGGATGATGCGCAATTCATGATTGAATTCGCGCTTGACGAGCGCGGCGGATTCCTCGTAGCCATCGAAGTGCGCCCGCTTGCAGGCAACTTCCAGGTGGCCGCAGCGCGAGAAGTTACAGTCGATGCTCTCTTCGCGGACAATCTGCTCGACGCAATCGATGGCATCGAGCGAGGCGGCGTACATTTTGCGCACGGCTTCCCTGCCGTAGCGCTTGATCAGCGTAGGGACCGGCAGCTTCATTCCGGTGAGGACCATGCCGCCGTTGCGGGAGCTGGCCCCCCAGCCAAAAGTTTCCGCTTCGAACACGGCAACGTTCACGCCGCGTTTCGCGAGCGTGCGCGCAGCGGAAAGTCCGCAGAATCCCGCGCCAACAACGGCGACATCGATGCTTTCCGGCAAATCGCGCGCTGGTTGCGCCGGCGGCGAGGTCACCGTCTCGAGCCAGTAGTTTTTTTCTTTGATCGGCATGAAAAGCGGCGAGAAGCGCAGGGAATCTTAGCATCACCTGGCCCTGAGAGAAATACACAGAAAGAAGCAGCGTAGGCGAAGAAAAAAAAGAACAAAAAATGGACGGCGCAAAGCAGCAATTATTGCGTGGACGTTGAGAAATAGAGAAGACGGCAGAGCGTGACCTGACTCTGCCGTCTTATTTCTCTCCACGTGCCTGCCATTTCCGAAAAACAAAATACCGGAGAGGCTACTCTTCGTCGCCGTCGAGGCCATCCGTAGGAGTGAGAGTGCCGAACAAACCGTCCTGTTCATTGTTGATACCGGCGGTGAAGAACAATGTGTTCGCAGGGCCAGCTCCCCCATCGTTCCCAAAGGTGAGCGACCACAAACCGTCGATGGTCACGAGCGAATCATCGGGATTCTTCAGGAAGCCGATGAATTTGTAAGTGAATCCGTTAAAGGCGGCGATCCAACCACTGCCGAAGTTGCCGACGAGAATGGCGTTGCTAAACTCGCCGAAATCGCGCGTGGTCCAAACAACTCCCCAGGGCGCATTGAACCAAGCGCCATGCTGAAGATGGCCGATGTGCTTTCCGGTGGGCGTATAGATTTCGACGAAGCCCAGACCGTCGCCTGCCACATCATCGTGTCTGGCGGCGTCCTGCTTGGCATAAGTGACGAAGAGGCTGCCGCCGATGTTTTGGATGTTGAAAGGCGCAAAACCACGAGGAATTTCCTCGGCATTGAAGGCATCTTCGCCGAGGTGCACACGTTTAAAATTCGTGTCGTAGACCTCGACTTTTGCGGAACGGAAATTCGTTACGTATAGAAATTTGTTGCCATTGATTTCGCCGGAGGTTGCGCCTTTGTAGACAGCGCCATTCGCGGAGCCGTTATCGGAGTTGTCAACGACGAGGACGGCATTCTGTCCGCCGTTCCAGCCGGAGATGGTTCCGTCTTCTGTGGCAAAGATGAAGTGTGAGGATTTGCCGGGAGCAACCAGAAAATCCGTGGGGCTGCCATTGAAGACGACACCTGTGGGAGTCGATTGCGTTCCCGCCGGCGAGCCATTTGGAGGCGGAACAGTCACGACCAGGGGAACAATGTTGCCTGTGCCGCCATAGAGAGTAGAGGTACCGGAGTTGTTGTTCGCGACCCACCAGGGGCTGCCGGAGGAGCGCGTGAGACCCCAGGGATTCTTCAGGTTGGGGTCGAACGTCGGGGCCATCCCGGCGATGTTGGAGACGAGGTTCGTTTGTTTGTAATGTTGCGCTTGTGTGACAGAAGGGAGCAAGAAAAGCGAAAAGACAAATACTGCCGGGAACTTCCAGTACTTCCTGTTGAACTTCATTGGAGAATCCTTCCAAAGCAAGATTTTCGACGCGAAACACGTCCCACGCGTTCACAGACGAACTTCGGCTGGCTGGACTCAGCTTGGTTGGATGCAAGCTGCCTACCAATAGACACAATATATACAGTGCCTAATTCGAATTGAGAGCAAGCGACTTGCGGCGGGAAGAGAGGCTGAGGAAGAGCCCGGGTTCCAAAAATTGAATCCAGAATACTAGAGGGATACGGAAGTGTGGAGATTCTGATTCCGCGGCACCGGGAAACGAACACGAAAAATTGATTTCCGCCGGCGTCCCCGACTAGGCGCGGCGAAGGACGATGAGACTGATCTCGGGAGGTACGCCGAGGCGTATTGGGGCGCCGACAGTTCCCAGGCCACGATTCACGTACATATGGGCCACGGGAGACGATGGCGAGGCGAGGAGCGAGGGGCTAAAAGCCCGGGTGGCGGAAGCGTTCGAAGCAGCACGTTCATTGGGAGCAGGCGCAAAGAGCGGACGCTGGTAGAGGCCGGCGATATAGTCGGTGATAAAGCGCGCGGGACTCAGGCGATGGTCGAGGATTTCGACCTGGATCTGTCCTCCATGGGTGTGGCCGGCGAGAGAAAGCTCGATGCCGAGTTCGGCGGCGCGATTGAAGGTGTTGGGATTGTGCGAGAGGAGGATGTTGGGCATATCGCGACGAACGAGCGGCTCGACTCCGGCGAGGGTCTGTTGCCGCTGGCCGCGAGGAGTGCGTTCGCGCTGATAATCGACGCCCAGGAGATTGAAGGAGGCGCCCTTGAAAGTAATCTGAGCGTTTTCGTGGCGAAGGAGTTTCATGCCGGCCTGCGCGTAGAGATAAGCCGCCTCGTCTTCCACGCGCGCATAGATTTCGTGGTTGCCGTTGCAACCCCAGATACCCAGCGGAGCGCGGAGATGGCGAATCTCGTCGACGCAATCGGCGATCGAATCGCCGCTCCCGGTGATGAGATCACCGGTGACAACGGCGAGATCGGCGCCGAGATCATTGGCCATGTCCACGGCGCGACGCACCTGCGTGCGGGACATGTAGCTGCTGAGGTGAATGTCGCTGATTTGCACGATCCGCATGCCGTCGAGAGCAGACGGCAAGTTGGGTAGGGGAATCTCGACGCGGCGGACCTGGTAGTTCAGGCGCTCCGCAGCGAAACCGTACATAGCGCCAAGGAACGGAGCGGCGCCGGCGGCAGCAGTGGCAGCGCGGAAGAAGTAGCGGCGACCCGGGTCAGCAACGGTCTCCATATGAGTGGAGTTGGACTGCGCGGTAGATTGCTGGGTGACGGCTCTTTTGGCGGTGACGGCGTGCAACCATCGCCAGAGGCGTTCCAGCCCGTGAACCGTCTTGACCGCGAGATAGGCGAAGATCGCGCAGAAAAACCAGAGGCCGGTGACAACGGTCATAATGGAGCTTTGGCGGGTGAAGGCTCCGCGACCAAAGACCAGACCTTGGGCCATGGTAACGACTACCAGCAGGAGAAGAACAATGTAGGTCAGCCGGACGCCAACTCGGAGCAGTCCCCGACCCCAATGCGAAGTGACGCGCCAGAGAGCGCGGTACCAGAATCGCTGCGAGAGATATAGCAGCGTCAGGATACCTAAAGCGATGGCCATGCGCAGCAGCAGAAAGCCCCAGTTCACGGTGATGACGCCCCCAAGTCTAAAGTACAAGTTTAGCATGCGGGGCTTGGGAATTTGCATGACGGGGGCGATTTTACTGCGTAAGATGAACCCCCGCGGGGGGCTGCGGTACCACAGACCGAGGCAACGGTGGTTGGGGGAAACGCCTGGGAGAGTGGTGCGTCTGAAGGAGAGAACGCCCCGACCGGGTTGGGGGGCGTAACGGAGGAAAGAAAAAATGAAGATGCTTAAGTGGGGGGCAGGATTAGCATTGGCCATGGGGTTGGCGGTGCTACCTGTGCTGGCACAGGATGCGGCAAAGAAGGAACCGCCGAAGCCGCCGCAAAGTCCTTCGGCGGAGGTGCTGGAGCAGTGGAACGAAATCGGCAGGAAACTGGTGGTGATTGCAGAAGACTTGCCGGAAGACAAGTACGACTACAAACCGAACCCTGATTCGAGGACGTTTCGGGGAGTGCTGCTGCACGTTTCAGCGTCCATGTACTACTTCACGGACCCGGCGCAGAACAAGAAGCCACGCTATGCGGATGATCCGAAGCCTGAAGACCTTAAAATCAACAGTAAGGCGGATCTGGTGGCGTATGTGAAGCAGTGCGTGAAGGACGGCGCCGACGTGATCAAGGCCAAGGGTGACAAGGGAATGAACGAGGCCGTGAACGC
>Ga0137415_10008732_pt1 | contig 10050 bp, 7 predicted proteins | sample CZODoug3_1_1_16f_FD_183082 | JGI IMG/M metagenome (GOLD analysis project Ga0137415, IMG submission 183082) | Vadose zone soil fungal communities from Angelo Coast Range Reserve, California, USA - CZODoug3_1_1_16fungal (Hybrid Assembly) | ecosystem: Environmental > Terrestrial > Soil > Vadose... | reverse complement strand
CGACATTGAGCGCCACTTTTCCCGAAAATGCTCTGCGTTGGAACTTCCTCGAAGGGCCGAAAAAATTTCTATGGCCGTACGAATTTGTGAGGTGACCGAAGATGTCTGCTGTAGTCTTATGTCGATGTCAGCACCCGACCGTTGGAATTGAATTGTGGAGTAGGCTTCAATGAAGCAGCGCGTGACCGACACACCCGAAGCAGTCCTCAAATTTGCACCCAAGGACCGGCCGAGTGACGACAACGACCCGACCGATCAATCCGGGCGGGCGGTCGTGGCCTTGTTGCAGCAGGCGGCCAGCCAGTCCAACGACACCTGCGAACGCGCCATGAGCCTGGCGCACAAGTTGTCGGTTCAGCTGCGAGCGGCCGAAGATCAGATCAATCAGCTGCGGGGCCAGCTCGAGTTCTTCCAAAATCGCGCGACTGCGGCGACTCCAAGCTGGGGGGGTGGCGGTTCGTTCCTGTCTTCGGGCTTTATGTATTTTCATAACGGCAATGGACCGACCTGCGGCACGAACACCAGCTGCCTAACTTTGCAGGGCAACTCAGGCTCGCAGTCGTTTACATTGGGCAACATCGTCGCGGACAAGATTGCCTTGGGCGGCAGTCCACAGATCAACATGATCCTGAATCCGACCGCGACATTTTCCGTGTTGCGTCCGTCGCTGCTCATGTGATGCGCGAACTTAACCTAACTTCGCTTCGTGGCACGCTGACTCAAGACAGGCCTGCCACTACTGAACGGATGCGAGTCCGGCCTCCGAAGCTCGCGCTGCTGCCTAAGGCCCCGCCTCCGGGAGGCGGACTATTTCTCTCCGCGATCATTCACACGGCCGCCATTTTTGGCCTGTTGGCCGGACTGCCCTACTTGTTTCCCGGCAGAAGAGTGATTGTGGTGAACATGCCTGAAGAGTGGCTTCGCGATCCGAATCATGAAGTGCTGTATATGCCGAAATTGCCGCGAATCGAAAGGGCGGGCTCACCCAGCGACGTAAAAGGCGAGCCAAGCAAGAAGGCGCTCACCTTGGCGAAGCTCGAGGCTAAGTCTGGCGATGCAGCTTCCGAGCGGCCGAAGTCTCTCGTTGTGGGACCGCAGGTGATCGTTTCCGATCTTCCAGATTCGACCAATGACGTCCAAACGATCCGGCGCCCTGATTTGATTAATCCTCCGAAGTTCCCCAAGCCGATTCTCCTGCCCAGCATGGTGATGCTGCCGGCTCACGCCCGCAAAGTGGCGGTTACACCACCGATTGACCAACCTGTGCAGCCCGCGATGCCGAATCCGCAGGATCTAGCGACTTTCCGGGCCAGTGTGCCCCACTTACAAGTTCCAGTGTCACCCATGAAAGCTCCGAAGGCGGCAGCTATTCAGCAGGTTGATTCCATGCAGCCCGTGGTGTCGAATCCGCAGCAGCTAATGACGTTCCGGGACAGCCAGCCCCACGTGCAAGTTCCCGTGTTGCCAATGGGTGTCCCGAGGCAATCCTCTGTGGTCCCCGCGGAGGCGGCGGTGCCGAGAATTGCAAACGCTGCCGACCGCAGCCTGCCGGAATTCGCGTCAAGTGGCCCCAGCGCACCTCAGGCCGTCGTGGTGATCAATGCCTTCGGCGTTCCTTCGCAAGCCTCTCCCGTGATACCGAATGCGGAATTGTCAGGTTCTTTTGTTGTTGGTCCCGTGAGTGGCGCAAACGGCTCGCAAGGCGGGTCGGCAGTCGCTGGCGGAAGCGTCGCGGGAGCGGGAACAGCAGCAGGAGCAACACCAGGTACAGGATCGGGAGCGGGAACTGGAATAGGACGCGGAGGAGAAACGGGGCCATCTTCGAACGGCGGAGGAAATTCTTCGAGCGCGAGCGCAGGAAGTGCCAGTGGGACAAGCGGGAATGGAGTCGGACCAAATGGCAGCAAGGATGGGACGGCGCGGACTGGTTCCATAACAATCACAGGAGGACGGCCAGGGGGTGGCGGTGGCGCGGGGACAGCCGCGGGATCCGGAAATGGAAGCATGCCGGGAATCTCGATCGCGGGAGGCACTGCGGGCCGCAGCGGCGGAGCTGCGGTCACCACAGGCGCAACTTCGCGTCGCCCCTACGCGATTACGGTTATTTCAGGTGGAACGAGCGGCGGCGCCAGCCGGGATTTGGGCGTATTCACCCGCGAGGAAACTGTTTATACGGTTTACATCATTATGAGCGATGCGGGTGGAGGTCCCGACTGGCCTATCGAGTACGCGCTCGCCGACTCTACGTTGGCGGGTAATGGCTTGCTCACGCCGCCCTTGGCAATTAAGAAATTTCAGGCTTCGGTACCTAAAGCTGACTTGAGCGCGAATTCAGGGCCGGTATTCGTTACCGGAATTATCGATGACAACGGTAAATTGCAGGGTTTGCGGGCAATTCGCGTGTTTGGCGCCCGAGCGGAGTCCGCTCTGAAAGCTCTCGCAAAGTGGGAGTTCCTTCCAGCGCAACTGGATGGAAAATCAGTGGCGAGCAGGGTCTTGATCGGGGTTAGTGTTGTGCCGACCGAGGAGGCCGCAAAGCGGCAGTGATTTAGCTCAGCGGCTTGATCGTGTGGTTTTTAGTCTGGTGGTCCAGGTCATCCGACGGAATGGGCCAGGTTGCGTTTCGATTCAGCAGTTATGAGTTAAATCTAAAATGTGCGGCGATCACCGGTGCGATTCCGGCGCCGCATCCATTCAAGGAGAGTGCTTCAATGGATCCAACTACAATCCGCGTTATTGCCGGGGTTGTTTTTGTTGTGCTCGTATTTATAATTATAGCGCGCCGCAAGAGCATGGCCGCAAAACGCAAGCGCGTACCCTGAGTGTCCGATGACGTTCCGAGTTGTGGCCAGTTTTGGAGCTTGAGCATGCTTCGCTGGGGCTGCGCAGGGTTTTACAGGTAATGGCTGGAAACGTCTGGTTGTAAGGGCGACCGCGGCATCGTGCCTCGTGAGAGAAGGTCTCCCGCGAACGTGGGGGTTTTCTCTCACTCTCCGCCAGAATTCTCGATCGTTGTAATAGCAATCGGCAATCGCAAAGAGCTTCACCGGGCGCGTGTGCCAGGGCTGGGACGCTGGGATTCCACTCTGGCGTTTGCGACCCACTTTTCTGCCTGCTGCATGGCGAGCAACAAGCACTGGTTTGACGATTGGACGGACTTCGGCGCTATGTTATAAAGAAAGGCCGGCCCCGTCCGGAAAACCGTGCCCTTTATCAACTTTCCCGCTCGCGAAATTAACTGCAAGCTCGTGTACTACGGTCCCGGTCTGGGCGGAAAAACGGCCAATCTCCAGTGGATCTACGATCACACGGGGACCGCTCAAAAAGGGAAGATGATTTCGCTGGCCACGGAGACCGACCGGACTTTATTTTTCGATTTTCTTCCCATCGATCTCGGCACGGTGCGCGGATTCAAGACGCGAATCCATCTCTACACTGTGCCTGGCCAGGTTTTTTACGAAGCCAGCCGCAAGCTGATTTTGAAAGGCGCCGATGGCGTCGTTTTTGTCGCGGATTCGCAGGAAGAACGGCTGGACGCGAACCTGGAAACTCTGGATAACCTGCGCGAACACTTGAAGGAACACAAGCTCGACTTCAACACCATTCCCTACGTCCTGCAGTTGAACAAGCGCGACCTTCCGGGAGTTCTTCCAATCGAAGAGTTGGCCAAGCAGCTGCAAGTTAAAGGGGAACCAATTACCGAAGCGGTCGCCGTAACAGGTCAGGGAGTGTTTGAAACGCTTCGTGAAATCGCCAAGCTGGTTCTCGCCGAGCTGAAAAAAGGCGGATAGCTGGTCTGCTGCGGAAAAAGTTCACGAACCCGAATTTCGGAATCAAAATCCTCAATAAGTTAAACAACCAGTTCAGGCACTTCCATCTGACCAGTCGTAAACGCCATAGAAAACGCTCGCACCACGGTGGGGTCGAACTCCGTGCCCGCTCCCTTGGTGATGATTTCCTTGGCGTCGAAGGGCGTGATGGCTTTGCGGTACGGGCGGTCGCTCGTCAATGCGTCATAGACGTCAGCGACAGTAATAATGCGCGATTCGAGCGGGATATCGTCCCCTCGAGTCGGGTTGTATCCTGAGCCATCAAATTTATCGTGATGCGCGAGAATGATGGGAAGGATCCGGCTGAGCGCGCCACCGACAGGCTGCAGGATTTCGCCTCCCTTGGCCACGTGCTTTTTTACTTCCGCGGTTTCTTCTATCGTCAAGCGCGACGCTTTGTACAAAAGATCCCTGCTGATATCGAGCTTGCCGATATCGTGAAGCAGCGACGCGGCACGCACGTCCTCAATGCGCTCGGTATCAAGACCCATTTCCACGGCAATTTTTGTGGCGTAAATCGAGACTCGGTAAGAATGGTTTTGCGTGTACTGATCCTTGGAGATGAATTGGCGAAGGATAATCAGCAGGCCATTGTAGGTTTCCCGCAACTCGCGAACCTTGGCTTGCATATTTTCGTAGAGAGTGCCCATCGCATAGGCGATGACCATCAGCGTTCCGCCCCAGACGGCAATGTCAAACCACTTGCTGTCCGCCACCGTGATTCCGGCACGAGTGGCAAAGGTGTCTGGATTGAAATACGTCACCAGCACGACCAGGCAGCAACTCGCCACAGCCGTAAGCGTGGCGTGCCGCCTGCCATAAAAATAAGCGGAAAATATGGTGGGCAGGACGTAGAAGCCAAGAACCACGCGGTGCATGCTGACCATGTAATTCAGCAACATCGCGATGAGCAACAAGGAAAGAAGCAGCCACAACTCCCCATTAACTTCTTTTACGCGTCGCAACCAGGTTGATTCCATATTTTATTCTCCTGCCAGGAAAGCATTCAGAGCGGGGCGCATTCTTGTATTTCAAGCGCGCAAGCAATACAAAAACCGAAATATAAAAGCGAACAGCCGAGGAGTTTGAACGTAGCCCACTACGGGAAATTAAGCCTTAGTAAGGCGCGTAATAATTATCTGACAGGTAAGAAGTGGACAGCAATCGCTGCGAAGTCGGGACGTGCCCTACACGCCTACAGTACCGAAGTACTATAAAAAGGAGGTGAAAAAAAAGGGAGGTGAAGACCTGATGGTCGTCACCTCCCGGGGTGGGGTGGGGTGTTGCTGGGTAAAGTCGTTATTATGACTGGCCGATTATGATGTCTCTCCGGGTACCGCCTGGGCCAACTCCACGTGCACGAAATATCACAAGGCGAGAACCCATGTCAATGAAATTATTTTATTTCAACGAAGAGCTGATTTTTCAACAGACCAGGTTCAAATTGACGCGTGCAAATCACGGCGCTGGCTGCCGACCCAGGCAAGGATTAGCTGCTCTGTGGATTTACCGAAGACTTTGAGGATCGCGCCGCAACAAGGTCGAGGGCTTCGCGAACGCGACGCGACAGTGCGCCACGACTGTAGGGTTTTCGAAGGACCGGGATTCCGCGTTCGACCATTTCGGTTAACGCAGCCGTTTCGTTGCTATAACCTGTGACAAAAAGGACAGCAACGCCGCGTTTTACTGCTTGGATCGCTTCATAAACTTCCGGTCCGCTGCGACGCGGCATGATGACGTCCAAAAGCACGAGAGCGATGGAGTCGCGATGAGCGGAAAACATTTCCACGGCCTCTACGCCGTCGTGAGCGATCAGAATCCGGTAACCCAGCGATTCCAGTGTGACCCGGGCCATCTCGCGGACGCCCTCGTGATCCTCGGCAAGTAAAATTGTCTCTGTACCACCGCGAACCGGAAGATCGGTGACAAAAGTCGGGCCATCTCCGACCGTTGCGGCGCTTTCGGTCACGGGAAGAAAAATGTGAAACGCGCTTCCGTGCCCTGGCTCGCTATTCACCCGAATAAACCCTCCGTGCTGTTTGACGATGCCATAGACCGTGGCTAATCCGAGGCCCGTTCCCTTTTCGATTCCCTTTGTCGTAAAAAAGGGCTCAAAAATACGCTCTCGAACAGCAGCGTCCATTCCCACTCCCGTATCGGTGACAGAGAGCGCTGCAAAACGTCCGGGCTGCATGTCCGCATCCTGACGGCATTGGACCGCGGAGAAATCGGCATTGTGAGTCTCGATGGTGAGTCGTCCGCCCTTGGGCATGGCGTCGCGAGCGTTGATGCAGAGATTCATCAACACTTGATCGAGTTGCGTGTGATCGACGCGTACCACGGACAAGTCGTCCGCCAGGACAGTTCGGAGTTCAACATCCTTGCCGATGACTCCCCCGAGCAGGGTCACCACATGCCTGATGGTCTGGTTGAGATCAATATTCTGTGGCTCAAGGACCTGGCGCCGGGCAAAGGCAAGCAGCTGACGAATTAACGCCGTGACCCGATCGCACTGCGTGTGGATCTTCTTGAAGTAGGTTGCATAAGGCGCCTGGCTCGAAGCGGCTTGCTCCTCTCCCAGTTCCGCCCAGCCGAGGATGGCGCCCACCACATTATTGAAGTCGTGCGCGATTCCGCCCGCGAGCTGACCGATGGCCTCAAATTTCTGCGCCTGGCGCAGTTGCTTCTCGAGAGAACGGCGCTCGGTGATATCCCGCGAAACAGTGGCAATATAGCGGGCCTCTCCCGTGCGCGGATCCTTGACCTGGAAAGCGACGCAATCCATCGGAACGATCTGCCCGGTTTGATGGTGGCGGAATCGCAATTCGCCTTTCCAATGTCCGGTGGAGTTAATGGCGGGAAAAATGGTTTCGTGCACTAATGATAAGTCTTCGGGTATCACATAATCGATCGAATGCGTCCCTGGAACGGATTCCGCGCCGCCCATCCCCAACATTTCCCGGCCGGCTGGATTAACGTACTGGATGTTATCCTTCAGATCCGCTACCGCGATGAAATCGCCGCTGTATTCCACCAGCGTAAAGAACTTTTGTCTTTCCTCTTCGGCGCGTTTCCGTTCTGTGATGTCCAGCGCCACCATGAGCGCGGAGGCGCGTCCGGAATATTCCATCGAGTGCATGAAAATATCCACGTCGATGAGGGAGCCGTTCTTAAGCCGATGATGCCACTGGCGGGACGTCCTTTCGTGCGCGGAGCCTTCCTGAAACATCTTGAGAAATTCCGGAATTTCCTCCGCGGGATGAAGCTCGCTGACATTCATCTGCAGAAACTCAACTCGTTCGTAACCGTAGTGGTGCAGCGCCGCGTCGTTTACCTGCAGAAATTGCAGGCTTCCTTTTTCAAACACCCACATCGGAAGCGGGTTGTGTGCAAAAAGAAATAGAGAGTTGGACTCGCTTTGACGCAGAGCCTCGACCATGAAAACGCGCGCATCGCGAGACGTTTTTTCCTCGAGCGCGCGCAGCACTACGGTGGGAAGGCGCGCCAGATGGTCTTTCAGTACATAATCGGTTACGCCTCGCCGAATGCATTCGACGGCTATTTCTTCGCCCAGAGTCCGGGTGATCAGAATAAAAGGAATTTCGTTCCCCGCTTTGCGAATCTCCGCCAGGGCATCCATGCCGGCCCAGTTCGGAAGGCGGTAATCGGCCAGAACGATGTCGTACTGAAAGCGCCGGAAGTGATCGAGAAATTCTTCAGGGGTGCCGACGATATGCGGGCGGCACTGGAAGCCGGCCTGCTGCAATTCGTGAAGGTAGAGTTCCGCGTCGGCCGTGGCGTGCTCAATCACCAGCACTCGAAGCGGCGACGCCATATTCCAAGCCGTAACCTGGGGCAGACGCGTGGCAGTTTGGCTCATCTGGATTTCTCCGCGAGAGAAGCCGGGGATTGCCGCGCGAGCGCCTGGAGCGGCAAAAAAGCATCAGCCAATATGAAGTGCCGCAAATGTTTCATCCAATTCCCCATATCGCACGCTGCAGCCGCGGTTATCGTCCAATGCGGGCACAATTGTCCATGAAGATGCGGGCGCGGATTTCCATTAACACATCGGCAAACGAGCGGATCTCTTTAGTAAAGAAGAGCGATCGCCAGCGGGGCTAGCTTATGCGGTCGTTGATTGGTTCAAAGAAGCTCGCGGGCAGGCGACCGCTTGCTTGCTCCGTTTCTGTTCATACATGAGGGCATCGGCAATTTTAAGCAATTCTTCAAGTGACGGCTGGCGAACCGCCGGCACGTCAGTGATGCCGACGCTGAGAGAGAGATGAAAGCGCGATGTAGCGAGCCTATTGGCGATGTCCACTCGCTGCTGCAAACGCTTGCGGACGTGCACGGCGGAGTCATGACCGGCATCCGTCATCAGAACGCAGAACTCATCGCCGCCAATCCGCGCAAGAATGTCTGACTGGCGAAAAGTGTCGCGCAGAATCCCCGCGGTGGCGATGAGAGCGCGGTTGCCTTCCAAATGCCCGTGGTTGTCATTAATCAATTTCAGCTCGTCAAGGTCCACATAAACGAGCAAAGCCGCTCCCTTGCGTCGAATCACTCGCAACTGTTGCTCCGCCAGCGCCAGAAATCCGCGATGATTATGCAGGCCGGTCAGGTCGTCGATGAGAGAAAGACTTTGCAGCGTCCTCTGCAAACGGTGACGCTCAATGGCAAAACGCAATGAGCGCGCGAGTGTGGCGCGGTCAAGACGCGCCTTCGCTATAAAGTCTTGCGCGCCTTTTCGGAGCGATTCTACAGCCAACGTCTCGCTTTCGGACTCCGACAGGATAACGGTGGGAACGCCCGGCACGCCGGCGGTAGCCGCCTGAAGAATCGCGGGCACTCGCGCCTGGTCCGGCCCGATATCAATGAGGAGGGCGTCGGCGTCCTCGTAAGTGAGGGATTCAGCGGCCCTCTCGATGCTATAAACATGTGTGATGCGAAACTCGCTCGGGCCATGGGATTCGAGCAGATCGCGCAGCCGGCGTGCTTCCGGGTCTTCACTGACCAGGAGAATGCGGATCGGCTTTCCATTCGTAGACACCAGACACCCTTTGTGAATTCCCATCAACCTGCTTGTCTGGTTCGTGCGACTGTACCGAACCGGGCCAACTGGACTGCAATTTGGCCAGTAACAAGCTGCAACGCTCTCGATATAACGCGATCGACAGGGAAATCAGCTTTCTGGAAGGGGTGACTCCAGTGTTGGCTAAGGGCCGGAAATTGTCAATGATCCGGTCAGATGGTGATAGCTGAAAGGTAATGGCGCCGCCGCGCGTCAATTTCCGCTCGTCAACTTCCGCTGCTCAACCGCGTTGTTCAATCGGCGGGTAGGAGCGCAGGTCGTATCCAAGATAGATCTGACGAGGGCGGGCGATTTTCTGTTCGGGGTCGAGCAGCATTTCTTCCCACTGGGCGATCCAGCCGCTGGTGCGGGGAATCGCGAACAGGACCGGGAACATCGTGACCGGGAAACCCATGGATTGATAAATGAGCCCGGTATAGAAGTCCACGTTGGGATAGAGCTTGCGGGAGACGAAGTAGTCGTCCTCCAGCGCGATGCGTTCGCATTCCAACGCAATATTCAACAGCGGATTGCGGCCCATGATTTCGAAAACGCCGTCGGCCACGTGCTTGATGATGCGGGCCCGCGGATCGTAATTCTTGTACACGCGATGCCCGAAGCCCATCAATTTCGTTTCGCCTGCTTTTACGCGCTTGATGAACGCGGGCACGTTGGAGAGCGAGCCGATCTCCATCAGCATGCGGAGGACTTCTTCGTTCGCGCCTCCGTGCAGCGGGCCGTAAAGCGCGGCAGTGGCCGCGGCGGTTGCCGAGAACGGATCGACATGCGAGCTGCCGACGCAACGCATCGCGCTGGTCGAACAATTCTGCTCGTGGTCGGCATGGAGGATGAACAGCACGTCCAGCGCGCGTTCCAGCGTCGGATTCGGACGGTACTTCAGTTCGCTGGTCTTGAACAACATGCTGAGGAAGTTGCCGGGATAACTCAACTCGTTGTCCGGGTAGGAAAATGGCATGCCCAGACTGTGCCGGTAGGAAAATGCCGCGAGCGTCGGCATTTTGCCGATCAGCCGGTAGGTCTGCTTGCGCCGCGATTCCTTATTGAAGATGTCCTTGGCCTCGGGATAGAACGTTGAAAGCGCGGCGATGGCGGAAATCATCATGCCCATCGGGTGGGCGTCGTAGTGAA
>Ga0137415_10008731_pt1 | contig 10051 bp, 8 predicted proteins | sample CZODoug3_1_1_16f_FD_183082 | JGI IMG/M metagenome (GOLD analysis project Ga0137415, IMG submission 183082) | Vadose zone soil fungal communities from Angelo Coast Range Reserve, California, USA - CZODoug3_1_1_16fungal (Hybrid Assembly) | ecosystem: Environmental > Terrestrial > Soil > Vadose... | reverse complement strand
TTCCCGATGAGCGCGATCTTCCTGGTCTGGTACCTGGCCTACGTGCTGCTCGCGGCCTACGAGCCCGAGTTCATGTCGATCAAGCTCGCGGGCAACCTGAACGTCGGCCTGCTCATCGGGGTGCTGCAGTTCGTCAGCACGTTCGTGATCACCACGATCTACGTGCGCTATGCCAACAAGAACCTGGACCCGGCCGCCGCGGAGCTCCGCGAGCGGTTCGAGGGAGGCGCTCGATGACCGAGAAGCTCCTGGCGGCCACGGTCGGCAAGCCCGGCCTGAACATCGGCATCTTCCTGGTGTTCGTGCTGATCACGCTGGTCGTGGTGTTCGTGGTCGGCCGACAGAACCGCACGGCCGCCGACTACTACGCCGCCGGCCGGGCGTTCACCGGCACCCAGAACGGCGTGGCGATCTCCGGCGACTACCTGTCCGCCGCGTCCTTCCTCGGCATCGCCGGCGCGATCTCCACGGTGGGCTACGACGGCTTCCTGTACTCGATCGGCTTCCTGGTGGCCTGGCTGGTGGCCCTGCTCCTGGTCGCCGAGCTGCTGCGCAACACGGGCAAGTTCACCATGGGCGACGTGCTCAGCTTCCGGATGCGGCAGCGCCCGGTGCGGGCGGCGGCGGCCATCTCCACGCTGGTGGTCTCGTTCTTCTACCTGCTGGCCCAGATGGCCGGCGCCGGCGGGCTGATCTCGCTGCTGCTCGGCATCGAGGACGACAAGTCGACGTTCTTCGACGGCCAGTCCCTGGTGATCGCCGTGGTCGGCATCCTGATGGTGGTCTACGTGCTGGTCGGCGGCATGAAGGGGACCACCTGGGTGCAGATCATCAAGGCCACCCTGCTGCTGGTCGGCGCGGCCGTGATGACCGCGTGGGTGCTCGGCAAGTTCGGCTTCAACCTGTCCGCGCTGCTCGGCAAGGCGGTGGAGAACAGCCCGAAGGCCGGCGAGAAGATCCTCGGCCCCGGCCTGCAGTACGGCAAGACGGCCACCTCCAAGATCGACTTCGTCTCGCTGGGGCTGGCCCTGGTGCTCGGCACGGCCGGCCTGCCGCACATCCTGATGCGGTTCTACACCGTGCCCAGCGCCAAGGAAGCCCGCCGCTCGGTGGTCTGGGCGATCTGGCTGATCGGCATCTTCTACCTGTTCACCCTGGTGCTCGGCTACGGCGCGGCCGCGCTGGTCGGCCCGGACGTGATCCTCAAGGCACCGGGTGGCGCCAACTCGGCCGCCCCGTTGCTGGCCTTCCAGTTGGGCGGCGAGGTGCTGCTGGGGCTGGTCTCGGCGGTCGCCTTCGCGACGATCCTGGCGGTGGTGGCCGGCCTGACCATCACCGCGTCGGCCTCCTTCGCGCACGACGTGTACGCCAGCATGATCAAGAAGGGCGACACCGCGCCGGACTCCGAGGTGCGGGTGGCCCGGCGGACGGCGCTGGTGATCGGGGTCGTGGCGATCGTGGGCGGCATCCTCGCCAACGGCCAGAACATCGCGTTCCTGGTCGCGCTGGCGTTCGCCGTCGCCGCCTCGGCCAACCTGCCGACGATCCTGTACTCGCTGTTCTGGAAGCGGTTCAACACCATGGGCGCGCTGTTCAGCATCTACGGCGGGCTGGGCTCGGCGGTGCTGCTGATCATCTTCTCGCCGGCCGTCTCCGGGTCGGCCACCTCGATGATCAAGACCGTCAACTTCCACTGGTTCCCGCTGTCCAACCCGGGCCTGGTGTCCATCCCGCTGTCGTTCATCCTGGGCGTCGTCGGCACGATCGTCGGTGGCCGCGAGGTCGCCGCGGAGTCCGGTTACGCCGAGATGGAGGTCCGCTCGCTCACCGGCGCCGGCTCCGAGCGCGCCGACGTCGTAGTCCCGCACTGACCGGCCGCCGGCACCGACTCTCGAGCTGACTGGTGACCTGACTGGTGGCGTGGCTGGTGGCACTTGTCGCGTCCATTTGACGCGACAGGTGCCACTTGTCGTGCCTAATTGGCGCGACAAGTGGGACGGTGCACGCCCGCCGGTGGCTGGGCTGCGTTCGCTGCGTGGTTGCGCTGGTTGCCTGCCGCTGCCGCTGCCTGCCGATAGTTGGCGACTTGTCGTGGCTATTTGACGTGACAGGTGGCACTTGTCGTGCCCAATTGCCGTGACAAGTGGGACGGACGCCAGCGGTGGCTGGGCTGCGTTCGCTGCGCGGGCCTCCGGTTGCCCTAGGGGGCGGCGCCTTACGGTGCGCTGACGTGGGCAGGTGGCACGATGGGTGGGTGACTTCTTCCCAGCTGCCGACGGTGACGGTGGCCGAGTTGCCCGACGGGGCGCGCCCGGTGGACGTGCGCGAGGCGGACGAGTGGTTCGCCGGCCGGGCACCGAGTGCGGTGCACATTCCGATGTCCGAGTTCGCCGGCCGGCTGGCCGAGCTGCCCGAGGACGAGGATCCGCTCTACGTGATCTGCCGCTCGGGCGGCCGGTCGGCGCGGGTGGTGGCGTACCTGGTCGCCCAGGGTTACCCGGCGGTCAATGTGGACGGCGGGATGCAGGCCTGGGCGCAGGCGGGCCGGCCGCTGGTGTCCGACGGCCCCGGCCAGCCGGAGATCATCTGATGCTCGCCGCGCCGCGCGGCCGGACCGGGGGGCTGGGGTGAACTGCCCCCGCTGCGGTCGGGCCCAACCGCCGGACGCCGAGGGCGTGTTCTGCGTGCACTGCGGCCAGTTCCTGGTCCGCACGCGCTGGGTGGCGTTGCCGCCGGAGTCCGCCGCCGGCTCGCCGGCACCGAAGGAACGCCGGGGCCGCTACACCGGGCCGCCCCGCTACCTGTCGCCGCCGCGCTGGGGTTTCCCCGCGCTGCCGTGGCGGCTGGACAAACCGGCGGAAGCGCCCAGCTCCGCCAGCATCGCCGCCGGCCAGGCCGGCCTGCTCGTGCCGCTGCTGCGCGCGGTCGCGATGCTCGCCGCGCTGGCCGGCGCCGCCGAGATCTGGCGCTACGTGCTGTTGCTGCGCAGCCGGGGCGAGGCGCTTGACGCCAGCCAGGTCATTATGTCCGACACACTGGTCGACTGGGCCTCCTGGTTGAGCACCGTGGTCTGTGTCGGCGTCGGGATCTACCTGCTGGTCTGGGTGCTGCGGGTGATCGAGGCGGCGGCGGAGCGGTCGGGGGTGCGGCCGCCGCGCAGCCATCGTTGGGTGGTGCTCGGCTGGGTCGTGCCATTGCTGAACATCAGCGTGCCGGGTTCGGTGTTGGCCGAGGTCGAGCACGCCGCGCTGGGCCGGCCGCCCGGTGAGCGCCCCCGGCCGTCGCCCCTGCTGCTGCTCTGGTGGGGGCTGTGGGCGGCGAACGTGGTGCTCGGGCTGGTCACCGCGCTCTGGTCGCTGCGCACCGGGGTGCAGGCCAGGGCGGACGGCGTCGAGCTGCACGCGCTGGTCGACCTGTTGGCCGCCGCGACCGCCCTGGTCACCGCGCGGGTGGTCATCTGGCTGACCGCCCTGGTCGGGCCGCCGAGATCAATTCCGCTGCCCCGGGTGGTCAGTGTGCGTGAGCCGGCGGGCACCGCCGCGACGCCGGCAAGTACCGTGTTGCCGCGATGAGCAAGAAGACGAGGAACCGGGCCCGCGTGGCGAGCGGCACTGCCGCCGACTCCGCCGGCACCGGGAGCAGCGTGCCCAACCCGCGCCAGCCCTGCCCCTGTGGCTCTGGCAAGCGGTACAAGGCCTGCCACGGGGCCGGCGACGACGTGATCGTGCTGCGCCCGTTCGAGGGGCTGGCCGCCGAGTGCGACATCGTGGCCATGCGCGAGTTCGTGCCGTCCGGCTACGCGCCGCTGACGCTGTCCGCCTCGGGTCGGGAGCTCGCCGGTGAGCGGCCTGCCCGGCTGGCCACCGTGCTGCCCGGGGCGGCCGCCGCGCTGGTCCGGCCGAACGGTGACGCGCTGGTCGGCCTGCAGGTGCAGACCCGCAGCGGCGACATCGCGGCCGATCTGGGGCGCGCGCTGCGCTGGGCGCTGACCGCCGCGCCGGGCGAGGCGCTGCCGGTGGCCGGGGCCTCGCTGGGTGATGGCCCGGTGCGGCTGCAGGACCTGGTGGTGCCGGACGCCCCGCTGGACATCACGCTGCACACCGACTTCGCCTGGTGGCTGCCCGACGGCGGCGAGCCGAGCGCCGAGGCCGCCGCCGCGCTGGAGCACGCCAACAACGTGATCATGCCGACGGAGCTGGTCCGGAGTGACGGGGTCCGGGCGGCCTACTGGGTGGACGCCGGCAGTAAGGCGCACCTGCGCTGGGTGCGCCCCGAGCCGGAGGACCGGTTGCTCGCCGCGATGGCCCGGCTGCAGGCCGGCGACGAGCTCGACCTGGGCACCGGCTCCCGCTACGTCGGCTCGTTCCGGGCCCACGGGCTGCTCGTGCCGGTGTGGGACCTGGACCTGGAGATGCACGTCAAGGAGTGGACGGCGCCGGCCGAGGCGTTCGCCAAGCGGCTCACCGAGACGCTGGCGTCGCTGGACGAGCAGCCGCCGACCGACCGCGAGCGCCGCGCCCGGGATGCGCTGGCCGGCCGCCAGGTCACCCTGCGCTGAGCACGCGAGACTCACCGAACCGGCCCCGGGCAGCTCGCCCGGGGCCGGTTCGTCGTTCGGGGTCCGGTCGTCAGACGCGGGGGCCGGCGGACGGCGGCGCGGTCGGGTCGCCGGCGGCGCTCGGCGGCAGCTCCCGGTTCACGAAGTCCTCGATGTGGAACAGGTTGTCGCCGGCCCGATCCACCACGGTGAGCAGGGTGGACATCGAGGAGACCTCCTCGACCTGCTCCTTGAGGAACCACTGCATGAACTGTTCGCCCAGGTAGTCGCCTTCGTCGCGGGCGGTCCTGGCGAGCGTGGTGATCTGCTTGGTGACCTCTTGCTCCTGGTGCAGCGCGAGCTGGACCGTGTCGCGTACCGAGTCGAAGTCGTTGCGCACGTCGTCGATACCGGGGATCACCGCCGGCAGCCCGTTGTCCAGCAGGTACCGAACCATGCTCATGGCGTGGTTGCGTTCCTCGAGCGCCTGGGCGTAGAAGTGCGCGGCCAGCCGCGGCAGGTCCTGTCCGTCGAGGTAGACAGCGACGGCGGTGTACTGCTGGGACGCGGTGAACTCAGTGCGGATCTGGTCGAGTAGCAGCGCGTGGAACTTGGAGTCACTCGGCATGACCCGAGGATAAAGTTTGGATTGCCTCAAATGGAGGGTGAGCCTGGTCGCCGCTCCGGATAGCCGCACGGCGGCCCCGGTCGGCCGAGTCGGCCGAACACGCACAGTGCCGAACACGCACAGTGCCGATCACCGGGCGAGCCGGCACAGCGGCACCCCGGGGCCGGCCTCAGTCCAGCGGGTCCCTGGCCAGCGGGCAGGACATGCAGCGCGGCCCACCCCGCCCGGAGCCCAGCTCGGACCCGGCGATCCGGATCACCTCGATGCCGGCGTCCTCGAGCCGGGCGTTCGTCTCGGTGTTGCGCTCGTAGGCCACCACGACGCCGGGGGCCAGCGCGAGCGTGTTGTTGCCGTCGTCCCACTGTTCGCGCTCGGCGGTCACCGGGTCCAGCCCGGTGTCGATCACGCGTAGCTCGGCGACGCCCATCGCCTCCGCGGCGGCCACCCGGAACGGCGCCGGGCCGTGCACGGTGATGCCGCCGGAGTTGTCGGTCCGCACGGTGTAGGCGCGCAGGCTGTCCGCGATCGTCGGGTACATCACCACGGCGTCCCGGTCGACCATCGTGCACACGGTGTCCAGGTGCATGGTGGCCCTGGTCTGCGCGATCGGCACGACCAGTACGGCGGTGGCCAGCCCGTCGGCCAGCGCGGAGCGGGCCAGCGACTCGGCGCCGGCCGGCGTGGTGCGCTCGCCGACCCCGACGGCCAGCACCCCGGGCGCGAGCAGCAGCACGTCACCGCCCTCCACCGGCGCGTTGTGCGCCTCGTAGGCCCGCTTGGTGCCGACGAACCGGGGGTGGTGGGCGTAGATCAGGTCGGTCAGCGCGGTCTCCCGGCGCCGGGCCGGCAGGGCCAGCGAGGTGATCGCCACCCGGTCGGCCAGCCACACCGAGGAGTCCCGGGTGAACAGCAGGTTCGGCAGCGGGTCCAGCACGAAGTCGGTCGGCTCGTGCATGGTGCGCACCAGGGACCCGTGCACCGCGGCCGAGCTGGAGCCGCCGGGCAGCTCGGCGAAGGTCAGCCCGGCCATCAGCACGCCGGCCAGCTCGTCGTCGGGCAGGTCGGTCAGGAAGTCGCCGAGCAGGGCGGCCAGCGGCGGGCCCAGCCGGCGCTCGTCCAGCACGCTGGCGATGCCGCGCTCGCGGGCCGTCACGTCCGCCCGCAGTGCGTCGACCAGCAGGTCACCCAGCAGCAGCACGTCTACGCCGCGTTCGGTCAGCGCGGCGGCGAATAGGTCGTGCTCCTGCTGCGCCCTGGCCACCCAGGGAATGCCGTCGAAGAGCAGCTGGTCGTTGTTGCGCGGGGTGAGCCGGGTGAGCTCGGCCCCCGGTCGATGCAGCAGCACGGCGCGCAGCCGGCCGACCTCGCTGTCCACCCTGGACGGTTCCGACTGGGTCATCTCGGCGAGCCTAGTGCGCTGCGTTCCCCGGTGGAGGCCCTGACCAGCTCGGCGTACGAGCCGCCGGCGGCCATCAGCTCCCGGTGCGAACCCAGCTCGACGATCCGCCCCTCGTCCATGACGGCGATCCGGTCGGCGTCGCGGGCCGAGGCCAGCCGGTGGGTGATCGCGACCACGGTGCGGCCGCTGAGCACGGCGGCCAGGGACCGCTCCAGCTCGCCGGATACCGAAGGGTCGACCAGCGACGTCGCCTCGTCCAGCACCAGGGTGTGCGGGTCGGCCAGGATCAGCCGGGCCAGCGCGAGCTGCTGCACGGTCGCCGGCGGCACCGCTTCGCCGCCGCCGCCGAGCGGCGTGTCCAGCCCGTCGACCAGCTGGTCGGCCCAGTCGGCGGCGCCGACCGCCCGCAGCGCATCCCACAGCTCGGCGTCGGTGGCCGGCCGGGGCAGCGTCAGGTTCTCCCGCAGGGTGCCGGTGAACACGTGCTGCTCCTGGGTCACCAGCACCACCTCGCGGCGGCGCCGCTCCAGCGGCAGCGCGCTGACCTCCACCCCGCCGACGGTGACCGAGCCGGCGTCCGGCGGGTTCACCCCGGCCAGCAGCCGGCCGAGGGTGGACTTGCCGGCACCGGACGGGCCGACCACCGCGAGTCGCTCGCCGGGCGCGATGTCCAGGCTGACCCCGTGCAGCACGTCCCGCCCGGCCCGGTAGCCGAACCGCACGTCGCGCAGCCGCAGCGCCCGCCCGCGCGGCAGCTCGTCCACCGAGCCGGTGTCCGGGCGCACCAGGCCGACCCCGAGCACCCGGCGCAGCGCGGCGTGTCCGACCTGTAGCTCGTCCATCCAGGCCAGCGCCTCGTTCAGCGGATCGGACAGTGCCCGCGCGTAGAGCACGGTCGCGGTGACCTCGCCGATGCCGACGAGCCCGCGCTGGTACGCCCAGCCGCCGAGCAGCAGGATCGCCGCGATCGGCAGCAGCGCGCCCAGCTCCAGTCCGACCAGGTAACCCGCCCACAGCCGGAACGAGCGGTACTCGCCGCGCGACACCCGGCCCAGCGCGCCGTCCTGGTGCGCGATCCGCCGCTCGGCCAGCCGCAGCGCCTCCACGGTGCGCGCGCCTCGGACAGTCTCGTGGGTGCTGCTGTGCACGTCCGCCCAGCGGGCCAGGATGCGCTCCTGCGTCGGCACCGCACGCGGCCGGTACCAGCGGGTGAAGCCGACCAGCAGCGGCACCGCGACCAGCGCGCCGGCCGCCAGCAGCGGCGAGGTGAGCACCATGGCCACCGCCGTGAGCAGCACCATCACCGAGGCGATGGCGATCTCCGGGGCCGCCTGGCGCAGCCCGACGTCCAGCTTGTCCACATCCGAGGTGGCCCGGCCGAGCAACTCACCGGTGCCGGCCGACTCCACCGTGTCCAGTGGCAGCGCCACGGCGTGCCGGACCAGGTCCTCCCGAGCCCGCGCGATCAGCCGCTCGCCGAACACCGCCGCCACGAACCGGGCCCAGGTGCGCAGCCCGGACTGCAGCAGCAGCGCCCCGACGAAGCCCAGCGCGAGCAGGTCCACCCGCAGGTGCGCGGTGCCAGCGCGCACCGAGTCGACCAGCTCGCCGAGCAGGCTCGGCCCGACCAGCCCGGCCACGGTCGCGGCCAGGAACAGCGTGACCATGCCGGCGAACGCCGCCCGGTTGCGGGTGGCGACCGCCCAGAGCCAGCTCCGCACCTCACGGCGCCCGGCCAATGGGAACGTGCCGCTCACAACGTCTCCTCACTACTGTCTCGAACTCCGGACGACCGGACCGCGGTACCGGCGCCGCCGACCCCGGACCGCTGGTTCTCGAGCCGGTCCGCGACCGCCGCCCACAGCGGGCTGTGGCTGATCACCACCGTGGTCCGGCCCCGGCGCAGCCGGGCCACCCGCCTGGCGATCCGCGCCTCGGTGTGCGCGTCCACCGCCGAGGTCGGCTCGTCCAGCACCAGTACGTCCGGGTCGGTGCTCAGCGCCCTGGCCAGCATCAGCCGCTGGCGCTGCCCGCCGGAGAGCTCGCGGCCCTGCTCGGTGAGCCGCTGGGCGGTGCCGTCCGGCAGCCCGGCCACCACGTCGGTGGCGTCGGCCGCCCACAGCACGGTGTCCAGCGCGGGTGCCGCGCCGCCCCGGCCGACCTCGTCGGCCAGTGGCCCGGAGAACAGCACGTCCTGGTTGTGCGCGACCAGGATCCGGCGGCGCACCTCGGCCAGGTCGGCGTCCTCCAGCGGCACGTCACCCGCGCGTACCGGGGTCTCGACGTAGCGGCCGAGCCGGTCGGCCAACTCCTCGGGCGGTCCCGCCGGCACCACCACGGTGAGCCGGCCGGGCGGGCAGCTCAGCCCGCTGTCCGGGCCGGTCAGCCCGAGCGGGCCGGCCGGCAGCGGCACCGGGTGCGGCGGTGAGCTCAGCGCGGGGCGCAGCCCGAAGATGGCCACCACGCGGCGGGCGGCCACCAGGCCCTCGCTGAGCTTGTGTGCCGCCTCGGTTGCGGTGCTGACCGGGATCACCAGGTACGCCGAGATACCGTAGTAGGCGACCAGCTGGCCGACGGTGATCTCGCCACTGAGCGCCAGCCGGGCGCCGAGCCAGGTCACGCCGACGGTGACCAGGCCGGGCATGAGCACCTCGATGCCGTAGAGCCACGCGTCGACCCGCCCGGCCGCCACGCCGGCGTGCCGCACGCGCTGGCTGGTCTCCGCGAACCGGTCCGCGAACCGCCGCTCGCCGCCGATCCCGCGCAGCACCCGCAGGCCGACCACGATGTCGGCGGCCATCGAGGTCGCCGCGCTGACCTGCTCCCGGTGCTCCTCGGTACGCCGGCGCAGCGGACCGAGCAGCGGCGCGATACCGACCGTGGCCAGTGGCACGCCGACCAGCACCACGACACCGAGCAGCGGCGAGCTGTGCAGCAGCGCGGCCGCCGCCGCCCCGAAGGCGAGCAACGCCCCGGAGCCGCGGCTCATGATCTCGAACACGTCACCGATGTGGTAGATGTCCGAGGAGCCGACCGCCACGACCTCGCCGGCGCGGATCTTGCGCGGCAGCGCGGCACCGACGCCGGCGGCGTGGGCCAGCACCGCCCGTTGGGTCCGCGTCGCGGCGAGCAGCCACACCTCGGAGGCGAAGTACTCGCCGAGGCCGACGCCGGCGGCCTGCACCACTCCGAGAGCGAGCAGCACACCGATCCAGCCGAGCAGGCCCGTACCGCCGGGCGGTGCACCGCCTACGGCGGCATCGATGGCCCGGCCGATGGCCAGGGGCAGCAGGGCGAGCGGAACGGCCGCCATGATGCCGAAGCACATGGCCAGCGCGAGAGGGCCCGGCATGGCGCGCAGCAACAGCCAGAGCAGCCGAGGCGCGGACCGGGCGGAGGAAATGAATCAATAGGTCATGAAAGGCAGGCTACCCAGATCCGGCGCGGGCTCGCCACGATGTTTTCTCCCGTGCCGCCGCCACCACCG
>Ga0137415_10008730_pt1 | contig 10051 bp, 9 predicted proteins | sample CZODoug3_1_1_16f_FD_183082 | JGI IMG/M metagenome (GOLD analysis project Ga0137415, IMG submission 183082) | Vadose zone soil fungal communities from Angelo Coast Range Reserve, California, USA - CZODoug3_1_1_16fungal (Hybrid Assembly) | ecosystem: Environmental > Terrestrial > Soil > Vadose... | reverse complement strand
GCTCGGGCCGGTGTCCGCGTCGCAGGTCGAGGCGTCGTGAGCCTCGTCAGCGCGGCAAGGGGGTTCGACGAGGTCGCCGGGCGGCTACCGGCGCACCTGACCACCCGCCTGCGGCTCCCGGTGATCGCCGCCCCGATGCTGCACGTATCCGGCCCGGAGCTGGTGGTCGCGGCCTGTGCGGCGGGCGTCATCGGGGCGTTTCCCACCGCCAACGCCCGCAGCGTGGCCGAGCTGGACGAGTGGCTGTTCGCCATCGAAGAGGCCGCGGCCGGCGTCGCCGAACCCGTAGCGCCCTACGCGGCCAACCTGATCGTTCGCCGGCCACGGACCGTCGAGGACCTCGAGATCCTGGCCCGGCACCGGGTGGAGATCGTGATCACCAGCGTCGGCTCTCCCTCGGCGCTGGTCGGGCCGCTGCACGAGGCCGGGACCCTGGTCCTCTGCGACGTCGCCACGCTGCGGCACGCGCACCGAGCCGTCGAAGCCGGTGTCGACGGGCTGGTGCTGCTCACCGCGGGATCGGGCGGACAGACCGGCTGGATGAACCCGCTCGCGTTCGTGCGCGCGGTCCGCCAGTTCTTTGCCGGGCCGCTCGTGCTGGCCGGCGGGATCGGCGACGGGCGCGCCCTGCTGGCCGCCCAGGTGCTCGGTTGCGACCTCGGCTACCTGGGCACCGCGTTCATCGCGACCGAGGAGTCGATGGCCGCCCCCGAATACAAGCGGATGCTGGTTCAGAGCTCACTCGACGACGTCGTGCTGACCAGCGCCTTCACCGGCCTGCCCACCAGCATGCTGGCGCCGGCGCTGCGGGCCGCGGGGATCGAACCGGACGAGCTCGATGAGCGCATCACCCCGGAGCAGGCCGCCGAGCGCTACGGCGCACGGGGTGGCGGCGACAACCCGAAACGGTGGGTCGATCTGTGGAGCGCGGGCCACTCGGTATCCGCGGTGCGGGAGGTGCCACGGGCCGCCGAGCTGGTGAATCGGCTCGCCAGTGAGTACGACGCGGCTCGCGCTCAGCTGCTGGGCGGGAGCTCGTGAGCGGCGATCGACGGGGAGAGGTGCGGCGGGTCGCGATCTCCAGCTACCTGGGGAACACGATCGAGTACTACGACTTCGTGCTCTATGCCTCGGCGGCCGCGCTGATCTTCGGGCCGAAGTTCTTCAGCAACCTGGACCCCGGACTGGCGGTCATCGCCTCGCTCGCCACCTTCGCCACCGGCTACGTCGCCCGCCCAGCTGGCAGCGTGGTCTTCGGCCACCTCGGCGACAAGGTCGGCCGCAAATCAACCCTGCTGTGGACCATGTCATTGATGGGCCTGGCCAGCGGTCTCATCGGCCTGTTGCCGACCTTCGACCAGGTCGGGATCCTCGCGCCGATCCTGCTCGTCATCCTCCGCCTGGTGCAGGGCTTCGCCGTCGGCGGCGAGTGGGGCGGCGCCGCGTTGATGACCGCCGAGCATGCCCCACCCGGTCGCCGAGGCTTCATCACCTCCTTCGCCCAGGCCGGGGTCCCCTCCGGCGGGCTGCTGTCCACCCTGGCGATGGCCGCCGTGGCGTTGCTTCCCCGGGATCAACTCCTGTCCTGGGGCTGGCGGCTGCCGTTCCTGGTCAGCTTCGCCCTGCTCGGCCTGGGCCTCTACGTCCGCCTGCGGGTCAGCGAGAGCCCGTTGTTCGCCGAGATGGTGCGCCTGGAACGCGACAGCCGCCGCCCGCTGGCGGTGGTCTTCCGGCACCACCGAGCCGCTGTAGGGCGCGGGATCGCCACCGCGCTCATCCCGATCATGACCTCCACGCTGTTCGGCAGCTTCGCGGTGTCCTACGCGGTGCGGATCGGCTACCCGCAGTCCGCCGTGCTCTCGGCGCTCAGTGTCGCCTGGGCGCTGGCCATCGTGACCACCCCGATCTACGGCACACTGTCGGACCGCGTGGGCCGGCGCTCGGTCTATCTCACCGGCGCGATCGGCTTCGCCGTGCTGGCCTTCCCGATCTTCTGGATGATCAATTCTGGGTCGTTGCCGCAGCTGTTCATCGCCTTCGCCGTGGTGTTCGGCCTGGCCTCGAACTTGACCAGCGCCGGGCTCGCCGCGCAACTGTCGGAGATGTTCAGCACCGAGAGCCGCTTCAGTGGAGTGTCGGTCGCCTACGCGGGCGCGTCCGTGGTGGCCGGATTCCTCCCGCTGATCGCCAGCGGCCTGCTCGCCGCGGCGGGTGGCGGCACCCACATCGAGCCCGTCGCGGTCCTTGTCGTCGTGATCTGCCTGTTTTCCGCGGTCGTGGTCCGCACCGCCCCGCGTACCGGCGCCGGGTTGGTCGCCGGATCGAAGGGTGGCGATGACCTACAGCTGCAACACTTCGTTCCCGAGGAGGTGGAACGGCATGGCCAGCCGTGAGCAACTCACCACAGAAGGTCAGCGCTCGTTCTGGATCGCGGCCGAGCGGACACCGGGCTCGGTCGCGGTGATCGAGCACGACACCGGCCGGCGGCTGACCTTCGCCGAGCTGGCCGCCAAGGCCAACCGCCTCAGCCGGCTCTACGAAGCCTCAGGCGCCGTCCCGGGAGAGTCGACGGTGCTCGCCGTGCTGGAGAACACGATCGACTTCTACCCGGTGTACCTGGCCGCGATGCAGAACGGCATGTACTTCGTGCCGGTCAGCCCGAAGTGCACCCGACAGGAACTGACCTGGATCATCGAGGACGCTCGACCAGCGGTGATCGTCGCATCCGGTCTCGGGGAGGACGTGGTCGAGTCCGTCCGCGAGGCCCGCACCGACACGGCGGTGTTCACCCTCGAACCCGGTGGCGACATCCCTTCGCTGACCGAGGTTCTCCCCGCCTACGACGACGATCCGCTCGCGGCGCCCTCGAGCGGATCTCGCCTGCTCTACACCGGCGGCACGACCGGTCGACCGAAGGGGGTCCGGGGCGCACTGCCCGTGGCCTCGATCAATGCCGTCGCCGAGCGCGGGGTCTCGATCTGGGCGCCTGGCCTCGGTATGGCCGCCAACCAGGGACCACACCTGGTCTGCTGCCCGCTCTACCACGGGCTGGCCCTGGGTATGTCGACGATCGCGTTGAACCTGGGCAACACGCTCGTCGTCATGCGACGCTTCAGCCCCGAGGGGTTCCTCGCCGCGGTCGAGCGGCACCGGGTCGCCTCCACCGCGATGGTGCCCACGATGATCTCCCGGCTGCTCGAGCACGCCCAATCCGGCTACGACGTCAGCTCGCTGCGGGCGCTCCTGCACGGCGGCAGCCCCTGCGCGCCCACCGTGAAATGGCGCGCGCTGGAGTGGCTTGGCGACATCCTGTACGAGTTCTACGGCGCCAGCGAGGCAATGGGCACGACCATCACGCCCGAACAGTGGCGGCAGCGGCCCGGCTCGGTCGGCCTGCCCTTGCGGGGGGCCGACATCAAGGTCGTCGACCCGGACACCGGTGCGCGGCGCCCGGCCGGCGAGATCGGCGAGGTGCTGATCCGCAGCGCCTTCGGCCAGATGTCGTTCACCGGGAGCGCCTCGGTGCGTTCCGGGTTCGCACAGTGGCCCGGCTACGCGTCCGCCGGTGACATCGGCTACCTCGACGACGGCGGTTACCTCTTCCTGACCGACCGGGTGGCAGACATCATCGTCAGCGGCGGTGTCAACGTCTACTCCGCGCGGGTGGAGGCTGAGCTGCTCAAGCACCAGGGCGTCACACTCGCCGGGGTCGTCGGCGAACCACACCCCGACTGGGGCGAGCAGGTCGTCGCGGTTGTGGCCCCGGCCGCGGGCGTCGTCGCGGCCGAGCTGGTCGAACAGCTGCACGAGCTGTCCCGACGGGATCTGTCCCCGGCGCAACAACCCAAACGCATCGAGGTCCGGGACGACCTGCCACTGACCAAGGCGGGCAAGGTGGACAAGGTACGGATCCGCCGCGAGCTCCGGGAACGGATCGGAGCCACCGGGCTGCACCACAGCGCGCCGTCGACCACACTCGACTAGGACCGACGGTCGACGGACGCCGGCGCCGCATCGAGGAGGCAGGAGAACAGGTATGGCGGTAGTGGTTCGCAAGGTCGAGCGCACGGCGCTGGACATCGTCGACGGGCTGGGGCAGGCGGGGGTCGCGACGGTGCACGAGGCCCAGGGCCGGATCGGGCTGCTCGGCGCGCACCTGCGCCCGATCTACCGGCCCGCTCGCATCGCGGGCAACGCGCTCACCTGCGAGGTCGCCCCTGGCGACAACTGGATGATCCATGTCGCGGTGGAGCAGGCCCAACCGGGCGACATCCTCGTCGTGACGCCGACGAGTCCCTGCGGTGACGGGTACTTCGGCGATCTGCTCGCGACCAGCCTGCACGCGCACGGGGTGCGGGGGCTCGTCATCGACGCCGGGGTACGCGACGTCGCGGATCTCACCGAGATGCGGTTCCCGGTGTGGTCGGCGCGGATCTCCGCGCAGGGCACGGTGAAGGAGACGCTGGGTAACGTCCAGACCCCGATCGTGTGCGCGGGTGCCGCCATCCGCCCGGGCGACGTGATCGTCGCGGACGACGACGGGGTCGTGGTCGTCCGGCGGGAGGACGCGGCCGCGGTGCTCGAGGCTGCGCATGCGCGTGAGGCGAACGAGGCGGACAAGCGGGAACGCCTCGCCGCCGGTGAGCTCGGCATCGACCTGTACGGGATGCGCGAGAAGCTCGCCGCGCGCGGGCTTCGCTACGTCGACGCGCCGGAGGCGTGATGGCTCAGACAGCTGTGCGTTGTTCGGTGCTACGAGGTGGCACGTCCAAGGGTTTGTACTTCCTCGCCGAGGATCTGCCGTCCGACCGGGACACCCGTGACGCGGTGCTGATGGCGGCGATGGGTTCGCCGGATCCGCGCCAGATCGACGGGATGGGCGGGGCCCACCCGCTCACGTCCAAGGTGGCCGTGGTGGGCCGGTCGGCTCGTGCGGACGCCGATGTGGACTACCTGTTCCTGCAGGTGTGGCCCGACCGTGCCGAGGTCTCGGACAACCAGAACTGCGGCAACCTGCTCGCCGGAGTGGGCCCGTTCGCGCTGGAGGAGGGCCTGGTGGAACCGGTGGACGGGGTGACCCCGATCCGGATCTGGATGGAGAACACGCACAGCCTCGCGGTGGCTCATGTCCGGACGCCGGGCGGCGCGGTCGACTACGCGGGAGCGGCCCGGATCGACGGCGTGCCCGGCACCCACGCGCCGATCCCCATCGACTTCCTCGACATCGCCGGTTCCTCGTGCGGTGCGCTGCTACCCACCGGGAACGCCAGCGACCAGGTCGAAGGCATGCGGGTGACCTGCGTCGACAACGGGATGCCGGTCGTCTGTCTGGCGGCCGCGGATCTCGGCGTCAGCGGTCAGGAGTCACCCGCCGAACTCGAGGCGGACGACTCCCTGAAGGCGAAGATCGAGGCGGTCCGGCTGGCCGCGGGAAAGCTGATGAACCTCGGTGATGTCGCTCGCAAGACGGTGCCCAAGATGAGCCTGCTCTCACCCGCCCAGCACGGCGGGGCGATCTCGACCCGGACGTTCATCCCGCACCGCGTGCACGAGGCGATCGGTGTGTTCGGCGCGGTCTCGGTCGCCACGGCCTGTCTGGTCCCCGGATCGGTCGCGGCGGATATCGCGAAGATCGGCACGGCCCCGGGGACGCGAGAACTGGACGTCGAGCACCCCACCGGGTTCTTCACCGTGACGATGGACGTGGTCGAGGAGGACGGCGCCGTCGTGGTCCGTAGGTCCGCGTTGTTGCGCACCGCGCGGCTGCTGATGCGAGGCGAGGTCCTCGTCCCCCGGTCGGTGTGGGTGGGTCGATGACCCGCGTCGCGGCCCGTACTACCGCGCTCGACGGAATAGTGAGAGGTTGGCGGACGTGATCATCGATTGCCACGGTCACTACACCACCGCGCCGCCGGCGCACACCGAATGGCGTGCGGCACAGGTAGCCGCGCACCAGAGCGGGGATGCGCCGCCGGACTATCCCCACTTCTCCGACGATCAGCTCCGCGAGACGCTCGAAGGGAGCCAGCTCCGGCTGCTCGCCGAGCGGGGCATCGACATGACGATCTTCTCGCCGCGCGCGTCCGGGATGGCGCACCACATCGGCGACGAGAAGGTCAGCGCCGCATGGGCCAGGGTGTGCAACGACCTCATCAAGCGGGTGGTCGACCTCTACCCGGAGCGTTTCATCGGCGTCTGCCAGCTGCCCCAGTCACCGGGCGTGCCGATCGAGAACTCCGTCGAGGAGCTCGAACGCTGCGTGCTGGAGCTCGGATTCGTCGGCTGCAATCTCAATCCCGACCCGAGCGGTGGCCACTGGACCGCGCCCCCGTTGACCGACCGCTCGTGGTACCCGTACTACGAGAAAATGATCGAGCTCGACGTGCCGGCAATGATCCATGTGTCCGATTCGGACAACCCAAACTTCCACGCCACGGGCGCGCACTACATGAACGCGGACACCACCGCATTCATGCAGTTCGTGCAGGGAGATCTGTTCGGGGACCTGCCGGAGTTGCGGTTGGTGATCCCGCACGGTGGCGGCGCGGTGCCGTATCACTGGGGCCGCTACCGGGGTCTGGCCGACATGCTGGGCAAGCCGCCGCTGCGTGAGCACGCCATGAAGAACGTCTTCTTCGACACCTGCGTCTACCACCAGCCCGGGATCAACCTGCTCTTCGACGTGATCGACCACGACAACCTGCTGTTCGGCTCGGAGATGGTCGGGGCCGTGCGGGTGGTCGACCCGGAGACGGGTCAGTTCTTCGACGACACCAAGCGGTACGTCGAGGCGCTCGAGCTGTCCGGCTGGGACCGGGACAAGGTGTTCGAGCACAACGCCCGCCGGGTCTATCCGCGACTCGATGCCAGCCTGAAGGCGAGGGGGCTGTGAGCTTCCGGATGGATCCCGACTGGCTGCCGTTCCACCCGAACCCCAGCGAGCCCGAGTTCGTGCTGCCCCCAGGTTCGGTGGACGCGCACTGTCACGTGTTCGGCCCCGGCAACGAGTTCCCGTTCGCGCCCGAGCGGAAGTACACGCCGTGTGACGCGGGGAAGGACGAGCTGTTCAAGCTGCGGGACTACCTCGGTTTCGACCGGAACGTCATCGTCCAGGCCACCTGCCACGGCGCCGACAACAGCGCCCTGGTCGACGCGCTGCGGGCCTCCGACGGCCGAGCGCGGGGCGTGGCCACGGTCCGGCCCGACGTCACCGACGAGCAGCTGGCGGAGCTGCACGAGGCGGGGGTGCGGGGGGTCCGGTTCAACTTCGTGAAACGACTCGTCGATCCCAAACCGGACGAGTACTACCACGGCATAGTTGAGCGAATCGCCCGGCTGGGCTGGCATGTTGTCCTCTATTTCGAGGCCGCCGATCTCGCGGAGCGCTGGGAGTTCTTCACCTCGCTGCCGACTGTCGTGGTGGTCGACCACATGGGCCGGCCGGACGTCACCGCCCCGGTGGACGGGCCCGAGTTCGGACGGTTCCTGACCCTCATGCGGGACCATCCTCAGTTCTACGCCAAGGTCACCTGCCCGGAACGACTGACCGTGGCCGGGCCCCCCGGGTACGACGACGTCGTACCGTTCGCGAAGACGCTCGTGGAGTCCTTCCCGGACCGGGTGCTGTGGGGTACCGACTGGCCCCACCCGAATCTCAAAAGCCACATGCCGGATGACGGAAGACTCGTCGATTTCGTCCCGCGCATAGCCGAGACTACGGACGTACGACAACGGCTACTGGTGGATAACCCGAACCGGCTCTACTGGGGACAGGAATGAACGAATCAGAATTCGACGACATCCCGGGGACAACCGTCTTCACCGGTCGGCAGAGCCGGCTGGGCTTTCACCTCAATCAGTTCTGTATGAGCCTCCGCACGGCGGAGAACCGGGCCCGCTTCAGGGCCGACGAGAGCGCTTATCTCGATGAGTGGTCACTGACCCCCGCGCAGCGGAAGGCCGTTCTCGAGCGGGACTGGAACGCCGCCATCGCGGAAGGCGGGAACATCTACTTCCTGGCCAAGATCTTCGCCAGTGACGGCACGAGTTTCGCCGCGGCGGCGAGCACCATGGTCGGCATGAGCACCGAGGACTACCAGGCGATGATGGTGGCGGGCGGGCGCTCGCCAGAGGGCCAGCGCTCGATCAAGGAAGGTCGCTAGAGATGGCCAGGATCACCGCGGGGGTCACCACCAGTCACGTGCCGGCGATCGGCGCCGCGCTCGATCACGGGAACGCCGGCAACGACTACTGGCGGCCCATGTTCGCCGGATACGACTGGACGAAGAAGTGGATCGCGGAGGAGCGCCCGGACGTCGTGGTGCTGGTGTACAACGACCACGCGTCCGCGTTCTCGCTGGAGATGATCCCCACCTTCGCCATCGGCTGCGCGGACACCTTCACGCCGGCGGACGAGGGATTCGGGGCGCGGCCGGTGCCGGTGGTCGACGGCCACCCGGATCTCGCCTGGCACATCGCGGAATCGCTGATCCTGGACGAGTTCGATATCACGATCATGAACAAGCTCGACGTGGACCACGGGCTGACCGTGCCGATGTCGCTGATGTTCGGCCAACCCGAGGCATGGCCGGTGAAGGTCATCCCGCTCGCGGTGAACGTGGTGCAGTATCCGCCGCCCACCGGCAACCGCTGCTACGCACTCGGCGAGGCGATCCGACGAGCCGTGCGCAGCTACGGCGAGGATCTCAACATCCAGGTCTGGGGGACCGGAGGGATGAGCCACCAGCTGCAGGGGCCGAGGGCGGGACTGATCAACAAGGAGTTCGACGCCGCGTTCCTGGACCGGCTCACCGCCGATCCGGAGGCACTGCGGCGGATGCCGCACATCGAATACCTGCGCGAAGCGGGCTCCGAGGGCATCGAGATGGTGATGTGGCTGATCATGCGGGGTGCACTGGGCGAGACGGTCAAGGAGCTGTACCGCTTCTACCACGTGCCGGCCTCGAACACCGCCGTCGGTCATATCGTGCTGGAGGCGACGCCCTGATGACCGGCTACCAGGGACGGTTGAGGGTGGCGCTGGCGGGCGCCGGCGCTTTCGGCATCAAGCATCTGGACGCGCTGGCGCAGATCGAGGACGTGGAGGTCACCTCGATCGTGAGCCGGAGACTGGCGCAGGCAAAGGAGGTCGCGGCGAAGTACGACGTTGCCCACGCCGCGACCGACCTCGAACAGGTGCTGGGCCGCGACGACGTCGATGCGGTCATCCTGGCCACCCCGACGCAGCTGCACGCGGCGCAGGCGATCGCGTCGATGCGCGCCGGCAAGCACGTCCAGGTGGAGATCCCGCTGGCCGACAGCTGGGCCGACGCCGAGGCGGTGGTCGGCGTGCAGCGGGACACCGGCCTGGTCTGCATGGTCGGCCACACCCGCCGGTTCAACCCGTCGCACCTGTGGGTCCACCAGAAGGTCGAGGCGGGCGAGCTGACGCTGCAACAGCTGAACGCGCAGACTTACTTCCTCCGCCGGAGCAACCTGAACGCGCTCAACGAACCGCGCAGCTGGACCGATCACCTGCTCTGGCACCACGCCGCGCACACCGTGGACCTGTTCCGGTACCAGAGCGGCCAGGAGATCGTGGTCGCTCACGCGGTACAGGGCCCGGTACATGCCGAGCTGGGTATCGCGATGGACGTGTCCGTCCAGCTGCGCGGCAGCGGCGGCGCGATCTGCACGCTCTCGCTGAGTTTCAACAACGACGGTCCGTTCGGTACCAACTTCCGGTACATCTGCGACAACGGCACCTACCTCGCGCGCTACGACGACCTGTTCACCGGGTATGAGGAGAAGATCGACCTCTCCGTGGTCGGCGTATCGAGCAACGGCATCGAGGTCCAGGACCGCGAGTTCGTCGCCGCCATCCGCGAAGGCCGCGAGCCGAACTCGAGCGCCGCCGGCGTGCTGCCCTGCTACCAAGTCCTCGCCGACCTGGAAACGGCACTCTCCACGTAACAGCCCTGGGCACTGCGTTGACGGGCTCAGCGAACGGTGCAACCATGTCGATATCAAACGCTGTTAGTTACTGATCGGA
>Ga0137415_10008728_pt1 | contig 10052 bp, 7 predicted proteins | sample CZODoug3_1_1_16f_FD_183082 | JGI IMG/M metagenome (GOLD analysis project Ga0137415, IMG submission 183082) | Vadose zone soil fungal communities from Angelo Coast Range Reserve, California, USA - CZODoug3_1_1_16fungal (Hybrid Assembly) | ecosystem: Environmental > Terrestrial > Soil > Vadose... | reverse complement strand
GCGTCGTCGTCAAAAACGTGCGCGTGCAGGAAGTGCTCTTCCCGCTCGCGCGCGACGCCAGGCTGTATGTCGACATCTGACGATCCATCGCCCTTGCTGTCCTGAAATAGCGCGCTGAGCTTAACGGAGAGATTGTCGGACGCCTTCCAAAGCGTTGACAGCCGACCACCAGACACTCTGGCTTTGTTAACGCCATCAATATCGTGGATCGGATTATCAATGTAGCCGGGATCCAGCCTCGTAAAGCCGCTCAGTCGCACTGCCAAAGTATCGGTGACCGGCACGTTAGTTGAACCACGCACGTTGTATCCGACTTGTGCACCGTTGTGGACCTGGTCGGCGCCCGCCTCAATCCGACCTGTGAGCGCGTCGGTGGAGGGGTCACGTGTAACGAATTTGAGCAATCCGCCCATGCTGCTGGCTCCGTAGAGAGTGCCCTGCGGACCCCGTAGCACCTCAACTCGGTCCAGATCACCCGGATCGATGTCAGGCACCAGAGCCGAACCGCCGAGCTGAGTAGACGACCCAAACGGCACATCATCGATAATAATACCGACTGTAGGGTTTCCATTGCCCGTGGTCACGCCGCGAATCGCCAGCAATTGAGATGACTGAGCCCCAGGCGTCACGTTAAAGCTTGGAATACTGGAGAAGTAATCCTGGAGGCGCAGTTGATTGCCACTAACCAGTTCATCGCCGCCAATGGCAGTTACCGGAACCGGCACGTCCTGGATTCTTTCAGAGCGCTTTTCCGCACTGACAATGACCTCGGCGATTCCACCATTTTGGCGGCCAGAATCGCCGGAAGGATCCGGCGCATCCGCGGCCCAAGTAGCGCTGACTGTGGACAGGGCGCACAGCGCGAGAGCTGCTGTGTATGACAGGCCCGGTCCGGTGTGATTTCTGAGCACAAAACATCTCCAATGCAATAGAAATTCCATCAAAGTTCCCCGCTTTGTTTTTTGAGCCTGAGGCACAAGGCGTTTTGTCCTTGGAGAACTATGTATCTCTGCCATGACCCATGCGTGGCGTTCTCCCCGCGCCATCCGCAGTGCACTTATTTTCGGCATCGAGAATGCTCGCGCCGATGACTTCGTCGTCGAAGAGTCGAGCGCGAGAGACGAGTAGCAACGGATTCATCGCTACTTGATGGTGTGGACGCACGCACCGAAAATTTCCGCTATGCATGCATCGCGAGTGTCTCCGCGTCGCTGGAAACAGACGTAGCGGAAACACTTGTCCGGCAACACTTACGTGGGCGAACGTCTCGCTTATGTAAATAATGCGGGCGCGTGTCACCCGCGACTGACGCGTATTTCAGACCACTGATAAATCGATGCGCTGTGTGTTGAATTCGTAATACGGCACGATGCGATGGAAGGCCTCGGCCACGAATCGTGTCGCTTCCTCGGGATTGACCATCTTCCTGGCCGCTGCTTCGACTCTCTCGAAGGACTTCGCCGGTTCGCAGCCTTTCTGGTCATCGGGACACCTCGTTTGGAAGTCGGTCCAAACGAGCCAGAATGACTTGCCGTCCGGAGCGATCCACTTGGGCGCGATTTGCGGTTGGTATGCACGAGCATTCGGGTCATTATTCGGTGTCCATGCCTCCTCTTCATGGATCTGTGTCCAAGGCCCCCAGGGATTGCGAGCAGTGTAGATACCTAAATAACTAGGTTTTCCAAACCAGTCGCCGTCCGGCGTACAACCCATTCCCCAGGTGCTCATCATGTACAGCCCGAGGGGTGCGTTGTACGCAACGCTTGGCTGCCACGCATAAGGATGCGTCGTTTTGTTGACCCAACCACTCGGAAAGGTGTGCACGCTGGCTCGGGCATCGATTTCGCGAGACCATTTCGCACCGCCATTCGATTGGCGACCCGAAAAGAACTCATAGGATTCTCGATTGAGGATTTGAGCCTTCGGCGCTCGAACCATCACGAGCTCATTCATTGTGCCTTCGGTGGTACCGTTAGGCGCATAGATATATACGTAGCCGTCGCGATTGGCCTCGTAGTTCCGACCCATTTGCAGCACTGTCAACAAAGAGAAGCTGCTCTGTGGCTCGTCAAAAAATGCCAGGCTCTTCCGAGATCGGTGAGACCAGTCTTCCCACGTCACCGGCGTCGATCCATTCTGGTTGCACCAGGTGGTTCCGTTGTCCGGAGAGAAAATGAGCTTGGCGCCGCTGAAGTGGAAATCGTTCCATGACTTCAGATCGTCAGCCCTGGCTGCCGGAGCGGGGCGGTTGAAGGTACTGAGAAATTGATAGATGTGCGATCCGAGGGCGAGGGTACCAAAGTTGTAGTAGCGTGGAGCCGTACTTCCGGGAATCAAGAACGGATAATTCACCAGATCACCGAACTTGGCCGAGGTGGCACTCCCCTCGATCGTCAGCATCCGACTGTTGAACTTACCTCTTGCTGGATCGCCATACCCGTATCCGTCGCAAAGCGATACGTACTGATGATCATCCGCGGCCCAGGTCATGTGCCAGTTATCGCCGTTTACCGGGTACCTCGTGATGGTGTCGTCGCGCCGAACCAGCGATTTGATACGCAAACCCTTTTTGCAACACCCGGCTGAGAGAAGTTTTCTCCTTTCTTCGGCTGACCACGTCACTTTGAGCGACGTGGCAGAGATGATTCCAGCGGCAATCGTCTTCCCTAAAAAACTGCGGCGTGACGTCATTCATCCAGTACTCAGACAGCCAGGTAGATAGCGCAGGTTGAAGAGCGCCATGAGGAACTAGACGACTGGAGCCGGCACTTCCGCTATCTAAATCTGGCTCGATCGCAGAATTATTCGGGAGCCCGGAAGGATCTCATCTCGACGCTGCAGAGTCTTAGGAGTACGAATCGAAAGGAACAGCGCAATCTCTCATGGTAGCCGCCCAAAGGGATAGAACTGGCTCTTCCGCAACATGTACAGCTGGTAGTCTGCGATAGCAGACTTACTCAGCTTGTAAGAGAAGATGCACAGTAGGTTCGCCAATGCTCCCGGGAACCGTGCCGCAACAGCTGGAAAAAATGCCGTACGTGAAGATTTCGATAGCGGCAAAACATAGCGCCGAAACTCCGCCGGGCCGTACAGCCCAAAGCCCCGGGCTAAGAATAGATTGGGGAACCTCCTCCAGGCCTCCGGGGGACACACCTGTCTTTTGGTGTGCTCAGAGAGTGCTAACGACCACACGATTGAGGGCCATCTTATGCACATGACCTCAAAGAGCCTGGAAGAAAACGTGTGTTCGGTCGCCGCTCGATAGCTGACGAGCGGCTGCGCGATGATCATCGCGCGACCGGGCAAGGGTCGTTGAAAGATCACCCCCAAATAGACGTACAGCGAGCCGAAATAGCGTTCTCTCTCCCGTTCGATCCAGATATCCCGTCTGATCACCATGCAGCCGACGTAGCCCGCTAGCCGGTTGGCGATGTCCGAGAAAAGGCGGTCCATCTCGGCCGGCTCGTAGATCCGATCGACGTCAAAATCCAGGAAGCGTCGCTGCACGAGCGCAGACATGTCGGTACTCCGCGCCTCTACGTTGACCACAACGAGACTGGGACTCCCCGAAAGCGTGTCCAGCACTGCGGTGATTGCGCCCGGCATCAGCAGATCATCATCTGACATCAGCCAACAGTACTCGCCGCGGGCAAACTGAACGGCCTTGTCATAGTCCCGATCAATCCCGCTATTCGTGGCCTGTCTGAAATAGCGAACGCCCGGGTGACTCTTTGCATATGTTGATAACAATGCCTCCGTGTTGTCCGTCGATGCGCCGTCGAGGACAACAATTTCACACTCAGGGGTCATTTGCCGACGAATGCTCTCGAGAGTGTCACCAATCAGGTGCCCCCTGTTGAGCGTGGCGATACAAATCGAGAGTTTTGGAGGTTTAATCCAGCCGACGGTAGCCATAAGATCATCCTGACCTGTTCTTTCGAGGGCTTCGTCGATGAAGCCACTTGTTAACTCACAGAGGCCACGAGCAGAGAATGTATAGACAAAGTCCGATGGAGTACAAGGGGCCAGTGACTCGTTACAGAACCCATGATGATGATGGGGTTGTGCTCGCGCTGGCCAGCGGTGCCCCCTGAAATTGAGGCCATTGACCTCGTTTACGTGCCAGCGCGCATTTCCGATTGCGTCCCTTCCAGGCGGCGCTCAATCGACTCCAGACTTTCGCCGCTGGTCTCGGGAAAGAACAGTAGCACCGCCAAAAACTGGACAATCACAATTACCAGGAAAATGACAAATGGACCTGCGCGAGAGTAGGCGGCGACGATAGGGAATAAAAATGATACAACGGCATTAATAACCCAGTGCGTGGAACTACCTAAGCTCTGCCCTTGAGGTCGCACTCGAGCCGGGAAGATCTCGCTCAGATAGACCCAAATAACTGCGCCTTGAGAGAACGCGAAGCACGCGATATATCCCATGAGCAGCACGAGCAACAGAGACTCATACCTCTGAAATTGAAATATAGCGGCGATACCTGCAAGACAAATTACGAGCCCGACGGAACCTGACAGCAGCAGCACGCGTCGGCCAAAGCGATCAATGAAAGTCAGGGCCAGGAGGGTGGCGATGAGCATAACAGCGCCCACTGCGACTGCCTGGCTGTTTTGCGACGTACGATCGAAGCCCGCCATGGCGAAAATGTCGTTTAAGTAATACAGAACGGCATTGATACCAATGAGTTGGTTGAATGCGGCCAATGAGAGAGCCAAAAATATAGGCCGCCGATATTGCCGTTGAAATAACCTGTCAGATTTCGAATCAGCATCGGATCTGAGCGACGCCAGAATATCGGCAAGGTCTGCATCAGCAGCAAAGCCCAACTGCTTTAACACACTCCTGGCCTCGTCCAGCCGTCCACGGGCCGCGAGCCAGCGGGCACTGTGCGGAATGCTCAAAAGTGCCACCAGAAAGAGCGCTGCCGGGATTGCCGCCACTCCTAGTTGGTAGCGCCACTCGCGCTCCCCCAGTGCACAAAGTCCTACCAGGAAGTTGGAAAAATATGCAAACAGAATACCGCCAATAATATTGATCTGGAACGCACCCACCAGGCGCCCGCGCCACGCCGGCGGCGCAATTTCGGCGATGTATATGGGCGCTATCACTGACGATCCACCCATCCCCAGGCCGCCGATAAATCGGAAGATCAGCAGGGGTATCCATGCGTTCGAAAACGCGCATCCCAGTGCGGAGATCAAGTAACACGTCGCAAGGATCATGAGGCTCGTACGACCGCCCAAACGCCGCCCTAGCAGGCCGGCACTCATCGCTCCCGCTATCGTCCCCCATAGCGCAGCAGATACCGTCACACCCAATAGAGCGGGTGACAAATGAAACTGATCACTCAGCGAATGGGTCGAGCCGGCAATCACAGCCGTATCGAATCCAAGTAGCGATCCCCCTAACGCAGCAGCCATCACTGTGCGGAGTAACACCCGGTTGGGCCAGCGCACCATAGAACATCTCCTGCGGATCAGTAGCCTCGCTGACCTGTTGTCCGCCTTTTACTGTCTGTCAGCTCGAAGCGAGCCGGTCCGAAGAAAATCCAATTGACAGGCCACCGTTGCGGTCGCGCCTGACTCAGCAGTCAAAACAACGTTGTCTGAGTTTTGCTGTTGATCAATAGTCACGACGCTGTCGAATCCAGGTGGAATTCGGGCAACGCCTTGAATGTATGGGATACTGAGCTTCCCGCCCGTGTCCGGATTCAATACAGTGGGAATGCCGCTCTGGTTCAGTTGATTCGAGCGGCAAGATGCTGCGAGACCGACATGAAAGAATGCGGTCACGTCCTCCATGCCTAGTACATTCACATGACGGCCATTCCAGGGTGCAAAGTGCCGGCCGCCGTTCGAGAACCAAATCACGGTAGAAGCAAGTAGCCGTGGATTTCGAAGCGCGAACCAGACAAATCCGCTCTCCGGAAAAGTGACCGCCGACCACGCAAGTGAGAGCGTGGGATCCGCGCACACAATGGCGATGTCCTCGTACCCGCGTCGCGCTGGGTACCTGCACAGGTCCGTCGTCGTTCCATCAATGCACGGAACTCTATGCAGATCAGAGATCCTGACATTGGGCTTCAACCACGAGTAGCCGCGATTCTCGGGTCTTTCAGTAGGTTCGAGAGGAGTCCAGGCACCGACGAAGCGGCTGAACGATAGCCGCCCGGCACCTTCTACATCAGGACATGCAAGCGTCGCGTGATGGCCCGGATTTATAGGCCCGGTCAATCCAGTGAAATCGTGTCTCTGATACACGATTGAGTGTTTATTGAGCAGCGAAGTGGTTGCCTCGCATCGGCCACCCTGCGCCGGCAGGTCGATGCCGAGTCGCATCCAACATCCTTCGGTCGATGCACCGCTGGCAATGCTCTCCCATAGAAGATTTGCCGTCTCACCGTGCGCCGGCAGGCGCGTCCCCCTATGAGGCTCGGAGTTTTCGCCAAACGCCGAGCAGAGCCAGTCTCCACGCAAACCGCTGATCATGGGAGAAATATCTTCTGGCAGGTTCTCTTCCGCCCACGGCGCAATTGCATAGGGACATATCGGCGTATCGCTGTTGGGAAAGAATGTTACGGGCCCCAACATCCCACCGATGCGGGTAACGGCCAACTCGACATTGGTCGCGTCTAGCAGGAAAGACTCCCGACCGCGAATCAGCGCTGTCGCCTGGCTCGTCACTTACCTGTATTCGGTGCAGAGCCAATGCGTCGCACGCACGTCTTCTTCAATCGAGGGAAAGCGGCCGACCCGTTCAAGAAACGAATTGTCGCTATCATCGTCGTTGACCGACGACACCTCTCCCACAATGGAGGTCCCTGTGCCCTCTTCTGTCCAGAATTCGTGGTACAAGAACGGCGTCAGTGTGATCGACTCGCCCGGCTTCAGGCGCATGATCTTCCCGGCCTCGACGCGATAACGAACACCATCGAGCGAAACCTCTACGTCTGTATTGGCCAATCCACCGTCAGCAGCCCGATTGTAAAGGCGGATCAAAAGGTTGCCGCCGGACCGGCAGATGATGTCTTCGCTCTTCAGCGTATGGTGATGCATCGGCGTGTGTTGATTCTCACGTACGATCAGAATCTTCTCCGCGTAGGGCTTTCCGTTATAGGGGACCCGTTTGTGATGTCCATTGCGGGCTGTAAAGACTACGAGTCCGACCCGCTCAAAGGCACCGGATCCAAAGTCGGTAATATCCCAGCCGAGCTTACATTCACGGATCTCTGCACATTCAGCGCCCTTCCGCTGCCATACTTCCGGGCTCCAATAGGCGAACGGTGGAAGGCGGACCTGGTGCTGGTGCAGCAGATTGATGGCGTCATGTATCAGCAAGTTGATTTCGGACCTTTTCATGGACTCCCCCTTCTGCTTGACGGCACCTCAGATGACTCGAACGTTGCCACCGTCAACTGGAATTTGTGCGCCGGTTGTCCTGGCAAACAGGGGACCGCAAAGCTCGCAAGCGAGCTCCGCGACATCCTGACTCGTCACTTCGACCTTCAGCACATTGTTTTTCTTGTACTCCTCAACAGTCATCCCATAAGCCGCCGCACGGCTCGCCAAAATCTCCTCCGTCCAAATCCCCGTGTCGAAAACGGCATTTGGATGCACGGTGTTGACCCGGATGCGATCTTCGCCCCACTCTAAGGCTGCCACACGAGCGAGCTGCTGAAGCGCTGCTTTCGAGGCCGAATATGCTGCCGCGCCAGGGCCAGGTGCCACAACGTTCTTCGAGCCGATTATCACAACCCGACCACCACGGGGAGCCAATTTCAGAAGCGGATGACAAAGGCGCATCACCAGAAGATTAGCGTCCAGGTTGATGCTCATGACGGAACGCCACGCTTCGGATTCCAACGTAGCGATCGGAGCGCTACGGGGGAATATCCCGGCGTTCAGCATCAGCAAATCAACGCCGCCAAATGCGCGGACTGCCTCATCCAGTGCCTTGTCTACCTGACTGTGGTCAGTCAAGTCGCATTGGACTCCGCGGTAATCCTTACGCCGATGCAATTCAGACACACCCGGTGAGATATCGAGCCCGACAACGGCAGCGCCACGCGCTAGGAGCGAAGTTACGCAGGCCTTCCCAATCCCCGATGCCGCCCCCGTGACAAGGCAGACTTCGCCGGCAAAGGCAGGCGGCGAGCCTGAGCGTCGCAATTTCTGTTGTTCGAGATCCCAGTACTCGACCTCGAAGATGTCACGCGCCGGTAGAGCGCACCAGCGACCCAATGCGGTCGCTCGAGCGATCGTTTCCATCGTATGTCGATAGATATCTTCGACGATTGAGGCGTCCTTTGCCGTGCGCCCGACTGTGCAAAGCCCGAGGTCCGGATCCAGAATGACACGCGGCGCCGGATCAAGCATGGTCAGCGATGGGTCTGCATTGTCTGCAAAGTATCGACGATAGGCATCGACGTAAGCAGGAACGTCACGTCCAATGAGGGGAAGGCGTTTCGTACGTATAACGTGATCGGGTGTTGCAGGTCCCTGTTGGGCAATTTCGCGGAGATCGTTGCGGGATGCAAAACACATCGCATCCGGATCACTATGAACACTCAGTATCATGGGCATGCCAGCAGCGTCGGACACGGTGCGACGGAGCGCTGCGATGTCACTGCGACTCACATCTCTGGCTGCAACTCGCCGGGGCGAATCTGCAGCTGAGTTTCGTGGCGGCGAGACATTCCAGGCCTTTTGTCCGGTGAGATAGCGCTCGGCATATGAGACCAGCTCGATCATCTGTTCATACGCTTCGCGAGCAGTCTCGCCGAACGTAAAGAGGCCGTGATTCATCAGCAACATGCCGACAGTATTCGGCCCCGCTTGTGCCGGATATCTCTCTGCACAGAGTCGCGCGAGCCTGAAGCCCGGCATCACGTACGGGATGACGACCAGGTGATCGCCATAGATCTCTCGAATTCGATTTTCGCCGCCTGGCGTGTTGGTGATAGTCAGGACCGCATCGGCATGCGTGTGATCGACAAAACGCGCAGGAAGAATCGCATGCAGGATGGCTTCAACGGATGGTGCTGGAGCGGCTGGGTCAGTCAGACTTTTCCGCAACTCGATTGCCATCTGGGTGTCCGAGAGGGAGTCGAGTTCAGCCAGACGAAGCAAAGGCGCCATTCGACAGGGGGAGAAGCCCGCCGCCTCAATGGTCTCCAGATCCCAGCCGCTTCCCTTGACAAAAAGGACTTCCTCTTCGTCCCCGAAAATGTTCGTTACACGGCCTTTGACCGACGTATTGCCGCCGCCATGGAGGACCAGCGATGGATCCTGCCCAAGAAGACGAGAGGTATAGACCCGCTGCGCCAGATCGCCTTGGTATGATTTGGCCGCCTCATCGCTCCACCGACTCTTCATGTCGACAGATCCTTCAGCGCCTTGCGGATTCGCTCAGCGTCGGGTCGATATGCATTCTCGAGCACCGGGCTAAATGGGACTGGAACATCGGGCGAAGCGAGCCGGGATACGCGCGTGGCCGGCCAGCGCTCCGCAATTCCAGCGGCGATCTCAGCGCTTACGCCTCCGGTAATTGGCCCTTCTTCAACAATGAGTACACGGCCGGTCTTGCGTACCGAGGTGCCAATCGTGTCCCAGTCGATTGGGGAAAGGCTGCGCACGTCGATGACTTCGGCATCGGTTTCCGTCGCTGCCTGTAACGCGTAGTGGACCATGAGCAGCCAAGCCAACACTGTGACGGACTTGCCCGGACGGCGGATTGCTGCAGTTCCCAACGGCACGACGTAGTCTTCACTTGGAATATCGCTGGTGGCGTCGACGGCACCTGGCTCCGCACGCGCCCCTTTTGAGCCATACAACAGCTTGTGCTCAAAGATGAGTACCGGATTACCGTCGCGCACTGCCGCTTTTAGCAACCCCTTCGCGTCATACGCGTTGGAGGGTGCCACGACCTTGAGTCCAGGTACGCCGATAAAATAGCGCTCCAGATTTTGCGCATGCTGAGATCCGCGGCCCGTGGCCCCAACCGGGGCCCTCATCACCAGAGGAACACTGGCATCGCCGCCC
>Ga0137415_10008727_pt1 | contig 10052 bp, 8 predicted proteins | sample CZODoug3_1_1_16f_FD_183082 | JGI IMG/M metagenome (GOLD analysis project Ga0137415, IMG submission 183082) | Vadose zone soil fungal communities from Angelo Coast Range Reserve, California, USA - CZODoug3_1_1_16fungal (Hybrid Assembly) | ecosystem: Environmental > Terrestrial > Soil > Vadose... | reverse complement strand
TCGCCGCCCGCTTCGCAGCCCGCGCCCGACGAGTCAGAGACTGCGCGCGCGGTCTAGACCCGCGGCGCCTGCCGAGAAGCTCCACAAGGTTCTTGCGCGCTCCGGGCTGGGCTCGCGCCGCGACATGGAAGCCGCGATCGCTTCCGGCAGGCTCGTGGTCAACGGTACGCGCGCCGCTTTGGGGCAGCGCGTGGGGGCGCGCGATCGCGTCGCACTCGACGGGCACCGCGTCTCCTTGCGGTTCGAAGAGCGCACGCCGCGCCTGCTGATCTACCACAAGCCGGCCGGGGAGCTCGTCACGACGCGGGATCCGTCGGGCAGGCCGACCGTGTTCGACCATCTTCCGAGAATGCGGGGCGGCCACTGGATCGCGATCGGCCGGCTGGACTTCAATTCCGGGGGGCTCCTGCTTTTTACCGACTCGGGTGAGCTCGCCAACCGACTCATGCATCCGCGCAGCGAGATCGAGCGCGAGTACGCTGTGCGGGTACGGGGCGAACTCTCGCGCGAACAGATGCGCACCCTCGCCGAAGGGGTCGTTCTCAACGACGGCCCGGCCAGGTTCGACAGCATCTCGGCGGGCGGGGGCAGCGGATCGAACCGCTGGTACCAGGTCGTGCTGCGCGAAGGGCGCAACCGCGAGGTGAGGCGCATGTTCGAGTCGCTCGGAATCACCGTGAGCCGCCTGATGCGCGTGCGCTTCGGGCCAGTCCTCCTGCCGTCGCATCTGCGCCGAGGGCAATGGCGCGAGCTCGAGCCCGGGGATGCCGCGCGGTTGCTGGCTGCGCTCGAGGCGCGCGCGTGAAGCTCCACCGGAGCGTCTTTCCATTGTTCCGGGTGAAGTTTCTTGCTATACTTTCCGCGCTTTTGAGATGGGCTTTCGAGCCCATTTTTTATTTATGCCTAGGAGTTGCGCGTGGTCGTGAACGCGCTTGAGTCCTTGCTTGAGCGTACGGTGGGCGGGCTGGGGTACGGGCTGGCCGACTTTGAATATATCAATAACGGTAGGATGTTACGAGTGTTTATTGAGAAGATACATGAAACTGGGTCGGACCGGGCAGGGGTGACCCTTGCTGATTGCGCATCCGTGAGCCAGCAGCTGCAGCGGGTATTCGAAGTCGAAGGGATCGATTACGACCGGCTGGAGGTTTCCTCCCCTGGCCTGGACCGCCGCTTGAAAAAGGCGGCGGATTTTGCCCGTTTTGCCGGCCATGAGGCCCAGGTGCGCCTGCGCCATCCGATCAACGGCCGCCGGAATTTCACCGGCATCGTTCGCGCCGTGGAAGGCGAGCGGGTCGAATTCGACTACGACAGCGGCCGGCTCGCGTTCGACCTCGCCGAGCTCGAGCGCGCGCGCCTGGTGCCCAAGCCATGATGCCCGAGGGATACATGAGCCGCGAGCTGCTGCTGCAGGCGGACGCGCTCGCCCGGGAGAAGAACGTCCACAAGGACGTGGTGTTCGGCGCTTTGGAGATGGCGATCGCTTCCGCGACGAAGAAGAAGTTCACCGAAGACGTCGATGTACGCGTCGCGATCGACCGCAACACGGGGGATTTCGAGTCTTTCCGCCGCTGGCAGGTGGTGTCGGACGAGCTGGTGGAGAATCCGTCGCAGCAGGTCGCTTTTTCCGAGGCCCAGAAACAGTACCCGGACATCCAACTCGGGGATTATATCGAGGAGGCTCTGGAGCCGATCGATTTCGGCCGCATCGGCGCGCAAACCGCGAAACAGGTGATTCTGCAGAGGATCCGCGACGCCGAACGCGAGCAGCTGCTGAACGATTTTCTCGGCCGCGGCGAAAAGCTCATCAACGGCGCGATCAAGCGCGTCGAGCGCGGCAACGCGATCATCGAGGTCGGGCGCGTCGAAGCGGTGCTGCCGCGCGACCAGATGATCCCCAAGGAGAATTTGCGGGTAGGCGACCGCGTGCGCGCCTTTGTCATGCGCATCGACCGCAATGTGCGCGGGCCGCAGCTGGTGCTCTCGCGCACCGCGCCCGAATTCATCATGGAGCTGTTCCGGCTCGAAGTCCCGGAAATCGAGGAGGGGCTGCTCGAGATCAAGTCGGCCGCGCGCGACCCGGGCATCCGCGCCAAGATCGCGGTGCATTCCCGGGACAAGCGCATCGACCCGATCGGCACCTGCGTCGGCATGCGCGGCGCGCGGGTGCAGGCGGTCACGCAAGAGCTTGCGGGCGAACGCGTGGACATCGTGCTGTGGTCGGAGGACCCGGCGCAGTTCGTGATCGGCGCGCTCGCGCCGGCCGAGGTGTCCTCGATCCTCGTGGATGAGGACAAGCACGCCATGGACGTGGTGGTGGACGAGGAGAACCTCGCCATCGCGATCGGTCGAAGCGGACAAAACGTGAGACTGGCCTCGGAGCTGACCGGCTGGACGATCAATCTCATGACCGAGGCGGAGTCGACCAAGAAGAACGAGGAAGAAGCCTCTTCGGTGAGAAAGGTTTTCATGGAGCGGCTCGATGTCGACGAGGAGGTCGCGAATACGCTCATCCAGGAAGGCTTTTCGACCCTCGAGGAAGTCGCCTACGTGCCGATCAACGAGATGATGGAGATCGAGGGCTTCGACGAGGCCACGGTAAACGAGCTTCGCAACCGCGCGCGCGACGCGCTCCTGGTACAGGCGATCGCGAGCGAGGAGCAGGCAGAGAACCTCGATCCGGCGCTGCTCGGCCTGGAGGGAATGGACAAAGACCTGGCGACGAAGCTCGCCAGGTCCGGGGTGAAGACCCGTGACGACCTGGCCGATCTCGCCACGGACGATCTCGTCGAGGTGGCGGGAGTCGACCCCGAACGTGCCAGGAGCCTCATCATGAAGGCTCGTGAACACTGGTTTGCCCAGGAGTAAGGCCGGTCCATGGCCCAGATGAGCGTTGCCCAATTCGCCGGCGAGCTGAAAGTGCCGCCGTCGCAGCTGCTCGAGCAGCTGCGGGCGGCGGGGGTGCACAAGCAGGTGGCTGAGGACGTTCTTTCGGAGCAGGACAAGACCCGACTCCTGGAGTACCTGCGCAAGTCGCACGGCTCCTCGGAGCCCAAGAACAAGATCACCCTGACGCGCAAGCAGACTTCCGAGATCATCAAGAAGTCGGATGCGAGCGGCAAGGCGCGCACCATCCAGGTCGAAGTCAAGAAGAAACGCATCTTCGTCAAACGCGATGCGGAGCCGGGTGCGCCCCCGGAGACGCCCGCTCCTTCCGCGGGCGCGGTCGATACGCGCGAAGCGGAGCTGCGCGACGAGGAGCAGCGCCGGCACGAGGAGTTGGCGGCGCGGCAGGCCGCGGATGTGGCAGAGAAACAGGAGCGCGAGCGCAAGCAGGCCGAAGGCAAGCCGAGCGAGGCGAAAACGCCGGCGCCGGCTCCCGCCGCGGACACCACGCTGCACAAGCCGAAGGTCGCACCGGGGGCCGAAAAGAAGGGTGCGAAGAAGGCGAAGGAAATCAAGGTCTGGAAGGACGAGGGCGTCAAGCGCCGTACGATCAAGACGCGCGGGGACGTGCAGGGAGCCTCGGGCTGGCATACGCCCAAGGGTGCGAGGCACAGGACCGCGGCTGCGCCGGCCGCTGAAAGCGCTCAGCAGTTCAGCGCGTCCACCGAGCCGGTCGTGCGCGAGATCATGGTGCCCGAGACCATCACCGTCGGTGATCTCGCCCACAAGATGTCGGTGAAGGCCGCTGAAGTCATCAAAGTGCTGATGAAACTGGGCAACATGGTGACGATCAACCAGGTGCTGGATCAGGAAACCGCGATGATCGTCGTGACCGACATGGGCCACGTGGCCAAGGCGGCCAAGCTCGACGATCCGGAGTCCCTGCTCGCCGACGTGCCCGAACACCACGAGGCCGAGTTGAAGCCGCGCGCGCCGGTGGTCACCGTGATGGGACACGTCGATCACGGGAAAACCTCGCTCCTCGATTACATCCGCCGCACCAAGGTCGCCTCGGGCGAGGCGGGCGGCACCACCCAGCACATCGGCGCCTACCATGTCCAGACGCCGCGCGGCATGGTCACGTTCCTCGATACGCCGGGCCACGAGGCTTTTACGGCGATGCGCGCACGCGGCGCAAAAGTGACCGACATCGTCGTGCTGGTGGTCGCGGCCGACGACGGCGTGATGCCGCAGACGATCGAGGCGATCCATCACGCCAGGGCGGCCGAAGTCCCCATCGTGGTGGCGATCAACAAGATCGACAAACACGAGGCGAACCTGGAAAAGGTCAAGCAGGAGCTGGTGGCGCAGACCGTGGTACCCGAGGAATACGGCGGGGATTCGCCGTTCGTTCCGGTGTCGGCGAAAACCGGCGCCGGCATCGACACGCTGCTGGAACAGGTGTTGCTGCAGGCAGAAGTGCTGGAGCTGAAGGCTCCGGTGGACACGCTTGCCAAGGGACTCGTGATCGAGGCGCGCCTCGACAAGGGCCGCGGACCTGTGGCCACGGTGCTGGTTCAATCCGGAACGCTGCGGCGCGGCGACATCGTGCTCGCCGGGAGCGCCTTCGGCCGGGTTCGGGCCATGCTCGACGAGAGCGGAAGCGCGGTTCAAGAGGCCGGCCCTTCGATCCCGGTCGAGATCCAGGGGCTGTCGGACGTGCCTGCAGCAGGCGAGGACGTCATGGCGCTCGGCGACGAGCGCAAAGCGCGCGAGATTGCGCTGTTCCGCCAAGGCAAATTCCGCGATGTGAAGCTCGCCAAGAAGCAGGCGGCGAAGCTTGAAAACCTGTTCGAGCAAATGGGCGAAGGCGAGGCGAGGGTGCTCGCGCTTCTCATCAAAGCCGACGTGCAGGGCTCTCAGGAAGCGCTGGTGCACGCGCTTACCCGGCTTTCGACCGACGAGGTCAAGGTCAACGTGGTGCACAGTGCAGTAGGCGCGATCACCGAGTCCGACGTGAATCTGGCGCTCGCCTCCAAGGCCGTGATCATCGGTTTCAATACCCGTGCCGATACGACTGCGCGCAAGGCAGCCGAGGCCTCGGGCGTGGACGTGCGCTACTACAACATCATCTACGAGGCCGTCGACGAAGTGAAGGCGGCGCTCTCGGGCATGCTCGCGCCGGAGAAAAAAGAAGCCATACTCGGCCTGGTCGACGTGCGCCAGGTATTCAAGATCTCCAAGGTCGGGGCGGTGGCCGGATGCATGGTGCTCGAGGGCCTGGTGCGGCGCAACGCGTTGGTGCGTGTGCTGCGCGACAACGTGGTCGTGCATACGGGCGAGATCGATTCGCTCAAGCGCTTCAAGGACGACGTGCGCGAGGTGAAGGCCGGCTTCGAGTGCGGCATGTCCGTGAAGAACTTCAACGACCTCAAGGTCGGCGACCAGTTCGAAATCTACGAAGTCCAGGAAGTGGCGCGGACACTCTAGCATCCACGCCATCCCGAGGAGCGCTTGTCGCGACGAGGGATCTTCGGCCCTGATCCGGGCTGCATGGGTAACCGATGGCCAACCCGCAACGCCTGCGCCGCGTCGCCGACCAGATCCAGCGCGAGCTGTCGGAATTGCTGCGCGCCGAGCTCAAAGACCCGCGCGTCGGCATGATTACCCTCACCGGGGTCGAAGTCTCCCCCGACCTCGCCCATGCGAAAGTTTTCTTCACGACTCTGGCCGATGCGGAATCCTTGAAGAGCATCGAGGCGGGTCTGGAGCACGCAGCGGGATTCCTGCGGGTCCAGCTCGGAAAGCGCCTGAGCCTCCGCGTCACTCCGGCGATCCGCTTCAAGCACGACGTTTCGGTCGAGCGGGGCGTGCGTCTCTCGCAGCTGATCGACGCCGCGGTGAGCGGAAAGAAAGGGGATTGAGGCTCCTCCGTGGGAGATACGCCCGTCAATGGAGTCCTGCTTATCGACAAGCCGGTCGGACCGAGCTCGAACGCCGTGCTGCAAACAGCGAAACGCCTCCTCGGCGCAAAGCGCGCCGGCCATACGGGAACGCTCGACCCCCTGGCGAGCGGCCTGCTCGTGATCGGATTGGGCGAGGCGACCAAATTCGCCGGCGCGCTGCTCGGTGCCGACAAGGCTTACCGGGCGCGGGTCAAGCTCGGCGAGCGCACCGAGACCGGGGACGCGGAGGGTGCGGTGCTGGAGCGCTCGGAAGCGATCGCGACGCGCGAGGATCTGCTCGCAGTGCTGGATCGTTTTCGCGGCGAAATCGAGCAGCTTCCACCCCGGCATGCCGCGATCAAACATCAGGGCCGCCCCCTGTACGCCTACGCCCGACGCGGCGAGCACGTTCCGCGCTCGCCGCGATCGGTCGTGATCCGGCGACTCGAGTTGGAGCAGTTCGAAGGAAACACAGCCCAGCTGTTCGTCGAATGCAGCAAGGGCACTTACATCAGGGTGCTTGCCGAGGACCTCGGGGCGGCGCTCGGTTGCGGGGCGCATCTCTCCGGCCTTGAGCGCACAACGGTCGGCCCGTTCCGGCTTGGGCAGGCGGTCACTCTGGAAGCGCTCGAGGCGCTCGCGCCGCCTGAGCGGCGCGAGCGCCTTCTGCCGCCCGAAGCGCTTCTCGGGTCCCGTCCACGCCTGACTCTTGAAGCGCGGCTGGCGGCGAAGTTCCGGCAGGGTCAGGCGGTTTCAGTCGTTTCCGAAAGCGGATACGTCGTGGTCTTTGGCGAAGACGGGATGTTCCTCGGCACGGGCGAAGTCGACTCATGCCGGACATTGCAGCCCAAGCGCCTGCTCGCCCTCCAGTGACGCGCGTTCCAATTCAAAACAGCTTGTAGAAGGCCCTGATTTCAAGATAAAATACTGGCCTTTCGCGAAGAGATGAAGAGATAAGAGCATGCGGGTAAGCGTTACGCAAAGGGCGCAGATCGTCCAACAACATCAGCGTGCGGCGGGCGATACGGGTTCCCCGGAAGTGCAGGTCGCATTGCTCACGGCCCGGATAAACGGGCTGACCGACCACTTCAAAACGCACGTCAAGGACCATCATTCGCGGCGCGGGTTGCTGAAGATGGTGAGCCAGCGCCGCAAGATACTCGATTACCTGAAGCGGAAGAACAACGGAAAATATCACGAGCTGATCGAGCAACTTGGCCTGCGCAAGTAAATCCTCGACGCCCATGGGATCCCGATGGGCGTTTTAGTTTCCACAGTCGGCCCGGAGCCTCTGCCTCGGCGCCGACCTCACCAAAACAATCTGGGCGTGCGCCCGGGTTCCGTCAACCGATCGAGAAAACCATGCAGCTGACCCCTATCAGGAAGACATTCACCTACGGCGCGCAGCAAGTGACGCTGGAGACCGGAGAAATGGCGCGCCAGGCGCACGGAGCGGTCGTCGTGAACGTGGACGACACCGTCGTGCTGTGCACGGTGGTCGGAGCGAGGCAGGCCAAGGCAAGCCAGGATTTCCTGCCGCTCACCTGCGACTACGTCGAGAAAACCTACGCCGCCGGCAAGATTCCGGGCGGCTTTTTCAAACGCGAAGGCAGGCCTTCGGAAAAGGAGACGCTGACCTCCCGGCTGATCGACCGGCCCATCCGTCCGTTGTTCCCGGACGGGTTCTACAACGAGTTACAGGTGGTTGCGCAGGTGCTGTCGTGCAATCCCGAAGTCGATCCCGACATTCCGGCATTGATCGGGGTGTCGGCGGCGCTGACGCTTTCCGGCATCCCGTTCAAGGGACCGATCGGAGCGGCGCGCATCGGCTACGTCAACGGCCAGTACGTGCTCAACCCGACGGCGACGCAACTCAAGGAAAGCCGGCTCAATCTCGTGGTCGCAGGCACCGAACACGCCGTGCTGATGGTGGAATCGGAGGCGCACGAGCTTGCCGAGGACATCATGCTCGGCGCGGTCGTTTTCGGCCACGAGCAAATGAAGGCGGCCGTCCAGGCGATCCACGAGCTGGCCGACGAGGCGGCAAAGCCCGCCTGGGACTGGAAACCCAAAGAGAAGGACCCGACGCTCGCAAGCCGAATCAAAGAGCTGGCCGAAAGCGAGTTACGGGCTGCGTTCACGCTGCGCCAGAAACAGGCGCGTTCCGAGACGATAGACGGCATCTGGAAGCGCGTATTCGAAGAGGTCGGCGTGGGCAAAGAAGGCGGACCGGATGCGAACGCCGTAAAGGAAATATGCTTCGAGCTCGAGTCGCGAATCGTCCGCAACCAGATCCTGGACGGCGAGCCGCGCATCGACGGCCGCGACACCCGCACGGTTCGGCCGATCAGCGTGCGCGCGGGCGTGCTGCCCCGCACGCACGGATCGGCGCTCTTTACCCGCGGTGAAACGCAAGCGCTGGTGGTGGCGACGCTCGGCACCGGTCGCGACGAGCAAATCATCGACGCGTTGATGGGTGAGTACAAGGAGCGCTTCATGCTCCATTACAATATGCCGCCCTACGCGACAGGGGAGACCGGCCGGATGGGTTCGCCCAAGCGTCGCGAAATTGGCCACGGACGGCTTGCGAAACGTGCGCTCGCGGCGGTTTTACCGACACCCGAGGAATTCGCGTATTCGATGCGCGTCGTGTCCGAGGTCACCGAGTCGAACGGCTCCTCCTCCATGGCCTCGGTTTGCGGCGGAAGCCTCGCGCTTATGGACGCGGGCGTGCCGATGAAGGCGCACGTCGCGGGCATCGCGATGGGCCTTATCAAGGAAGGAAAGCGCTTCTCCGTTCTCACCGATATTCTGGGCGACGAGGACCATCTCGGCGACATGGACTTCAAGGTGGCGGGAACCGAGCGCGGCGTGACTGCGCTGCAGATGGACATCAAGATCGAGGGTATTACCAAGGAGATCATGCAGGTGGCGCTCGCCCAGGCGCGCGAAGGCCGCATGCACATCCTCGGTATCATGAAGGAGGCGCTGGAGGGATCGCGCGCCGAGATTTCGAGTTACGCCCCGCGCATCATCAAGATCAAGATCAATCCGGAGAAGATCCGTGACGTGATCGGCAAGGGAGGAGTGGTGATCCGCGGGCTGCAGGAGGAGACCGGAACCACGATCGAAATCTCCGACGACGGCACGATCTCGATCGCCTGTGTTTCGGCCGAGGGCGGCCAGGCCGCGAAGAAGCGCATCGAAGACATTACAGCCGATGTCGAAGTGGGTCGCGTGTACGACGGCACTGTACTCAAGCTTCTCGACTTTGGCGCAATCGTCCAGTTGTTGCCGGGGAAAGACGGGCTTCTGCACATTTCGCAGATCGCCAACGAGCGCGTCAACAACGTATCCGACTATCTCAAAGAGGGCCAGCAGATAAAAGTCAAGGTGCTCGAGGCCGACGAGAAGGGCCGGGTGCGCCTCAGCATGAAAGCGGTCAAGGAGGCCGCGGCGGCGGCGCAGTCCTGAAGAGCAGGCCGCAAATGAAAAGGGCGCCGATGGCGCCCTTCTTGTTTGCGGAGTCGAAAAGCAGATCCTTCGTCGCTTTGCTCCTCAGGATGACCGGCTGGACGGCTCCGCCGTCAGCCGGTCACTTTGCGACCTGCTTCTCTCTCAGCTCGTCGAGCGTCTTGCAGTCGATGCACAAAGTCGCGGTGGGCCGCGCCTCCAGCCTCTTCAGGCCGATCTCGATACCGCAATTCTCGCAGTAGCCGTAGTCGTCCTTGTCGATGCGCGCGATGGTCTCGTCGATCTTCTTTATCAGCTTGCGCTCGCGATCGCGGTTGCGCAGCTCCGTGGCAATGTCGGATTCCTGGCTGGCGCGGTCGTTGGGATCGGCAAACACGGTCGCATCGACTTGCATCTCGTGGACCGTCCGGTCGATGTCCTGCGACAGCTGGACCTTCAGCGCCTCCAGAACCTTTCTGAAGTGCTCGCGCTGCCTAGGATTCATGTACTCCTCGCCCTTTTTCGGCAGGTAAGGCGGGAAGGGTTTGTGAAGCAGCTCCAAAATCGCGATCTCCGCATTCCAAAAGAGGCAATGTGATACCAGAAATCAAAAAGGCGGGCAAGTGAATTTCATCCGCGAGCGCCGCTCTTTCCGCATTGACCGTGCCGGGCGGGCGGGCGTAAGATGCCAACCCGCGGGGTGTAGCGCAGCCTGGTAGCGCGCTTGCTTTGGGAGCAAGATGTCGGGAGTTCAAATCTCTCCACCCC
>Ga0137415_10008724_pt1 | contig 10053 bp, 9 predicted proteins | sample CZODoug3_1_1_16f_FD_183082 | JGI IMG/M metagenome (GOLD analysis project Ga0137415, IMG submission 183082) | Vadose zone soil fungal communities from Angelo Coast Range Reserve, California, USA - CZODoug3_1_1_16fungal (Hybrid Assembly) | ecosystem: Environmental > Terrestrial > Soil > Vadose... | reverse complement strand
ACGATTGTGGAATCGCCGTTCGCTTCGTGCGGCGCGAACCCGAGGCCGTGACACGCGTGGGAACCCGGGCCGAACGTCCAGGAGTCCGGGCCGAGGGCGTATGTCGTACCGGTCCACGCGAGCGAGTCGGTCACGAACGTCGAGAACGTGCCGTGCACTGACGGTGCGCTGAGAATGATCGTCAGATCGCGGGCCGTCGCATGGCCATACCGATACCAATCGACCCCGAGGGAGTCGCCGCGCTTCAACGGCTCGAACAACAGGGCCGGGTTGAACACGAGGAACAGATTGTAGACGGTCCCCGGGTACGGCCACGGCCGGGGCGCGTCGAGGTCGAACCGGTGCGGCGCCGTCTCATTGGGCTCGTACACGTCGCGCTTCAACACGTGCGTCGAGTCCGGGCTCGCCGTGACGACGCCGTTGCCGATGAACGTGATTCGGTCGGACTCGGCCGGGGGCGGAATCCAGTACTTCTGCTGACCATAGCCGGTGGTGTCGTGTTGTGCCGAGAGCGGATACGGATACAGGAAGAACGCGCTCTTCATCGATGCCAACACGATTTTGTCGGCGCCGGGGCCGAAGACGGTCACGACTTGACCGTAACGCGCGGTATCAGGAACTACGCTGTCGATTTCGAGCGGCGCCGCGACGCGAATGGTGTCCGCGGCCGCGAGTTGACCCTTGTCGAAGTTTCGTGCGGCCGCCCTGATCACCACGGTGCCGGAGGTGATCCCTACGATGTGTCCAGCGTCGTCGACCGTCGCGACGCTCGAGTTACTCGAGGACCAGGTGAAAACGACATTCGGGATCGGCTGCGAATCGGCGGCTCCGAGGATGCGCCAGGCCGTCGCCGTCGCCGCTGTATCGTTGCCGCGCAGCAGGATCGCAATATGGGTCAGATCGACGTGCACCGACGAGTCGTGCTCGGTGGGATAGACGCACATTGCAACGACTGCACTGATCCCCACGATCGTCAGGGCGGCAAGACCGCGACTGCGTCGCATGCACTAATCCGGCGGAGGTGGGAGTCAATGTAATAACGGCCGGTTGGACGCCCAAATGACCTACCTCACCTAGAGCCGCCCCCGGCGCTTCAGATCGACATATTTGGCCACCACCGCCTCGGCCGCGCGCTCAGGCGGCACGTCCAGGACCAGCACGCCGGCGCGCCGCATGTGCCCCAGCGCCTCATCGCGGGCGCGCAGCAGCTCCTCGGCCGCCGCTTTGCGAAACGCGTCGTGCGCGAGGGCGGGCCGGAGCGCCGCCACGGCGTTCAGCTCGGGGTTCTGGAGGGTGACCGCGAGCGGGAGGTGGCGCGGCCGCAGCGAGGCGACGTTCGCCACCAGCGCGTCCGACGCGAAGCGATCGATCACGTCGGTGAACAGTACCGTCAGGGCGCGCTTGCGGTTGCGCCCCGCGAGGTAGCGGAACGCGCCCGGATAGTCGGGCTCGACCAGCTTCGATTGCACCCGCGCCAGCACGTCGAGCACCCGCCGCAGCGCCAGCCGGCCGCGCTGGGGGACCACGAAGTGCTGCACACCGTCGGCGAATGCCATCACCCCGACGTTGTCGTCGTGCTGGACCGCGGTGTAGGCCAGCTCCAAGGCCGCCTGCACCACGTAATCGAGTCGCGACACGCCCGCCGCTTCGGCGGTCATGAGCCGCCCCAAATCGAGCACCAGCAGCACGTGCTGCCGGCGCTCGGCTTCGTACTGCCGCGTGATGATCTTGCCGCGGCGGGCCGTGGCCTTCCAGTCGATGTGCCGGAGGTCGTCGCCCGGCCCCCACTCGCGCAGCGATTCGAACAGCCGGCCCTCGCCGAGCCGGCGCAGCGGCGCGATCCCCTGCTCGTGGCGCCGCTGCGCCCGCGCCACCGACGCGCGCAGCCGCACCGTCACGAGCGGCGGGTAGACGGCGGCATCCCACGGCAGCGCGATGGCCGCCCGGCGGCGCCCCAGGCCGAGCGGCCCGATCGAGTCCACCGCGAACCCGCTCTCCGCCTGCTCGCGGCCGCGCCGCACGGGATGCACCGACACCGCGTCGCGCACTTCACCATGCGGCGGGACGGTGACCGGCCGAGGCGGTTGCGTGCCCCCGAGCAAACCGGGCCGCACCTCCCGCACGCGCAAACGCGCCAGGCGCGCGGTGGCATTCACCCAGCGATAGGACACGTCGCCCGCGCGACCCACGGAGAATGCCGGGGGCGCATCCCGGAAGACGTCGATCGCGGGGGCGCCGGGCCGTGTCGCCAGTGCGGCATCCAGCCAGACGGCCCCGATGAGCAGGACATCGGCAATGAGCATCGCGTCGAGTGCCCACGGGAAGCGCAGGCCCAGGACCCCGCACAGCGCAACGGCGACGCCGGCCGCCAGGCCGCGGCGGGTCCAGAGAAGGCCGCCCCACGCGCCGACCAGATACCACACGCCCCAGAATCCGCCGACCACGGCGACATACGCCAGCCATTGAAGGAAGGTCACGCGGTGGGAACTTCCGTTTTGTCGAGGATCGCCTTCAACGCGGCGTCCGGGGTCACGCCCTCGAGCTCGAGCTCAGGAGCCACGCTCACGCGGTGGCGCAGGACCGCGGGCGCGAGCTGCTTCACGTCATCCGGGATCACGTAGTCACGCCCGTCGAGCAGCGCCGCCGCGCGCGCCGCCTTCAGGAGCGACACCCCTGCGCGCGGGCTGGCCCCCAGCGTGAGCGAAGCCGCCACCCGTGTGGCGCGGACGATTCCCGTGATGTACGCGGCGATCTGCGACTCGACCCGCACCGCCTCGGCGGCGGCCCGCAATCGCTCCAACCCGGCCGCGTCTGTCACGCGCGTCACGCCGTACGTCGTCGGTCGATCCGCCTCGAATCCCGTCACCGTGCGTGCCAGGATCCCCTGCTCCGCCGCCGCGTCGGGGTAGCCCACGAGCACCTTCATCATGAAGCGATCCAGCTCGGCCTCAGGCAGAGGGTAGGTCCCCTCGAACTCGACCGGGTTCTGCGTAGCGAATACGGTGAACGTCGCAGACAGGGGATACCCGATGCCGTCAACGGTGACGGTGCGCTCCTGCATCGCCTCGAGCAGCGCCGCCTGCGTCTTCGCGGGGGCGCGGTTGATCTCGTCCGCGAGCACCAGATCGGCGAAGATCGGCCCCGGCCGGAAGGTGAACTCGCGCGCGCCGGTGAGCAGTGTGACTCCGGTAATGTCCGCGGGCATCAAATCGGGCGTGAATTGGATGCGCTGGAACTTGACATCGAGCGCCAGCGCCAGGGTGCGCACCAGCAGCGTCTTGGCGGTGCCGGGCACGCCTTCGAGCAGGACATGCCCCCGAGCCAGCAGGCACACCAGCGCCTCGCGGGTGGCCGCGGCTTGTCCCAACACCACATGATCGAGCGCCTCTACGACCCGGCGCGCGTCGTCTGCGGGCGAAGCTCCTCCCACACATCCTCCAAGGCTTGGGCGGCCACGAGCGCGCGCTCGGCGCCGCCGGGTTGGGTCTCGGCCTGTTGCAGGCGGCGGACGGCATCCCGCGCGCGCGTCGTCGGCAGCGCCAGCTCGAGCGTGCTGAGCCAGGCGCGCTGCTCGTCGAGTCGCAGCACGCCCGCCCGCCCGAGACGCCGTCGCAGTCCGGCCACGATCAGTCCCACCGCGGTGTCGACGCCGCCCGCGCCCTGGAGGCTCAGCGCGAGCGCCTCGACGTGCTCGAGCGGAGAACGGCGCCGGCGATCGATCACCGAGCGCGCCGGTCCGAATCGGACCGCGGCGACCGCGAGAGCCACGAGGCCCACCGCGACCAGCTGCAGCAGCGCCCAGCCTGCGGGGGTTCGCGCCAACCAGTCGAGCACCGCGCCCTCGAGCGATCCGCCGCGTCCGAACCCCTGGTGGTACTCGTCCCAGGTGACCCGCCCCCGCGTGGCGGGCGTGAGCAGCGGCAGGAGGAAGAAGGGCACGTCCGTGGTTCTCCAGGCACGGTTGCGAAAGTACCCGGGGTCCGCCGCCAGGGTCACCATGCCGCCGCCCGGGTAGCGCAGCCGGAGAATGACCGGCTTGCCGCGCTCGGTCTGAAGCAGCGTATCCCGCTCCGGAACCGCCAGACCGCTGCACCCGGATTCGCGGTCGAGATTGCGGCGCACCCGACGTCTCGTGTCCAGATCCTGCACCGAGAGCAGCGAATCGAGTGGTCGGAGCACGGCGGTGACCGGCGGCAGCTCGAGGTCCGAGACGGGTTGCTCCACCGGCTGGCTATCGGTCGGATCACCCTTGAGGAACGCGGTGTGGGCGTCCCATCCGGTGCAGCGCGTGATGCCCCCGCCGTCGCCCGCGGCGAGCACGGCCCCACCGGAGCGTACGTACCGGACCACCTGCTCCAGCTCGGCCGCGGTGAGATCGTCCGGCGGATCGAGTACCACCAGGAGCGCGGGAGGTCGCCGCGCGCGCGTGAGGTCGTAGAGCGGCGTGCGGCGCCGCTCGAGCGGGCGACCGAGGCGCTGCAACACTTCATAGACTCCCTTCGCGCCGTCCGGCCCCGCGAGATAAGCCGACGGCGTCCCCCCCCCGGCCCCGCCCACCGCGTTGCGTAAGCCCGCGAAGATCGCTACCGCGACCGCCAGCGAGAACAGCGCCACCAGGGCGAGCTCAGGCCGACGCGACATGCAGGGTGATCCACTGCGCTGCGACCCCGAATTCGTCGTACGCGCGAGCGTCGCAGGGCTCCGCGGCGAACACATGGCGGTACAGCCGCTCTACCAGACCGACGAACGACGCGCGGGCCTCGGCGTCGAGCCGCGCCTCCCCGATGTACTCGGCGGGCGTTTTCGACGGATCAAACTGCACGGCCCGGGCGCGCTCCAGCTCCAGCAACAACGCGTTGAACCGGTAGGCCAAGGCCTCGGTGTAGCGGCCGGCGCGCGCCAGGGCGTCGGCGCGATCGTGGTAGGCGCGGGCGTCTTCCAGCCGCATGCCGGTGGGCGCCGTCGACGCCCCGGGCGGGCGTGTGGTCGCGCGGTAGATGCGCCAGGCCACGTATCCGAAATGCACGAGGATGGCTACCAACGCCACCACGGCGGCCCAAAAGATCACGCGCGCGAGGATGGGGTGGCCGGCGTCGAGCGATCCGATGGCGAACATGAGCTTCCGCCACCAGGACTCGACCCACTGCAGCAGATGAGACCGCTCGCCCCAGTGATACTCGGACCGGGCGAACACCTCCCGCACCGCGCGCCGCACGGAATCCGGCGGCACGCCCTGCGCGGACAAGAGCAACCACGCGCTCACGGCAGCGTCGTCGTCCGGCGCGCTCGGATCACCCGGCGCCGAGCTGCTGGCTCAAGAGCTCCAGATCGAAGGCTTCCCGCCGTACCCGGAGGTCGTAGTACATCAGCGTGAAGACACAGGGCAGCACGGGCGTGAGGATCACCGGCAGGATCGCCGCGAGCACGAGCAGGACCGAGGCCCAGGAGGATGCCGAGAATCGGAGGACACCCGCGAGTGCCCCGATGCCGATCGACGGAACGGCCACGAGAATGAACGCGACGAGCGCGAGTCCCAGCACCTTGAGCTTCCGATCGCGCGTCAGGTCCCACGAGCGTCCGAACGCGTCGAAGCTCGAGCCCAGCGGCTCGAGCACGACGACCTGGGTCGTGACGCCGTACCCGCACGCCACGAATGTGGCGAGCCAGATCGCGCCGCCGATCAGCGCGATCGCGACGAGCGCGCCGAGCCCGCCGGTCTTGGCGAGCAAGGGGATGGCGATCGCCGCCAAGAACCCGGGCACGATGAAGACGAGGCCGATGACGATGGCCTTGCCCAACCCGACCACGAACAGCGGCCACACCTTCTGCGTGCCGAGCGCGAGGGCCTGCGCGAGGCTCGCCTCGCGGCCGAGGTAGAAGTCCGAGATGACGCGGATGACGCCGGCGGTGAGCAGCAGTCCCGCGAAGTATTGCGTGACGGCCGCGAGGAACAGAATCACCGGGTGCTGCTGTGGGCCGGAGAGCTGCGCGTAGACCGTCAGCACGACGGGCAGCCCCAACACGATCACGCCGAGCGCCACGAAGGTGATGAAATGGCGACGGTAAATCGTGAGGGCGCCATCGAGGATTTCCCCGACGCCCATGGGCCTGAGATCAGCCATCGACACTCGCTCCCGCGGAGGGATAGCGATAAGATGAGGACGTGACTGCGCCCGCGCGAGTCCCCGTGCCGTCCGGCCCGCCCGATCTGCGCCAGCAGCACGGCGTGGAAACGCCGGAGCACGTGGAAGTCAGGTTCGAGCTGGCGGGGCTGGGATCGCGGGCGGCGGCCGCGATGACGGACTCCATTCTGCTCCTGCTGTTCCTCGTGCCGCTCCAGCTCGTAGCCGACCGGCTGGGACTCGAGACCGCGCTGGGACGGTGGGCCAGCGCGCTGATCTACCTGCTGGCGAGCTTCGCGCTGTTCGGCTACTACATCCTGTTCGAGGGCCTCAACCGCGGCCGCACGCCCGGTAAGATCCTGCTGGGAATCCGTGTCGTGATGGATTCCGGGCGCCCGATCACGCTGGCGGCGGCGGCCCTCCGCAACCTGGTCCGCGCGGCCGAGTACGCCACGCTGCTCCTGCCCGCGGCGCTCACGGTGCTGCTGCATCGCAGCAATAAACGCCTGGGAGATCTCGCCGCCGGCACCATCGTGGTCCGGGACCACGCGACCGAGTGGGGACTCGCCCCCCCCGCGCGGGCTCCCGACGAGCCCGTGGAGGTAGGTCCGCCGGAGCTCTCCGAGGAAGAGTTCCGGCTGCTGGACCGGCTACTGGCGCGGCTCGGCGACCTCACGCCGGAAGTGCAGGTGCGCATGACCGTCGACCTGGCCCGCCGGTTCGAAACTCGGGTGCCGCGCCGCACCACCGATCCGCAGGAGTATTTAGTCACCCTGTTCGAAGAGGAGCGACGCAAGCGACGCAGCCGCTTCGCGACCCGAGCCGCGACCGGCGCGGGACGCACCACGGTGACCGCGGAGCGCTTTGTGGCGCGCAAACAGGACGCCTGGGAGGCGTTCCGTGGCACGGCGGCCCGAATCGAGCGGGTGGGGCTGCGCGCGCTCGCGGCGGCGGAGATTCCGGCGTTCGCGACTCGATATCGCGAGGTGGCCGCCGATCTGGCGCGGGCCCGCACCTACGGTGTGAGCCCGGAGGTGGTCGCCTACCTGGAGCGCCTCGTCTCGGCAGGACACAACGCGGTGTACGGCGCGCGGTCGCGGGCACGCCCGCCCGTCGCGCGCTACGTCCTGCGGGACTTTCCCGCGGCGGTCGTGGAATCGTGGCGCTACGTGCTGGTCGCGTTTCTGCTGTTCGCGATCCCTGCGGCCGTGGGGTACGCGGTGCTGCGCGAGCGGCCCGAGCTGACCGAAGAAATCGCCCCGCCCGTCATGGTGAGCCGCGCCGAACAGGCGGCGGAGCGCCAGACCAGGGGCATCGGCTACGCTCAGACGGAGACCGAAGACCGGCCGGTGCTCGCCTCGTGGATCATCAGCAACAACATCATGGTGTGCTTGGCGGCGCTGGCCGGCGGGTTGGTCGCGGGTGTCCTCACGGTGCTCGCGCTGGTGTACAACGGTCTCTCGCTGGGCATCGGCTTTGCCGTGTTCGCGAATCACCACGCCGCAGGCTACCTGGCGACGTTCATCGCAGGCCACGGCGTACTGGAGCTGACGGCCATCTTCATCTCGGGTGGGGCGGGGCTCCGGCTTGCCCAGGCCCTGGTCGCGCCGGGGGACCTCACCCGCAAGGACGCCCTAGTGCTGCAGGGCGCCGTTGCCTTGCGCATGATCGGGGCGGTGGTGTGCCTGCTCGCCGTGGCCGGCGCGATCGAGGGGTTGATCTCCGCAAGCGATGCCGCGCCGAGCTTCAAGTTCGCCGTCAGCGCCGCATCGGCGGTGCTGCTGGTGGGTTATTTCGCGAGCGGGTGGCTGTACCTCAGGACCAGCGGGCCCGCCGCGGCGGCCACCGGAGCCACGGGCACGACTTCACGCTGAAGCGGCGGTGGGACCACCACCGCGCGGGCGGAGAGAAACGCGGCCGGTGGCGCCGGCTCACCTGTCCAAAGCTTGGAGGATGTCGCGCATCTTGCGCGAGAGCGCTTCGATCTGCTTCAGGCCCGCAACCGTTTCCGGGTCATATTTGTCGGCGCCGAGCAGGAGCAGCTGGGTTTCAGCGAGGATCGCGGCCAGGGGGTTCGACAGGTCGTGCCGCAGCCTCCCGATGGGGTCCAGCGTATCGGCCATCTACAGCAGCGAGCGGTAGAGATCGCGGAGGTGGTGATCCCGCAGGTCGCGCACCGCCTGCCACAGATCCGGCTCCGACGTGGCGCAGAAGATCTCCGCCGTGGAGCGTTCCGCCTCGGTGTCCGGCGCGCCGAACAGGACGCGCCCGCGCCAGATCCCGTCCTCGGACCGGCGTACCTGGAGGCGAATGGCGATGAGTTGTCCGTCGAATCGGATGGGGGGAAGGTCGTGGACGACCGCTTCGGGCGAATCAGGTGCGTTGTAGCGTGCCGGTTGTCCGGGCATGCTGACCCTAGGGCTGGTTTGCGCAAAGATAAGCGGCGGAGCCGGTTAAGCAATACGGCACCGCCGGCTCCGCCGGAGGTTGTGGACGCTGGTGGAGGTTGGTGGAGGCTCGTTCGACTCGGAACAACCTCCCCCAACCTTCACCAACCTCCAAGACCTCCACGGACCTCCCTCGTCAGAGGCGGAACGGCGCCGGCGCGAACGTGATGATGAATAGCAACAACGCCACCCACGCCAGGACGCGGCGCGACGCCGGCAGCGGCCGCTGCACATCGAGGACCGGAGGGTGGCCGAGGCGGCCCCGCGACAACAGCAGCACCAGTCCGCCCCAGAGGTACCAGCCGGACCATAAAGAGCCGAGCGCGACGATCAGGAGCCAAAAGGCGAACGCGACGCGCTGGTGCCACCGCGGCAGTCGCGCATACAGAATGTGTCCGCCGTCCAGTTGGCCCATGGGGAGCAGGTTGAGCATCGTCACGAACATTCCCACCCACCCGGCGAACGCCACCGGATGCACGTCGATCGTGGTGACCTGACCGAGCAGTAGCCGACGCAGCGCGAGACTCACCAGCGAGTCGCCGAGCGGGATCTGCGGCGCGCCGCCGAAATACACGACCAGCCCGCGCAACCCCTCCTCAGGAGCGCCTGCATGACTCAGCGTCAGCCCGAAAATCAGTAGCGGTAGCGCCACCAGAAATCCCGCGATCGGGCCGGCGACGCCGATGTCGAGCAGCTGGCGTCGGTCGGATACGATGGTGCGAAGACGAATGAACGCGCCCATGGTGCCGATGAACGACGGGATGGGAAGAGGGACGAAGTACGGAAGAGACACGTCCAGCTGGTAGTATCGCGCCACGACGTAGTGCCCCATCTCATGCGACAGCAGGATGGCGATGAGCGAGAGCGAGAAGGGGAGCCCGGTGGACCAGGCGTGCAGAAACCCGGGATAGCCGGGGTGACCGCTCGTGAAAAACGCCAGGGGACCGGAATACGGAATCCCGCCCGCGAGGACGGCACCGGCGAATGTGATCGTGTAAAGAGTGGCAAGGAACAGCAGGATGTGCGGCGCCCAGTGCTCACGGCGCCGGGCGAGCGGGCGTGTGAGGATGAGGTGCCGCCCGTCAGGCTCGTCGGACCAGTAGTAGTTGCCGGGCCACTGGGCGAGCCCGGCGGCGAGCGCGGGGGAAGGCCCGACGTAGGCCGGATGTACAAGTCCATCAACGACTTCCCGATCAGGGAGGGTCGTGGTCCGCCACGCGAGCAGGAATCCGGTTAAGTCCACGGCGCGCCCTTGACTCGAGGTCGGCGGAACCCTACTATAGCTCTCTCGCACCCCTTCGAACTCCCTGATTCCATTTTCGACGCGTTCACTTCCCCACCCCGGGATTTCGCCCGCCGTAGAACTACGGAGCAAAGACACACGTGGATATCGCTGAACTGAAGAGAAAATCCGTCGCGGAATTGCACGCGATGGCCGAGACCCTGAACATCACCAACTACTCAGGGCTCCGCAAGCAGGACCT
>Ga0137415_10008723_pt1 | contig 10054 bp, 8 predicted proteins | sample CZODoug3_1_1_16f_FD_183082 | JGI IMG/M metagenome (GOLD analysis project Ga0137415, IMG submission 183082) | Vadose zone soil fungal communities from Angelo Coast Range Reserve, California, USA - CZODoug3_1_1_16fungal (Hybrid Assembly) | ecosystem: Environmental > Terrestrial > Soil > Vadose... | reverse complement strand
GCTCTAGGCAAATGCAGCGGTTCCGCATTGGTGGAGCACTACGGGCGATCTAGAGTGAGCTGCCTGAACAAGAGCGCCCGGTACGCCATGGCCGGCCTGCAGAACAAGAAGCCGTTCCAGGAGGGAAGGCTCGATGATCAACGGCGAGGGCGGAAAATTGCCGACACCCCGGCGCGCCATGCTCGCCCTGATGCTGGCGACAGTCGGGGCCGGCGCTCGGGCGCAAACCACCGAGGCGGCCTATCCGAATCGTCCCGTGCGATTCATCGTTCCAGCGGCGGCCGGCGGCCCGACCGATGTCATGGCGCGCGTGATTTCTGCGGGGCTCAATTCCAGGTTTGGCCAGCCGGCGCTCATCATCAATCGAGCTGGTGCCGGCGGCAACATCGGCGTCGTGCAAGTCGCCAAATCGCCGGCGGATGGCTATACGCTGCTGATCTCCTCGACCGGCTTTGTCGTCAATCCGAGCCTCTATCGGGACCCCGGCTATGATCCGTTCCGCGATTTCATAGCCATCGCCGAACTCGGCTCATCGCCGAATGTCATTCTGGTACACCCCGCCTCGGGCATCACGTCGCTTGCCCAGCTCATCGAGCGAGCCAAGGCCGAGAAGAGCAAACTCAACGTCATCAATCCGGGACAGGGTTCCACCCCCCATTTGACGGCGGAGCTGTTGCAGCTCCGGGCCGGCGTCGACGTGGAGAATATTCCCTACAACGGCGCCGGGCCGGCCATCCAGGCTCTGTTGGCGAATACAACGCCCGTCGGCGTTACCGCCCTGCCGCCGGCGCACCCGCACATAAAGTCGGGCGCGCTGCGCGCGCTGGCCGTCACCGCCGAGAAGCGCTGGTTCGATCTCCCCGACGTGCCGACGACGCAGGAAGCGGGCTATCCGGGCCTGGTATCCGAGACGTTTCAGGGAATGTTCGCGCCGGCCGGTACGCCTGCGCCGATCATCCAGCGGGTGGCACGCGACACACTCGACGTTCTGCACGATCCCCCGACCGTCGAGAAGCTGCGCAGTGTAGGCTTCGACGTGCGCGCACGCGGCCCGGAAGGTCTGTCGGAGCGAGTCGCCCGAGAGGTGCCGATGTGGCGCGACGTCATCGTTCAGTCACGCATTGAGCTGCAGTAGACGACCTTCCGCCGGAAGATGTCCGACTGCTCGGTCGATGGGCTCCTAATTTGGCTTTCTCTTGTAGACCGCGAGATCCTTCCCGTGCTCGAGCAACGCGTAGTGGTCGCCAGGCGAATATGCCGCGTAGTCCCCAGAAAGGCGCTTTTCCCCTATCCCTTTCTGAGCGAGGCGGAACATCAACTTCGGCCGCGAAGGGGTTCCGCATCAGAAATGTCTGCGTAGCTTCGGAGGCGTCGACCCACTCCGGCTGACCCTCGACGAAGGCCGCGAGATCGGCGAGAACGAGTCGCGCCGGCGCCTTCGGCGCCGATGGTCCTAACCCCAAATGGCCAAGTTGAGGCCATGGCCTATGAGAGTGCGGCCTTGACTATAGGGCATGACAAATTGAAGGACGATGCGCCGGCCATGTCCCGTCTCGGCTTGCGCTTGACGCCGCACGGGCGGCTTCTGCTCGAAACGGCGAAGGACGCGCCAATCCTGGATGACAAGGTCGCTGGACGGCTCGCCGAGGCGTTCGCCCAAGGCTCGGGACACGGCTTGATGCGGCTGGGAGCGGGCGAGGTTGGCCAGGTATTGCCGCCAGCCTTCGTCTGGTGGCGCGATTTCGCCGTCCGCTATGTTGGGGCGCTATGCGTCCATGCCTCGGGCGCAACCGCGGGCGCCCGATCATCCCCTGCCCTGCCGGTCCTGCCGCCGCCAACCGACGGAGAGCTGGCCTCACTTGTGTTGACCGCGCCGATGATGCCGGGCGCTGAATATCTGACAGCCGATGTCATGCTGGGGCTGTGGACAGAGCTGAGTGGGGCGTTCGCGGCCTCCCTGGCTGCGAGCGGAACCGACCTGCAATCGTTCCTCAAAACGCTGAACCCAGCCTGGAACCTGGTCGGGCGGGTGCATTTCAATCTGGCCGAAAACCGGAACGACCCCGAGCACCCCTTCGCCTTCATGGCCACCTATACTGCCCGGTTGTCGGCACAGGCCAGGGCTCAGCATCTGCCGCTCGGACAGGCGATGCGCGAATATTCCGGGGCGGCGAACCGGGACAAGCTTCTATCCCTTTTGACGCCGGTGCAGCGCGCGACCGAAACCTGCGACTGGCTACGGTCGATGGTCGACGCGGGCGAGATATTCCATCCGATACGCTGGACACCCGCCGAGGCCGCCCGGTTCTTGTCCAGCGCACCGCAACTCGAAAGCGCCGGAGTGGTCCTGCGCATGCCGGCCACCTGGCACGCCAACCGACCGAAGCGGCCGCAGGTCGCAGCCACGGTCGGCGCGCGCGCGCCATCAGCGGTCGGCCTCGACGGCCTGCTCGACTTCCGCATGGATGTAACGCTCGAGGGCGAGCCGCTCAACGACGAGGAGATCGCCACGTTGCTCGCCGGAACTGACTCCCTGATCCTGCTGCGGGGTGTTTGGGTGGAGATCGACCGCGACCGCCTCGAACGCGCCATGCGCCAGTTCAAGGAAGCGGAAACCCTGGCCGAACGAGACGGTCTGACATTCGCCGAAGCGATGCGCCTGTTGGCGGGCGCGGCACTTACCGGTGACGCCCCCGACCCGGCTGCGGACGGCTGGGCGCGCGTGACCGCGGGACCCTGGCTGGCGGAGACATTGAAAGCCCTGCGCGCACCCGACGGCATGGGCGTCGATCCCGGTCTGGCCCTGAAAGGAACCTTGCGGCCCTATCAGAAGGCGGGCGTACAGTGGCTGCATCTGCTGTCCGGCCTTGGACTGGGTGCCTGCCTCGCCGACGATATGGGACTTGGCAAAACGATCCAGGTGCTGGCGCTGCTGCTGGCGCAAGCGGGGAAAGGTGGCGGAAAGCGCCCAAGCGTGCTGGTGGCGCCTGCCTCCCTGCTCGCCAACTGGGCCGAGGAAATCGAACGGTTCGCCCCCAGTCTGAACGCCGGAATTGTACACCCCTCTGCCATGACGGCGGAGCAGGTGAAGCAGGTCACGCCGGACCGACTGCACGAACTCGATCTGGCGATCACGAGCTATGGTTCGCTGCTTCGCATGCCTGCACTCGCCCAGACCCGCTGGCGGTTCGTCATCCTGGATGAGGCCCAGGCGATCAAGAATCCTAACGCCAAGCAAACCCGGGCCGCCAAGGCCCTGAAGTCGGACGCGCGCATCGCGCTGACCGGAACGCCGGTCGAGAATCATCTGGGCGACCTGTGGTCGATCTTCGACTTCATCAACCCTGGACTTCTGGGAACCACCTCGCAATTCGCGAACTATGCGAAGCGCCTGGCCGAGCGCGAGCACAATCCCTACGGGCCGCTGCGGGAATTGGTGCGGCCTTATATCCTGCGACGGATGAAGACGGACAAAACCGTCATCGCCGACCTGCCGGACAAGACCGAGATCACGGCCCACTGCACCCTGAGCCGCAAACAGGCCGCGCTCTATGCCCAGACGGTGTCCAAATTGACAGAAGGCCTCAAAGAGTCGGAGGGGATCGAGCGCAAGGCAATGGTGCTCACGACGCTGATGCGGCTGAAACAGATCTGCAATCACCCCTCGCAGTGGTTGCACGATAATCTCTGGGCGGAGGAAGACAGTGGTAAACTGGCCCGCCTGCGGGAGATCGCCGAGGTGGTGGCAGGACGGCAGGAGAAGATGCTGGTTTTCACCCAATTCCGCGAGATGACCGCGCCGTTGCAGGGTTTCCTTTCCGGAATTTTCGGCCGACCTGGTCTGGTGCTGGACGGAGGAACGGCGGTGAAGGATCGCAAAGGCCTCGTTCGCGCATTCCAGGAGGACGAGACTGTACCGTTCTTCATCCTGTCGCTGAAGGCGGGCGGCTCGGGACTGACGCTGACGGCGGCGTCCCATGTCGTGCATTTCGATCGCTGGTGGAACCCCGCAGTGGAAAGCCAGGCGACGGATCGCGCCTTCCGGATTGGACAGAAAAGAAATGTCCTGGTTCATAAATTCGTCTGCCAGGGAACGGTCGAGGAAAAGATCGACGCCATGATCGAGACAAAGAAGGCCCTGTCAGAGGAGCTGCTCTCCGGTTCCGGCGAGATTAGACTGACCGAGATGAAGGACGATGAACTGCTGCGGCTCGTCGCCCTTGATCTGAATGCGGCAATGAAGGACTGACGCGGATGTCGTATTATTATGGTGAGTGGGTGCCCTACGTTTCGGTCGCCGAGCGCCGCAAGCAGGCCGAACGCGAGATCGCCAAGCTGCGCAAGAAGGGGCATCCGATTGCGCCGGTGATCATCGGGGGACGGGCGATTGCCACCACCTTCTGGGGCAAGGCGTGGTGCGAGAATCTGGAAAGCTATCGTGACTTCGAGAGCCGTCTGCCGCGCGGCCGCAGCTATGTCCGCAACCGCGCAGTGTTGGATCTGCAAATCGCGCCGCGTGCCGTAAAGGCGCTGGTCAGCGGTGCGTCTATCTACAAGGTCACGGTCAGAATCGCCGCGGCGCCGAAGGCGCACTGGCTGTCCATATGTCAGGACTGCGCGGGCGGCATCGACTCCCTGGTGGAACTGCTGCAGGGCCGGTTTTCCAAAGGCGTCATGGAGCGTCTCTGCCGCCAGGACAAGGGCCTGTTTCCCCGGCCATCGGAAATCACGTTCTCCTGCAGTTGCCCCGACTTCGCGTCCATGTGCAAGCATGTTGCGGCGGTGCTCTACGGCGTCGGCGCGAGACTGGATGAAGAACCGGAGCTGCTGTTTCGGCTGCGCGCCGTCGATGAGAACGATCTGCTCGCCAATCTCGATGCGGCCGCGCCCCTGTCGACGACGGGGCCTGCCGCGGGGAGGATTTTGCAGGCCGACGACATTTCCGCGCTGTTCGGCCTTGAGATGGTAGGCGACGACGGACCGGCAGCATCGAAGCCGCCGCCGCGGACGAAGGCTCGGGCGCGCCCGACGCCGGTTGAGCCGAGGAAGTCCGAACCTGTGCAACCGGCAGAAAAACAAGTCAGGTTGCCCAAGCCCGCGCCGCCGGCACCCAAACCGGCCAAAGGCGCCGCGCCACCGTCCGTCCTTCAGATCGCGTCGCCTGCGAAACACGCCCGGAAACATGCCAGGACCGTCGAACCGGCCCAGATTTCCCCGCCGACGCCCGTGCCCGCCAAACCCGGATCGAAAAGCCCTCTATCCGGCCGGAGGCGTTGAAGACCACCCTCGAAATGACACCCGACGGGTTTGTGAAGTGGTGGACGTAACCGTCCTACCTCTCGTTGCAAATCGCGTGGCGAGGCTGAGGATGGGCGACACGCAAGGAGTGTAGGTGCAACTGCAAACCTGTCGCCTGACAATCCGACCCTGGCGGCCAGAGGACCTCGATACTTGGGCCGGCATCAACGCCGATCCCGAAGTGCGGCGGTTCTACCATCCTGCGGTTCTGACGCGGCCGGAGTCGGACGCCGAAATCGAACGCTGCATGCAGCATCTGAACGATCGCGGATTTGCTTTCCTCGCGCTCGAGCGGCGCGAAGACCGAGCTCTGATCGGCGGCACGGGCCTCTCGTGGACGAAAGATGTGCCGGGTGGCCCCGCCGTCGAGATCGGGTGGATTCTGGCGCGCCGGTTTTGGCGCCGCGGCTATGCCAGCGAGGCCAGTCGGGCATGGCTCGCGCATGGCTGGTCCGTCGGTCTCGACCAGATCGTGGGCTACACGTCCGAGATCAACCGCCCGTCGCGCGAGCTCATGGAAACCCTCGGCATGACACGCGATCCGGCGGATGACTTCGCCGATCCAACCGTTCCGCAAGCCAGTCCCCTCGCCCGCCATGTGCTTTACCGCATTGGTAGGCCTCGTGGAGACGGGCGACCGTAAGCTACTTGGGGCAGCAGCCAAAGAAAGCTGAGAGGAAAAACTGGCCTGGCCGTGATCAGATACTGCGCGGCGCTCTGGCGTAGATGTAGATATGGCGGAGAGGGTGGGATTCGAACCCACGGTACGCTTGCACGCACAACGGTTTTCGAGACCGTCCCGATCGACCACTCTGGCACCTCTCCGGGGGCCCGCTTATAGGGGCGCGATTCCGCCGAGGCAACCGCGGCCGGACTTCCGCCATTTGAGCCCGGAATCAGGGGTTTCCGGCGTTGACTCGGGGGGCTTCCTGCGTATATTCCGCCCTCCTCCGGCGGGTCATTCAGGCCCGCCGTGCTCTTTCGTGCTTTCCGGCATTTTGGGCATGGGTCCGGCCAATCCCCCTATCTGTTGTGGGGGTGGGTGGTAGGGTCCGTTCAGGCGGAAGCTCTTAGTCAGGTGTCATCATGATCGCCGTTATCCGCACGGGTGGAAAACAATACACGGTCGCCCCCGACGACACGCTCACCATCGAGCGGATCGCGGGCGAGGCCGGTGCCCAGATCGAGTTCACCGACGTGCTGATGGTGGACGACAAGGTCGGCGCGCCGACCGTGGCCGGCGCCAAGGTTTTAGGCTCGATCGTCAAGCAGGCGCGCGGGCCGCACCTGATCGTCTTCAAGAAGCGCCGTCGCCAGAACTCGCGGCGCAAGAACGGCCACCGTCAGGACCTGACGGTGGTCAAGATCGAACAGATCGTCGCCTGAGAAAGCGACCGGAGAAGTACGATGGCACATAAGAAAGCAGGCGGCTCCTCGCGCAACGGGCGCGACTCCGCTGGCAAGCGGCTGGGCGTCAAGCGCTTCGGCGGCCAAAAGGTCCTGTCGGGCAACATCCTGGTCCGCCAGCGCGGCACCAAGATGAACCCCGGCGAGAATGTCGGCGTCGGCCGCGACCACACCCTTTTCGCCACCATCGACGGCGTCGTCTCGTTCCGCAAGCGGACGGGCGGCAAGGTCGAGGTGAACGTGCTCCCGGCGCCGGCCCCCGCTCCGGCCAAGATGGCCGCCGAATAGCCGTTCCCGTTCGATCGGAATTTTTAGGGGGAACGGTCTGCCGTTCCCCCTTTTCATTTGTGGACACATCGCCATGAAGTTCCTCGACCAGGCCAAGATCTACGTCCGCTCCGGCAACGGCGGCGCGGGGTCGGCGGGCTTTCGCCGCGAGAAGTTCATCGAGTTCGGCGGGCCCGACGGCGGCGACGGCGGCAAGGGCGGCGACGTGATCCTCGAATGCGTCGATGGCCTCAACACGCTGATCGATTACCGCTATTCCCAGCACTTCAAGGCCGAGACCGGCCACCATGGCATGGGCAGCCAGCGCACCGGCGGCGCCGGCAAGGACATCGTGCTGCGCCTGCCGCGCGGCACCCAGGTCTTCGCCGAGGACAACGAGACCCTGCTGGTCGATTTGACGGAGATCGGCCAGCGCGTGGTGCTGGCCAAGGGCGGCGACGGCGGCTACGGCAACCTGCACTACAAGAGCTCGACCAACCGCGCGCCGCGCCGCGCCGACAAAGGCTGGCCGGGCGAAGAGCGCTGGGTGTGGCTGCGGCTGAAGCTGATCGCCGATATCGGCCTGGTCGGCCTGCCCAACGCCGGCAAGTCGACGTTCCTTGCCGCCACGTCGAACGCGCGTCCCAAGATCGCCGGCTATCCCTTCACCACCCTGCATCCGGGGCTGGGCGTGGTGAAAGCGGGCGATCGCGAATTCGTGATGGCCGACATCCCGGGCCTCATCGAAGGCGCGCACGAAGGCGCGGGGCTCGGCACGCGCTTCCTGGGTCATGTCGAGCGCTGCCGCGCGCTCCTGCACCTGGTCGACGGCACTGAGGACGACATCGTCGGCGCCTATCGCACGGTGCGCGGCGAGCTCAAGGCCTATGGCGGCAATCTCGTGCGCAAGAAGGAGCTTTTAGCGCTCAACAAGGTCGACGCCATGACGGCGGAGGACATCGAGGCCAAGCGCGCGCTGCTCGCCAAAGCCAGCCGCAAGTCGGTGTACGTGATCTCCGGCGTCTCCGGGCAGGGCGTGCAGCCCTTGCTGCACGAATTGCTGAAGCTGGTCGAGAAGCAACGGGATGTTGGCAGCTCCAGCGGCAGGGAAGCCGCATGACATCTCTCGAGGGCGCCTCTTTTGGAGGAGCAAGGCGGCTGGTCGTCAAGATCGGCTCCTCGATCCTGGTCGACGAGGCCAGGGGCGAGATCAGGCGCGACTGGCTCGAGGCCCTGACCGACGACGTGGCGCGCCTTCACCAAGGCGGCTGCGAGGTGGTGCTGGTCTCTTCCGGCGCCATCCGGCTCGGCCGCACGCATTTCAAGCTGGCGCCCGGGCCGCTGAAGCTCGAGGAAAACCAGGCCGCCGCCGCGACCGGCCAGATCCAGCTCGCGCACGCCTATCAGGAGGCGCTGGCGCGGCACGGCATCACCGTGGCGCAGGTCCTGCTGACGCTCGACGATTCGGAGGAGCGCCGCCGCTACCTCAACGCCCGCCAAACCATGGCCACCTTGCTGGCGATGAAGGCGGTTCCCGTCATCAACGAGAACGACACAGTGGCGACCGACGAGATCCGCTTCGGCGACAACGACCGGCTGGGCGCGCGGGTGGCCGAGATGATCTCGGCCGACACGCTGGTGCTGCTGTCCGACATCGACGGGCTCTATACCGGCGATCCGCGTGTCGACGCCTCGGCCAAGTTCATTCCCGAGATCCGCGAGATCACGCCCGCCATCGAGGCGATGGGCGGCAGTGCGGCCTCCGAGCTGTCCAACGGCGGCATGGCGACCAAGCTTTTAGCCGGCCGCATCGCCATGGCTGCCGGCTGCCGCATGGCGATCGCCGACGGCCGCGCGGTGGGTGCGCTGGGCGCCCTTTTAGACGGCAAGGCACGCTGCAGCTGGTTCCTGCCCGAAGGCTCGCCGCTGTCGGCGCGCAAGAAATGGATCAAGGGTTCGCTCAAGACGGCGGGCGCGCTCACGGTCGACGATGGCGCGGTGCGCGCGCTGTCGGCCGGCAAGAGCCTGTTGCCCGCCGGCGTCACCTTTATCGAAGGCGAGTTCAAGCGCGGCGACGTGGTCGACGTGAAGGACCGCGCCGGACGGGTATTGGCGCGCGGCCTGGTGGCCTATGCCGCCGACGACGCCCGCCGCATCGCCGGGCGCAAGAGTGTGGAGATCGAGCGCCTGCTGGGTTTCCGCGGCCGCGACGAGATGGTCCACCGCGACGACCTCGTGGTCGAGTGAGCGCCGGCAAGGCTATACTGGAGCAGCCGATGAACGTTCAGACCAAGCCCGCTGAAGATGCCGCCGCCGTCGTGGCGGAGCTGGGCCGGCGCGCCAGGGAAGCCGCCGTTGCGCTCCGCAATGCCTCGACCGACGCCAAGAACCATGCGCTCGCCGAGGCGGCCCGCCTGATCCGCGGCGAGCAGGCCGCGATCCTGGCCGCCAACGCCAAGGACATCGATGCCGCCAAACAAGCGGGCATGAGTGCCGCGCTGCAGGATCGCCTGCTACTGGACGAGGCGCGGGTCGAGGCGATGGCCAAGGGGCTCGACGATATCGTGGCCCTGCCCGACCCGGTGGGCGCGCGGATCGAGGAATGGACGCGGCCCAACGGGCTTTTAATCAGCCGCGTCCGGGTACCGATCGGCATCATCGGCGTGATCTACGAGGCCCGGCCCAACGTCACCGCCGATGCCGGCGCGCTTTGCATCAAGTCGGGCAACATCGTGGTGCTGCGCGGCGGCTCCGACAGCTTCCATTCCTCGCGCGCCATCGTCGAGCTGGTGCGCCGCGCGCTCTCCATTGCCGGCCTGCCCGAGGATTGCGTCCAGCTCGTGCCGACCACCGACCGCGCCGCCGTGGGCGAGCTTTTGCGCGCCACCGGCTGGCTCGACCTGATCGTGCCGCGCGGCGGGCGCTCGCTGATCGACCGCGTCACCGAGGAAAGCCGCGTGCCGGTGCTGCGCCACTATGACGGCATCTGCCACGTCTATGTCGATCGCGACGCCGACGTCGCCATGGCGCGCGAGATCGTGGCCAACGCCAAGATGCGCCGGGTGAGCGTGTGCGGCGCCGC
>Ga0137415_10008720_pt1 | contig 10055 bp, 11 predicted proteins | sample CZODoug3_1_1_16f_FD_183082 | JGI IMG/M metagenome (GOLD analysis project Ga0137415, IMG submission 183082) | Vadose zone soil fungal communities from Angelo Coast Range Reserve, California, USA - CZODoug3_1_1_16fungal (Hybrid Assembly) | ecosystem: Environmental > Terrestrial > Soil > Vadose... | reverse complement strand
ATGCGGAACCGCATATCGGCCGCTGCTTGCCAGAACATCGCCGAACTGTTCGCCAGCCGGGCATAGGGAAGGACCAAGGCCACGCTGCCTTGCGGGAGTTGCCGCACGCCGCCGTCCATGAAGAAGCTCGGAACCTGCACGGGCTGTGTGGGAAACGGGAGCCGCGGGGTAAGCGGGAGCAGCGCCACCGCGATGAGAACAGCCTTCAGGCTCATGAACCCTCTCCCGCTCGCGGGGGAGGGCAGGGTGGGGGCCTAGCTGCTGCTAGCGGCGGCGGCTGACACGCTGGCCGCGGCCGCTGAGTCCTCGGCATGGAGAAGGATGAGATACCAGCCGAGCAGGACGAGCATCGCGAGGTCGGGATACGCGACGGCCTCGGGCTGGATCTCGACGGCGCCGTTGGCCTTGATCAGGCCGTGGCGTCCTTTGATCCGGATCAGTGGCTTTTCACTGTCCTGCCAGACCCACTCGGATTGCCAGAAGTTCGCCGATGACAGCCGCACAGAGCGGCCATCGGCAAACTCCAGTGTGCCGCCGCCGACCCAGCGTGGGTGAAAGACCGCCAGATCGGCATCGGACCCGGCGGTGCGGACAGTGACGCGCGGCTGCCAGAAGCCCTGGCGTTTGAAGGTCCAGTGACCGCCGGCAGCCTCAGCATCGGCCAGCGATCCACGCTGAAACCGGAGCGTGGCGACGACGTCATCGCCCGCGCGCAGCTCGTGCCCGCGCTGAAAGGCGGCGGGCTGGACCCAGAGCAGCTCGTGGTCGGCTACCTCGGCAATAGGTCGCACGGGTCAAGTCTAAGAGCCACCATTGCCCCGACCCCGCCCGCTGGGAGGGCAGGGTGGGGGCTCTCCGTCTCTGAGCGCCCAAAAAGCGCACAAATGGCGAATTGCCTGCCGCAGACTATTGGGAAATGTTATAACGCTACCGTTCGATCAAAGGAACTACTGGACGAAGTTGTCTGAATACGCGAGAATTGGGTAGAAAATCCGGGTGACAAAAGTTAAGGCGCGGGTCCAAGTCGATCCGCTGGTGTTGAGCGCGGAAGCGCTGATCCTGAAGGGGAAGGATCAGGGTTACCTGTCCCCTGACGACGTCATGAAGGCCTTTCCCTCGATCGAGGGCAATGCCGATGGCTTCGTTCGCGTCGCCGCCGTCTTCCAGGAGATGGGTATCCAGGTCACCGCCGACGGCGAGGCCGAGCCCGAAAATGACGAGGAGGAAACCCTCACCGAGGTCGAGGTTGTCAGCTCGGTGGCTCTCGACGACCCCGTCCGGATGTATCTCAAGGAGATCGGGCGCGTCAATTTGCTCACCGCCAAGCAAGAGGTCGAACTGGCCAAGGAGATGGAGGCCGGCTCCGAGGAGGCGCGCCATCACCTGACCGAGGCCAACCTGCGGCTCGTGGTTTCCGTGGCCAAGAAGTACCTCAACCGCGGGCTGTCGTTCCTGGACCTGATCCAGGAGGGCAACCTGGGCCTGATGCGCGCGGTCGAGAAGTTCGACTACAAGCGCGGCTTCAAATTCTCGACCTACGCGACCTGGTGGATTCGCCAGGCGATCACGCGTGCCATCGCGGACCAGGCGCGCACCATCCGCATCCCGGTCCATATGGTCGACACCCTCAATCAGCTGGCGCGCGTGTCGCGAGCTCTGCTCGAACAACTCGGCCGCGAGCCCAACGAAGAGGAACTCGCCTACGGCATGGGCATCACGGTCGACAAGGTCCAGGAGCTGAAGAAGATTTCACAGCAGCCGGTGTCCCTCGAGTCGCCGATTGGCGAGGAAGAGGATTCGCACCTTGGTGACTTCGTTGAAGACAAGCAGGCCATCGCGCCGCTCGAGGCAGCCTCGGAGGCAATGTTCCGCAACGAGGTCGAGGACATCCTGGCCACGCTTCGCCCGCGTGAGCGCCGGGTGGTCCAGCTGCGCTTCGGATTGGTCGACGACGAGCCGCGCACCCTCGAGGAGGTTGGGCGTCGCATGGGCCTGACCCGCGAGCGGATCCGGCAGATCGAGGCGACCGCCCTGCGCAAGCTCCGGCACCCGAGCCGGTCGAAGGTCCTGCGGGATTACACCGAGGACCGCGGCGAGCCCGCGCGCATGGGCACCCGAGAGACCGAAGCCGTCTCCTAGTCGCGAGGTCCTTCTACCGGCGGGTTCACAGTGTCGGCATTGATGTCGACCCGAGCGTCGGTCCGCGTCTGGATCGACTCGAGCTGGTCATCGGCCAGGATTTGCTCGATGCAGGCCTGCGAGCCGCCGACGTAGGTCTCGGGCAGATCGATTTCGGTGGCCACACACCAGGCGTGATCATCGGGCCACCACAGGTTCGGGCTTTGCCATATCCAGCCCCAGTGAAACGACGTCACCGCGTCGAGCGGGCCACGATATAGGACGTAGGAGCGTTGAGGCACGGTCACACGCGGGAGGTCGCGATAGCGTTTGGCGTCGAAGTATCCATATCCCTCCCAGACGCAGAACCAGCAGACATCCTGAGTCGTCGTGTGGGGTCGCAGCAGGCTCGCGAGCCGTTCGGCGTCCTCGCGCGGTAGATTCCCTTCCTGTGGCGGATCGTCCCAGTCCGGAGAGTCATTCGGGCTTTGTGGATTTGCGATCCGGTCGAACTGCATCTCCGGGTGCACCGTCCGCCCGTTCCATGAAGCCACTGTCGCCCATCGAATGCGCTCGGTAACGCCTTGTCGGTTGCGTCCCACCGGATGGAAGATCCGCGCGTAGGCCTCGAAACCCTTTGGCACGACCGCACCGACACTTACGCCATTCCGGTCCCACGGTGCCAATCGTTCCTGGATCCACCGTGCCGCCGACGTGTCTCGCCTCAACACGACGCTGCCATTTGTCTCGTGGACCGGTTCGAGACTCATCGCACCAGTATGGACAGTCTTGCTAAGCGAGGATCTCGTCCGTCGGCCGTTCGATGGTCTCTTCGGTAGGTAGCGTGGCCTTGCTGTCGAAGCTGTAGCGGAAGTCTGTCCAGCTGAGGCACTCCTGGAGAGCCGGTTCGCCCGTAAGCGCACCGCTGGTGGCGTGAAACAAGTGGCCGAAGAGAAAGTACACGGACGCGGTGCGGTCGCCTGCGGTTACTTGCAGCGTTCCGGTTTGTCGCCTCGCCTTGATTGATCTGAGCACAGGCAGGAGCCCGGCCGCCTGGACCAACGAGCTCGAGCCGTCCACGGAGGGCGACTTGGTGGTGGGCTGCGCCAACTCGTCTTCAATTCGACGGGGCCGCCGAGTTCCGATCAGGACAACCAGCAAAAGGAGCACCCCAAGGCCGCCGACTACAAGCCAGATATTCAACTCTTACGCGGCCTCCCGTTTTCCGCCGGTAAGATTCTGCGCGCCAGGAAACCGTCGAATCAGGGCCTCGCCATCGACTAGCTGGATGGCCTTGCGGATCGCAAATTCTCGCGCCGACTTGGTGAACGCACCAGTTGTAATGAAGACGCCCCCGGTGGCGCCGACCCTGGTCATCGCTGCCGCGAGCTCGCGAATGCGCGGGACACCGACCTGATCGACGAGCCGGTGTTTGCACTGGACCAAGACGGAGTTCTCACGAAGCAGGACAAGATCGTAGCCGCCATCCGCGCGGCCGTCTGCCGCTTGTTCGACGAGATACCCGTCAACTCGGTAGATTTCGGCAATCGAGTCTTCGAAAGCCTGCTGGCTCAATTTCCTGATGGCGTCCAGCGAAGAGCTCATCGCTTGCGCCTCACGCGGCTTTCGCGGCCGGCCGCGGTCGGGTGATCCCAAAGTACGCGCGGACCGGTCGTTTCAGTAACAGGATGACCATCACCAGCGTCAGCAGGCCATTGCAGAGATAAGCGTCGAGGACCAATCCGACGCCGACGTGGTCAGCGGGAATGAGTGCAAAGGCGACCGCGATATTCGCAATCGTCAGCACCGGCAAGGCGAGGGTGAGCCACCAGTGACGCTTGGCCGGCACGCCCAGCAGGAAGAAGGCCCCGACACACGCTAGGAGAAAGGTGCAGCCGACGATCGCCACCAGTCCGGCCCCGACCACCAGGGAGGTCCCGTCTGAGGCGCCGTAGGTCAAGACAATGCCGAGCCGCCCAACCGTATTCAGCGCCAGCAGGACGGCCATCACCAGCAGCAGGGCTCGGAGGTAGCGGAGCGATCGGGGCATCGTGGGCGGCATGGTGAGATAACGCGGCGCCGCCTGGCTTCTGGCAGCGTAACCGCTCGAGCCCCCGGCCGTTACCAATTCGAAGGGCATGAAACTACTGCAATTTGGTCGTCGCACAGGCCTCCAGCTCTGGGCATCCTGGGGCTCGATGGCGGTAACGCTTACCCGGCTGGCCGTCTAACCGAGCCCGGGCGCCGCCGGCGGCAACGCGCCGGTTAGTCGAATCTGTAGATTAATGTCCATGCGAGGGGCAAGGTTTGGACCCTTTGCGGCCGGGCTCGCTTTGCTGCTGGCGGCCTGCGGCTCGTCCACCGCCGCGACCGCCCCGAGCACCGGTGCCCCCATCGTGTTCGGCGCCGCGGTATCCCTGACCGGATCCCAGTCGAAGGAAGGGGGGTTGACCAAGCAGGGTTACGATCTCTGGCTCGAATGGATCAACGCGCGCGGCGGCATCCTCCTCAACAACGTCAAGCATCCAGTTCAGATCATCTACGAGGATGACCAGAGCAATGCCAACCTATCGGCCACCCTGGTGCAGAAGCTGATCACCAGCGAGAAGGCACAGTTCATCTTGGGGCCCTACGGAAGTGCCGCCACCGCTACCGACGCCATCATCGTCGAAAAGAATGGCATCCCTATGGTGGAATCAAACGGCGCCGCGCAGTCGATCTTTAACAAGGGCTACAAGTACACCTTCGGCGTGTTGTCCCCCGCGAACAAGTATCTGACCGGAGTCATCGACATGGCAGCCACGCTGACTCCAAAACCGACGACGATCGCCATGCTGAACGCCAATGACAACTTCTCCCTCGAGGTGGGCAAGGCGGTGGAAGAATATGCGGCCTCGAAAGGCATGCAGATCGTGTTCACCAAGTCGTACCCGGCGGCGGCGCCAGACGTCAGCGGCCTGATCAGTCAGGCCAAGGCGACCAATCCCGATATCGTGATGAACTCCGGCCACCTGGCCGAATCGATCGCCATCAACAAGGCCGCCAAGCAGCTCGGCCTGAACGCCAAGATCTTTGCTTACTCGGTCGGTCCCTCGACACCGGACTTCGTCAGTGCCCTCGGTGCCGATGCCAACTACGTCTATGACGGCTCGCAGTGGACCCCTCAGGTGAAGTACAAGCCGTCCTTCTATCTCTCGGTGAGCGATTACGTCAAGGCATACGAGACCAAGTACAACAGCACGGAGCCGCCCGACTACCACGTCGCGGAATCAACGGCAGGCTGCCTGGCCTTCCAGAAAGCGATCGAGAATGCCGGGTCATTGGACCCGACGAAGGTGCGCGATGCGCTTGCCGCGCTGGACGTCATGACGTTCTTCGGCCAGATCAAGTTCGACAGCCGCGGCATCAACATCTATAAGCCGATGGTGGTCGAGCAGATTCAGCATGGAACCCACTACACCGTCTTTCCCGCAAGCGTCGCCAATGGCCAGCCACAATATCCGACGCCGTCCTGGAGCTCGCGCTAGGCCGGCAGTCCGTCCCGTCAAGCTGAGCTCGTGAGCCAATTCACCCAGCAGGTTGTCCTCGGCCTTCTGCTGGGTGGGGTCTACGTCGCGGTCGCCCTCGGATTCAGCCTCGTGTGGGGGATCCTGAATATCGTCAACCTGGCGCACGGAGCGCTGGTGATCGTGGGCGCCTACATCACATGGGATCTCTTCACCCGCGTGCACGTCGACCCGTTTTTGAGCCTGCCGGTCGACGCGCTCGCGCTTTTCGTGATCGGCTACGCGCTGCAGCGAGGGGTCATCAACCGGGTCATCCGTGCGCCGCTCCTCTTCACCTTCCTGCTGACCTTCGGCATCAACCTCGTGATCGTCAGCCTGCTGCTGCTGATCTTCACGGGCGATTTCCGTTCCGTGACTCCCGCATATTCCGGCAGCGGGTTGCATCTCGGGAGCGTCATCATCCCCTACATCCGCCTGGGCGGTCTGGCCGTCGCCCTGGTGCTGGCCGGCGTGCTGTGGGCCATCCTTAACCGTACCCGCACGGGTGCTGCCATTCTTGCGGTGGGGGCCGACCGTGACGCCGCGCAGCTGGTCGGGGTCGACCTCCGGCATATCTATGCGTTGACCTTCGCCATCGGGGCAGCCTTCGCTGGGGTAGCCGGTGGCATCATCAGCACGTTTCAATCGATCGCGCCGACGGCGGGTGACCCTTACACACTCCAGGCCTTTGCAGTGGTAATCCTCGGCGGATTGGGCCGCGTGAGCGCGACCATCGCCGGTGGACTGGCGTTCGGATTGATCGAGGTGCTGGGGCAGAGTGCGCCGTGGCTCGGGTCCGGCTACGCCAACGCCATCGCATTTGTCGTGCTGGTTATCGTGCTGGTCGTCCGCCCGCGGGGACTCCTCGGCCGGCTCGCGTGAACCCCGTTGGTCGGCGCCGCCCGGACTGGTGGCGGCGGGTCGCCTTGATCGTCGCCGCGCTGGCCCTAGCCTTTGTCGTGCTGGCGCCGCTCACCTCCATCGACGCCGCCCAGCAGGCCGGACTGCCTCTCCTCACCGACAAGCTGTGGTTCCGGATCGCGACCACGGTGGCGATGTTCGTCGCCCTGGCGTCCGGCTGGAACATTATTGGCGGCCTCACCGGGTATGCGAGTTTCGGCAACGTCGCCTTCTTCGGGCTGGGCGCGTACACCGTGGGAGTGCTGGTCACCAACCGCGGTTGGCCCTTCGCCCTGGCCCTCCTGGTCGCTCCCGTGATCGCGGCCCTTTTCGCCTTGATTATTGGTCTGCCGCTCTTGCGCCTGCGTGGCCACTACTTCGCCGTCGCCACCCTTGGCGTCGGCGTGGCGGTGGGCGAGGTGGTCAACAACACCAGTCAGCTCGGCGCCTCGACCGGCCTCTTCCTCCCCATCGTCCGTTCGGACCTGGCCTTCTTCTACCTGATGCTCGGGGCCGCTGTTGTCGCCGTGCTGACCACCTGGCTCATCCTCCGCACCCGGTTCGGATACGGACTGCTAGCCATCCGTGAGAACGAAGAGGCCGCCGCGGTCATCGGTGTCAACACGACCTTCTACAAGGTCGCGGCCTTCTGCATCGCAGCCGCGCTCACCGGCCTGGCCGGCGGGATCTTCGCCCAGTGGAGCAGCTTCATCAACCAGGAGAACGTCTTCGCCATCTCGGATAACGTCCAAATGATTTTGATGGCGGTCGTGGGCGGGGCGGGCACGGTGTTCGGGCCCGTGGCGGGCGCGATTGCGTTGGAGCTAATCATCCAGACGCTAGCCGGCGGTGGGTCGGGCGCGGTCTACTCTCAGATCGGCCTGGGCGTGCTGCTGGCCGCCTGCGTCATCTTCATCCCACGCGGCGTCATCGACTTCTTCGGCGGCCGAAGCCGCCTCTCATGGAGATATTTACGGCAGACCCTCCGCGAGACGAGCGCGTGAGCCTGCTGGCAGTCCGCGACCTCAGCAAGCGGTTCGGCGGCGTCAGCGCACTCGCCGGGGTCACCTTCGCCGTCGACGAGGGCGACGTCCTCGGCATCATCGGGCCGAACGGCGCCGGCAAGACCACGCTGCTCAACTGCATCAGCGGACTCTACCGGCCGGACGCCGGCGATATCCGCTGGGAGGCGGCGTCCATCAGCGGCATGGCGCCCTACCGCATTGCGCGGCTGGGGATCGGGCGGACGTTTCAGATCGTCCGGCCCTTTCCCTCAATGACGGTCCGCGAGAACACGGCGATGGGCGCACTTTTCGGACAGCCCGACAGACGCTTGCAGCCGGGCGTGGCTCTGCACGAGGCTGACGACGTGCTCGAGCTGGTCGGCCTCGGCGAGAAACGGCACTACCCGGTTCTACGGTTGACGGTGCCGGACCGCAAGCGCCTCGAAGTGGCCCGGGCACTGGCGATGCGGCCGCGGCTGCTCCTGCTGGACGAGGTGATGGCCGGGCTCAACGGCGTCGAGGTGGAACAGGCGCTGCAGATGGTCCGCCAGGTGCGGGAACGCGGGATCACGATCGTCCTCATCGAACACGTAATGAAGGTGATCGTCGGGATTTGCAACCGCGCGCTCGTCCTCAACTTTGGCCGAACCCTCGTCGAGGGCCCGCCCGCCGATGTCCTGAAAGACCGGCGGGTCATCGAGGCGTACCTCGGGCAGCGTTACGCCCGGGACCACGGATGAGCGCGCTCCTCCAGGTCGAGAACCTGTCCGCCGGCTACGGCATGACGCCGGTGCTGTTTGAGGTGGACCTCGACTTGTCGCCCGGCGAACTGGTGGCCTTGATTGGTGCCAACGGCGCGGGAAAATCGACGCTGCTCGGTGCGCTCTCGGGGCTTGTCAAGATTTCCCGCGGCAACGTCCGCTTCGCGGACCGCCCAGTCACCGGCCTTCGTCCGGAGGCAATCGTGGCCAACGGACTTCTCCACGTCCCGCAGGGCCGGCGCCTCTTCGGGAGCATGACCGTTGAGCGGAACCTGTTGCTGGGTGCCTACCGCCGGCATGACCGGCAGGTGAGCGAGGACCTGCAGCGCATCCTTGGGTACTTCCCGGCGCTCGGCGACAAGTTGGACCGTGAGGCCGCAACGCTCTCCGGCGGTGAGCAGCAGATGGTCGCCATCGGTCGAGGCCTGATGGGCCGCCCAAAGTTGCTGATGATCGACGAGCCCTCCCTGGGCCTGGCGCCCAACGTAGTGGACCGCGTGATGGAGGTGGTTAAGGCCATCAACCAGGACGGAACCGCCGTCCTCCTCGTCGAGCAGGACGTCGTCCTCGCCCTGGAGATTGCCGACCGAGGTTATGTGCTCGAAAACGGTCGAATTGTGATGAGCGGTCCGGCTTCCGACCTGCGCCGCGACCCGGCGATTCGTAAGGCCTACCTGGGCGTGTAGCGGTGGGCGTGCCAGAGGAGCTCACCGACGCTCCAGGCCTGCGCGATCGCGCCCGCCGGTCGGTATGGTGGCTCGGCTTCGAAGATTTCGCTGATCGACCCGAGGCCGGCGTCTCGAAAATGCGCCTCGAATGGCGCGAGCACCCGGGCAATCACAGCCGGGTCGCCATGAATTCGTTGGTGGGCATCGAGGTACGGTCCCAGTAGCCACGGCCAGACGATGCCCATCTGATAGGCGGCATCGCGGCTGCGATGATCCCCGCCAAAGCGATGCAGATAGCGCGGATCGTCCGGGCTCAACGTTCGCAGCCCGAAGGGTGTCAGGAGTTTTTCCGTAATCCGATCGAGCGACCTGCGCGCCCGCGGACCATCGACGAGTGGATAGGTCAGTCCCAGTGCCATCAGCTGGTTCGGCCGCAAGCTCGCATCGTTCCCCTCCGGCCCGTCGATCACGTCGTACAAGTAGCCGCCGGCGTCGAACCAGTAACGCGCATTGGCGCTGCGCCGCGCCCGCTCCGCCATCATGGCGAACCGAGCGACCGGCGCATTGGCGCGGCTGGTCCAATCGCTCATCAGCCGCAGCGCGTTGTACCAGAGCGCCGCGATCTCGACGGGTTTGCCATGACGGGGAGTCACGACCCAGTCCTGATCGCGAGCGTCCATCCAGGTCAGGCCGTAACCCGGCGCTGTGGCGGTCAGCAGCCCATCCAGCGGATCCATGTGGATGTCAAATCGGGTGCCGTTGACGTGCCAGCGAACAACCTCCTCGAGAGCCGGGAGCTGGTCTTTGACGAAGGCCCAGTCGGCGGTTACCGCCAGGTAGTGGTGCAACGCCTGGAAGAGCCAGAGGGTCGCGTCGATGGTGTTGAATTCGGTGACCTCGCCGGGATCGTGAAACGCGTTCGGCAACATGCCCTGATCGAGGTAGCGGATAAACGTCTGCAGGATTTGGCGGGCCTGGTCTGGATAGCCGGCGGCCAGCGTCAGCCCCCCAAAGCGATCATGGTGTCCCGCCCCCAGTCGGCGAACCATGGGTACCCGG
>Ga0137415_10008718_pt1 | contig 10055 bp, 5 predicted proteins | sample CZODoug3_1_1_16f_FD_183082 | JGI IMG/M metagenome (GOLD analysis project Ga0137415, IMG submission 183082) | Vadose zone soil fungal communities from Angelo Coast Range Reserve, California, USA - CZODoug3_1_1_16fungal (Hybrid Assembly) | ecosystem: Environmental > Terrestrial > Soil > Vadose... | reverse complement strand
GAACCACATGATTTTCGTCGCGCGATCGCATCGGACACAGGATGAGATGGCGGCCACGCTTGAACGCACCCTGAACGGCCTCGAGCCGGATGCGCGAATTAAGGTGCAGAGCTGGCTCGAAGTGCTTGGGGGGGTGAATGCGCTGTTCCCGGCCCGGGCAGCGACCATAGCACTCTGCGTCATGGGCCTGTTGGCCGCGATGCTGGCGGTGACCGGCATCTTCGGTATGGCGGCGTACAACGTGAGCCGCCGGATGAAAGAGCTCGGCATCCGCGTAGCATTGGGCGCGCGCACGAAACATGTGATGAGCACAGCTGTGGGGCGACCAATCACACTGCTTGTGGTCGGGTCGTTGCTAGGGCTGCTGTCGGGCGTCCTCGCCAGTCGCCTGCTGGGGCACATTGTGTATCAGGCGAATCCGCGGGATCCCGTGGTCGTGGTCGGCGCGGTGCTAACGATGGCGCTTCTCGGCATAGCCGCCTCCGCCATTCCGGCGGTACGAGCGATTGCCATCGATCCATCCAAACTCCTGCGCGAAGAATGAACCCGTGACAAGAATTCTAATTGCAGATGACCAGCGGGATGTGCTCGAGGCGATGCGCATCTTGCTCAAAGGCGAAGGTTATCAGACCGAAGGAGTCACGTCGCTTGCCGGCATCTTCAACGCGCTGGAAAAGAAAGAGTATGCGCTGCTGCTGATGGATCTGAACTACACTCGCGATACTACGTCGGGGCAGGAAGGTTTGTCGGCGATTCCAAAGATTCAGGAGATCGACAAAACACTGCCGATTGTGGTGATGACCGCCTGGGCGACAATCGAACTGGCGGTCGACGCAATGAAACGTGGCGCGCGCGATTTCGTTACCAAGCCGTGGGACAACCAGCGGCTGCTGGCGATTGTGAGGACACAGATCGAGCTCGCTGCGGCGCTGCGGCGGGAGCGCAAGCTCGAAGCGGAAAATGAGATGCTGCGCGGCACGATGCCGGATTTGATCGCGCAATCGCCTTCGATGCGACCGGTGATCGAAATGATTTCACGCGTCGCGCCATCGGATGCGAACGTGCTGATTACCGGCGAAAACGGCACGGGGAAAAGTTTGGTCGCGCGAGCCATTCACGCTGTCTCGCCGCGAGCGGCACGCACGATGATCACAGTGAATATGGGCGGTTTGTCCGAGACATTGTTTGAGAGCGAACTATTCGGACACGTGAAAGGTGCTTTCACTGACGCAAAAACGGATCGTTCAGGACGCTTCGAGCTCGCGGATGAGAGCACGCTTTTCATGGACGAGATCGCAAACATCCCTCTTGCTCAACAGGCCAAACTTTTGCGCGTAATTGAGACCGGCGATTTCGAGCGCGTCGGCTCATCCAAAACGCTTCACGCAAACGTGCGAATCATCTCTGCTACAAACGCAAATCTGGAGAACGAAATTGCAGCCGGCCGTTTTCGGCAGGACCTCGTCTTTCGCCTTAACACGATTCAGATCGAATTGCCCCCGTTGCGCGATCGACGCGAGGACATCATGCCGCTGGCGAACAGCTTTCTTCGTCAACACGCAGAGCGTTATCGGAAACAGGTTGGCGGCTTCGACGAAAGCGCGCGCGAGCGTTTGCTACAGCATCGGTTTCCCGGAAACATTCGAGAACTCGATCACATCGTTGAGCGCGCCGTGTTGATGACCCAGGATCGACAAATTCGCGCAGCCGATCTTGGTCTGACGACTGGCGGCAGCGAATCGCGGAACGTCGAGGAAATGAGTCTCGAAGAGGTCGAGGCATTTCTGATCAAAAAAGCGCTGGCCCGAAATGACGGGAACGCGCGCAAGGCCGCAGAGGCGCTGGGCTTGAGCAGAAGCGCTTTCTACCGTCGTCTGCAGCAATATGGCCTTTAGGCATTGCCGATTGCGGATTGCTGACACCGAACGTGTTCGCGTGCTCGCGACAAAATGTCGGAGTTGCGGATTGCAGCTGTAATGCGCAGCAAACCAAAAACTCGACGCCGGCTTTCCTACGAAAGGAAGATTACGTGGCTGGCGCTTGGCGCGGTCGCGCCTGCACTGCTTGTTGCGCTAGCACTGCTTTGGTTCGGCGGTCATAGCTCCAAAGTACAGTGGACACTTACGATGCTGATTCTTGGCTGCGTGCTTGTGTTCATTTCCAGCGCGCGAGAACACATCGTTCGCCCGTTGCAAACGCTGTCTAATCTGCTCGCCGCACTACGCGAGGGCGACTATTCGATTCGTGCGAGGGGCGCCGGCGAAGGGAGCGCAATGAGCGAAGTCCTCCTCGAAGTCAATTCGCTCGGCGAAACGTTGCGTCAACAACGTCTGGGAGCCTTTGAAGCGACTGCGCTGCTGCGCACGATCATGAGCGAAATCGATGTCGCAATCTTTACCTTTGATCCCGAGCGGCGTCTGCGCCTTGTCAATCGCGCCGGCGAAACATTGCTGGGACGCACGATCGACAAATTACTCGGTAAATCGGCGAAGGAACTCGGGCTCGACCGTTGTTTTGATGCGGACGAGGACGAACCGCTGGCCTTGAATTTCCCCGGATGGTCAGGCCGTTGGGGGATTCGTCGGAGCACATTTCGTGAGCGGGGTTTGCCGCATGAATTACTCGTGTTGACGGATCTAAGTCGCACGCTGCGCGAAGAAGAACGTCGCGCCTGGCAGCGACTCGTGCGAGTGCTCGGTCACGAGATGAACAATTCACTGGCGCCGATCAAGTCACTTGCCGCGAGCTTGGAATCGCTGCTGCGACGCGACCCGCTTCCAGCGGATTGGAAAGATGATGCAAGCTCAGGGTTGAATTCCATCGCCTCGCGCGCCGATTCGCTGAGCCGTTTTCTGCAGGCTTATACGCGGCTCACAAAACTTCCGCCGCCTCAAAAACAAGACGTCGATCTTGCCAAGCTGGTACAGCGTGTCGTCGATTTGGAACCAAGGCTCAAAGTTCAAATCCTGCCGGGTCCGAAAACGGTGATTCGCGCAGACGCGGCGCAGATTGAGCAAGCGCTAATCAATCTCGTTCGCAATGCTGTTGATGCCGCGCTTGAAACGCGTGGCAATGTTGTGATCGGCTGGCGTGACAAACGCGATTGTGTTGAGATTTTTGTCCAGGATGAAGGGCCGGGTATTATGAACCCGGCGAATCTTTTCGTGCCGTTCTTCACAACAAAGCCCGACGGCTCTGGAATTGGTCTGCCATTGAGCCGACAAATCGCGGAAGCGCACGGTGGATCGCTGGTGTTACTCAATCGCGAGAATGGCAAAGGCGCCGAAGCGTTGCTCAGTCTGCCGCGGTAGTCCTGTTGGTGAGCCGGATAAAACTTTCTTGAATCCAGGGATGCCGCGAACTGCCTCTCATCAGAGGACATGAAAGAACAGAATCAGAATTCCAATGACAAACTGGACGCGCGCAGACCTGGCTGCGCCTTCGCCGATGGCTTCCAAATTGCGTCCCGAAGATGGGACGGCACAATCCCACAAGTGGATTGAATGAAGGTTGAGCTCGAGTTGTTGAGGCCGTCGTAAGTCATTGATGGAGCGAGATATGTCACATTCTGTCAGAAGTTGGCACAGCCATTGCATTAACCACGGCTAACCGAAGGGAAAAAGCTTATGAAACCGATCTCACCAACAACTCGTAATAGCCGGAGTCTGCCACTGGTTGAATTCAATTATCAGCCAATGAGTCTACGCGGCTACCAGGCACGGTGCGGCAAAAGTATCGCGCCGGCTTTTTACAATATCAGCCGAGATTACTTTCGGGGAGAAGCGCGGCGTGATTTTATCGCCGAACTCTGCTTGTTCGGCGCGATCATTGTTACGGCCGCAGCGCCATTGTTCAGCACAGCGTCTGCGCTCACTGAATTTTGCCGAGCGCTTGGCTTTTGATTTAACCGTGATCCCGCAGCGAAAAACAAAAGACGAAACAATTGTGCGCCCGGCCGGATTTTCGCCGAGCCTCTCGTCGATGGACGTACCGCGCGCAGGCGTTGCGGCGAAAAAACGCAAGCGCCGCATCATGATCATCGCTGCGTCTGCGCTGGGTTTGATTCTGGCGACGATTGCAATATCGCGATTAAAACCAGCAGTGCCGAGCGTCGATCGCTCGACTGTTTGGATCGATACCGTTAAGCGTGGCCCAATGGTGCGCCAGGTGCGCGGCCTCGGAACGCTTGTGCCGGAGGACATTCGTTGGATTCCCGCAAACACAGAAGGTCGTGTGGATAAAATAAATATCTGGCCGGGAACAAAAGTTGAACCCGGCGACGTTATATTAGAGTTGAGCAGCCCCGAACTGGAGCAGAGCGCGCACGAGGCCGAATCCAAGGCGAAAGCCGCCGAGGCCGATCTCGCTACGTCCCGCGCGACATTGCAACGCGAGCTTCTCGATCAGGAATCCAAAACTGCGGCCGCGCATTCCGCCTACGAGCAGGCAAAAATGGAGCGGCAAACCAATGACCAGTTGGCAAAGAATGGTCTAGTCGCCGATCTCGTTTACAAAACTTCGAAAATCAAAGAACAGGAATGTGAGAAGAGCGACGAGATCGAGTTGAAGCGCTTGGCGTTCGCACGCGATTCGATCGAGCCGCAGTTGACCGCGAAACAGGCGGCAGTCGATCAAGCGAATCAGCTTGCGAAATTGAAGCTAGATCAAGTTGAAGCGCTGCATGTGCGCGCCGGCATGTCAGGCGTGTTGCAACAACTGCCTGTGCAAATCGGGCAGCGATTGAAGGTCGGTGATAACCTCGCGCGGGTTGCCGATCCGACAAAACTGAAGGCGCAGGTAAAAATCGCGGAGACGCAGGCGAAGGACATTCAGATTGGTCAGAAAGCGATCATTGACACTCGCAATGGCGTCGCGAACGGCCACGTTACGCGCGTCGATCCTGCAGTGGAGCAGGGGACAGTAAATGTCGAAGTCGCCTTTGACGAGCCGTTGCCGAAAGGCGCGCGTCCCGATCTTAGCGTCGACGGGACAATTGAGCTCGAGCACCTCGACGATGTCATCTACGTCGGTCGCCCGGCATTCGGCCAGGAAAACAACACCGTCGGAATGTTTAAGCTCGTCAACGGCACCTCGGAAGCGACGCGCACGCCGGTCAAGCTTGGCAAAAGCTCCGTCAACACCATTCAGATTTTAGACGGTCTCCAACCAGGGGATCAGGTGATCCTTTCCGACACTAGTGCGTGGGACGCACATGACCGAATTCGACTGAACTAAGTTCTTATTTCTGAATCTGATTTCAGATTTGAAACAATCAAAGCAATACGAACAACATGAACTCGAATGAACTAACTGAAACGCAACCGACAAATGTCGTTAACGGAAACGGTGTCCATCCATTGATACGTCTCACTGGCGTCACCAAAGTGTTTCTTACCGACGAAGTAGAAACGCACGCGCTCTCGGGGATTCACCTCGATATTCGCGAGGGCGAATATGCTTCAATCGCTGGACCGTCAGGTTGCGGCAAGACCACGCTGCTTTCTATTCTCGGCCTGCTCGATACTCCTTCGGATGGCAGTTATGCGTTGAAAGGCCATGAGGTCGCGAATCTCTCGTTCGCAGAGCGCGCGCGCGTTCGGAATCGCGAGATCGGTTTCATCTTTCAAAGCTTTAATCTGATCGGCGATCTGACGGTTTTCGAAAACGTCGAATTGCCGCTCACCTACCGGGGCACGAGCGCGAGCGATCGCAAAGCGCTTGTGACCGAAGCCCTGGAGCGCGTGGGCATGGCGCATCGCGCAAAACATTTGCCGAGCCAGCTCTCGGGTGGCCAACAGCAACGTGTCGCGGTCGCGCGCGCTCTGGCCGGCAGGCCGGCGATTCTGCTCGCAGACGAACCGACCGGCAACCTCGATTCGCGCAATGGCGAGGCGGTGATGCAACTGCTCAGAGAACTGCATCAGGGTGGCGCCACGATTTGCATGGTGACACACGACGAGCGCTTCGCGCAGCACGCAGATCGGACCGTGCATTTATTTGACGGTCAAATCGTCGAGGACCGCATGGCCGCATAAACAATCAACGTTCAAACGAAGCGAACCAAAGATGCAAACGTTTCTTCAAGACCTTCGCTTCGGTCTGCGAATGCTTCGGCGCAGCCCCGGGTTTTCTGTCCTGGCAATTCTTTGCCTCATACTCGGTATCGGTACCAACGCGGCGGTCTTAAGTTGGATCGAAGGAATTTTGATTCGCCCCTATCCGTTGGTCGCGCACCAGGACCGTATGTTCGCATTGAACGCGACCACGCGCGGCCAGCAGGGATTCACCGGACTTTCGTATCCCGAATTCCTCGATTACGAAAAAAATTCCACGCTCTTTGAGTCATTCATCGTTGATAGGATTACCGGCACAACTCTGAGTGTTGGCGATCGCGCTGAACGCGCGTCGGGCGCAATTGTCTCGGCAAATTATTTCGACGCGCTCGTAGTAAAACCGGTTCTCGGGCGCGGCTTCAGGCCGGAAGAAGGTGAAGGTCGCAACGCGCATCCAGTGACCGTGATCGGTTATAAGACCTGGAAGGATCGTTACAGCGGCGATCCCAACATCATCGGCAGAACGCAGATGCTGAATGGCGTTCAGCACACAATCATCGGCGTCGCGCCGGAAGAATTTCACGGCACCTTCATCGGATATAACTTCAGTTTTTGGGTGCCGGTCTCCATGCAGGAGACATTCGACACCGGTTACAAGCTGGAAGATCGGGGTGCGCGTTGGATCGAAGGCTACGCATTTCTTAAACCTGGCGTAACGCGACAGCAGGCGGACGCTGAGCTTCACGCAATTTCGCAACGGCTGGAAAAAGATTATCCGGAAACGAATCGCGGTCACGACCTCTCGCTTTCGCCGTTGTGGAGAACGCCATTCAATCAGGCGGGAAACATGACTTCGACGCTCGCAATCACGATGGCGGTCGTTTTTTTTGTTCTGCTGATCGCATGCGCGAACGTAAGCAACCTGCTGCTCGCGCGATCGCTGCTACGCCGCCACGAGATAACGATGCGTCTGGCGCTGGGCGCGGGACGGCGTCGTTTGATTAAACAACTTTTCACTGAAGGATTGCTTCTTGCATTGATCGCCGCCGTCGGCGGAATCGCCGTTGCCTATTGGTGCCGCAACGCGCTCGTGCTTTCGTTCCCTTCGCCCGCGGCAGGAATCGTGATCGATTTGCCAGGACGAATCGACTGGCGCGTACTCGTGGCAAGTGTCGGTATCTGCATTGGCGCTACGATGCTGTTTGCGTTGATGCCGGCAATTCATGCCAGTCATGTCGATCTTGCCAGCGCACTCAAAACCGACGGCGGCGGAGTAGTCGCGGGCAGCAACCGTTCGCGATTACGCTCCGCGCTCGTCCTTGTTCAGGTTTCGCTTAGCTTCGTTCTGCTCGCAGGCACAGGCTTGCTCTTGCAGAGCTTGCAGCGAATGCAGAAGACCAGTCCAGGTTTCTCCACCGACGTTATTGTATCCGGCGCTGACTTGGTCTCTGCTGGATACAATTTGGAACGTGCAAAAGCTTTCGACACTGAATTAGTCGATCGAGTGCGCGAAATTCCCGGCGTCGAATCGGTGACTTTGTCCCGATTGCAACCGTTTAGCTACGGAGTCTTTTCTACTGCGCCGCTGACGATTGATGGCTATCAACCCGCGCCCGATGAACAACTAAATTCATCCTACCTCGAAGTGGGTGAGGACTATTTCAAGACCTTAGGTATTCCAATTGTAGCCGGTCGCGAATTCCAACGCACCGACGACGAGAACGCGCTGCCAGTTGCGGTCATCAACGAAACCATGGCGGCGAAATATTGGCCGGGAAAGGATCCGATCGGGCAGCGGCTTAAAGTTAAGGATCGTTGGCTGCAAATTGTCGGCGTCGCGAAGAACGTGAAGTACGAGAACAAGCTCGAGCTGCCCAGGACATTCTTCTACGTGCCCATGCGACAGAACTTCTTGGAGAGTAATGCTCTTCTTATCCGCACGCGCGAGACTCCGGGCGCCATCAGGGCTGCGCTCGCTCGCGAAATGCAGTCGCTCGATCCTAATCTCGCGCCGACTGCTCCATTCCGCGTGCAAGAACAAGTGGACAGGAAAGGTTACACGCAGCGGCTCGCTGCCACATTGATCGCGATTTTTGGTGCAATGGCTTTGTTCTTGGCGGCCATAGGTCTGTATGCGGTCATGTCTTATTTCGTTTCACAAAGCACACGCGAGCTCGGGTTACGAATGGCTCTCGGCGCCGGCGCCAAGGATCTTTTGAGGCTCGTCGTTTCGCGCGGTCTCCAATTGACCGCGGCAGGAATCGTTCTCGGCAGCATCGTAGCCCTGATTCTGACACGTTTGATGGGCAATCTGCTCTATAAAGTTAGCCCGCAGGATCCGCTCGCGTTTGGATGCGCAATCGTGGTGATCACGATTGCCTCACTCACTGCATGTTTTTTACCCGCGTGGCGTGCAACACGCATCGATCCCGTTCAGGCGCTGCGCGAACAGTAACGAAGCAATTACCGCCCTTATGCTTAAAGACATTTGTTTTGCTACGCGCCCGCTACTCAAACAACCGGCGTTTACAGCCATTGCCGTTCTCACCATTGCGCTCGCGATCGGCGCGACGACCGCCGTGCTGAGTCTCGTAAATGCGCTGCTCGTTCGGCCATTGCCGTATCGAGAGCCGCAGCAGCTCGTCCTGCTCCTTCAGCATTTCAAATCGCAAAATCTCGAACGGATTCCAGTTTCGCCTCCCGAATTCCTCGATTATGAAACGCGCGCGCAAAGTCTCGAAAAGCTCGGCGCGTTCGGTTTTACAAGTTTTAATCTGGCGGGCGAAGATAGACCGGAGCGAATTGCAGGCGCGACTCTTACGGCAGGCGTGTTGCCATTGCTCGGCGTTTCGCCGATCAAGGGCCGGTTCTTCCAGCCGGAAGAATGCACGCTCGGTCGCGACGATGTCGTTATCCTCAGCGCGCGTCTATGGCAGCGCCGGTTCAACAGCGATCCGCAGATCATTGGGAAGAAGCTTCTTCTCAACGGCAAAAGTTTCACCGTTGTCGGCGTGATGCCGGCGGGTTTTGATTTCCCGCTTCGGCTTTTCAACCTCGGCAACGGCGGACAATTCCACGAGCGCGCGGAGATTTGGAAGCCACTCGCGTTTACGGATAACGAGATGAAAGCGCGCGGGTCGCGCGAGTATGCGCTCATCGGACGGTTGGCGGCGGGAACTTCAGTGCCTCGAGCACAGGCCGAGATCGAAACGATCAATGCGCAGATGCGACGCGAGCATCCGGGAAATTACAGCCAGGACAACAGTTTCGGCGGCGATGTGTTCCCGTTGCAGCAGTTGGCGGTGGGTGGGATCCGTCCCGCGCTTCTCATCCTGCTCGGCGCGGTTTTTCTCGTCCTGCTAATCGCGTGCGCGAATCTCACCACGATGTTGCTCGCGCGCGCGGCCGCACGCGAACGGGAGATGGGCATTCGAGTTGCGCTCGGCGCGGGTCCGTTGCGGCTGCTCAAGCAAGTTTTAACTGAAAGCGTTCTGCTCGCGCTCGTCGGCGGCGCGGCCGGCGTTCTTCTCGCGCTGTGGGGAGTCGAATCGTTGAAAGCAATCGGCGCGCAAACAGTGCCACGCCTGGGCGAAGTGAATGTGGATCTTAGCGTGTTGGGCGTGACGCTGGCAATTGCTGTCGGCACCGGCATTGTTTTCGGGCTTGTTCCGGCGTTGGCCAGTGCCCGACCAGAATTGACTGAAGCACTCAAGGAAGGCGGCCGAACCTCGAGCCAGGGCACGCGCCGCAATCGTTTGCGTAATGGACTTGTAATTACCGAAGTCGCGCTCGCGCTGGTCCTGCTTAGCGGTGCCGGGCTTCTCATCAAAAGTTTCGCGCGCCTGCAAAACGTGAATCCCGGCTTCAATCCGCGCAAGGCGCTCACGTTCGAGATTTCGCTGCCGAAGCTTCAATATCCCGATGATGCATCGATTGTTCGTTTCAATCAGGAAGCGCAACGCCGAATCGCCGCGCTGCCGGGGGTGCAGAGTGCGGGATTCA
>Ga0137415_10008717_pt1 | contig 10055 bp, 8 predicted proteins | sample CZODoug3_1_1_16f_FD_183082 | JGI IMG/M metagenome (GOLD analysis project Ga0137415, IMG submission 183082) | Vadose zone soil fungal communities from Angelo Coast Range Reserve, California, USA - CZODoug3_1_1_16fungal (Hybrid Assembly) | ecosystem: Environmental > Terrestrial > Soil > Vadose... | reverse complement strand
GGACACGCCGGTCTGGCAAGAATACGACTATCTCGCGCAGCTGCTGGCGCCGCTGAAGCTGCCGTTTGCCGGCATTCCCGGCAATCACGACGAACGCGAGTTGATGCGGGCGGCGTTTCCGAAAGCCGCTTACGCGTTTTCCTCGGGGCCACTGAACCAGAAGATCGCGATTGGCGAACTCGATCTCATGCTGCTGGATTCCAGCGTGCCCGGCAAGCCGCATGGCGAGCTCGATGCGCTGACCCTGCAATGGCTTGATACGATGCTCTGCTCGTCAGTGGACCGGCCGGCACTTGTATTTTTACATCATCCGCCATTCCTGGCGGGCATCTGGCACATGGACCGCCAGAATTTGACCAATGCGGCTGAGTTGGCGGCGATCATTCGCCGTCATCCGCGCGTGCAGCTCGTCGCCACCGGCCACATCCATCGCGCCGCGCTGACCATGTTCGCCGGCGTTCCCTGCACCATTTGCCCAGCTCCCAATCACGCCGTCGACCTCGACCTCGGCCATTTGCGCGAGCCGTCGTTCAAAGTCGAGCCGCCGGCCTTTCATCTCCACAGCTGGTTTCCGGGAGTGGGATTCGGCAGCGTGGTGACGCATCAGGTGCCGATCGGCGATTTCGACGGACCGCATCCGTTTTTCGGGCCTGACGGGAAGCTGCTGTGAGTGAGCGGACCGGGCTCATCCCGGGCTGAAAGCAGTAACCCTTCAAATCCGAAACGGCTTCGACGCAGCCAGCTTGCGGTATGCCGCAGCGGCTTTTCGTACCAGTCGCTTCTCACGTTTCGGACCGAGAAATTGCAAGGGTTCCCCGACGCCGTCGCGTTGCAGAGCGGCCGCCAGGGATTGGCTGTTGGCGTCGTCGTTCAACTGCCCGAGAAATTTTTGCGCTTTCCGGAGATACTTCAGCGCAGCCCGTTGCCTCGAAAATCTTTTGCCGGGAAACAAGTCTTCGAAGAATTCGATTGAATAGCGCAGCTTCTTGCTTAGCAGGCGCAGCCGATGCCGTTTCTTCGCGTCCATTTCCGGCAACTTGCGGCTCTTCTTCAGAAGGTTTTCCCGCCACCGCGCCAGTGTCCCGGCGCTATAGGTGGCGATAGAGCAAGCGCGTTGCTTTGTTGCCCGTTTCCCCTTCCTGATAGACCAGGGTCCACTCTCGATCCAATCGGATGTGATTTTGATCAGACGTCGATAGCGGGCTGACCGAAGCTCTTGTGCCAGATGTCGATGGCCGTCGGCGCGCTTCACGGTCCATGCCCGATGGTCGTCGGGTATTGCTTGTGGTCGCCGCTTGTCGACGGCCTGCAGCTGTGCGGTCGCGACATCCAGATCGCGAACGGCGCCAAGCTGAGTGTTCAGCCACTTCAGTTCGTCCTTTATTCGTGGCTGTTCGGTATCGACAACCATCGGCGAGAAAAGCCATACGGCCGCGCGCAACCGCGTGAGTGCGATCCGCATTTGATGCAGGGCTACCGGGTCACCCTTGCATGTCGCCTCATTATTTGCGGTCAAATCCTCGAGATGGCGTCGCGCCACGATCCGGAATGCAGTGTCGCACGCCATCATTGGATTCAACCGGGGAATGGGGTGGCGGCGTGGCCGCTGCGTCGGTTTGATGCGGATCGCGGCTTTGCGCTTTGATTTGGGGGATGGCGGCATTGCCGTTTCGCGCGATCGGCTCTCAAGCCGGATCACGGTGAGCGATCCGGGCTTGGCACTGTACCAGGGTTTGCTCTGGAGTTCCTGATGCATCGATGACAGCCCAGTCAAGTCTACCGATATTATATTTCTCCTGAGTTTCGGCAATCTCCGGGGTCGCGTCGGATGCATCGCGCTCACGGCGGCCGACGCGGCTCACTCTGGTCGCAAGGTCAGTCGCGAGAAAGAGCCCGACAAACCGGATATTCAGCTTGCGTGCGGCGTCGCAGATTGCGGCTCGTTCCGTTTCATGCGCGAACACTGCGTCGACGATGACGGATTGACCTTGGACAAGAATCCGGATCGCGCGTTGCACCAGGACTTGGTAGATTTGTGCGGTAATCTCCGGCGTATATGCGCTCTCGGGCAGCTTGTCGGCTTCGGTGAGTTGAAATCGTTGCTTTCGCAGGACGTCAGCGCGCAACACAATAGCTCCCGGCAGGGGCGTGACACCGGGCGCAAGCGCCCGCGCCAAAACGGATTTGCCGGTTCCGGACAGCCCGCCGACAGCGACAAGCTTCGGCGCCGAAGGACGGATCGTCAGGTGCGCCAGCTCGAAATAGGCCCGGGCCGACTGCATGATATCAGCCTTGTCGTCACAGGCGCGGGCAAGACGGGCAAGCAGCACATTGGCACGGATCGCGGCGCGCAGTGACGTAAATAGCGGGAACGCTGCGAGTGCGTCGAGATTTTCAACCGATGTCATGGCAAGATATCTGTTGAGGAGGGCGTTCGCCGCCGCGTGCCTGTCGTAGCGAATGAAATCCATGATTGGAAACGCAAGATCGTAGAGTACGTCAACCGACGCAATGGTCGGGTCGAACTCAATCGCGTCGAACAAGACCGGTTTGCGCTCGATCAGTACAATGTTTGCCAGATGCAGGTCGCCATGGCAGCGCCGCACGTAGCCCTCGCTGCCACGCTGTCGCAGCAACTCGCGAATCCGCAGATATGCCGACTGGGACGCAGCGCTGAGATCATCGATATCACTTTCGGGAAAGCAGGCTGAGGTTCGGAACGCCGTCGTGTTGCCTTCGATGAAGGTCGGGATGGATTCGACCCAGGGTTCAGCCGCCGCGCGCGGCGCCACGGCGTGCGAGGCCCCGATCGCGTCGGCAATGGCGTTGACAAGATCGGAATCCGGCTCACCGGCTTCCGCCAGATGATCGATGGTCTGGCGCTCGTCAAAGCGGGTCATTTCAACCGCAAACTCGACCGGCGTGCCGTCGCCGTCGATATCAAGTGATCCATCGCTATCTTGCGTGATCGGAACGACTCGACGATAGATCTGCGGCGCGAACTGGCGGTTGATGTTGATCTCTTCGTCGCAGGCGGCTTTGCGCTTCTCAAGCGTCGAATAATCCAGGAACGGGAAACAGACGGCGCGCTTGATCTTCAGCGCGCGATCGCCTTCGAGAAAGACCGACGCCGCATGGGTGTCGATCCGGTGGACCCGCGGATGCATCGTGGGGTCGGACAGAAACGCGAAGACGCTCTCCTGCATGCCGGACTCGGGCGGAGTTGACGTTATCATGCGCCGGGTAGCCTTAAGGTTTGAGGACCGCGGCACCCAGGACTTGTCCCGCCCGCAGTTTTTCAAGGACGTCGTTTGCTTCAGCAAGCGGGAACGCCGTCGTCTGGGTCCGGATTCCGGCCTGCGGAGCGATTTTGAGGAAATCCAGTCCGTCCTGGCGCGTGAGATTGGCCACCGACAGCAGTTGTCGTTCTTGCCAAAGCAGATTGTAAGGAAAGCTCGGAATATCACTCATGTGGATGCCCGCGCAGACCACTTTGCCGCCCTTGCGTACCGTGCGCAGCGCCGCCGGCACCAGTTCTCCGGCGGGAGCGTAGATGATGGCCGCATCGAGTGGAGTGTCAGGTAACTCGCCCGAGGCCCCGGCCCATACCGCGCCGAGCCGACGCGCAAAATCCTGCGCCGCAACGTCACCGGATCGCGTGAAGGCATAGACGGAACGGCCCTGCCAGCGCGCAATCTGGGCGACGATGTGCCCGGCCGCGCCGAAGCCATAGATGCCGAGCCGCTCGGCGTTATCAGCCATCACCAGCGATCGCCAGCCGATCAGGCCGGCGCACAATAATGGCGCGATCGAAACATCGTCGCCGTCTTCGCCGAGCGGGAAAGCATAGCGTGCATCGGCAATGGTGTGCGTGGCGAAGCCGCCGTCCCGCGTGTAGCCGGTGAAAAGCGGGCGGTCACAGAGATTTTCCATGCCATCCTTGCAGAAGCGGCAGACGCCGCAGGTGTATCCGAGCCAGGGGATTCCGACCCTATCACCGATGCCGTGGGTCGTGACATGGCTGCCGACGAGGTCGACACGGCCTACGATTTCATGGCCTGGAATAACAGGATATTTGATGCCGGGAAGCTCCGCATCGACGACATGAAGGTCGGTCCGGCAAACCCCGCACGCGTTCACCTTGACGCGGATTTGTCCCTCGTCGGGGCTGGGGTCCGGGCGCTCTTGCATCTGGAGAGGCTCACCGGGGGCCGACAGCAGCATCGCGCGCATCTGTTTCTCCGCAAGCAACCAGACGGTGCCAGGATGCATACCGCCAGCATCCCGGGAGCCCTTGACCTCAATCAACTGCATTTAGGTGCGATAACCCCTGAATGGAAAGGCACCCGTTGTCGTCTTGATGAAGATCAACGCGGGTTGCGTGCAGGCACCTGACGTCAGAGCAGAGGAGAGCGCGCATGCCGATCAAGGATATCCTGTTGCCGCTTGTCGGCGAACCGAGTGCGGCCGCGGGCGACTTTCAAACGCGGCCAGATCGGCTGAAGGCTGATTCTCAAGCTCAAAAGCGTCGAAGCTTTTGATGCACGTGCCGCTGACGTGGGGGATTGGACGGCTAACGCGCCATGCGTCGGGCGGGTTGGGGTGACGGATGCCTGAAGTTCGGGCCAGATTTGCTGCACTGCAACACCGGCATTCGGAGCAATCAAGCTTCCTTCACCCCGAACAGGCGCGCCGCATTGCCGCCCAGAATGGCAACCCCCCGCCTATCGGTGAGGGTGGTGGTTGCGAAGAAGGATTCCCGTCGCGGCCCTGCCCTTCAAGAAATTTCTGCGGGTGGCATTTCGATGATCCAGACAGCGTTTCCCCTTCACCGGTCGATTGAGCCGCCGGCCTGTTCTTTCTTCATTTCCTGCACATTGCCAAGGTGGTGGGGAGAGAGCAATCTTTCCTGCAAGGATTACGGCCGGTTAAAATGAAAACGTGATCCAAAACGGGAGGGACTGGGTATGCGCTTGCTTGTTTCGCTGGTTCCGGCGCTCGCGCTGCTTGCAAGCTCCCATGCGATCGCGCAGACCGCCTATCCAGACCGGCCAATCAGGATGATCGTGCCCTTGGCGGCGGCGAGCGCGGTGGATGTCGCAGCACGGATCGTGACGCAGAAGATGGCCGATAATATGGGCCAGCAATTCGTGATCATGAACCAGCCGGGCGCGTCCGGGCTGATCGGCGCCGAAGCGGTCGCGAGGGCCGAGCCGGATGGCTACACGATCGGCGGGTTCAACGACAGCATCATGACCATGGTGCCAAACCTGCAGTCCAAAATGCGCTGGGACATCTTGACGGATTTCGAGCCGGTGTCGCTCGTTGCGACGGTGGAGTGGGGGCTCATCTCCAACAACCAGACCAACTACAAAACCGCGGCGGATCTGATCGCCGCTGCGAGGGCAGCGCCCGGAAAGATCGATTATGGATCCGGTGGACCGGGCAGCCCGCAACATCTGGCGATGGCGATGTTTGCCTCCGCCGCCGGGATATCGCTGACCCACGTGCCCTACAAGGGCGCAACGCAAGCGGCGACCGACGTCGCGGCCGGACAGATTCCGGTCGGCTTCCAGGGCCTCGGGACGGTCACAGCGCTGGTGCGCGGTGGTCAGCTCAAACTGCTGGGGGTGACGACGCAGACCAGATTGCCGCAATTTCCCGATGTCCCGACCGTAGCGGAATCCGGTCTGCCCGGGTTCTTCTTTAATTCCTGGTTCGCGATCCTGGCGCCCGCCGGCACGCCGAAGGACATCATCGCCCGGCTGAACGCCGAAGTCCTGAAGGCGGTCAGCGATCCCGAGATTCGGCGCAAGCTTGAAGAATTGGGTTTCGCGGTACGCGGCAGCTCGGCCGAGGAGCTTCGTATCATGACGCGCGAGCAGCTCGCCAAATATGCGCGCGTGATTAAGGAGATGGGTATCGCTAACGAATGACGCCGGCGGTCGATCGGCTGCCGGCGGCGCGCAACGCCGTCCGTCAATAGCAATTCCGTCGGGAGAAACGGGTGTCGGCGGTCATCGCGGCCGGGATGGAACTCTGCGCGCTGTGCTCAGGCGCGGGCGCTCCAGGCAATCCGTGTCGTATATCTCGGTTTGGCGGCGTTGATAGTCGGCGTCCGCACCATCAATCTGCCACGTGTCTCCCGTATTATAATCTAGAATTGTCATCCAATTATTCTCACCCTTCGCGAGCAACCAGTGAAGGAACTTGAAGCTTATTCAGGCCTTTCTTGCTGTGCGCACCATCGAGGCGTATAATTCGAGAAGCGCGGCGGATTGATAGCTCTCGTCTGACCCAGCATTCGGCGCTAGCCGTCGATGATGGACAACGCATATAATTAAATGGTCGTGACCCGCGTGCCTCAGGACAATACAGGAGAAGCTCGCGGGTTTCCGAGCAGCAAACTTGCGGTCCTGCGCAAGCATCCGATCTTTTGCGATCTTGATGCTGAGGCCTTCGAACAGCTGTGCCGTTACGCCAAGCATTCCACACTGAAGCGGGGAACCACGATCGTCTCCAAGGGAGATCCCGGCAACAGCCTCATCGCCGTGATCAGCGGCACCGTGAAGATCAGCGTCTCCTCCCCCGACGGCCGCAGCGCGATCTTTAATCTGATCGGCCCTGGCGAGATCATCGGAGAAATCGCGGTGCTCGATGGGCAAGCGCGGACAGCCGACGCCACGGCCAATACGAATTGCGAGATATTTGTGATCGATCGCCGCGAATTTCTTCCTTTTGTGCGAAGCCATCCGGCGCTCGCGATGAAATTCATCGAGCTGCTTTGCGCGAAGCTGCGGTGGACCAGCGACCAGGTCGAACAGGTCATCCTTCAGAACCTGCCCGGCCGGCTTGCCAGCGCGCTTATTCGGCTGGCCGAAAAACACGAGGATGCGCCTGGGGGCCGAACGATTGCCGTTACCCAGCAGGAGATCAGCGAGATGGTCGGCATGACCAGGGAAAGCATCAACAAGCAGTTGCGGGTTTGGGCCAACAATAACTGGGTTCGTCTCGAACATGGGGCCATCGTTGTGTTGGATCCCGAATCGCTTCAGGCGCTTGCCGAAGCAGGATCGGGAAACGAAGGCGATTAGAGCCCGGACCGGAAGGTCTTGATCAGTCAAGCTGGATCAGAACTCTGGCGCCCGGGTCTTTGGCGCACGGTTGCGCGCTGGATGCCATGCGCCACTCAACCGCTCCGACGGTTGGCGACACATTTCCCAAATGTTTTATCTCGGCATATGTGAGGCGCTTCACATGGGCTCGGCACGCATTGAACTAGTCACGTGGCTGCACATCCGCACAATGGGGGCATCCTTCCATGCACGGCTCGTTCGGCAGATCAGGCAAGAGCAACAACCGCATCGATCGGGGCTCGGGCATTGGATTTCTTGCGTTACCCGCAACTCTCGTGATCGCGCTTATCGGATTGGCGATGATCCAGCCGGCCGTGCCCGCCTGGATATCGGAAGCCGTGCAGGCTGAGTTTGTCGGCCCCGATTTGGGGCCGGATATGAGGCCGACGCAGCTTGCGCAGCCGAGTATGATGGTAACCGGGACCGTCAGAGCCTATTGACGCTAGGCTTATTCGGACGCGAGGTTGGCGCCGCGTTCGATCGTGAACTCGACATCGATCAGCCCGCGCGAATGATTCATGTCCGATTGCGACATCAGCAAGGTGAGATCCTTGCCCTTGAGCGAGGCCAGGACCTCGGACAGCCGCTCGGCAAGCGCCGGCGCTATGCCCTCGAACGGCTCATCGAGCAGCAGGCACTTTGTGCCGATACCGAGCGCGCGGCCGAGCGCCACCAGCTTCTGCTGGCCTCCGCTCAGCAGCAGCGCCTTGCGATGGCGCATTTCGGTGAGTTCGCCGATTACCTCGTAGACAAAGTCGAGCCGCGTCTTGCGGTCGAGATGGTCTGCGACCCAAAGCGGCAGCAGGATGTTTTCCTCCACCGTGAGCTGAGGCACCAAGCCGCGATCTTCGGGCATGTAGCCGATCCCGAGCGCCGCGCGGGCATGGCGCGGCCGCGCGGACAGATCAGCTCCTTCGAACCGAATGGCGCCTTGCGCCGGTTTGAGATGACCCATGATGGAGCGCATCAGCGTGGTCTTGCCGGCGCCGTTGCGGCCGACAAGGCTCGCCATGGCGCCTCTTGCCACACACATCGAAAAGCCGCGCAGCGCCGGCATCGACTGGATTTCGACGACGAGGTGGTCGATTTCGAGCATTGGCGCTACAGCGCTCATCGCGCGCTCCCGGTGACGTAGCGGCGCACTTCCGGATCCTTCAGGACATGGTGCGGTTCGCCATCGGCGAGGATGCGCCCCTGGTAAAATGCCACCACCCGGTCGGCATAGCGGCTGACGATCTCCATGTCGTGTTCGACGAAGACAATGGTTGCGGCGTCGGGCGCAACGGCATGGATCACGCGATCCATCGTGGCGAATTTCTCTTCCGCAGAAACGCCCGATGTCGGTTCGTCCAGCAGCAGCAATTTCGGCCGGCGGACCAGCGCCATGGCGATGTCGACCAGCTTGCGCACACCGCCGGCAAGCTCCGAGATCGGGCGGTCGGCGAGATCGGCAAGCCCAAACCGCGCCAGCAGTTCGATCGCCCTGTCGCGGCGTCCCTGCGCCTCCGCCGGAGAATGAAAAGACAGCGCCGGCGTGCGCATGCCGGAGACCGCCACGGCCAGATTTTCGGCCGCGGTGAGCTCAATGAACAATTGCGGAATCTGGAACGAGCGGGAGATGCCGAGCCGCGCTACATGTCTCGGCGAGCACCTTCCGATGTCGATGCCCTCGAGCGCGATCGAACCGGAGTCGGGCTTGAGATAGCCGGTGACCATGTTGACGAAGGTTGTCTTGCCCGCGCCATTGGCGCCGATCAGACTGACCTTCTGGCCGGCCGCGATATCGATGGATAAGGCGTCGGCGGCAATCACCGCGCCGAAGCGCTTGTCGAGCCCGCGCACGGAAAGCACGGGGTTCACGAGACAATCCCTTTTTCAGGCGCGATCGGTGCCGCGGCCTTGGATCCATGCTTTTTGTGCCGGTCCCTGATCCAGAGCGAGCCGATGCCGCGCGGCAGAAACAGAATGACTCCCAGCAGAAAAACGCCAAGCACGAGCTGCCAGGTGTTGGGAAGGTACAGATTCGAGAAGGAGCGGACCAGTTCCAGCGCCAGCGAGGCGACGAACACGGCGGCGACGCTCTGATACCCCGCGAGCACCGCCACGAAGACGAATTCGCCGGAGGTGGTCCAGTAGGCGAATTGCGGATCGATATGACGCTGCGCCATCAGGGCAAACGCGCCGCTGGCACCGGCGAAAATCGCTGCGATCACGAAGTTGACGGTGACGACGCGGTTGGCGGAGATACCCAGATATTCGACCCGCAGATTGTTTTCACGAACTGCGAGGCTGGCGAGGCCGAGTTCGGACCGAAACAGGATCGTCGCGGCGATGCCGGCGAGGCCGGTGGTGATCACCGCGACCGCGTACAGCATGAAGTCGGCCTCGCGCGGATCGGTGAAGACCATGCCGAACAGGCTCGGCCGCCCGACGTTGAAACCATCGGAGCCGCCGAGCGCGGTGGATTTGACCAGCGCGCCATAAAACACCATCGACAGCGCAAGCGTCAGCATGCCGAAGAAGATGCCGCTGTAGCGGGCGATCAGCGGACCAATCACAAGGCCGAGCAGGCCGCCGCAGACGGCGCCGACGATCACCTGCGCCAACGCGTCGGTGATACCCCAGGCGTTGGCGATCAGGGCTACGCCATAACCGCCGGCCGCAAAGAACAGGCCCTGGCCGAACGATACGTTGCCAGTGCGCGCCAACACCACGATGCCGAGCGCGATCAGGGCATTGGATGCGGCGATCGTCGCAAGCGACAGCGTCCAGGTTGGAATTACGCGACCGAACAGCGTCACCGCCGCCACCAGCGCGATCATGACGAGAGGATGCAGACCTGGCTTCATAAGATCCGGCTTCATCAGATTCGGCTTCATCAGATTCGCCTTGCCGTCTCGCGCTTGAACAGGCCCTCGG
>Ga0137415_10008716_pt1 | contig 10055 bp, 10 predicted proteins | sample CZODoug3_1_1_16f_FD_183082 | JGI IMG/M metagenome (GOLD analysis project Ga0137415, IMG submission 183082) | Vadose zone soil fungal communities from Angelo Coast Range Reserve, California, USA - CZODoug3_1_1_16fungal (Hybrid Assembly) | ecosystem: Environmental > Terrestrial > Soil > Vadose... | reverse complement strand
AGTGATGGATGCGGCCGGGGCCGAGACGGCCCTGCGCGATCTCAAAGCCCCTGCCCTCGCCGAGCAGAATGTTGCTGACGGGAACCCGGACGTCTTCAAGAAGCACCTGCGCGTGGCCGTGCGGCGCATCGTCGAAACCGAACACCGGCAGCATCTTCTCGACCGTGATGCCCTTGGCATCGCGCGGCACCAGAACCTGAGACTGTTGCTGATGACGCGGCGCGCTGGTATCGGTCTTGCCCATCACGATCAGAACCTGACAGCGCGGGTCGCCGACGCCGGACGACCACCACTTGCGGCCGTTGATCACGTAATGATCGCCGTCGCGCTTGATGCTGGTTTCGATATTGGTGGCATCCGACGACGCCACCGCGGGCTCGGTCATCAGGAAGGCGGAACGGATTTCGCCGTCCATCAGCGGGCGAAGCCACTTCTTCTTGTGCTCCTTGGTGCCGTACCGCATCAACACTTCCATGTTACCGGTATCGGGCGCCGAGCAATTGAACACTTCCGAGGCCCAGCCGATATGGCCCATCTGCTCGGCGAGCGGGGCGTATTCCAGATTGGTCAATCCCGCGCCGCGGAATTCATCGTCCTCATGCGCCGACGGCGGCATGAACATGTTCCACAGGCCTTCGGCGCGCGCCTTCTTCTTCAGATCTTCCAGGATCGGTATTGCCTTCCAGCGCTCGCCGGCTTCGTCCTGCTGCCGGTAGGTCGGCACGGCGGGCAGCACATGCTTGTGCATGAACGAATCCACACGGTTGAGCCATTCGCGCTGACGGTCAGACATGTTGAAGTCCATTGGGCGTTCCTCACATTTTTGGGCGAAAAATTGTTGGCGGCACTGTCTCCCCACGGCCCCTTCACCGCAAGACTATTTATCGCGCTTATCAGCGCGGCGATGGCGGCCGGCGTGGCATCAGCAGGAGCGGCGATGCGTCATGCGCATTGACATTCCGGCCTTCAAACCATAGTTTCATACAAGCGTTTGAAATGCAACTGCCGCAATTTGTGCTGATAGCATAGGACCCATGATATGCCGTCGGACCACACGAGAAGCGCGATCCTCAGCGCCGCCGAGCGGCTCTACGCGGATCGCGGTTTTGCTGACGTCACGCTGCGCGACATTGTGGCTGCGGCGGACGTCAATCTGGCCGCAGTGAACTATCATTTCGGCTCCAAGGATGAGTTGATCGCCGAACTGTTCGTCACCCGCAGCCTTGCCACCAACCGCGAGCGGCTCAACGAATTGAAGGCTGCCGAAATTGCCGGCGGCGGACGCGCCGGCATCGATGCCATCCTGCGCGCGCTGGTGGGGCCGACGCTGCGCGGCTGTCTCGGCCCCGACCGCGAGCGCTCGCCGGCCGCGCGTTTCATGATCCGGGCCTCGATTGAATCGGTGCCGCCGATCCGCCGCATCAAGAATCGCGAAATCGATCACTTGAGAAAGTTCGCCGCGGCGATGCGGCGCTCACTGCCCGACCGCAGCGAAGTCGATCTCTATTGGGGTTTGCATTTCGCGCTCGCGATGGCGCACCAGACCATCCGCGACAGCGAGCGATTGATAAAACTCTCGGAAGGATTGTGCGACCTCAACGACGTCCAGGGGATCATCGACCGCGTTGTCGCAGTGTCGGTCAAGGCGCTAACGGGTGGCGAGGGAAAAATCGCTGATAAGCTCAGCGTGCAGCGCGCGCGCTAGTAACGGCCGTAGCGGAAAACTACACCACTGCGACGCAATCGATTTCGATGTCGAACGGCCCGGGCCATTCCGGCACACAGACGAAGATGCGGGCCGGCGGATCTTGGGGAAAGTAACGCGCGTAGATCGCGTTGACGGCCGGAAAGTGCCTTGCGGATGTACAGTAGATGTTGCACTTCATCACATTCTGCAACGATGTCCCCGCGGTCTCCAGACACAGTTTCATCTGATCGAGGATCAACTCGGTCTGGCGCTCGATCGGCACCGGCAGAATCTCGCCTGTTTCCGGATCGAATGGCGGGAACCCCGACACAAAGACCATGTTGCCGGCGCGCGTGGCCGGCGAGATCGGCGCGTTCCACTTCGCAAGATAAGTGGACAGCGGTTCGACGCGGATGGCTTCTCGTTTCATGGCAATTCTCTCGGCCCGGATTGATCTGATAATCGCAAGCTAGCACGTGCCGCGACCATCATGCTTCGACAGCCATGGAAGTGTACTGGGGAAATAGAACAGGTGCTGGTGCAATGCCCCGGGGTCAGGGACTGCGCGGTTTTTGGGATTCCGGACGACGATCTTGGCGAAGCGCGGATGGCCGTCGTGGAAGCAGCACCGGAGGCCCCGATCGGCGCCGACGACATCCGCGGATTCCTTGCAGAGCGTACCGCAAGATACAAGATTCCACGGAACATCACGTTCCAGGACTCGCTGCCGCGGGAGGAGAGCGGAAAGATTTTCAAGCGCCGACTTCGTGATCCGTTCTGGGATGCTGCGGGCCGTCGCATCTAATGAACGTTGCGTTCTTGCCTCGCTCGTTTTCGGAGAGGAGAATCCGGCGCCGGCTTTGGGAAGGCTATGATCGACCATGCAGCACTTCGATCAAGTGTCCCATCAACATATTTAATTGGCCCGCATTTTCCGCAGCGCCGAAGACATAGCGATCCGGCCGCACCATGGCGGCTTCGACCCTGTTGTCACGCATCCAATCCGCAAATAGCCGCCCGCTTTCGACGACGGTCATGATGCCGTCTCGAAGCGAGCTTTCTCCGGATGCCGCGATGACGACGCGTTCACCGCCGAGGCGCCGCCAGCAGGCAAGCGAAGCCTCCGACACCCATGACATCGCCGCCGGCGTTGCCGTGACAATCGCAAATCCGGGCTTGAGCAGATCGTCGAGGCGCCTCACGCGGCCATCCGCCGCCTGGGCATGGGGCTGGACAAACAGCCTACCGGCGAGTTTCGCGCCGGGCGCGATCAGGCCGGAGGTCAGATCGGGAATGAATTTCTGCCGGATCGTTTCTGCTTTTCCGGATTTAAGTTCCGCACGCAACCGCTTATCGCGAGCAGCGGCCGCAGCCGGGTCGAGTTCGCCGATGATCTTGCCGAACTCCTTGGCGCTCGCGACGACAGCGCGGACATGTGGCTTGCGCTCGATCTCATAGCTGTCCAGCAGGGCGTCGCCCACGTTGCCGCGCAGTACAAGCGCCAGCTTCCATGCGAGATTGGAAGCATCGCGAATGCCCGCGCAGAGGCCCTGTCCGAGAAACGGCGGGGTCTGATGCACGGCGTCGCCCATCAGCAACACGCGGCGGTCGCGCCAGCTCTGCCCGAGCAAAGCGTGGAAGCGATAAACCGCCGAGCGCCAGATCGTCAGGTCGGATATGTCGGTAAAACCCTTGAGCAGCCGGATCACGTTGTCCGGTGCGCCGGCGGCCTCCGGGTCCTCGGCAGGCAGCAGCTTGATTTCCCATCGTCGCAGATTGCCGGGACCAGGAACGAACGTCCCCGGGCGCGACGGCCAGCAATATTGATAGCTCTTGGCGGGCCGCTTGCCGGGATCGCTCGTGAGCGTATCCACCACCATCCACCATTCGTCGAACCCGAGATCCTCCAGCCCGATACCGAGCTGCTTGCGCACGAAACTGTTGGCACCGTCGCATCCGACCAGATAGCGCGCACTGATCTCGAACTCATCGCCCGTCTCCGACCTCGCCTTCAGCGATACCGACGCTTCATCCTGCGCGAGGGACAGGCCCGTGGTCGAGAGAAAGACATCAGCGTCCGCATATCCGGCCAGCTTGTCGCGCAGCGCCTGCTCGGCGTCGGGTTGAACGAAGGTCGCATTCGGAATCCAGCCGAGCGGATAAGGCGACGGCATCGGGTCGAACATCTTGATTACCTCGCCGTCGACGCCGAGATAATGCGACCCGTTATGCGGCGCGATCGCCTTCTCCATGTAATTCGCGAGGCCGCAGGCCTGGAATACCCTTAGCGCCTCGTGGTCGAGCGTGATCGCGCGCGGCTTGTCATAGATGCCAGCGGCGCGCTCGACGACCGCGATCTTCAAGCCATACTTCGCCAGCAGGTTGGCGAGGATGGCGCCGACCGGTCCATAGCCGACGATGGCAACATCGTAGTTCGGAATTTCGCTCAACGCGCGCGGCCCCTGAGCACCTGGCGAACCAGTTCGGCCGTGCGCTCGAAATGGGCCGTAATGAGCCGCGCGGCCGCATCCGCGTCGCGCGCGACCACCGCCTCCATCAGCGCGCGATGCTCCTTCTCGCGATTCGCGCCCTTGATGCCTGCCTTGCGGCCTACATGCCGGTAGCGCTCCGACGAATCGAACAGATGCTCGCAATATTGTTCGAGCCGCCGCGAACCCGAGGCCGAGATCAGGCTATTGTGAAAATTGCGGTGCGCAATCTCCCATTTCGGGCTGCGCTCCTGCTCCCTGCCCGGCTCAAAGCGCGGCGTACGCGACAGGCGATGGAACGAGAGCACGACCTGCTCCTCCCAGGCGGCATCGCCATGGGCGATCGACTTCCGGATCGCGAGCTCGTTGAGCCAGCATCGCGCGCGGGTGATATCGACGAGGTCCTGCTCGCCCATCGGGGCAACCGCAAAACCGCGATGATCGCTCTGCGCGACCAGCCCCTCGCTCGACAGGCGGCTCAACGCCTCGCGCATCGGGCTTAGTCCGACATCAAAGCGTTCGCACAGCGAACGGATATGCAGCTTCTCGCCTGGTTCGATCGTAACCGAAATAATATCCTGTCGCAGCCGATCGTAGACCTGCGAGGCCAGCGTCTCCTTGCTGGTGTCGGGACTATCAAGCGCGATTTCGGGCATTGGATTGCCTTCAGGCATGTTGGCTTGCGAGATATTTTTCGAGCGTCATCGGATTCGGCTTCACTTGCGGTTCGCGCGTCGCGACGCCCGCAAAGGGTGTTGCTTCCTCAAACCAGGCCCTGCGCGCCGGCAATCCCCAGGGGAAAGCGATGTTGTGGTCGGACGGATCCCAGGCGATCGGCTCGTTCTCGATGTCCATGATCTGATAGTGGGTGTTGAACAGCTCGACCCGGTGGCCGTCCGGATCGCGCATGTAGACATACATCGCATGCCCCGGCCCGTGCCGGCCCGGACCACGCTCGACCGACGCGCCAAAACCGAGTTCGCCCGCGAGATCGCACGCATACAATAGATCGTGCACCTCCGGTGCCAGGAAGGCAAAGTGGTGCAGGCGCGGGCCGGCGCCGTTGAAGAAGACGATGTCATGCGGATTGCCCTTGCGCTGCAGAAACACACCGCGCAAATCGTAGGTGCCTGATGGGGCGATGTATTCGCTCAGCCGGAAGCCTGCGGCGGTGTAAAACTCGCACACCCTGCGGACATCAGGCGTCAGGATCTGGTAATGGTCGAGCCGCAGCGCCGAGCCGCCGGCATGCCGTGTGAATTTCGTGATCATGCGCGGCATGACCGGCATGGTGGCGCAGAATTCCAGCGGCGTTCCGGCCGGATCGATCGCATGCAGCGTCCGTCCCTGATGCGGCGCGTCCGCCCACGCCGCCAGGCATCCGTGCGCTTCAAAGAACGCTTTGAGCTTGTCGAGGTCATCCTCGGAAAATACGCGCAAGCCGAGGCGCGCGCAGCAGATGTCGCTAGCCTTGCGCAACACGAGGCTGTGGTGACAGGCCTCCTCGACGCCGCGGAAGTACAGCGTGTCGTGTTCTTCCGCGGTCAGGATCAGGCCGATCACCTTCTCGTAGAACTGCCGGCTCGCCGCGAGGTCGCGGACGGTGAGAACGACATGGCTTGCTCGCGTGATGCGAAATCCCGGATCGAAGTTCGTGCTTGGGAGGGTCATTCTCCAACCTTTCGTTTCGTCATTTATATTTAGCCGCGCAGGATTGCCGGCAGCCACAGCGCCAGTGACGGGAACACCGTCAGCAGTGCAAGAACCGCAAGGTCGGCTACCACGAATGGAACGATGCCGCGGTAAAGCGTCCATAGCGGGATATCCGGCCGCATCGCATTGATAATCAGGATCACCAGGCCGATCGGCGGAATCACCAGCCCCAGCTCGACGATGATGACGTTGATGATCGCCCACCACACGGGGTCATAGCCGAAATACACGATGATCGGCAGCGCGAACGGCAGCGTGACGATCATCGCCGCAAGCTCGTCGAACACGGCGCCGAGCACCAGATAGGCAGCGAGCATCAGCACGATGATGCCGGTCGGCGGCAGATTCGCGCCGCCCAGAAAAGCGATCAGCTGTTCGGGGATTTTTGCCAGGCTGATGAAATAGGTGAAGATCGAGGAACCAATCAGCACGAAATAGATCATGCCGGCAATCAGCGCGGTTTCGCGCAGGCCCGAAGCGAGATTGGCTGGGGTGATCGTGCGGCGCAGCAGCGCGAACGCAAATGACACGACCGCAGCGACTGAGGCGGCCTCGTTGACGGTGAAGACGCCGCCATAGAGCCCCGCGAAGATGATCGCGATCAACAGCGCCGCGGGCGCCGCACGCCATAGTGCCGCGAGCTTCTCCTTTCGCGGTACCTGCGGAGAGACCGGCGCGATCGCCGGGTTGAGGCGCACCATAACTGCGATCGCGATTAAATTGGCTGCTATCGTGATCAGCGCCGGGATTACCGCGGCGATGAAGACGTCGAAAATATAGGTTCGCGCCACCACGCAATATAGGATCATACTGAGCGAGGGCGGGATCAGCGCCTTCAACGCACCGCCGGCCGCAATCGTCGCCCCCGAAAAGCCGGGCGCGTAGTTACGCTTGAGCATCTCCGGCAGCGCGACCTGGGTGAAGGTCGCAGCGGTTGCCGGCGACGATCCGCAAATCGCGCCGAATGCCGCGCTGCCGCCGATCGTCGCGAAGGAAAGCCCGCCCTGGCGATGACCCAGCAATGCCGCGGCTGCAGCGTAAAGATCCCGCGAAAAGCCGGAGACATTGACGAAAGCGCCCATCATCAGAAACAGCGGCACCGCTGCCAGATCCATGCTGCCGAGCACCTGCGACGGCTCGGTTGCGAGAAAGGTCAGCGCCGAGCTCCAATCAGTCTGCAGCGCGAACGCGACGATGCCGACCACGATCATCACAAAGGCGAGCGGAATATGCAGCGCGACCAGCGCGAACAGCGCCACGATGCCGGCGATGCCGATACCGGTCGCCGTCATGCCACGCTCTCCGGCTGGCGCCGCTCGCGGGCGCCGATTGCCTCCTCAATCAGCACAAAGGTCTGCACCGCTACCGCTATCCAAAGGATGGCATCGACGATGAACCAGAACGGCGCCTTCGGCCAGTTCAGGAGCCAGGTGACGTCACCGGCATGCATCGTCTTGATGCCGAACCGATAGAATTGCCAGGCCATGCCGATCATGACGATCTCGATAACAAGGGCCGCGAGCGTATCGATGACGCGAACAGCCGATGGCGGCAGGATTCGATCGAACAGCCGCAGCACGATATTGTTCCGGTGCAGCAGCACGATCGGCAGGCAGCAAGTGCCGCAGATCGCCGCGATCATGTCGCCGATCTCGCGCACCAGATCGATCGGCATGTTGGCAATCGCCCTCAACAGCCCGTCGAGCAGCGTGAAGACGGCGAGGATCAGCAGCAACGAGAGCCCACCGACCGCGAAGTTATTGGCCAAGCCGGTGACGATCGTTCGCGCCGCCTTCATGCCTAGTTCGCCCTGATCTTCGCGAGCAGCTCGCGCACCTTGCCCAGGAGCTCGGCATTGCCCGGGCTTTTCGCAATCCAGTCCGCCGTGACCTTCTGATAGACCGGCTGCAGACTCGCGATATCCGCCTGCGACGGCGCGGTCACCGTGCGTTTCGGATCGGCTTTGAACTTGGTGATGAGCTCGTCGTTATATTGCCCGAGCTCGCGGACATAAGTGTCGTCGATCCAGCGGATCGAATATTTCGCGATCTGGTCCTGGGCCGGTTTCGGCAGCGAGTCGAATTTCTTGCGGTTCATCAGCACGGCAAGCGGACCGGCACCGAGCGGCAAGAGATAGTCGTGGCTGGTGACCCGGTCGATGCCGAAATCGACGATCGCCGCCGGAACTGTCGTGGTCGCGTCGATCGTGCCGCGCCCCATGGCTTCGACAACCTCGTTTGGCGGCATCAACACCGGCACCATGCCGAGTTCCTTCACAGTCTGGCCGATAATCGCGCCATTGATGCGCACCTTCATGCCCTTGAGATCGGCAAGCGATTTGATCGGACGGCGCGCGAACACCATATATTGCGGATTCATGAAGGCGCCGACGACATAGTAGTCGGAATAGCCGCGCAGGAGATTTGCCTTCACCAGCTCTTCGTAGAGCTTCACGCCCTCGGTCAGGTTCTGCAAAAGGCCCGGCAATTCGAACACCTGATCATCGGGAAAGCGGCCGGGTCCCAGACTCGGATTGACAAACGCGATGTCGGCAACGCCGTCGAGCAAAAGCTGCGGCTGCGCCGGCAGCGCCTTGCCGAGCGCACCGTTCGGATAGGCCTCGATCTTCACCGCGCCGCTCGGATCGGCGTTCACGGCGTCGACCCAGGGCTTGATGGCGCGGGCGTAATTGACCTCGGTCTCTGAGGCAAAGAACGACAGCTTGAGCGTCACCGGCTCGGCCCTCGCAGTGAGCGGCGCGAAGGCCGCAAGCCATGCCAGCAGCGCCATACAAAGTCGCGTCATCCTCTCCTCCCCTGATACAGCGGCCAGTTTCGCTTTCGCGCCTGCCAGCATTTCTGGGTGGAGTCATTGCGGAAAAATAATCGATTTTCAATAGTAATCTTGGAAAAGATCGATTATTGGAGTGGCGATCCTCCATGACGGCCAGTGAAACACGAAGAATTTCAATCAATAAGTGAGGGAGCGCGGGACATGAATCTCGGCATCGAAGGCCGCACCGCGATCGTTTGCGCGTCCAGTCAAGGATTGGGGCTAGGGTGCGCGCAGGCCCTGGCGCAGGAAGGCGTCCATGTCCTGATCAACGGGCGCGATCCGGCGAAACTCGACAAGACCGCCGCGGTATTACGCGAACTGGCGCGCGGCGACGTCATCGCGGTTGCTGCCGATGTCACGACCACGGACGGCCAGGCAAAGCTGCTCGCCGCCTGTCCCTCGCCCGATATTCTCGTCAATAATAATGCTGGCCCAGCGCCCGGCAGTTTCGCCGACATCGAGCGCGATCGCTGGCTGCAGGCGATCGAGGCGAATATGATCGCGCCGCTGATGCTGATCCGCGCGGTGCTTCCGGCCATGAAGGAGCGGCGCTTCGGCCGCATCGTCAACATCACGTCAGCGATGGTGACGACACCCCGCCCGCATATGACGGTATCCTCGGGCGCGCGCGCCGGCCTGACCGCAGCGATGAAGGGCCTTTCGCTCGAAGTCGCGCGCTACAACGTGACGATCAACAATCTTCTGCCCGAACGTTTCGACACAGATCGTCAGCACCAGATGGCCACGGCCGCGATGGCGCGCGAAAATATTTCGTACGAGGAAGCGCGGGCGCGTCAGATTGAGTCGATTGCCGCCAAGCGACTCGGCGATCCCAAGGAGTTCGGTGCGACCTGTGCGTTCCTCTGCAGCACTTTGGCGGGCTTTATGTCGGGCCAGAACCTCCATCTTGATGGCGGATCGTATCCTGCGCTGATCTGAATTGGCCACGCTCATGCTCCTCGCCGCGGCCAAAGCGGTCTGAATTCCCGTATCGTTGGCAAGCGTGCGAACGCCGGATGCTGTTAGATCGAAGCCAGGGTTCGCGGCGCAATACGTGGCCATCGCTGACACATTGCGCGATTTTAGGCGCAACCGGATCAATCTGGCCGCGATGGAAATTCTTCTCTAATTCCAGACAACCTTGACGAGAACTTACCAACTACCACACATGAGCCCGCCTTGTTTGGTCATCTTACCTATAATAAGACTTGGCAAAGCAGCGATCGCCACCACGACCGGGATGAGACGAAATGGACGGAAGTGTCGTGAGACGCTTTTTGCTTGGGCTCGCGCCATGGGTTGGGGCCGTGCTGCTGTGGTACGGTGTGCGC
>Ga0137415_10008715_pt1 | contig 10055 bp, 6 predicted proteins | sample CZODoug3_1_1_16f_FD_183082 | JGI IMG/M metagenome (GOLD analysis project Ga0137415, IMG submission 183082) | Vadose zone soil fungal communities from Angelo Coast Range Reserve, California, USA - CZODoug3_1_1_16fungal (Hybrid Assembly) | ecosystem: Environmental > Terrestrial > Soil > Vadose... | reverse complement strand
GACGGGCGCAGCGAGCGGGGCAACTTCCCGGTGTTCCGCCGCAACCTGAAGCAGTGGATGATGCGGATCACCGCGTACGCCGACCGGCTGGCCGAGGACCTGGACCGGCTGGAGTGGCCGGACTCGGTGAAGTCGATGCAGCGCAACTGGATCGGCCGGTCCGAGGGCGCCGGGGTTCGCTTCCCGATCGAGGGTGGCGGTGCCGGGGACGCTGCCGGGGACGCTGCCGGGGACATCGAGGTGTTCACCACCCGCCCGGACACGCTGTTCGGCGCCACCTACATGGTGCTGGCGCCGGAGCACCCGCTGGTCGACGCGCTGGCCCGGAACGCGTGGCCGGACGGGGTCGACCCGCGCTGGACCGGCGGGGCGGCGAGCCCGGCCGAGGCCGTCGCGGCGTACCGGCTGGCCGCCTCGCGCAAGTCCGAGCTGGACCGCCAGGAGAACAAGGACAAGACCGGCGTGTTCACCGGTGGCTACGCGACCAACCCGGTCAACGACACCCGGATCCCGGTCTTCGTGGCCGACTACGTGCTGATGGGCTACGGCACCGGCGCGATCATGGCGGTGCCCGGCCAGGACCAGCGGGACTGGGACTTCGCCGTCGCGTTCGGGCTGCCCATCATCCGCACGGTCCAGCCGGCCGACGGCTTTGCCGGCGAGGCGTACGTCGGCGCCGGCCCGGCGATCAACTCGGCGAACGACGAGATCAGCCTGAACGGGCTGGAGGTCGGCGAGGCCAAGCGGCTGATCATCGACTGGCTGGCCGCCCGGGGCGCCGGCGAGTCGGTGGTGCAGTACAAGCTGCGCGACTGGCTGTTCTCCCGGCAGCGTTACTGGGGCGAGCCGTTCCCGATCGTGCACGACGAGCACGGCCCAGTGCCGCTGCCGGACGACCAGCTGCCGGTCGTGCTGCCGGAGATCGACGACTACTCGCCGCGCAGCTACGACCCGGACGCGGCGGACAGCGAGCCGGAGCCGCCACTGTCGCGCGCGCAGGACTGGGTGAATGTCGAGCTGGACCTGGGCGACGGACTGAAGCCGTACCGGCGCGAGACCAACACGATGCCGCAGTGGGCGGGTTCCTGCTGGTACCCGCTGCGCTACCTGGACCCGACGAACAGCGAGACGTTCTGCGACCCGGCCATCGAGCGCTACTGGATGGGCAAGGACCCGGCCCGGCACGGCGCGGCCGACCCGGGCGGCGTCGACCTGTACGTCGGCGGCGTCGAGCACGCGGTGCTGCACCTGCTGTACTCGCGGTTCTGGCACAAGGTGCTGTTCGACCTGGGCCACGTGAGCTCCGAGGAACCGTTCCGCCGGCTGCTGAACCAGGGCTACATCCAGGCCTACGCCTACACCGACGCGCGCGGGACGTACGTGCCCGCCGAGGAGGTCGTGGAGGTCGTGGCCGCCGACGGCACCCCTGGTTTCACGTGGAACGGTGCCCCGGTCCGGCGTGAGTACGGGAAGATGGGCAAGTCGCTGCGCAACGTGGTGACCCCGGACGAGATGTGTGAGCGGTACGGGGCGGACACGTTCCGGCTGTACGAGATGTCCACCGGGCCGATGGAGGTCTCCCGGCCGTGGTCCACCCGGGACGTGATCGGCTCGCAGCGCTTCCTGCAGCGGCTGTGGCGCAACCTGGTCGACGAGCAGACCGGGCTGGCAGCCGTGCTGGACGACGTCGAACCCGATGAGCCCACCCTGCGGCTGCTGCACCGCACCATCGACGGCGTGCACACCGACTACACCGCGCTGCACTACAACACGGCCGCCGCCAAGCTGATCGAGCTGAACAACCACCTGACCAAGGAGCTCAAGCCGGGCTCGGTGCCGCGCCCGGTGGCCGAGTCACTGGTGCTGATGCTGGCGCCGCTGTGCCCGCACATCGCCGAGGAGCTGTGGTCGATCCTGGGCCACGGCGACACGCTGGCCTACGCACCGTTCCCAGTGGCCGACGAGCGGTACCTGGTCGCGGACACGGTGGAGTACCCGATCCAGGTCAACGGCAAGGTGCGGTCGCGGGTCACCGTGGCGGCCGACGCCGACCGGGATGCGGTCCAGGCCGCCGCGCTGGCCGACGAGAAGATCGTCGCGCTGGTCGGCGACAAGGCGCCGCGCAAGGTGATCGTGGTGCCCGGCCGCCTGGTCAACGTGGTGCTCTGAGGCTCGGTTCCGCCGCCGGGTAATCCGCTGCGAACAGCCCGCACCTAGGGCTGGTCGGGGTACCGACGGTCGCGTCGCCGGTCGGCGCGGGCCCGGTGGCGGTCCGTCCGGTGCGGGTCCAGCCGGTCGAAGTGCCAGCCCGGCTGGCCGCGGTGCGGGTCGAGCTGACCGCGCCCAGGGTCCGCCGCGCCGAGCTGCCCCGGACCGGCCTCGGACGAGTCCGCCGGGTCCTTGCGGTGGTTGCCGCTGATCAGGCCGCCCACGATGGCGACCGCCCAGATCGGCAACACGATGCCCGGCCAGTAGCTGTGCCAGTTGAAGCCCGAGGTGGCGGCCCAGATGCCGTTGGTGATCACCGCGCCGCCCAGCCAGCCTCGGCCCTGCTGGATCAGGTACGCCTTGGTCCGCCCGGGCGGCTGGACCGGCTGCTGGGTGGCGGGTGCGCGGCTCGCCTGGTCGGTCGGCGCCGGGCCAGCCGATCCGGCGGCCGCCAGTAGGTCGGGCGGGGACGCCCGGCCCGGTAGGTCGTGGGTGACCTTGGCCAGCTCGCCGTAGGTCAGCGCGGCGTAGGCGGCGCCGAGCCGTTCGTCGTACTCCAGCAGGGTCAGCCGGCCCTCGTCGAGCGCCGTGCGCAGCCGGTCGGCCACCTGCTGACGGTCCGCGTCACTGGCCCGGAGGTGGTCGTCCGGCCCTGGCGTCGCACGGTCGTCCAGCACCACCGGGCCCTCCCCTCGCCGACCCCAGAGGATAGGCCCCGCGCCCGCCCGAGCCGAAACCAAAACCCCCGCGCGGCTCAGGCGCCGATGTCCGCCCCGCCCCGGGTCACGCAGACGACCGCCGGGCGGGGTTGGCTGTCCCCGCCGTCGGGCCAGTGCGAAACGGGCTGGTCGGCCGATGCGCCGTCCGCCTCGCCGGGGTGCTGCACGGAGACCAGCACGAACCGGTCGGTGACCACCGGCCCGCAGGTCTCCGCACCGACCGGCACGGTGAGGAACTGCTTGACCCGGCCGCGCTCCGGACCGTCCAGCGGCACCGCGAACAGCCCGTCGTTGGACTTCAGCGCGTTGCCGTCGGTGGCGATCCACAGGTTGCCGTGGCTGTCGAAGTCCAGGTTGTCCGGGCAGGAGATCGGGCTGACCTGGGTCTTGTCGAAGCCGCCGAAATAGGTGTCCGGTGCGGCCGGGTCACCGCAGACCAGCAGCAGCGACCAGTCGAACGCGGTGCCGGTCGGGTCGTCACCGTGCTCGGCCAGCTCGAGCACCTGGCCGTGCTTGTTGCCGACCCTGGGGTTGGCCTCGTCGGTACCGGTTTTGCCGGCGGCGCCCCGGTCGGTGTTGTTGGTCAGTGCCACGTACACCCGGCCGGTCTTCGGGTGCGGCTGGACGTCCTCGGGGCGGTCCATCTTGGTGGCGCCCGCCTTGTCGGCCGCGAGCCGGGTGAACACGAGCACCTCCTCGACGCTCATCCCGGGCACCCGGCTGGTGTTGCCCTCCACCAGCGGGAGCCAGCTGCCGCCGCCGTGGTGGCGGCCGTCCAGGGCCGGGGCGGCGCCGGTGAGCGTGGCCACGTAGAGCGTGCCGTTCTCCAGCAGCGTCTTGTTCGCGGCGCGCGCCTCGGGCGTGCCGTCCGGGTCGAAGCGGTCCCTCGAGACGAACTTGTAGAGGTAGTCGAAGCGCTCGTCGTCGCCGAGGTAGGCCACCGCGCGGCCGTCCGGGGCGAGCCGCACGTTGGCGCCCTCGTGCTTGAACCGGCCCAACGCGGTGTGCTTCACCGGCGTGCTCGTGGGATCCAGGGGGTCGATCTCCACGATGTAGCCGTACCGGTTGACCTCGTTCGGTTCGCGCGCCACGTCCCAGCGCGGGTCGAACCGCTCCCACTTGGTCTCGGTCTCGCCGGTGGGCACGCCGTAGCGCTTGAGCCGGGCGGCCGCCGTCGGCTCGGTCACCGTGCCCGCGCCCGCGAAGAAGCCGTGGAAGTTCTCCTCGCCGGAGAGCACGGTGCCCCACGGGGTGACCCCGCCGGAGCAGTTGCTGTGGGTGCCGAGCACGGTGCGCCCGGTCGGGTCCGCCGAGGTGCGCAGGAACTCCGAGCCGGCGGCCGGCCCGGTGAGCCGGAACGGGGTGGTCGCGGTGATCCGCCGGTTCAGCCGGTCATCCGGCACGGCCTCGAGCGCCCCGGACGCCGACCGGCGCACGACCAGCACACTGCCGCCGACCGCCGCCCAGGAGATCCGCACCTGTTCCTCAGTCGGGTTCGCCTCGTCGTAGCCGTGGAACATGAACAGCGGCGTGACGTACTCGTGGTTGCTCCACATCGCCCAGCTGTTCGGCTCGGCGCCGGGTGCTGTGCCGGGTCCTGTGCCCGGTTCGAGCGGCACCAGCCCGCAGTAGTCGTTGTTGAAGCCGAACTGGCCGGCCTGTGCGGCGGCGGTCTGCGCGCCGAAGTCGAAGGCCGGCGCGCCGGGCAGGATCGGGTCGCCCCAGCGGACCAGCACGGAGCTGGTGTAGCCGTCCGGCACGGTCACCGCGTCGGCGGTGTTCGGCGGCACCGGGGTGAACGCGGTGCCGGGCACCGGCGCCGGTCCGCCGGAGCCGCCAGCTCCGCCGGGCTCCCCGCACGCGGCGAGCGCCCCGCCGGCCGCCCCGACCAGGGTGAGTAGCGCCCCGGCGCGCAGCACGGAGCGCCGGCTGAGGTCGGCGAATACGGGGTTGGCGCTCACGTTCGGCGCGGGGTGCGCGCACGCGGCCGCGCAGCGGTACCGGCAGGTGACCGCCGCGCGGCCGATGGGTGGACGGGACGCGGGATGTGGTGGCACGCGGGCTCCTGAGATTCGGGAACTGTCCCGGCGATCTCATCCGATCGGGGTGAGCACGCGCCGACTCTCAGTTAAACCTCAGGTTAACACCGTCGTGGCCACCGGTTGGCCCGGTCGAGCCGGGCCCGGCCGGCTCAGACGATCCGGCGGGCGTTGTGGAAGGGCATCCGGCTGATCGGGCTGAGCTTGACCACGTCGCCGGTCTGCGGCGCGTTCAGCACCTGGCCGTTGCCGACGTAGATGCCCACGTGGCTGACGGGGCTGTAGAAGAACACCAGGTCGCCGGGCTGCAGGTTGGCCAGCGAGACCGGCTGGCCGACCGAGCTCTGCGCGGCGGCGGTGCGCGGCAGGTTGAGCCCGGCCTTCTTGAACGACCAGAGCATCAGCCCGGAGCAGTCGAAGCCGCCCGGCCGGGTGCCGCCCCACACGTACGGGGTGCCCTTCGCGGTGAGCGCGGCGGCCAGCGCGCGGGCGCCGGTGGTCGGCGGCGGGGCGATCTTGATCGGCGGCGCGGCCGGCGCGGGCGGGGCGACGGCCGGGGCCGGGGCTGCCGCCGCCGCCAGCACAGCGCTCAGCTGCGCGGGGTTGTTGGGCCACAGCGGGCTGGTCGCCAGGGCGGCCACAGCGGTCGCTGAGGCCGCCTTGGGGCCGGCCAGTGCTGGCGGGACGGCGGCCGGCGCCGGCGCACCCGGGGCAGCGGCCGTCGGGGCAGGCACGGTGCCGAAGTGCGGCAGGTACAGGTGCACGGCAGGCATGCTCAGGTAGCCGGGGTGGGCCAGTGAGCCGGTGGAGGCGGGGAAGTCAGCGGAGCCGACGCTCAGCAGCGCGGCAACGGTCGCGGTAGCGGCGGTGGCCTTCGCCAACGCGCTCGCCCTGAGAGTGGGCTTGGTCGAGGCGGTTGCCCCGGTCCAGAACGCTTCAGGATGGTGCGGCACAGACTTCGAGCTCCTTCGCGGCGCCCGTTGATCGAGCCACTGCCCCGACCACCCGGACCGCTGGTGCGGTCGTGGGCGGTCCAGGCCGACCGGTAGCCCCAGGGGTTTAAGGGAAGGGGGCGCATCCGGTCGGGGCCGCTGACCCTCGGTAGACCGCTTGGGGGCGGTCCGCCGGGGATCCGATCGACGGTGGCCCCGCCGTGTCCGCCCGGGTCGGGCGGCTCGTTGCCGTGGGGCCGTAGAGAAGTTACGAAGTTTATTCAATTGAAACTATGATGCAGATCACATTCTGACGATATAGTTTCGTGATGGACGTCACTAATCGTTCTCTAATGTTCTCGTTATTCAAACGTTTTCATTGGCCAAACGATCGTTATCTACCCTATATCTGCTGGCCAGGCCGTCGAACTGCTCCAGACAGCCTAACGTATCGGCCGCTTATAAAAAGCAAACCGGGGAACTTTCACATTGGAAAGTTCCCCGGTTGATAGAGACGTTCGTGCAGGTCAGGGCATGCTTACTTGTTACTCACCGCGGATGAAGGACTCCACCGCGTCACGTGCCACCGAGTCCGAGTACTGCTCCGGCGGCGACTTCATGAAGTAGCTGCTCGCCGATAGCACCGGCCCGCCCACGCCGCGATCCAGAGCGATCTTGGCGGCCCGGACGGCGTCGATGATGATGCCGGCGGAGTTGGGCGAGTCCCATACCTCGAGCTTGTACTCCAGGTTCAGCGGCACGTCACCGAACGCCCGGCCCTCCAGTCGCACGTAGGCCCACTTGCGGTCGTCCAGCCAGGAGACGTAATCGGACGGCCCAATGTGGATGTTTTCCTTGCCGATATCGGTGGAAAGCTGAGAAGTGACCGATTGCGTCTTGGAGACCTTCTTGGACTCCAATCGTTCCAGTTCCTTCATGTTCAGGAAGTCCATATTCCCGCCCACGTTCAGTTGCATGGTGCGGTCCAGCGCGACGCCCCGGTCCTCGAACAGCCGGGCCAGCACGCGGTGCGTGATGGTGGCTCCGACCTGGGACTTGATGTCGTCGCCGATGATCGGCACGCCGGCGGCGCGGAACTTCTCGGCCCACTCCGGGTTGGACGCGATGAACACCGGCAGCGCGTTCACGAAGGCCACCCCGGCGTCGATCGCGCACTGCGCGTAGAACCGGTCGGCCTCCTCGCTGCCCACCGGCAGGTAGCTGACCAGCACGTCCGCCCGCGCCTCGCGCAGGGCGGCGACCACGTCGACCGGCTGCTCGTCCGACTCGGTGATCGTCTCGCGGTAGAAACGACCGAGCCCGTCGTACGTCGGGCCACGCTGCACGGTGACCCCGAGCGGCGGCACGTCGGCGATCTTGATGGTGTTGTTCTCCGAGGCGAAGATGGCCTCGGACAGGTCACGTCCGACCTTCTTGGCGTCCACGTCGAACGCCGCGACGAAGTGCACGTCATTCACGTGATAGCCGCCGAAGTCGACGTGCATGAGCCCGGGGACCCGGGCCGTGGCATCGGCGTCTGCGTAGTACTGCACTCCCTGCACCAGCGACGCGGCGCAGTTGCCGACGCCGACAACGGCGACTCGTACCTCGTGGGCGGGTGACTTCACGACCGGGTCCTCCTCGTGCGGTTCCTCTTGCTTCATGTCAGGTCCTGTGTGGTGTCGCGCTGCTCGGCCTGCTCGTTGGCAATCAGCTCGTTGAGCCAGCGGACCTCGCGCTCGCTGGCGTCCAGGCCCAGCTGGTGGAGCTCCCGGGTGTACCGGTCGATCTGTTCGCCGGCCCGGCCCAGCGCGGAGCGCAGCCCCTCGCGCCGTTCCTCGACCCGGCGCCGCCGACCCTCCAGGATCCGCATCCGGGTGTCCGCCGGCGTGCGGGAGAAGAAGGTCAGGTGGATGCCGAAGCTGTCGTCCTCCCAGGTCTGCGGGCCGGCATCGGCCAACATCTCGGCGAACCGTTCCTTGCCTTCGGCGGTGAGGTGATAGACCCGGCGGCGGCTGCGCCGCGTCCAGGTGCCGGTCGGCTCGTCGTTGTCCTCCCCGGCGTCCTCGCTGATCAGCCCGTCGCGGACGAGCCTGCGCAGCGCCGGGTACAACGACCCGTAGGAGAACGCGCGGAATCCGCCGAGCCGGGCGCCAAGCTGCTTGCGCAGCTCGTATCCGTGCATCGGGGCCTCGTAGAGCAGCCCGAGTACCGCGAAGTCCAGCAAGCCACCCCTCCTTCGGCGATGGAGTGCCTCACTGTATCGCTTCGATACATCAGACGCAGGATTCTCGTGTCCGGGCTCACCTCGCCTCGGAGCCGGACCGGGCTCGGATCGGGTTTGGGCTGAGCCCGGCTCGGGTTGCTGCCGGTCTCGGTTCGGTCGCCGATCGGTCTCCGCCCGGTCTCTGTCGGGTTGCCGTCGGGTTGCCGGGCGGACACGTTTCGGCCACCGCCCGCGCCGGCCGGGGTGGGCCGATTTCGCCGTCCCGGGAGGATGCGTCAAGGCTGCCGCGTACCCTGGTCGGGTGCGGAGTCCGCGACAGATCGTCGACTATGCGTTGCAACGCCGGTCGTTGCTGGCCGACGTGTACGCCGGTCGGGTTGGTGTTGCGGAAGTCTGTGACGCCAGTCCGTACTTGCTGCGCGCGGCCCGGTTCCACGGCGAACCGTCCGAGGTGACCTGCCCGGTGTGCCGCAAGGAACGGCTCACCGAGGTCTCCTGGGTGTTCGGCGAAGGCCTCAAGCACGTGTCCGGCTCGGCCCGCACACCCGAGGAGCTCGACCGGATGGCCGCAACTCACCAGGACTTCTCGGTGTACGTCGTCGAGGTCTGCCGCACCTGCAACTGGAACCATCTGGTCCAGTCCTATGTACTGGGCACCTCCGAGGCCCCTGGCCCGGGGGCGCGAAGAAGGACCGCCGCCGAGTGACCGGCCCCCACCGCCACTCGACCGTGCGGCATGATCGAGACCTGAAGCGCTCACAGGGACGACCCCGAGCTACTGGTCGCCGCTGAATGGAGTCGACGTGAACGACCAGCGCGATCCCCGAGGTCGGGCCGAGCCGCGAGGCTGGCCCGCGCCCGCGCAGGCCTCGCCGCCCGGCCCACCGCCCCCCGCCCCGCCGCCGCAGCGCGTGCTCCGGGGGGGCGCCAGCGTCGGCCGGGGCCGGTTCGCCCAGCCCCCGGGCGCCCAGCCCCCGGTCGACCGGCGCGCCCCGGTGCAGGCGCCGCCGCCCGGGCTGGAGCCGGAGCTGCTCACCCACTTCGACGGCCCGGCCTCGCACGCGGTGGCCGCCGGCCCGCCGCCCGGTCCCCCGCAGGCTCCGCCCCATCGGCGCAACCGGCCGACCAGGGTCGCGCCGGGCCCGCCGCCGGCCGCCCCGGGCGCCGGCGGCCCGCCCGGCACCGTGCCACTCCGCCGAGGCGGCTCCGGTGGCGGTTCGCGCGGCGGCCCGCCACGGCGGTCCGGCTGGTCCCGGGCCCGCCGCGTGGTGCTCGTGCTGGCGGCGCTGTTCGTGCTGGGGCCGATCCTGGCGTTCGCGGTCGGCTGGCTGATCTTCACCCCGCCGACGCCGGACGACGTGGCGACCAGCCAGGTGGCCAGCGTGAACTACGCCGACGGCACCGAGCTGGCCAAGATCGTGCCGAGCGGCAACGTGAACCGCACCAAGGTCGGCCTGGCCGAGGTGCCCCAGCCGGTGCGCTACGCGGTGATGAGCGCGGAGGACCGGTCCTTCCTGTCCAACCCCGGTTTCGACATCATGGGCATCGGCCGCGCGGTGTGGAACCAGCTGACCGGTGGCCGGGGCGGTGGCTCGACCATCACCCAGCAGTACATCAAGATCACCACCGGGCAGGACCAGTACTCGCTGTTCCGCAAGTACAAGGAGCTCGTGCTCGCCGCGAAGATCTCCAAGGAGTACAGCAAGGACCAGATCCTCGAGGACTACCTGAACACCATCTACCTGGGCCGGGGCGCCTACGGCATCGAGGCCGCCAGCCAGGCCTACTTCGGAATCGACTCGCGCAACCTGAACTACTCCCAGGGTGCGCTGCTGGCCGGGATGATCCAGTCCCCGTCCCGCTGGGACCCGGCGAAGAACCTGCCCAAGGCCACCGAGCGGTGGAACTTCGTGCTGGACGGCATGGTCAC
>Ga0137415_10008714_pt1 | contig 10057 bp, 11 predicted proteins | sample CZODoug3_1_1_16f_FD_183082 | JGI IMG/M metagenome (GOLD analysis project Ga0137415, IMG submission 183082) | Vadose zone soil fungal communities from Angelo Coast Range Reserve, California, USA - CZODoug3_1_1_16fungal (Hybrid Assembly) | ecosystem: Environmental > Terrestrial > Soil > Vadose... | reverse complement strand
GTGCTCGTGCCCCCGACGCTCGACCTGCGGACCTATGGGAGGCTCGGTCTCGTCACCTTCACCGTGGAGAACGCCAAAGGCTCGCTCCACGAGTTCGCGACCGAGCGCTTCTCCGAGGACATGCTGGCGGCGCAACCCGGCATCGAGGTGCTCGAGCTCGGCACGCAGGACAGCCTGTTGCGCCGGGTCGGGGAGAATGACCTGGGCATCGCCGCGGCCCAGGAGCTCGGCAAACAGCGCGAGGTCGGCGCCGTGTTCGCGGGCCATCTCAAGGTCACGAATCCCAAGGGAACGGGTGGACTCGCGGGGCTCGTAACCCCGCATCTCGAGGCCACCGTGCGGGTGGACCTCACCGTGCGGCTGCTGTCGACTCGCTCGGGGGCCACCCTGTGGCGCTCGAGTGCCTGGGCGACCGAGCGGGTCGGTCATGTGGCGCTGGTGGGCGGCCAGCTCGACTTCTCCGCCAAGGATCCCAAAGAGGCGTACGGGCCGCTGGTGAACACCCTCATCCGCCTGGTGACCCAGGACATGCGCTCGACCTGGCAACAGCAGTAGCAAACAGACTAGGATGCGCGCGCGATCTCTTCGAAGTCGCGCGTGGGCAGCTCGAGCAGCGCCGCGGCGACGTTTTCTTCGAGGTGCTCGACCCGCGACGTCCCCGGGATCGGGAGCATCACGGGGGAGCGGCGTAGCAGCCACGCGAGCGCCACCTGCGCGGGCGTGGCGTTCAGCCGCGCCGCCACCCTTGCCAGCGGGCCTCGCCGACGGATTGCCGCCCCGGCGCCGAGCGGGTACCACGGCAAGAAGGCCAGGTGCTCGCGCTCGCAGTGATCCAGCACCTTCTCGTGCTGGCGGTCGGTCGGGCTATAGCGATTTTGCACCGACACGATCGGCACGATCTTCCGCGCCCGCTCGACGTCGGCGACCGACACTTCCGACAAACCGATGTGGCGGATTTTCCCCTCTTCCTGCAGCCGCTTGAACGTGCCAAGTTGATCCGCGAACGGCACCTCGGGGTCGATGCGGTGCAGTTGATACAGGTCGATACGCTCGAGCTTGAGCCGGCGCAGGCTACCTTCGCACGCGGCGCGGAGATGCTCCGGCCGGCCGTTCGGCGTCCACTGGTCGGGCCCGGGGCGCTCGAGGCCGGCCTTGGTCGCGATTACGATCGCAGCCGGGTACGGGTGGAGGGCTTCGGCGATGAGCCGCTCGCTCACCTCGGGCCCGTAGGAGTCGGCGGTATCTATCAGGTTGACGCCGAGCTCGAGGGCGCGGCGCAGCACGGCGATCGCCTCGGGGATATCCCTCGGCTCACCCCAGATCCCCTTCCCGGTGAGCCGCATGGCGCCGAAGCCGAGGCGGTGGACGGGCAGGTCGCCGCCCAGGACAAACGTGCCGCTCCTCGCGGCGGGACGAACATCAACGCCGGCGTCGCCGGCGAGCTGGGTATCGATGGCAGGAGTCATGTTGCGATGAACACCCGCGACGCACTGCAGGTTCCGCTCGACGAGCTACGGACGCCGCTGCGCGGACGCCACACATCCCTGGGTCCGACTCTCGCGAGCTCTGCGGCGCGACGTTTGCCGTCCGTTGCGCACATGAAGCGCGCGGGGTTCACCCTCATCGAGCTGCTGACGGTGGTCGCGATCATCGGGCTCCTGGCCGTGATCGCGATTCCACAGTTGACGAGCATCAAGGATCGGGCGCGGGTCGCCGCCATGAAGTCCGATTTGCGGAACCTCGTGACCATCGAAGAGACCTACTTCGCTCAGAACCTGAAGTATGCCACTGACCTTGGCACCGCCTACAGCGTGTCGGCGGGAAACACCATGCCGACCATCACGCTGATCGGCGACGGCTGGACCGCGACGATGTCGAGCGCGAGCACCGGGCTGGTCTGCGCGATATTCATGGGCTCGACGCCCGCCAGGCCGGCGGTCAAGGAAGGTGCGCCCGCGTGCGAGAAGACTGGGAGCTCGACCGTCACGCCCTGAGCGGCACTCACTTCAACGCATCGCCGCTCCCCGCGCCGCCGCGAGCCTGGCCTGCTGCTCGGCCGAGAGTGTGTTCTTGATGCTGATCAGCAGCGTGATGTGGGCGCGCTTCACCTCGCGCTCGACGCCCAGCACTTCGTCCACCTGGGCGAGCGCCGCGGCCTGATCGACGGCTGGCTTGTCCAGCAGAGAGGCGAGGCGCTGCGACTGCTCCTGCATGCGCCATTGCAGGTCCACTACCTTGCTCTGGAAATCCTGAATCGCCTTGGTGATCGCGGTGCGCTGCTCGGCGCGGAGCGCGATGTCCTGCTGGTGCTGCATCACGAGCTCCGGGGGAAACAGGACGCGCGCCAGCGGATCCTCGGGAGCTTGAGGAGGTTGCTGCGCGGCCGCGCTCGTCAGGGCGAGCAGGGCGAAGACCAAAGCCAGGCATGCAGGACGTGGGTTCACAGAGTCCTCCGATCGGCGCTCCGGGGCCCGAGCTGCGGGACGCTGCGCAGCAGCTCGTCCCCAGGGAGCTTGAGTAGGAAATCGGTGGGCGCTTGCCACCGCACGGTCGCGAGATCGACCTCGAGACGGCCGCCTCGCGGCCCGCGCCAGGTCGACACGGCCACCATGGCCACGATCGCCAGGACCAGGACGGCAGCGAGCCCCAGGGCCCCGCGTCGCGGTGCAACCCCTTGGCGGGCGCGCGCGGCGGCGACGGTGCTCGCGAACGGCGGTGTGACTTCCGTCGCTTCACGTCGCAGCGCCTCGAAGGCTTGCTTCACGTGGTGATCGTCGCGCTCGTTCATTCTGACTCCTCCTCCAGCAGCCGCTTGAGCGCGGCCTTCCCGCGCTCGTAGTGAGTGCGCGCCGTGCCCAACGACACACCCGCGACGACGGCCGCCTCGGCGATCGTCAGGTCCTCGTAGAACACGAGATGCAGAACCTGGCGCTGGCGCGCCGACAGTCGCCCGAGCGCGCCGATCAGGCGCGCCGTTTCGTCGGCTCGAGCGAGCGCCGTCGCGGGATCGGGCCGGCCGTCCACCGCCTCCGGGCCGAGCAGCAAGGACGCAAGTGGGATCGAACGTCGCAGCGTCGCCCGGCGCCGTACTTCGCGGGCCGTCCGCGCGATCACGCCGAACACGAACGTCCGGAAACTCGAGCGCCCGTCGAAGCGGGCGCGACCGTCGAGGAGCTTCAGGTAACTCGCCTGGAGCACATCCTCGGCAGCGCTTCGATCCCAGCCGCAGCAGCTCAACGCCCAGCCGAACGCCGTGACGTGCAGCTGCTCGAGCTGGTCCGTCAGGTCGGCAGGTGACATATGGGCTCGGTATCGACCAATGAGTGTCTGCTGGGGCTCGATTATATGACGGGCTCACCGCGCCCCTGGTGTCGCTCCGGACCGAAATCGCTGTCCTAGGGATCCCCCACCTCGCGTCGGTGCAGCGCCCGCACCGTCTCGATCGTATCCGCCTGGTCGGCGGATTTGTCGGGGCGGTAGCGCACGACGCGTGCGAAGCGCAGGGCCAGGCCCCCCTGATACGTGGGGCTCGCCTGGATGCCGTTGAACGCGACTTCCACCACGAGCTCGGGTCGCACGTACACCACGTGCGTCTCACGCCGGGTCTCGAGCTCGAGCAGCTTCGCCGTCTGCCACTCGAGCATCTCGTCCGTCATCCCCTTGAAAGTCTTCCCCAGCATCACGAAGTCCTCCCCGGCGCCCGCGTCCCGGGCGCCAAGGTGGAGGTTCGAGAGCCGCCCGCGGCGGCGGCCGTGGCCCCATTCGGCGGCGAGCACGACGAGGTCGAGCGTGTGGGCGGGCTTCAGCTTGAGCCAGGTGGCGCCGCGCGCGCCGGCGTCGTAGCGCGCGTCCAGCGCCTTGGCCATCAGCCCTTCCTGCCCCGCCGCGATCGCCCGTTGGAAAAACGCCTCGGCGGCGCCCGCGTCCGCCGTCACGATACGGGGCACGCGGTGCTCGTCCGGCACCGCCGCCGCGAGGGCCGCGAAGCGCCGGGTGTAGGGCTCATCCAACAGGGGCGCACCGTCGGCGTAGAGGAGGTCGAAAAAGAACGGCGCGAGCGGCAGGTCGGCGCGCAGCCGCTCGACGTCGAGCTTTCGTCCGAAGCGGCGCATCGTGACCTGAAACGGCAGCGGCGTTCCGTCGGGGCGCAGGGCGATGGCCTCGCCGTCCAGGATGGCGTCGCGGAGCGGCAGCCGGCGGACCGCCTCCACTACCTCGGGCACCGCCGGCGTGACGTCGTTGAGCTGGCGGGAGAACACCCGCACATCGTCGCCCGCCTTGTGAACCTGGATGCGCGCGCCGTCGAGCTTGAACTCGAACGCGGCCTCGCCCAGGCGCGCCAAGGCGTCGGCCGCGTCATCAGCGGGTTGGGCGAGCATCGGCTGGAGCGGGCGGAACAACTCCACACGGAAGGTCGCGAGGCCAGCGCCTCCCTGGGTGAGGGCGGCATGCGCCACGCGACCGAGATCAGCCGTGAGCATCGTCGCCCGGCGGACGGCGTCGGGCTCGAGCTCCGCCGCCCGCGCGACCGCCTCCGTCACCAGCCCTTCGAGCGCCCCTTGCCGCAGCTCGCCCATGACCAGGCGGAGCAGGAATTCCTGCTCCTCGACGGTGCCATGAGCGAACAGCTCGCGCAGCAACCGTTCCTTCGTCTGGGCCGACCCCTTACCAGTGGTATTCGCGAGGCGTTGGAGCAGCGCGTCGACTTGGACGATCTCGAGGGTCGGCGTGTCGGCCGCGTGCCCGGGTTTCGCCGCCCGCAGAGTGGCGTAGCCGATTCCGATGCGTCCCTGCCGGGGTGATCCCGACAGGAAGGCGATCGCGGTTTCGATCTCGTCCGGGGCGGCGCGCTTCAGGAGGGCCGCGACGAGCTCGATCTTTGCGAGTCGGCCGCTCGTCTCCGCGACGCGGTGCGAGGTCTGGACGAGCTCGTGAAACAGCACGTGGTCCTCGGCAGCGACGCGCTAGAGCGCGACGTCGCCGCCGGGGTCGCTGCGGCGCAGTCGCTCGATGCGGTGGCGGGCCTCTTGCAGCCGCCGCTCGCGCTCGGCGTCGTCGACGGTGGCGCTCGACCAGTCGGGCTTGCCGCCGGCGTCCAGCCGCACACGCAGCACGACGCCCTCACGCACCGTCACCGGCAACGCCTTCTTGAGCACATCCAGCCCGACCCCGTCGTCTCCGACCAACACGGCGACCGCTCGCTCCAGCCGATCGACCGAGTAGAACGCCTCCCGCTCGGTCATGACCGGCGCTTCAAGGTGCGAGGATCTTCCGGAGGTTGGAGAGAATCGCCTCGAGCTGGCTGTCCACGCGGCGCTTCTCGAACAGCTTGCCGCGCAGCCAGGCGATGAGTGATCCCGGGGCCCACACGTCACGCACCGTCACCGCGGTCGACTCGGCCGATCGGTCGAGCCGGAAGAAGGTCTTCCAGCCGTTCCGCTCGCCGCGCTCCACCCAGCCGAAGGTCGTGGGCGGCGTGAAGTCCACGACTTCGAATTCGGTCGTGCGCTGGCCGAACCGCACCTTGAACCGAACGCCCTTCCGGAGCGGCTTGTCGCTCTGGGTCCCGCCGCATCCAGGCAGCCATTCGGCCATGCGACTCGGATCGGTGAGCAAGGCGAACACCCGCTCGATCGAAACGGGGACGGTCTGGATGACGGTTCGACTGACAGGGTGCATGAAGGCTCGACGGTCGGTGGTAGGCTCGCACCACGGCGCCGCCGTGTCAACCGCCTAGCGCGTGAGTACCGGGAGATAGGCCTTCCACGGTCCTACGGCCGCCGTGTACTGCTTGGCCATCACGCGCGAGATCTGAGCGATGTGACCCAGGTCGTGCACGACCCACGACGCGAGCAGCTGCGAGAGCGTCACCTGGCCCAGCTCGGGGTGGCGGCCGCGCAGCGCCAGCTGCTCCCGGGTCAGGTGCCATTGCCGCACCGTCGCCACACCCTCTGCGCGCAGCTCGCCAAATCGATCCTGCAGTCGCTGAAGCGACCACCCGGCGAAGCGGCGGGCTTGCGCGAACCGGTCGAATGGCTCGAACGGCTGCGATTCACCTTTGGTGAGGATGATCTGCGCCCGTGGGATCCAGTCGGTCTCTTCGCCGTGAATCAGGTGGCCGACAACGTCCTGGGGACTCCACGTGTCGGGACCCTCGTTCGCGCTGGTCCAGGGCGAGGGGAGGCCGGTGAGCAGCTCCCGCAGGGTGGCGGGGGTACGACTGAGGACTGCCATGCCCTCGTCGAGATTGAATTCCATCACAGGTTCATCCGTTTCAGAAAGGCAGTGTATCGCGGCTCATCCCTCACGACGTCGAAGATGGGGTCGACCTTGATGTAGGTCAGCCAGCCTCGCCGGTCTTCGTACGCGCGGTCGAGCCAGTGGAACACCTGATCTACGTTTTTCAGGCCGAGGTGGGCGATGCAGAGCGCGACGGGCGTCACGTAACGGTCGCGCGCGCGGGCCTCGAGCTCGGCGACGATGGCCTCCGCCTCGCGGCGACGCCCGCTCAGGGCCAGCACGTAGGCAACGCCCGCGGTCGCGTACGACAGGTCGGGTGAGAGGGTGATCGCCTCGCGGAACGCACGCTCCGCCTCGGCGTAGGCCCCCTGTTGCGTGAGCACCAGGCCCATCACCCGATAGGTGTCTTCCGACGTGGGGTTCATCGCGACGGCGCGCCGGAGATGGTACAGCGCCTGCTCGTAGCGGCGGGTGTAGTAGCTGATCCAGCCCACGCCACGCCGGACCGAGAGCGACGACGGGTCGAGCTCGAGCGCCGTCAGCGCTTCCATCATCGCCTGCTCCGCCTGCCCATTCACGAGCAGCACGAATGAGTACCAGTGACGCGCCGTGGCAAAGCCCGGATTCAGGTCCAGGGCTCGGGCGTACTCGCGCATCGCGCCCGGCCAATTCCAATCGTATACGTGCAGCACCCAGGCGAGCGACGTGTGCGCTTCGGGCAGGGTGTCGTCCAGGTCGAGCGCCTTGAGGGCGTATTCTCGCGCGAGCCGATACCCCTCGGTGACGGGCACGCTGCGGTAGTCCACCTGGAGCGCGTACGAGTCCGAGAGCCCGGAGTACGCGAGCGCGTATCCGGAATCGTAGTCGATCGCCTGCTTGAAGAAGGAAATCGCCTCCAGCACGCCCTCCTGACTGCGCTTGTTCCAACAGTAGCGGCCCTTCAGGTAGAGCGAGTAGGCCTCGAGGTTGTGCGTGTAGCGCTGGGGCGTGGGATCCGCGATGTCGGCCAGGAACGTGGTGCGCAGCGTGCTCACGATCGTGCGGGCGATCTCGTCTTGAACGACGAACACGTCGTCGAGTTTGCGATCGTAGCGCTCCGACCAGAGGTTGCGCCCGTCCTCGGCGGCGCTGAGTTGCACGGTGATGCGCAGCCGGTCGCCCGACTTCCGCACGGTCCCCTCGAGCACGACGGACACGCCGAGCAGCGCGCCGATCGCGCGAATATCCTGCGGCTTCCCCTTCAGCGCGAAGACCGAGGTGCGGGACGCGATGCGCAGCCCTTCCACCTTGGTGAGCGCGTTGATCAGCTCGTCGCTGATGCCGTCGCTCAGGTATTCATTGTCGGGATCGGCGCTGGCGTTGACGAACGGCAGCACCGCGATGGAGCGCGTCTTGCCGACGAGCGACGGTACGGCCCCGGGCCGCGTCTCCTCCAACGCTGTCGTGAACTCGGCGATGGTCGCGAAGCGGTCGGCCGGATCCTTGGCGAGCGCCCGGGCGAGCGCCTGCTCGACGGCAGCCGGCGCGTCGGGACGGCGGGCACGAAGCGGTGTCGGCGGCTCGCTCAGGTGCTTCGCGACGATGGCCCGGGCGCTGTCTCCCGAAAACGGGGGCGCTCCGGCCAGCATCTCGTAAATGACGCAGGCGAGCGCGTACACGTCGCACCGCCCGTCCAGCTCGCGATCGCCCGCGGCCTGCTCGGGGCTCATATACTCGGGCGTCCCGATCGCGAGCCCGACTTCGGTGACGTGCTCCCCGCCGGCCTGGAAGATGGCGCGCGCGATCCCGAAGTCGGCGAGCACCGCATGCCCGTCGGCAAGGAGCACGTTCTCGGGCTTTACGTCCCGGTGGACGAACCCCTCGCGGTGCGCGTAGTCGAGCCCCGCGCCCAACTCCCGCGCGATGGCCAGCGCGTCCTTGAGCGGCAACCGCTGCTCACGCACCAGGCGCTGCCGCAGCGTTTCCCCGCGAACATACGGCATCACGTAATAGAGGGATCCCGCCGCCTGACCGGAGTCGATGAGCGGGAGCACGTGGGGGTGGGTGAGCCGTGCGGCGATCGCGATCTCTCGCAGAAATCGCTCGGCGCCGATCGCGGCCGCGACGTCGGGCCGTAGCACCTTGATCGCGACCTGACGCTTGTGCCGGAGGTCCTCGGCGACGTACACGGTCGCCATCCCGCCGCGGCCCAGCACACGGTCGATCGTGTAGCGGTCGCCGAAGGCGGCCGACAGGGCTTCCGGCACCCGCTCCATACGGGGAAAACTATCCCCTTCGGTGAATCATTGCGCCGGCCCGGAAGTTCCTGAGAACTTTCACGCATATGCTTTGCCGCATTGGCCTTGCCGGTTTCCTCATCCCCGCCACTCTCGCCGGACAGGGGGCGTCGTGCATTTCCCGGCGCTCGGGCAGCGTTCCTGCGGAGTACGCGGCCATCGTGGCGCAAGAGCGCACGCTCATGTGCGAGCGGCTCGCGACCCGGATCCCCGGAGTGCAGGTGGCCGTGGCGGTGAATGGGAAGCTGGCGTGGTCGGAGGGCTTCGGGTACGCCGACGCCGAGCGGAAGCGACCCGTCACGCGCGAGACGCAGTTCCGCATCGGGAGCGTATCGAAGCCGCTCACGGCCGCCGCCGTCGCCCTGTTGTACCAGCAGGGCAAGCTCGATCTCGACGCGCCGGTGCAACGCTACGTGCCGTCGTTCCCGGACAAGGGCTACCCCATCACCACCCGCCAGCTCGCTGGTCATCTCGCCGGCATCAGGCATTACAAAGATCGAGAGTTCTTCCTGAACCGTCGCTTCGCCACGGTGCTCGACGGGCTGACGATCTTCCAGGACGACTCCCTCCTATTCCCGCCCGGCACGCGGTTCTCCTACTCGAGTTTTGCCTGGAATCTCATCTCCGCGGTGGTGGAGGGCGCGTCGGGGGACGACTTCCTGCACTACATGTCAGCCCATGTGTTTCGCCCGCTCGGCCTGGCCCACACGGCGCCCGACCGCACCGACAGCCTCATTCCGGGCCGCACGCAACCCTACGATCGCGACAGCGGCGGGAGCTACCGCATCGCGCCCGCGGTGGACAACAGCTACAAGTGGGCGGGAGGTGGGTTCGTGTCGACGGCCGAGGATCTGGTGAAATTCGGGTCGGCGCTGCTCGAGCCGGGGTTCTTGAAGCCCGAAACGCTGGACCTGTTGTTCACGTCGCAGCGCACCAGCGCGGGCGAGGAGACGGGGTACGGGATCGGGTTCTTCGTGACGACCGACAGCTTGGGCCACCGCTGGGCGTTCCACGGGGGCGGCGCCGTAGGCGGGACGGCGGTGTTCGGCCTGGACCGCGATTCCCACGTAGTCGTGGCCATCCTCACGAATCTGACGGACGCCCCGCTCGACCCGGCGCGGGAGATCCAGGCGGCGTTCGACCGGGAGGCGGCATCCCATGGTCCGTGATTCGCGGTTGAAGCAGCCCGCCGCCGATCGCGAGCAGCGCGATCAGGCAGACCGGAAGCGGCCATTTCCGCCCTATGGCGTGGAACTTGCCCAGTCGCGCGCGGCCGGGCTAGCTTGGGCCGATTTCCCCGTCCGGCATGGAGGACGTCGTATGAGCGTCATCGATGACGTGCAGCAGGCGAACCGGCGGTTTGCCCAAGACTTTGGGCTGGGCCATCTCCCCATGCCCCCCGCCAAGAAACTTGCGATCGTCGCCTGCATGGACGCGCGCCTGACGATCGAGCCGGCGCTGGGATTGAAGACGGGAGACGCCCACATCATCCGCAACGCGGGCGGCATCGTGACGGAAGACGCGATCCGCTCGCTCCTGAT
>Ga0137415_10008713_pt1 | contig 10057 bp, 9 predicted proteins | sample CZODoug3_1_1_16f_FD_183082 | JGI IMG/M metagenome (GOLD analysis project Ga0137415, IMG submission 183082) | Vadose zone soil fungal communities from Angelo Coast Range Reserve, California, USA - CZODoug3_1_1_16fungal (Hybrid Assembly) | ecosystem: Environmental > Terrestrial > Soil > Vadose... | reverse complement strand
TCCGGCGCCAGATCCCGCGCTGCTGTGGCATCATCGTTGGAAGACACCGGCTCATGGCTCGCGGGCTCGGGTGATTCCTGCGGCGGTAATGCCGATTGAGGCTGTTCAGGCCCTTGCTCCGACGATCCCTTTTCGGGTTCCGGGTACGGTGCGCGTGACCGGCCGATGTTGCCCGTGTGCATCTGCGTCGGCTCACCCGTCTTGGGGTGCGTGAAGGTGCGGGTTGATACTTGCGTTTCCGCAAGTATGACCGGCTTCGACTGCGCCCGAAGTCGCGCAACTAGATCGTGACCGACCTTGCATCGACGCGCGATTTCGCTATCGGTCCAGTGCGACCACTCCTCATTATCCAGCATCCGCCTGACGACCCGGCGCTTGTCTTTATTGCTCCGCCGCAGGCCATGCACAGCATTGACGCCGCACGAATGGAGGATTGCGTCCCGCAGTTCACCTTTGTGGACCTCGCACTGGATCGTTTCCCACTTAGCCTCGATCGCCGCATGATACCGATGAAGGCCGGCGACCAAATAGAAGCCTGTCGCCGCTTTGCGCAGGATTATAGGTTGAAGCAAGCCCTGCTTCTTCATCGATTTTGCCAGTGCTCCGACGGTCTCCGGTCGCAGCGAACGCAACGTCAGCTCGCGGTGGGCGATGTCGCGCACCAGGCGATCGGCGCCGCCCACCTGATCGACCTCGCGCGCTGCGTCTTCGGCTCGGCGTCGCCCGCCGCGGGAGACGTTCAGGTACGCGAGGCCCTGGCGCAGGACTTGAAGGGCGTCGATGCCCGTCAGATGAGTTCCTTCGTGCCGGCACTTCGGGCAGCTCAATACAACGGCCATCTCCGCATGCCGATCGGGGACGATGCGCGCGTGCTGGACGTGTTTCGCGCGGAGCTGCATGAGAGTGCCGCAATGCGCGCAGATCGGTGGCTCCACCAGGGAGACTTTGCGGCGACCCATCATGCCCAGGTAGATCCCGTCGACCAGCCGATGGACATTCCAGACCACCACGCCGAAGCCGCCGCCCGCCGCCACGTTGGCGGCAATGCCGAGTCCGATCGCGGCCACCGTGAGGGGCACGACGACTTTCAAGCGCTCGCGCTGGCGATTGCGCAGCCGCTCGCCATACCGCCAAGTCGCCAGCTCGACGCGCGGCGGTTTGCCGACGCGTACGAAGTCGTAGCGCTCCCAGCGGATCAGCGCGACTTGTTGGGTTGATGCCGCGATCCGTCCGAGACTCGCAGCGCGCGCCACGGCCTCGATTTTTTCCAGCCGATCATCGAAGGGGGTGAGATTCCAGCGACTGCACCGCGGGCAGACGACCCACAACCGCCCCTTCCATTCATCGAACGCGATGCGCCGTCCGACACCAAGGCCCGAGGGACCGCCATCGCCGTCAAATGCCGCGTTACAGAACCCACAACTGCTGAACATGCTAGGAAGTAAATCGCTCCGGGGCTAACGAGGCAATCTCCACCTCGGATTCACCCGTGGTGATGAGGCTGGCGATGATGTCGCCCGTCAGTCCGGCCAGGAGCACGCCGTTGCGGCCGTGACCTGTGGCGTACCACAGGCCGCGCACGTCGGGGTCGGCGCCCACGATCGGACGCCCGTCGGGCGTGAGTGGCCGCAGTCCCGCCCAGGTCCGCGTCGGCACGGGTGGGAGCTGAGGCAGCATCCGTCTGGCCGCCGTCATGATTTCGGCGATCCCCGCCGGCGTCACGCTGCCGTCGAACCCCGCGTGCTCCATCGTGCTGCCGAAGATCGCTTCGCCGCTGCGCGCCAGGACGTAGCTGTGGTCGTAATACAGCACCGTGCGCGGCATGTTGGCCGGCCACGGCGCAGCCGCCATTTGGCCACGGACGGGTTCGACCGGCAGCGGCCGGGGCAGGTGCTCGATCTTTGTGGACCAGGCGCCCGCGGCGATGACCACGTGCTCCGCTTTGATCTTGCCGGCGGGAATCTCTACACCTGTCACACGACCGAGAATTGTGTTGATGCGATTCACGCGTGTCGCGAAAGTCCGCGTGCCCAGGCGTTTGGCATCCCCTAGCAACGCGCGGGTCAGCGCGGGCGCGTCGACGGCGCCGTCCTCCGGAGCGAACATCGCCCCAAGGCACGGCGCGGTCGCCGGGAAGCGCTCCGCCACCTCGGCGGCTTCAAGCCAATCGCATCGCAGGCCCGCCTGACGCTGCTGCGCGACCGCGTCACGCAGTCGCTCGGCCTCCGCCTCCTCGAACGCCAGGGACGCGATGCCTTCGCGCCACAGCCCGATGTCGATTCCGGTGGTCTCGGACAGGGCCGCTGCCAGGCTGTCGTAGAGATCGCGGGCGCGCAGGCCGAGGGCCCGCAGGGCCTCGTCGGTGCGTTCGATTTGCGGTCCCAGGATCCCCGCCGACGCTGCCGATGCGGCAGCCGGCTCTGGGCCTGGCTCACAGATCAGGACCCGCAGCCCGCGCAGTGCGAGGGCACGGGCGCAGGCGGCCCCGATGATGCCGCCGCCCGCAACCAACACTTCACAGGACGAAACTTTGTGCGACATTTAGGCGTACGCTGCGAACGCACCGGACACCACGGAGGCAATCATGTTCCGGAGCATTTTAGGTTTCGCCGTTCTCGCGATTCTCGCATGGCTGGGTCTCAAGTTGATCTTTGGAATTCTTGGGAGCCTCGTCGGCCTCGCGATGACAGTCCTGTGGCTCGCGTTCATTGGCTTCGTCGTCTATCTCGCGTTGCGGCTCGTCAGCCCGCGCACCGCGGATCGCATCCGTGACATGATCAAGGGACGTCCCGCAGACGCCTCTTAAGGCTCCCAGGGCAGGGGCTGGCTCGAGTGCGCGTGCACGATCTTCCAGCGCTTGCCCCCTCCCCGCTGCTCGCAAATGAATGTCGCCCGGCCGACTTCCGCACGCTGCTCGGCCGGGTTGAACCAGCGATAATCCACTAAGACCCAGGCCACCCGGCCTTCAACCGTCGCGTTCGCCGCCGAGATTGTGACTCGGCCGGCGCCGATCGTGATCCCCGCGAACCGAGGGGCCGCCAGACGTATGCGGGCGTTGCCCACCACGACCGCGTCCGACGTGTACAGCGTGTCCGCGTGGCGGTCACCGGCTGCGTCGAGCGTCAGCGCGAGCTGCACCAGCGCCTGCACTTCGTCGGTGCCGCTGCCGCCGACCGCCGTGACCTCGCGCGGCCTGATCGTGCGTGTTGTGCATGCGGCCAGGACGCAAAGTACGGCGATACGACTATAGGGGCGCGGCATGCCGCGCCCCTACCGTTTTTCCAATCGAGACAACACCGCCCACGCAATCAACGGGACCAGGATCTCGTGATGTCCGGTGAGCTGAATGCCGCGGCCACCCGCGAGCGTCGGCCGCTCCACGACGTTGACCCGTGGTCGATAGTGACGCTGCATATCGCAGTCGCACGCCGTGAAGTTCTTCGGGCGCCCGCCGTTCAGGTTGCGCGCGATCGTCAGGGCCTTGAGAAATACTTCAGGCATCACGACCGCGCTGCCGAGGTTCAGGACGACGCCGCCGTCGTCGAGATCCGGCAGGACGCCGGCCAGGCGCTTGAAGTCGCGATGACTCGTCGCGCCGATCGCCGCACCGTCCGCGGTCGGATGCTGATGCACAATCTCCGCCCCGATCGCCGCATGCACCGTGACCGGGACACCGAGCTCGGCGCAGGCCAGGAGCACCGAGACGTCCCGACCAGGGAGTTCTTTGCGCGCGCGCAGGTATTCCGCCAGCGCCTCACCCGCGCCCTGCTGCGTCTTGGCGCCGCGCGCCAGCGCGGCGTTCATCTCGCGCCCCGTCTCCTCCGCCATGCCGAACGTCCCGTCGCCGAGGCCGGCCGCGACGTCTTCGCTCGTACCCCCATACGCCGCCAGCTCGAAGTCGTGGATGGCCGCGCTGCCGTTCATCGCGACGGCGGTGAGGGCGCGCTGTCGCATCAGGGCGATCAGCAGCGGCCCCAGGCCCACCTTGATGACGTGCCCGCCCAGCATGGCGACGATCGCGCGACGCCCTGCGGCTGCCACGATCTGATCGACGACGTAGCGGAAGTCCTGCGCGGCGAGAATTGCAGGCAGCGCGTCGACGAAGGCGGTGAACGAACGATCAGACGGGAGCGGTGCGTGGGCGAGGAGCGAGGGGTCGACTTTGTTGGCGCGTTTGGCAATGGGAACGGTCTTGAGGCGGGAGAAGTCGGCTTCGCGGTACTCGGGGGGGGTCATGGCTGAGTAACTCCTGGGACCACATAGTCCTTGAGCTTCAGCGTCACCTGGCCGAACGAGAAGTTGGACTGGATCGCGAGCACGATGCGCTGCGGATCGTCGGAGAGCCAGATGTGCGTCTCCGACTTCTCCGCGAAGATGCCCCGGCCCTGAGGAATTCTTGGGCGTACGACGAGCGCCTGCCATTTCTTCCCCGCGACGCTCACACGCTCGCGCCTCAGAACCTCGATGATGACCGGATTGCGGTCGGGACGAAAGTACCGGGCGTACTCGTACTTCTTCCCGACCTCGAGCGGCACCGTCCGAATCCAATACAGGAAGGCCGCGTCGTCGAGCGGTTCGAGGACGGTGGCGAAGGTCGTGTCGCGCCCTTCCTCTCTATAGAAGCCGGAATCGGGAAAGATCTCGTAGCGGTGCTCGCGATGCGTGTCGCGCTCGTCCTGGACGGACGAGAAACGGCGTGAGCGGAAGTCGTACCGTCCCACCCATGATTCGATCGTCTGGTCGAGGTGGTACCAGAGGGCGCCCCCCGAAATGCGAAACCGAATGTGCACCGTCTCCACGTTGTGCACGGTATCGATCCCGATGACCTCCATCGTCGCGTTGCCCACGCTAAAGATCCCGTACTTCGCTTTGAACGAGAGCCGCTCGCCGACCGGGAACGGCACGGCCGGCGGCACGTGGACCACTGGAGAAGATGACGAAGCCGACGCCGAAGAAGCCGGCGAACTGGAACCGGCTGACCCGACGATTTTACCGGTGCACACGGTGTCCTGGGCTCTGAGTGATCCTCCCCCGGTGAGCAGGGCGAGCACGACCATCGCAGAGCCTCCCACCTTGCGCGCGGCACTGATCCGGCCGCGCGATCGCCAGGCGGCGAGCAGCTGCTGCCAGGGGTTGGACCGCGACGGCCGCTGTTTGAGATCGTAGCGGGCGGCGCTGGACACGACCTCGATCCGGCGAGCGTGCGCGCCCAGACGCGCCAGCAGCTCCGCATTGGCGGCCCATCCTTCGGTCGTCAGCAATGGAGCATCGCCGGCCCCCGCCCCCCCCGCCGCCCCCCGGGTTGCCTGCCGCAGCACGATCAGGCGCAACGCAGTGAAGCCCGAGATCGAGTCCTTCACGCCGCCGCCCACCCGCAGCAAACGCGGCGCCCACTGTCGTGCCCAGCGTTCCGGCCAGGGCTGGTCGCCGCGGGCACGATACTGCTCCGCCACGACCAGGTCGGCGCCGGACTCGAGTCGCTTGACCATCTCCTCCATCGTCTCCGGCGCGTGCACGAAGTCGGCATGCAGCGTGATCGCGCAGTCGCGCTTCGGCCGATCGGTGCGCTGCAGTGCGAGCCGCAGCAGCTCCTCGAGGCTGTGCGCGTAACCGTGGCGCGCCTGATGTTTGATCACGGTCAGCGGCAACACACGCGCGTACGAGGTCAGGACGTCCGCGGTGCCGTCGGTCGAGGCATCGTCGCACGCGATGATCTGGTATTCCCGCTCGAACGCGGTGAATACCTGACGGACTTTCCAGAGCACGAGCCCGACCGTGCTCGCCTCATTGTGGACCGGCACGCAGACGTAGATCATGGCCCTGCAATCTAGAGAAGGGCCCTATACACGTCCAAGACTCCCTGCGCCATGGCGGTGGCGGTACAGCGCGGCGGGAATGGCAGCCGGGTGGGGCGTTTGAGCACGTCAACCACCTTTTGCGCCAATGCGTCTGGGGTTCCGACAGGGACTAACGCTTCAGCCGGGACGAGCTCGGGAATGCCCCCCGCGGCGGTAGCGACGACGGGCCGTCCGAGCGCGAGCGCGTTCAAAATGACGCTGCCCAGGCCCTCCGTTTTGGACGACATCACGAAGACACTCGCTTCGGCGATGAGCGCATCGATGCGGTCCACGTAGCCGATGAGGTGCACGCGGTCCTCGAGCTCGAGCCGCGCGATTTCCGCTGTGAGCGCCGCGCGCAGCGGTCCTTCGCCCGCGATGATCCAGTGCAGCTGCGGCTCCAGCGCGCGCGCGTACTGGGCGGCGCGCACCAGCGTGCGCTGGTCCTTGTGGTCCACGAGTGCGGCGGCGTTCACGGCCAGCGGCGCGCCGGCGGGAATGCGCAGCCGGCTGCGGATGTCGAGCCCGGGTGTGGCGGCCCGGCGGATCTGGTCCGGATCGATGCCGTCGTGCACCACGGTGATGGCACCCGCCGCGATTCCGTCGCGCGTGAGGATCTGCTTGACCGCTTCGGACACGGCGATGATGCGATCCGGCCGGCGCCAGACGCCGAAGCGACCGACGTGAAAATCGACGCGTCGCGCCGCGACGAGCGTCCGGCCCCACGCCACCGTCGCACCCAGCGCGAGCGCGTGGCTGTCGTGCACGTGGATCACGTCGGGCCGGAACGCAGCGATCGTGCGGCGCAGCTGCCACCACGCGCGCGGATCGAGCCCGATCTCCCAGGTCGTCTCCTGTACGGCCACGCCATCAGTGCCCGCGCGACGCGCGAGCTCGCTGCCGTGCTTCGTGACGAGGACCTGGTCGATCCCGGCGTCCTTGCCGAGCTCGCGGCAGAGGAGCCACACCTGGTTCTGGCCCCCGCGCCACTCTCGCCCCGAGTCTACCTGCAGTACTCGCAAATACCCTCTTTACGCAGGGACTTTCACGACTCCGGCCAGAACGCGGCGCAGTGCATCGAGCTTGAAGGGCTTTTGCAGGAATGGTCGGCCCAGCTCTTCGAGGAATTGCAGCGTGTCGCCGCGGACCGTGTCGCCCGTGGCGAAGATGATGCGATCGGCGACGGTGGGGTGCATGCGCGCGAGCGTGTGAAACATCTCGCGCCCGCCCAGCCGGGGCATACGCAAATCACAGATGATCAGATCGAATGGCTGCATCAGGGCGCGCTTCAACGCCTGACTCCCGTCGTGGGCCAACACCACCTCGTGACCCCAGCTTTCGAGCGTCGCCTGCATGTAGTGAAGAATGTGCGGCTCGTCGTCAACAACGAGTACCCGGAGGCGCTCGTGCCTTTCGGCAGGAGCCGGTTCGGTCTCGGCACCCTGCGCCAGCGGGCTTCGCTCCGCGCGTACACCGGTCGGCAGTTCGATCGTGAACGTCGCCCCGCGGCCGCTGCCCGCACCTCCCGGATCCACCGAGATGTTGCCGCCGTGTTCCTTGACGATGCCAAGGGAAATGGACAGCCCGAGGCCGGTACCCTCGCCCTCGGATTTCGTGCTGAAGAACGGCTCGAACACGCGCTGCGCCACGGCCTCCGGTATGCCCGGTCCGTTGTCAGAGACGTTGACGGACAGTCCGTCGGGCTCGCACTTGGTAGCGATTTCGATTCGTCCGCCGCCTTGCCGGGTACGCGTGCTGGCGATCGCCTGAGCCGCGTTGTTGATGATGTTCACGAACACCTGCTTGATCTGATTCGCGTGCACCTCGACTTCGGGCAGCCCCGGTTCGAAGGTCAGCGTGAGCTCGATGCGGGCCGCGAGCAGCTGGTTCTTCAGGAGCTGATGCGTGGACTCGAGAATCGGCCGGATCGATTGCAGCTGGCGCTCGCCCTCCTGGCGCCGCGCGAACGACAGCAGGTTGCGCACGATCGCCGAGGCGCGCTCGGCTTCCTGGCGAATCACCGCGAGCGGCTCAGCCAGGCGCGGCGGCACGTCTGCGGCCTCGCCGAGCAGGTCGCTGAAGCCGACCACCGAGGCGAGGGGGTTGTTCAGGTCGTGCGCCACGCCTGCAATCAGCTGGCCGATCGCCGACATCTTCTCAGATTGCAGCAGCTGTTCCTGCAGGCGGCGCTTTTCGGTCTGATCCTCGAACAGGAGCACAGCCGCGCCCGGCTCCCCCGCGGGAATGGCGGTCACCAGCAGCGTCCGTTCGCCGGCTCGCACCTCGATGGGAGTCGACGCGCTTTCGGGTGTGAGCAAGCGGGCGACGGGATCGACCCACGACGGCGGCAGCAGGGTCAGCCAGGGTCTGCCCGGCAGCGCCGTGACGGGCAGCTTGATCAGCTCCGCGAACATTCGGTTGGCACGCCGCACGCCGCCCTGGGGATCCACATAGCAGATGGCCTGGTTGAACGCGTCCACCGTCTGCTCCCACTCGCGCTTGCCGCTCGACAAGAGCTCTACGAGCCGTGCGTTCTCGAGCGCGATGCCCGCCTGCGCCAGGACGGCGCGGGCGAACATCAGCGCCGCGTCATCCAGAGGATTCCTGGTGTCTCCCTCCATTGCCACCGCTCCGATCGTGCGCGACACCGCGACGATCGGGACACCGAGCCAACTCGACGGCGCGGGCTTGTCCACCTTCACGTCCAGCTCTGCGGCGCGCGCGGCGACTTTGTCGGGAAACACGAGCGGCCCGCGGCGGAGCGCGAGCTGCAGGAGCGGTTCGTCTGTGGTCGCGGGGCGGGGGCCGTTGTGATACGTCACCTTCAGGCGGTTGGTATCGATATCCAGCAGCATCACCGAGAGCCGCCCCGGCGCCAGCTGCTCGGTCAGCACGCGGGCCACGATCTCGACGATGGTCACGGGCCGGAACGCCCCCGCCAGCTCCTGCGAGAGCGCGGTCAGCCGGGTGAGCACCTCCGCGACCGAGCTCGCTCCGGTCATTTGCCTTCGTCCAAAAAGCGCGTCGGCACCCGCGTGGCGGCGTCAACGAGCGCTTCCGCCGACTTGATGAAGCGGACCACGATCGGCAACGAGCCTTGGAGCGCGACTTTCCGCTGCATGATCCCGGCGATCGGGCCGAGCTCCTTCTTGATGATCTGTTTCCAGTAGCGGTATTCGGCGGTCAGGATGAACGGCGCCTGTTGCGCATCCGTCCGCGTGACCAGTTGCGCGGCGCGGCAGACGCCGCGGTCGAGATCGAGCAGGATCGCCACATCATTGGGCACGCCGATGGTCGGCTGCGCGGGCAACACCAGGGCGACGGACCCGTGGGTCCACTCCGTGGACGCGGTGCGGTAGTCTTCGCTCGCATTGATGGCCGCACCGTACGCGGCCACCCACTCCGGGGAGGGGAACGCGTGCAGTGCGGCCGTCACGCGACCGCCTGCGCGAATCCTTCGAACAGCGCTCGCTCCGTAAGATCCTCCGGATGCCATTGGACCGCCACGATCCATCCTTCATTCGCGTTCGCCGGCTCGGCGCCCTCGATCACGCCGTCGTCGGCCCACGCGACCGCCTTCAATCTCGGGGCGAGATCGCGAATCGCCTGGTGGTGCCGGCTGTTCACTGTCGCGGAGCGGGTGCCGAGCGTTCGTTCGAGCAGCGATCCCGCTTCCACGCGCACGGCGTGGCGGCTCGTTTCGTCGCTGTGGGGCACCGCGCTCGGCCGCTCGCTCTCCAGGTCCTGATACAGCGTGCCGCCGAGCGCAACGTTGAGAATCTGAATCCCGCGGCAGATCGCGAGAATCGGTAGACGGCGCGCCCGCGCAGCCGTGATGAGCGCCAGCTCCGCGGCGTCGCGCACGGGGTCGACCTCACCGAGGCGCGGATGGGGTGCCGCGCCGTAGCGATCGGGCGCGACGTCTTCACCGCCGGTGAGCACGAGCCCGCGCACAGCCGCGAGCGCGGCACCGGCTCGATCAGCCGCCAGCATAGTCGGAACGGCCAGGGGGACGAGGCCCGCGCTCTCGAGCGCGCGAACGTACGCGGTGTTCAAGGTGACGCGCTCGCGGCCATCGACGAGGCGGCGCGGCGCCGTCACGGCGACCGCTGGCGCCGTGCTCACGTCGTTTGGGACGTGGGGCCGCCAAACAAGGGACAGCGGGGATTGTTGACGCTCGCCCAGTCCACGCGCACCCCGTACAGGTTCAGCGTGGTGCC
>Ga0137415_10008710_pt1 | contig 10058 bp, 10 predicted proteins | sample CZODoug3_1_1_16f_FD_183082 | JGI IMG/M metagenome (GOLD analysis project Ga0137415, IMG submission 183082) | Vadose zone soil fungal communities from Angelo Coast Range Reserve, California, USA - CZODoug3_1_1_16fungal (Hybrid Assembly) | ecosystem: Environmental > Terrestrial > Soil > Vadose... | reverse complement strand
TCGTAGGCGGCATCGCCATGATCGATGCAGTGACGGAAACCCATGTCGGGAAGGACCTCAAGGGCAGTGGCGGTCACTCCGAGTCGTTCCAGTTGGAAAAGAAAGGGTCTCGCATTTTCATCAACGTCCCAGAAGACGGCAGTGTGGTCAACGTGATCGACCGGAAGACCGGCGAGTTGACCAAATGGGGACTCAACGGAGTCAAAGCAAACTATCCCATGGCGCTCGATGAAGACGATCATCGCCTCTTCGTGGTGACCCGGAGACCCCCGTTCCTAATCGTGCTGGATACCGATACGGGCAAAGAAGTAGCGAGAGTCCCGGTCGGAGGATCGTGCGACGATGTCTACTACGACGCGGAGCGCAAGCGGATTTATGCGCTCGGCGGCGAAGGATTCATCAGCGTGGTCCAACAGAATGACCCGGACCACTATACGCTGTCCGCAAATATCCCTTCTGCCGTGGGCGTGCGCACGGGCATTTTCTATGGAACGAGTCTGTACGTCGGCGTGCCGGCGTCGGGACTGGAACCCGCGCAAATCTGGAACTATGCAGTACCCGAATAGCGTGTAAAAAGCGAAGGCCCTGGCAGGTGCGAACAAGTGCGCGGAATCATGAATTTATGAGATGCGGGATTGACAGACCACAAATCCAGGTTCCATGAGCAACTTCTCCCGCAGGCAAGGCAATTTAGCGTGCGGGCTTATTAGTCTGTGTCTCTTGTTATTCCGACCGTCTGGGGCGAACGCCGAAGCTTCACCCGCAAAGGGCGAGTCCGCTCGGATTAATGCGGAAGCAACTTCTGTTGATCACGCCCCAAAGCTCGACGGAACCTTGAACGACCTGCTCTGGCAATCCGCCAAACCCATTATGGAGTTCCGTCAACGGGAACCCAACGAAGGCGAGCTGCCAACCGAGAGGACGGAAGTACGGATTCTCTACACACGACACGCCGTGTATTTCGGAGTTCATTGTTATGACTCCGAGCCCTCGCGGATCATCGCGACCGAACTCCGGCGGGACGTAAGCCAAGACCTGGACGACCACTTCGAAATCCTGATCGATTCCAACCACAATCGCCGTGGTGCCTACGTATTCGAGGTCAATCCTCTTGGTACGCAAAACGACGGCCTCATCGTGGAAGAGCAAGGAGATACAAATGGAGGGGACTTCGACCGGGGGTGGGACGGAGTGTGGACATCCGAAGCGCGCATCGCTCCCGACGGATGGACCGCGACAATAGAAATTCCATTCACAACCCTCAATTTCACTCACTCCAGCGATGTGGCCTGGGGTCTGAATTTGAAACGCTTTATCCGCCGAAAGAACGAAGAAGATCTCTGGAGCGCTTATCGGCGAACTTTTGGGATCACCAAGGTCTCGGAGGCGGGAGAGTTGCGGGGCATCAAGGACATCGGAAGTGGAAGACTCTTCATTGTGAAACCATACGGACTAGCCCGCTATGACAAGCAGACAGGGGAGAACCCCAAATTCCCGTTCACGGGCGGAGTAGACATCAAGTACGGCCTTACTTCAAATCTGGTCTTGAATCTGACGGGGAACACGGATTTTGCCGATACCGAAGTCGATCTTCAGCCTTTCAATCTCACACCGTTCAAAGTGTTCATTCCGGAGAAGCGTCAGTTCTTCCTCGAAAACGCAGGGATATTCAACTTCGATATCGGCGACCAGGATCAATTGTTCTTCAGCCGTCAGATCGGAATCGATCCGATAACCGGGCAACAGGTGCCTATCAACGGCGGAGCCAGACTGACCGGGACGTTCGGACGGTTGGAGGTGGGTCTGATGGACGTGGATACCCGTTCCAGCGGTCCCAATCCTTATGCAAACTACGCCGTCGCACGAGTGAAAGAATCACTGTGGGCCGGCTCTTATATCGGCGTGATGGGCATTGACAAGCGATCGGGGAACATACAGGACAGTTTCAATCAGACGGGAGGCGTCGATACTCGTCTCATCTTCTACAAAGACTGGTTCGTGGACGCCCACATGGCTGGAACGCGATCACCTGGAGGCCCAAGCGGTGCCAGTGATGTGGGGGCATCGCTGTCGTATCGATCGAACTGGCTCGACGGAATCGTCGAGCGAAGAAAAATTGGGCCAAACTTCAACCCGGAGGTGGGGTTCATCGAGAGAGTGGATTCGAACGAAACGTATGGGAACTTAACCTTCAAAGTGAGGCCCAAAATCAGTGGCGTCCGCGAGCTGCAATTTGAGGGATTCATTCTCCACGCGCCCGATACGCGCAACGAGGTCTCAACGCAAGAATGGCAGGGCACGTTCCGCGCTGAGTTCAACAACGGAGCCTATACCGATGACGATATCGCGGACGTATTCACGCAGCGGATTACAACCCCCTTTCATATTTACAAAAACGTGTTCATTCCGAACGGCCTATATCACTTCGCGCGTCACCAACTCACCTACGGGTCAGGGCAAGACCGCCGATTTACATACAATTTCTTCGAACGCTTTGGCGGCTATTACGGAGGAACCCTGAATGAATTTCGCGCGCGGGCCAATTATCGTCCCACACCGAAGTTCTCGATTTCCGCTTCCGAGACCTGGGATCGTTTCCGATTGCCCCTGACGAACGGTAATTTTTCAGTGGTGCTGGCGAGCTTACAAGGCAACTATTCGTTAAGCCGCTTCTTGACGTTCACCACCCTCATTCAGATGGATACTTCAAACACGCAAGCGGTCAGTGCCAATTTGCGTTTGAGATATAACTATCGACCGGACAGCGACATCTACATGATCTACAACGTTGGCACACAATTCGCCAGCATTGCCCCGGCGAATCCTCCACAGGTCCGTGAGACCCGCTTCGCCGTGAAATGGACCTATTCGTTCGCTCCATGAATTCATGGCTCGTAGTTAGATGTGATGGGCGGAGTTGTTGGAGTCGAGGGGTGTGCGCCCAAGGCAGGCGTTCTAACCAACTGAACTACGCCCCCGCAAACTGACTAAAAATGACTTCCCCCTCCTTCCACAGCCTTGCAGGGTCTTGCACTGCCGTGCACGTCCTTCGACATGACAGGGCAGCATTCTCGACAATTTCTAATCGATGCTAGCCGTTCGGCCTTCAGCCGAAGGGTCTTAACGCCATGAGTGCAGTGCCGTCCGGCCAATCGTAAAGTTGACAAATGGTTGACAAAACGGTTTTTTGAGCGAGGTCCGCGAAAAGGGGAAAGGTGAGAATAGCCGCGTATTTACTGATGATTTGAATGGTGGGCCTGGGTGGACTTGAACCGATCGTTCGGGAATCGTTGATCACCATCCCCCGGAATCCGCAAACCACCGACCTCGCCCTTATCAGGGGCTTTATGGTGCTATATGCATAGTATTATGCGTCTGCCTGCCAAGCAGGCGGCCTAGGCTTTTTCGCGAGATCATTCAATACAAGCGCGTTTCTCGATGCTAACCGCTCTGGCTGCCGAGTGATGTGCGGGTATGAAACCGGGAAATTAAGTCTCACCGCAAATCTGGAGTTCGGCATATGCACGCCACATCAGGTCTGACTCTTTCGTATTCATCATCCAACAATTCACGAAAGAAAATTGGCGATTCCAATCTGTGAGCCCAGGTATCGTCTCCCGCTGTTCCTCGGACACTCCAAGTCGATCCCACAACCGATCCCGAGCGCTTGCCTCGGCCGCGGCTTTCGTACCCTCGAATCGATCCGGGAACGAACTGACCGCTGCGAACCACAAAGCGCTCGACTGAACGAACGTCGCGAACTTCGACAGCGGCATGTATCGCCAGATGATAGTGGGATTGAGCGGAGTTCTGAATCCGAGACTCACTGGACACATGATCTACTCTCTGTGGGATGTCCCGAACCAAGCCGGTTTCGATCAGAACCCTTTCAACAGAATCGCTCTTAGGTCACCCTCGATTGCGCGACCGCTACTGCACAGCAGGACGCGCACGCCGTCCGGTGCTAAACAACGCCAATCGCGCCGCCACGACTTGCTTGACTGAATCAACCGCTTGCGGAAGGACTTTATAGGGAACAATTTCATTTGGCTGTTTCGCGAGAGCGCCGTCCAATCCGCGTCGCCAAGCGAGCCGCACTTCTGTATTGATGTGGACTACGGTCATTCCCGCTGCGATCGCTTCCCGTAGGTCGTCGTCGTCGGTTCCTGAGGCACCGTGCAACGTCATGAAGATCCGGGCCTCAGCTTTTACTTCGCGAATTCGCTCAATGTCCAATCGCTTCTTAGTGTTGCCTGCAACCATGCTCTTGAGCATTCCATGCATGTTGCCAACGGCGGGAGCCAGAGTATCGACTCCGGTTTCATCCACGAACTGTTTGGCTTCGGCGGGTGTTGTGAGTCCTTTCTGCAGATCGGGCGCGGCATCGTGGATCTCCGAGCCGCTGCCGATGTCGCCAATCTCCCCTTCCACAAGAATGTCAGGACGCAATGCCTTCAACGTTTCGACAGCTGCTTTTGTTTGACGGACATTTTCCTCGAAGGGCAGCGTCGAAACATCGAACACGATCCAATCGAATCCCGCCTTCGCAGCCTCTAGGGCACTGGGCAGCGAATGTGTGTGATCCGCATTCAAGAAAATGGGGAAATCGTATTCTTCCCGCAAGCTCTTAACTATGGCGGCGACTTGGCGAACGCCCATGAACTGCCGTTCGCCTTCGGATGTTCCGACGACGACCGGGGCGTTTAAGTCCCGCGCCGCCTCGAAAACCGCCTTCAACGTGACCAGGTCCGAAATATTGAAGTGGCCGATCGCCATTGCGTTTGCTTCTGCTTGTTCAAGGACTTTGCGCAGAGTCTGCATATTTGTTTCTCCCATTCAATAGCTCGCCAGAGAAATGGTCCGAGATATCAAGCTACATCCTAGGCTGGCTGCTGCAAGGCTCTTGCGGGAACACTGGCCAGCAACGGGCCTAAGCCTTCTGCGGCGGTCGGGTGGGTGAAAATTGCGTCGCGCAGCACGGTGTAAGACAGGCTACCCAGCATCGCCGTCTGAACCGCTGCCATCATCTCGCTTGCTTCCATGCCGAACACAGTGAATCCCAATATGCGGTCGCTTTGGACGTCGATAAGCATTTTGACGAAGCCGCGGGTTTCGCCTATAGCGACGGCTCGGAGCACTGCGGCCATCGGTATTTTCGCCAAGCGATAGGCGATGCCGCGTTTCTTAGCTTCCGATTCGCTCAAACCGACTCGCGCAAGCTCAGGGTCCGTGAACATGCAGAACGGTACGAGCCTATCGCGCGTGGTGCGGCTACCGCCGTTCAAGTTGTCTCGGACCAGGCGGAAATCATCGAACGCGACGTGAGTGAACTGAGGACTGCCCGCGCAATCTCCCATCGCCCACACTCCCGGTGCGGTGGTTTCCAATCGCTCGTTGACTTTGATGTAGCCACGCGAATCCAGCTCGATTCCGGCCGTTTCAAGCCCGATCCCCTGCGTGTTCGGAGTCCGTCCAACCGCGACCAGCAAGTCGCTAGCTTCTATCGTCTGTTCTCCACTGTCGGTTTCGGCGTGGACCTGTACGCTTTGACCTGAGAGCCCCTCGACCCTCCGCACTTGTGTCCCGAGCAATACTTCGATCCCCTCGCTCGTGAAATTTTCACGAATCGCTTGCGAGACGTCGGAATCTTCCGCCGTTGCGACTTGCGAGCCACGCTCGATGATGGTCACCCGAGTGCCGAATCGACCGAGGGCCTGGGCGAGTTCAAGGCCCACGTACCCGCCGCCCAGCACGATCACGTGCGCCGGCAGACGTTGAAGATCGAGTGCTTCGATGTGAGTCATCGGTTTTGCGTCCGCGAGGCCGGGAATGTCCGGCATCATCGCGCGCGATCCCAGGTCCAGAAACAGTCGATCACCGGTGACCGTCCGACGACCTCCGTCGTTTAGGTGCACTTGCACAGCGTTAGGAGCGATAAAGTGGGCCTCGCCGCGGATCAATTCGGCTCCGGTCGATTTGAAGCGATCGAGATGAAACTGAACTTCGCTCTCGACCATATTTCGCTTGCGGTTGAAAACCCCTTTCATGTCCGTGGATACTGGACCCGTTCGGATGCCGTACTCGACGCCGTGCCGCGCAAACCAATTCGCTTTTGCGCTGCGGATCACGTTCTTGCTGGGCAAGCACGCAATGTTAGGGCACGATCCGCCAATGTATTTCCGCTCCACAACAGCCGTGCGGTGACCAGCTTGGGCCAAGTTCCAGGTCAGGTGCTTGCCCGCCTCGCCACTGCCGATAACAAGGATCTCGTAATGCTCTATCTCAGACATTATTATTCATCCCCGTAGACGGGCAAGACTGGTGTCTCGCCTCTGGCGGCAATACCGTCACTGGTGAGAACAACATACATCCGTTTGCCCCCGGCAGTCATCCGCACCAGCACTTTCCCATTCGAAGCCTCTGGTTTTGGAAGATTAACCAGCTTCAAATCTCCGTAACCATGAATCCTCTCGCTCTCATCAGCTCGCATAGATTGTTCTTTTATTTCCTGTTGTTCTTCCGCTGAACGAAAAGTTCTCATTACGCGAGATCTCTGTAGCCAGCCGGTCATTCATCCCATTGCCGCACTGGCACAACCAGGAATAGCTCCGTGCGAGGTGTGTGAACAACTTGACTCATTTTGTCTCGGCGCTTGTCAGGAACCGCAACAAGCCGGTAGTGAATGCCTCAGGATTTTCTTCTGCAATCCAGTGCGCTGCGTTTGAAACACAAAGACCTGTGACGTTGTCCGCAACTTCCCGCATCATCTCCTCGGCTCGGTAGCCTACGCAGAGAGAAACTGTTTGACGATAAGGGCAGTCTCGTCGGAGTTCTCCTCAGGGAAAAAGTGGCCGCCCTTCATCGCCTGTCCGTGCGCGTGCGGAGCCCATTGCCGCCAAATTCCCAGGGGCCCCCGTCCTTTCCGTAGAAAGTGTCGAGCGGGCCACCCTGGGCCCACAGATGCGGACCGCCACGGTCAGGAATTGATCAATGAGGGCCGCGAGGTTTTCTTTAAGACTCATGCAACGTAGCTGAGACACGCGTCCACACGCCTTCCAATAGCGCAGGCACCCACTTTTCGGCGGGACAGCGGCTCCAACTCTGACTGAGGAAGACGAGGTCACGATTCGCTGCGCCTTTGCTCGCGCTTCCCAGCCCAAGGATGAAGAGCGAGCCTCTTCTAAAGGGACAACCGCCGACCTCGCCGGAGGTTTTTCGCCTGGCGCACAACGGTGGTTGGTGCAAAGAGGCATTCGTCCACGGCAGCATCCGTCGTTATTGAAGATCTAAGCGCTGGGTCGGCAGCAAGTTGCCGCATTTTATGCAGGCCATCAACAATGAGCTGCCGAGCTGCAATCATCGCGATAACGCCAGCCAGATCGCCATTCACCATGGAAGCAAGAAGCGTTTTGGCCCGCTCCACCCTGCCGCTGATGCGCCCTCGCATCGAATTCTTTGAAGGTTTGACGTTTTCGAGAATGCGGTACTGACGCCGAAGGGATGGACTGGAATCGCGTAGGGTTCAGTCCGCTCGACGCGTGCTCGGAAGAACCAAGGAAGGCCGATATGGGAGTCACGGTGGCGTTGCAGCCGGTCGAGCGGAGTGGGAGGGATAAGCGCCTACCCGAACCCTGCATCTTCGTTGTTTTCGGAGCATCAGGAGATCTCACAAAGCGAAAGCTGCTTCCGGCCCTCTTTCATCTGAGGCAGGTAGGACTCCTGCCGGAAGAGTTCGCGGTCGTCGGAGTGGCGCGTCGCGATCTGTCCGAGACGTTCGTTCCCGAAATGAAGGATGGAATCGTCAAAGGAGGAGGCGTCGCACAGACTCGGTGCACACGGCATGGTGCAGTCGGGAGAAGAGGCGGACCAATGGGTCCGGGTCGTAATCGAGAAACCCTTTGGAACGGATCTAGTATCGGCCAAGAAGCTAAATGACGATGTGAATGCGGTTCTTTCGGAGAATCAGGTATTTCGGATCGATCACTACCTCGGCAAAGAGACGGTGCAGAACATTCTTTTCTTTCGTTTCGGCAATGGAATCTTCGAGCCAATCTGGAATCGGAACGACGTTGACCGGGTGGAGCTTACGCTCGCGGAAACTGTGGGTGTCGAGGGACGGGGGCCATTCTATGAAAAGGCTGGTGCGCTCCGCGACATTCTGCAGAATCACGCGATGGAAGTCCTCGCTTTGATCGCGATGGAGCCACCGGAGTCGTTTCAAGCAGAGGCTGTGAGGTCAGAAAAACTGAAGGTCTGGCATTCGATTGCAGCCATTCCACTCGAACACGCGATCCGCGGACAGTATGGGCCAGGGACGATCGAAGGAAAGCAAGCTGTCGGCTATCGCCAGGAAGATCGTGTGAGTCCCGAGTCAGGCACGGAAACGTTCGCCGAGGTTCGGATTGAAATCGCCAACTGGCGATGGGCGGGGGTCCCGTTCTACTTGCGGACGGGCAAGCGCCTAGCGAAGAGATTTACGGAAGCGTGCATCATCTTCAAGTCTTCACCGACTCAGCTCTTCAAACAGAATTCCGCTATCGGCGAAGCCGAACCGAATGTCATAACGCTCCGGATTCAGCCGGATGATGGCATTTGCCTTCAGTTTGGGGTCAAGCCGCCGGGACTGACTACGGACCTTTCCAACGTCGCCGTGCGATTCCGCTACGAAGACGCATTCGGCAAATCGTCCGCAAACGGGTACGAAAGACTGCTCCTCGACGCCATGTTGGGCGACGCGACGCTTTTCTCCCATCGCGACGGGGTGGAAGCTACGTGGGCCCATTTCACTCCCATTCTTGACGCGTGGGCAAAGGACGCTGACGCGAGCTTTCCTAATTATTCGGCGGGATCATGGGGTCCCGGCAACGTAGCAAGACCCTTTGGCGATGGACCTCTATGCGATTCCTCCAAATGAAAGGGCGGGTATGCAAGAGCCGCAGGGTCATCGCGGAACGCATCGAGAGCTTATCGTCACCGGAGCCGGCAGTCGGTCGATGATGTACGCGTCGGTGCTCGCACGGGAGGAACTGCGGATTATGGAAGAGTTGATTTCGCGGTTTGATTCGCTCACTGAAGCACAAATGAGTGTTGTCGGGGTGACGCCGGAGTGGTCCGCCAAGGATTTGCTGGCGCACCTGGCATACTGGGAGCGGGCCGCGGCTGAACAGGTTCGCGAATTTGAAGCTCGAAGGTCGCCGGCAAGAAAATACACGCGCGCCCAGGTGGAGCGCATCAACCGGGAAGTCGTTTCGGCGAATCGGGCCACGCCACGACAGCCTCTTCGCGAGGAACTGATTCTGGCGAGGAGCGAAATCGTGGCGGCGATGAAACGAGCGCCCGAGGAACTGGAAGAAAGGTCTCCGCTCGCTCAGATCGTTTACTCTCACTGCCTGCAGCACAGGCGGCATCATCTGGAACAGCTTCGCGCTTGGGTTGCAAGTCTTGGCAAGACATTGTGAACGAAAAGGAATCTCCTCGAGAGCGGCGTTCTGTTCAACGCAACCGCAGCATTCGTGCAGGCCGGAAGTAAGAAGAGAGACGCTTGTCGATTTACGCGCCGCGAACGGATGTCAACCCAACTCGACGGCGCGGACGCCGGGCCAAGGTCCCCTAACGAGTCGCCGTACGGTTCGCTTCCGGATGCGCTGGCCGGGTGTCTTTGGTTCATTTCCCGATTCCTTGCGAAGGTGGACCGCAGTTCCTCCGCGTTCGAAAGAAACTTCGTCCATAGCCAATTTCATTAAGTGGATGCCGCGTCCGTGTTCGGCATCTAGGTTTTCGATCGCCAGAGGATTAGGAACATTATTCGGGTCGAATCCATGCCCTTGATCTCTGACAACGATGAACACTCCCCTGGTGCCTTCGCAGCAGCAACGGACGTGAACTAGCTTGCGAGCATCCATGCGATTGCCGTGAAGCACCGCGTTACTCACGGCTTCCCGAAGCGCGAGTTCAACGAACTCTTCCTTTCCGCGAACGCAGCGGGATTCGGCGATGAGGCTTATGAGCCAGTCCACGAACGGTGAGATCAGGCCGATGTCGCTCGGCAGCCAGGTGTG
>Ga0137415_10008709_pt1 | contig 10059 bp, 12 predicted proteins | sample CZODoug3_1_1_16f_FD_183082 | JGI IMG/M metagenome (GOLD analysis project Ga0137415, IMG submission 183082) | Vadose zone soil fungal communities from Angelo Coast Range Reserve, California, USA - CZODoug3_1_1_16fungal (Hybrid Assembly) | ecosystem: Environmental > Terrestrial > Soil > Vadose... | reverse complement strand
AGCTTCATGATGTAGTCGGCGGCATCGCGCAGCCCACCCGGCAGCAGGATAGGATCATCGAAAGGACGGGCCCAGGTGGCAGCGGCTTAGATCATGCGATCAGCTATCCTTCAGGGATGTGCTGAGTGCTCAAGTGGCGTTGTTTTCCGCCGCTTCGATCGCTGCACTTTCTGAGCAGATTGTTCCGCTTTCCTGACCCGCTCACGGAGTTCGTTCAATTCGGAGATTTGAATAAGGAGATTGGTAGAATTATCGGTGAAAATTGAAAGCATCTGGTGAAAAGAGCGCATTTTATACACTCACTGACTGACGTTGACTCTCCCATTGGTGGGCCACCCATGTCGCCCCGGACACGGATGATCGCGGCCAGCCTATGCTTCAAATAGTACCTTTGGAAATCCCGTAATAATACTGGTGTTCCTTTCACGGAACACCCTGTGCTCAAAGTGCTCCTTTTAAGCCTCGGCGTTTTCTACTCAAGATAGTCTTCCATGATGATAATAGTTCATGATTGGAAACTGTCGTGAAGCAAAGCGACCTTGATTCAATGTCTATCGACGAGCTGTTGAAGCTCCACGAACGCGTCACTGCAACGCTTGCCGCAAAGATCACTGCCGAGAGGGAAGCGCTTATAGATCGGCTGAAGCAGGCCGACATGAGAGTGCACTAGCGGGGTCCGCGATCTCCGGCGACCAATCAGCCATGATGCAGCCATGAGGGCCAACGTCGGCGCCGAGATGATCGCACACGGTGCAGAGCATGCGGGGTTGCAGATCTCCATAGATCATGTCGTCGGGAAAACTGATCACGTCCAATTCCGCATTGTGGGGGCAATGCCGATTGCCGCAAACGACAAACACATGCTTTCGACTGTGGCTCCGAATGTTGCCCAGCCGCGCGGATTTGTCGTTGAGCAAAGGTTCGCGTCTTAAATCCGCGACCGATAGCGAAGGCCATCCGTTTCACGCCGGCGGGTTTGCTTCCAGCGAGTAAAAGGGGACAAAGCCCCTTTGAGTTACCAGCGGCGATAGCCCCGGCAATGAAAGTTATGTCCGTAGGCTTCAAAGAACAGCCCCGGCAAAAGGGCAGCACGGCGGCTCATGAAGCCAAGAGAAAAGCCTCCTACACAAAGGCGGTAGTGAAAAACTCGCTGGCCGAAGGAACAAGAGTAGGAAATCCTCATTCGTCGTGTTCATCCCCGGGACGCGACAAACCCCGGCCGACGGCCCTGGTGTCCTGCGCTGGGGCCGTCACTTTATTAGGAGCGACACAGTTTTAAGGAGCGACACAGTTAACGCCCCAGTCGGTTCCTTTAGATGGAACTCTTCTTTCACTGGCCGGTTCTGCATTGTGCCGACGGCCCCGGGATGTTTGCGTTCTCTGGCCAAAATAGAAGGCCCGAAGGGGAGATGGTCGCTCTGAAGCTGAACCCAAAAAGGGGCGAGGCACGAACCGGAGGGACAAATGACCATAACAGCTACTCACGGGACGCTGTCCGCGTCCGAGCACAGCACACAGCTGCGCAAGGCGGTTATCGCGTCAACGATTGGTACAGCGATCGAGTGGTACGACTTCTTCCTTTATGGCACGGCAGCTGGGCTGATTTTCGGCAAGTTGTTCTTTCCCAATTCGGATCCGCTGACGGCGACGCTCGCCGCCTTCGGAACCTATTTCATCGGCTTTGTCGGGCGCCCGATCGGCGCCGCGATCTTCGGCCACTACGGAGACCGCATCGGCCGCAAGGCGACGCTGATTGCAACGCTGTTGTGCATGGGCATCGCCACCTTCCTGATCGCGTTCGTTCCGACCTACGAAACGATCGGCATCTGGGGCGCGGTTATCCTGACGGTGCTGCGGATGATTCAGGGCATCGGCGTCGGCGGCGAATGGGGTGGGTCCGTTCTGTTGGCGATGGAATGGTCGCGTCACCACGGCCAGCGCGGCCTGGTGGCGTCCTGGCCGCAATTCGGCGTGCCGTGCGGCCTGTTCCTGGCGAATCTCGCGGTGCTCGCCTTCAGCCAGCTGTCGGGCGATCAGTTCGCCATCTGGGGCTGGCGCATTCCCTTCGCGCTGTCGATCATTCTGGTCGGCGTCGGCCTGTGGATCCGCCTCGGCATTCTCGAAACGCCGGTGTTCCAGGCGCTTCTGAATGACAACAAGATCGAGAAGACGCCGATCATCGAGGTTATCAGAAAGCAGCCGAAGCAGATCATCCTGTCGGCCTTGCTGCGGTTGTCGGAGCAGGCGCCGTTCTACATCTTCACTGCGTTCATCTTCGCTTATGCGGTCGGCACGTTGCATATGTCGCGCAATCTGATTTTGAGCGCGGTGTTGGCAGCCTCCGTCGTCTCGTTTGTCACCATCCCGCTGTCGGGTCATATCTCCGACCGCATCGGCCGCAAAAAGATGTATCTGATCGGCGCGGCGACCACGGGCGTGTTCGGCTTCCTCTATTTCGGCATGGTAGACACTGCGGCTCCCCTGGCGGTGTTCGTCGCGATAGTGCTGTCGCTTATTCCGCATGACATGCAGTATGGGCCGCAGGCGGCGCTGATCGCCGAAGCCTTTACACCGCGCCTGCGCTACAGCGGCGCTTCGCTGGGGTACCAGCTGGCATCGGTCATCGCCGGCGGCCCGGCGCCGCTGATCGCGACCGCCTTGTTCGCGAGCTATCATTCGGGCTACGCGATCTCAATCTACATCGCGGCGTGCGCAGTGGTGAGCCTGGTGGCGACGGCGATGATGCCCGACTACACCGGCCAGGACATCTCCATGGAATATGACGACTGACAATCACTGCGATCATCATTTTTCCGAGAGAGGGACCTGGACGAAACCAGGTCCCTCTTTCTCTTGAGGGCCGATGTCCGCTCTGGGGTCATCGCCACAGAAACGCGATGTCCGCGCTACGTCCGGTGCCATGAAGCGTCACTGAGGCGGTGCGACCGCCGTTGGGTGCCACGTGTCTCCTCGGGGAGCGCGAATGCCACGCCTTTGCAGCTCGTCCGCAATCCCGCGCACCGTCGTGAGCCCTGAGCGCCTGATGTCGTCCACGATGCCCCGCAGGTCCGTCGCGTGTTGAGCGGCATTGGCCCTTAGTTTCGCCACGGCATCTGCGTTGCCAATCTGCTTGCCTCGGAGGGCACGGGCACCATTGGGATTACCGAGCTTCACGCCGCGAGCTTTAGCTGCTGCCAGTGCGTTCTTGGTGCGCTCACCAATCAGGCCCGCTTCGAGTTCGGCCACTGCAGCCATTTGTGTGAGCAGGAAGCGCCCCATAGGTCCCGGGGGAACGCTGGGCAGATCACAGAACACGAGGTCGACGCCGGAGGCCACAAGGGACCGTAAGAGGTCGACGTTGCGTGTCAGACGGTCGAGCTTCGCGAACACGAGCTTTGCGCCAATGGCCTTCGAGTGCGAGAGTGCCGCTGCGAGCTTGGGTCTATCGGAGCGCCGTCCGCTCTCTGTTTCGACATACTCCGCTGCGACCGACCAACGGCCACCGTTGAGATACTGCGTCACGGCTTCCCGCTGAGCTTCGATGCCTAGACCGCTCCGTCCCTGTTTGTCGGTGCTGACCCGAAGATAACTAACGAATTTGCCATCAGCCATGGTGCGCCCCGTGTGTCACAGACTGCTCTAACGAGCGTTAGATCAATTCGTAACACGCCGGTTTCAGATACGAGTAGGCACAATTCGGAATCTCAGTGATTCATTTCTGCATACCCAAGGGTGTGGGTGCCGTACAGTTCACCTACCGATTCGCCGGAGGGGACATGACCACTGGGGAACGGTAGAGCAGCTTGGGGGCAGCGAGACATGGAGAAGGTGGATTCAGTTCCGTTGGCGAAGCTGAAGGTTTTCGGCGACTGGACACAAGCTCCGTTGGGCGCGCTATTGCAGGGACACGATACGTCTGCAGGCGATGTGATCCTGGGGATGCGGTGCGAATTAAAACTCTCAGGTGTTCCGCTCGCGTGTTTCCTTGTCCTTGATGGACCAAATCGCGGGCTACTGCTTGAGGCCGGTGGAGTTCGTGGCGCGGCCCTGGACGTATCGTCGATATTGGAAGTTCGCGTCGCCGATCTGGCTTTGGTCCCTTTGACGCAGGATTTCTTCAGTGTGTACGGGATTGTTTGTGAACATGGCGCGGGATCAGGCCATTTCCTTGTTCGTGCAAAGATGCGAAGCAATGCGCGCGCTTTCGTATGGCTGCGTGATCCGTCTGGTAATGAGCCAACAGGCACAGCGATAACTGAGGCTGTTCCCGATTTACTGATCGTCGGTGTTACTGAACTGGGCGAACTTCCAAAGCATTGAGCGGCGGGGCGCGGGCCTCGTTCGAGACCTAAGAATACTTGAGCGGTTATGGCCATAGTCACCCACGAATGCCCTCACTGTCGAACGGCTCATATCGGGCTGCGAGTAGCAGCGATCCTCGCCTTTGATGCGCACAGGGGCGCAGTCCACTTCGATTGCCCCAAGTGCAACCAACCGAGCTGCGCTATTATGGTGGGTAACGGCCAAGTTGGTATGGGTAGTTGGGGCAGCCATGCGGGTGACGTAGCGCAGCTGAATTGGACGGTAGAGGAGTTTTGGCCGAAGGTAGAAGGCCCACTTATCCCAGAAAACCTGCCTCCAGACGTTGAGCGCGTTTATCTGCAGGCCGAGCGCAATTTCCCGGTCATAGGCAACGAGGAAGCCGCAGGAACTATGTATCGCAAAGCGCTCGATATCGGACTTAAGAAAATCGATCCGACCGCAACCGGCATGTTGAAGGCCAAAATCAAAAAACTCGCGGCAGACGGAAAGCTCACGGCTGACATCGCCGAATGGTCGGACCACGTCCGGGACATGGGAAACGACGCAGCGCACGAAGAAGCGCCTCCGACGCGCGAGGAACTTGCCGACTTGCGCAGTTTTACCGAAATGGTGATGCGCTACCTATTTACGCTGCCTGCCATGGTAATTGCTCGCAAACCGGCAAAGCCGCAAACCTGAAACACTCCTGCATGCCGTGAGCAGGCAAGCGCAGAGCCTGAGGCGACCCTCCAGAGGAGCCACCACGTGTTGCACCTTTTAGTCGATACTTGCGTGTGGCTTGATATCGCTAAGGACTACCGTCATCAACGCACGCTCGCCGCGTTGGAGCAGATGAGGTAAGCGCCATTCGACCAATTAGGATTTATACAAACGGCGTTTTGGAATCCCAGCGATTCCGATTTGCATAGCTCTTTTGGTTGTTCGAACCACCAGATATGCTGGTGCGCGACATGCGCCTTCGCTCTATAGTGAGGTTATGGCGACAGACGATCCAGATCGAATTCAAGACCTTCAAAGTCGAATCGGGGCGCTGCATATGGCGCTCGAAGAGTGCCTTTCTCAATTATCGGAATGTTATGGGAACGAAGCACGTCAGAAGATTGAAACACTTCGCGACGAGCTTGTAACCAGATTCAAGAATTCGGGAATTCCGGCAGAGCGTGAGATGGATCATGCGAAGGTAGTCCGTCCCGCAATCGAAGTCTTGCAAACCGTATTTGACGGTGCAATCGAACGACTGAAGAGCTAACTGCATGGCTCTATTTTTTGCAGCGCTTTCCGTAGCTGCCATCGTCGGCGTTTACGTTAACCAGCGGGAAGCCGATGGCATTCTTGCCGCCCATAGGTTCTCTAAATACCCACGGTGGTCCGCTGCGCTTTTCTGGACCGATGACCTGGCTGGTGCAGCCTGTGGTGCCCCGGCAGTCTTTTCTATTTTCGGAGGCGTTTGCGTTTTTGGCTTTCGATTGCTGTTTTGGCTGGTGAGCGCCACTTGGATAACGATAACGCTCCGAAGCGTTTGGGGATGGCCGACGACACCGCAAGAAATTGCTACGGGGCTTCTAGGGCTGGATAACATCGTATGGTGGTTTATGACCACTCCGCTCGAATTGTGGTTGATCGTGATTTTCCCTTCAATTTGGTTCGCTGCGCTCTCTCTGCCAACTACCATTGCGAAGTGGTTTTTCGCTAGATGATCGCGATTGCTTTGGAGATGGGGGGCGCGTCATGTTCGGATGGTTTAAAAAGACGCCTAGCAGTTCGACCACGGACAGGTCGCATGTCAGCATTGTGCAATTTAGCGGTGAGCCTGCGGGGGTCCACCGTCGTTCAACTATAGAAGGTGAGCTTTTGGTCCATACGACGTCGATGCCTGGGCCCGCTTACGACGTGCGCAATCCTTTCGCCAAGTTTTCCATCAACCCTGAAGTTTAGTGAGCGCGCGTAGCTATGTGGCTTGCGGGTGGTAGCAAGTTGTGGTAGCAATCGCGAAGCAGACAAGCTGATTTGTGCCCATTTTATAAGGGCTTCTGAGCGCCAGTGCCGTTTCCGCTAGGGAGCGCCGCCATCGGCTTTCCTATCACTCTGTTTCTCCTTTCAATTTTACCGTTTTCCCCAAACGCTCAGGAGCGGTTTGGGAAGTCTTGTTCTCTCTTTCCCCAAACGCTCAGGAGCGGTTTGGGAAGTCTTGTTCTCTCTATGATCGTTCAGTTGCAGCACTGCGCGCTGTCCACCGCGCCTCCGGTTGGCTTCCTTCGTGTAGAGCTCGGCTTGCGCCAACGTCGTGTGTCCAAGCGCGGCCATGATATCGTGAGCTGAAACGCCAGCATCAGCGAGACGGCGCCCCAGTGTCTTTCGGAGGCCGTGGGGTTTGCAGTCGAGGGGCAATCCGGCGGCCTTCATAGCGTCCCGCATGAAGCCGCTGAAGCCATCGACCGTGAAGGGCTGACCGAATTCCGTATTGATGATCGTCACATGAGACCGAGGGGCTGCGTCGAGTGCCTGCCTCAAGATGTCGTCCAACCCTATATCGACGGCGACGCCGGTCTTGTTGCGGGTGTACCCGACGCCACCGGAATCAACCTGGGTCCAGGTCATCCGGTGAACATCGATTCGCGCAGTTCCGACACCAAGCATGAGCGCATATGCGGTGCGCTGTTTCGTGCCCAGCGGCCATCGCCTTTCGAATGCCGCCATTTCTGCGTCGGTCCAAGCCCGGACCGGCCTAGACTTCGGCCTCTTAATGCCGATCGACGGATCGTGCTTCAGCCAGCCGATGTCGATCGCGTGGCGGATCAGAATTCGAAACTTCTTGAGTGTGTCCAACGCTGCGCCGGGCCGATCGGCATAGGGTTGTAGAATGCCGGTGATGATGCGTTCGCGCGTGAGGCCGGCGATCGTACGGTGACCGTGATTGACGCGAATGGTTTCGATCCTGCTGAAATAGCCGGCCCTCGACGTTTCCCGGAGGCCGATATACGCCGCCCCCTTCATGTAGGAGGCGATTAGCGCGGCAATGGTGCCAGGAGCCGCGCGCTGAAGCGTAGGACGCCCGGGAGCCGGTTGGCCGGTCAAGGCAGCAAGATAGGCCGTTTTGAATTCATCGGACGTTGGATCGGCAGGAAGGCGCGTGCGCGGGCCTTTGCCGCGACGGAACGACAAATAGACATTCCCCTTGACGATGTTTTTTTCCACATGCGGCGGCAGCTTACGCGGCATCGATATCGCTCCAGGTGTCGTCCGACGGGGTGTCCGACGCGGCAGTCGGCAGATTGTCTACGGCAACATCAAGGGCACGAACATCCCAAGCCTTCCTCCGACCGGTCAGGAGTTTGGGTTGAGGCATCTTGCCGGATTTCACCAGCTCATCGAACTTATTGGGTGAAAGGTCCACATAGGCAGCGGCGGCTTCATGGCCGACCAGCCGCGGCGCCAATGTTGGCGGTAGAGCTACCTGACGAGCCATCAGGTCATCCCCCGCACCGATCGTCGAGCATTGCTCGCTTGGTCCTGCTGCTCTCGATCGAATAGGAGTGTCGGACTAACCCGGGCAGATGCAATGGCTTCGGCGCAATTCCGTGACGGACAAGCTTGCGAAATGTTAGGCGAAACACCCCAGTATTCGGCGGCCTGACGGATTGTCAGCGGTCTGGGCGGGATTTGTGGGGGAAGGCTTTTGGACACAACTGCTCCCTACCAGCACTGGGAATCCCAATGCCTCTGAGAGCTGGTCAATCCATACGGAACGTCGTCAGCCTGCTGCAACAGTAAGAGTTTGATCGTCAGCGTCAAGCTCTGGCGCGGTTTGCGTCACGGCATTTCCCCAACCACGGCAGTTTCCAGGGGCCGTGCCCGTTAGCACTCCACAATGCGAATCCAGCCCGGGGAGCCATTATCGATTTCTCCCGTTGAAAATGCACAATATTCTTGCCGTGGTTGACCCACTTTCCGAAGAGGCCGCCTCAGTTGGCGGCCTCTTGCGGTACTCGGGGGCTCCCGGTGCATTTACCCGTTCTCGAATGATCCCTCGCTCGAACTCAGCAAACACGCCGAGCATTTGAAACATCGCTTTGCCCGCGGTCGTCGACGTATCGAGTCCTTGCTGGTGAAGGAATAGTCCGACCCCCTTTTCATGGAGACCCTGGAGTATGCTGAGCAGGTCGGTGAGCGATCGGCCGAGCCGATCGACTGACCATGAGGCGACCATGTCGAACTCTTTTGCGTTCACCGCTTTCATCATGGCGTCAAGCCCGGGACGTTGATCCCTGCCCTTTGCCCCGCTGATGCCAGCATCCTCGTAGACCTTTACGACCTTCCACCCGGATCGATCTGCGACCGCTTCCAACTCGCGGCGCTGATTGTCGGTGTCTTGCTTCGAGGTGCTCACCCGAATGTAGATTGCTACGCGCTTCATGCGATATCCCCTGCCCGACAACCAACACCGTAACGTACGTCTATGGGTTAGGTGCGATAGGAAAACCCTTTGGATACGCCCCTCCCCTCCGACCGCGAGCGAATGGGTTTTCAGTATAGGCTGAACACGAGCGATTCAGTTGTGGGTTTGGTTTGAACGCAAAGATCCCGCCTCATCAGACAATGACCGCTCCGGCCATGTCCGTTGTGCGGAGACGAACGGCTTTCAGCGACTGCATCGCCACTTCTCAGTTTGACCCGGTCCGCTGTCAAAGGCCGCAGTCGGTTCTTGCACCGTTCTCGCGCAAGGAGCGCAGCTATGCCTCGTTCAAAGCCTGCGCGATGTCCGCGATCAGATCGGACGGGTGCTCGATGCCGATCGAGAGCCGGATCGTGGAGTCGAGGACGCCTATTTTTTGGCGGATGTCAGCCGGAACGCCGGAGTGGGTCATGCTTGCGGGTAGGCTGGCAAGCGACTCGGTGCCGCCCAGGCTCACCGCCAGCTTGAAGATTTGCAGCGCGTTCAAGAATTTGAATGCGGCGGCTTGGCCGCCGACAATGTCGAACGAGAACGTGGAGCCCGCGCCGGTGCATTGCCTCGCGAACAGACGGCCGGCGGGGGAGGCCTCTTCGTGGTGAGCAAGGTAATGGACCTTCGCGACCTTGGCGTGGTCGCGCAGGTAATCCGCCACGAGCCGCGCGTTTCTGTCAGCTTTTTCCATGCGGATGCTCAGTGTTTCGAGCGACCGGCTGATCATCCAGCAGGAATGGGGGTCCAGTTGGGTGCCGATGGCGCCTCGCAACGCTTTGACGTCCTTCATGAGGGCTTTTGAGCCGAGCGCAGCGCCCGCGATCAGGTCGGAATGACCGCCGATATATTTGGTCAGCGAGTACAACGAAAGATCCGCGCCGTGTTCGATCGGCCGCTGAAACACCGGCCCGAGCAACGTATTGTCGCACGCGACGATCGGCGTGTGCCCCTGGGCCTGGCCGATCATCTCGGCGACGCGGCGGACCATCGCGATATCGACCAGGCCGTTGGTGGGATTTGCCGGGGTTTCGATGAAAATCATCGCAACCCGGCCTTTGCGCATGGCGTCCTCCGCCGCCAGCCTGACTGCGGCTTCGTCGATGCCGTCGGCAAAGCTCACCGCGCCGATGGAGAGGCCCGCAAGCGTCTTCGCAAACAGAGTTTCCGTCCCGCCATAGAGCGGTTGAGAGTGCAGAATGACGTCGCCAGGGCGGGCGAACGCGAGGATCGTGGTCGCAATCGCCGCCATGCCGGACGAGAACAGCGCGCAATTCTCGGTGCGCTCGTAGACA
>Ga0137415_10008708_pt1 | contig 10060 bp, 7 predicted proteins | sample CZODoug3_1_1_16f_FD_183082 | JGI IMG/M metagenome (GOLD analysis project Ga0137415, IMG submission 183082) | Vadose zone soil fungal communities from Angelo Coast Range Reserve, California, USA - CZODoug3_1_1_16fungal (Hybrid Assembly) | ecosystem: Environmental > Terrestrial > Soil > Vadose... | reverse complement strand
TCGTAGACCCGACCCAGGTTGAGATGGGGGAAGGCCGGGCTCTCATAGCGTCTCGCCTGGAGGGCTTTCTGAAACCAGGTAATCGCTTCGTCGAGTTCTCCCTTTTCGATCAGATAGGCCCCGATGTCGTTATAGGGGTTGCCGAAGTCGGGGTCCTGCGCGATCGCCTTATGACATTCCTCGATCGCATCGTCGAGCCGCCCCATGAAGCTGTAGGTCCAGCCGAGGAAAGTATAGGCCTCGGCAGTTGGATGAGTCTCAATCGATTTCTTGTAGAGCGTCACGGCCTCTTCCAGTTCGCCCTTCATCTGGCGTTCATAGGCCTGTTGGAAGAGTTGCCACGCCTCGCGTTTATCTTCTTCGTGGCCTTCGCCTTGTATGAGAAAATCCTGAACGTCCATAATCAGGCTGATGAAAAAGGTTCCCAGCGTCGTTCTCAGTCGTGCGAACTCCTCAACGTACTCAGAAGTACGCCTGCGGGTTCGCACTCCCCGCGGCCTAGCTGGATGACCTTTTTGATCAGCCTGCAGGCCGCTACTCTGATTCCTGTCATGACGATCCTATTCCTGTTTCAGTTTCCTCTTGATGAGTTCAGCGCCGTAGCGCCCTGAGAGCAACATTGAGCCGAACGCCGGTCCCATGCGCGGGGTGCCGTATACTGCCGCCACTGCTAACCCGATGACGAAACAGTTGGGATAGACCTCGCCAGTCCGGTCCATCACCTCTTCTTCGGATCGAGAGACCCACATAGCGCCGTTGCCGGGCACGGCTTTGTAGAGATTGCGCTTGTGCAAGAGTTCCACGACGACGGCGTCGTGGCCAGTGGCATCCACGACGATTTTGCTTTCGAGTGCGATGGGGTCCACGTGGAGGATGTCATGACCGGCCATTTCAGCCGTCGTGTTATTGACCACCACGCCTTCGAGAACGCCGTCGCGACGAAGAATTAAGTCGACGACTCTCGTGAGGTTCATGATCCTGGCCCCGCCCCTGTACGCCGCCGCAATCAGCGCACCGGTGGCGTGTGGGGGATCGACCATGTACATCCCCTCGCATTCCGTGATCTTCTTGCAGGGCACGCCGATCTCTTCGAGGATCTCATTGGCCGGTTCGCAGATCGTGGCCTTGTTCATCAGGTAGCCGCCCGACCAAAAGCCGCCGCCAAGGGCAAGGCTCTGTTCGACGATGACCGTCCTAAATCCCATCGCAGCCAGATCATGGGCGCAGATCAAGCCGGAAGGCCCGGCGCCGACAATGATCACATCACTCTCGATGAGCTGGTCGAATTCTTTGTAGTATTCACGCGCGATTTGGCGCGTGATGTCTCTTTCTCGAAGGGGCGCGGGTTTTGGCTTAGCCATTGGGAACTCCTACCGGTAAATTTCCGCTCCGGCCTTCTTGAACTCTTCTGCCTTTTCCTTCATGCCGATTTGAATCGCTGTGTGTTCATCCACCTGTAATTGTGCGGCATAGTCCCGGACATCCTGCGTGATTTTCATTGAGCAGAAATGAGGGCCACACATCGAACAGAAGTGCGAGACCTTCGCGGCATTGTCCGGCAAGGTTTCGTCGTGGAAGAGCCTTGCCGTGTCCGGATCGAGTGAAAGATTGAACTGGTCTTCCCAGCGAAACTCGAAGCGGGCTTTCGAGAGCGCGTTGTCTCTGATCTGCGCGCCCGGATGCCCCTTGGCGAGGTCCGCCGCGTGGGCGGCGATTTTGTAGGTGATGACACCGGTCTTCACATCTTCGCGGTCGGGAAGGCCCAGGTGCTCCTTGGGCGTCACATAGCAGAGCATCGCACAGCCGAACCACCCGATCATGGCTGCGCCGATCCCGGAGGTGATGTGGTCGTAGCCTGGCGCGATGTCGGTCGTGAGCGGTCCCAGCGTGTAGAAGGGCGCTTCCTGGCAGGCCTTCAGCTGTTTTTCCATGTTGACCTGGATCATGTGCATGGGCACGTGGCCCGGCCCTTCAATCATGACCTGGACGTCGTGGCGCCAGGCAATCTTGGTGAGTTCACCCAACGTGTCCAACTCGGCGAATTGTGCCTCATCGTTGGCATCTGCAATGGAACCTGGGCGCAACCCATCGCCCAAACTGAACGACACGTCGTAGGCTTTCATGATGTCGCAGATGTCTTCGAAGTGGCGGTAGGCGAAGTTTTCTTCATGATGAGCCAGGCACCACTTCGCATGGATAGCCCCGCCTCGCGACACGATGCCTGTCATGCGTGTGGCGGTCATCGGCACATAGGCGAGGCGCACACCAGCGTGGATGGTGAAGTAGTCGACTCCTTGCTCGGCCTGTTCGATCAGTGTGTCGCGAAACAGTTCCCATGTCAGGTCTTCGGCCTTGCCCCCGACTTTTTCCAGCGCTTGATAGATCGGCACGGTGCCGATGGGTACCGGCGAATTTCGAATGATCCATTCGCGGGTTTCGTGGATGTTCTTGCCGGTGGAGAGGTCCATCACTGTGTCGGCGCCCCATCGAATGGACCAGATCATCTTCTCCACTTCTTCTTCGATGGAGGAGGCGACCGCGGAATTGCCGATGTTGGAGTTGATCTTCACCAGAAAGTTGCGGCCGATGATCATCGGTTCACTTTCCGGATGGTTGATGTTGGCTGGGATAATCGCGCGGCCACGGGCGACTTCATCGCGGACAAATTCCGGCGTGATCACAGAGGGGATGCTTGCGCCCCATGACTGGCCCGGGTGTTGGGTGACCCCGCCGCCGTGCCCATTCCGCGAGGCCAGTTCGCGTGCCACTTCGCGGGATTGGTTCTCCCGGATCGCAATGAACTCCATTTCCGGTGTGACGAGACCTTGTCTGGCGTAGTGGATCTGGGTCACGTTCATGCCGGGTTTGGCTCGGAGCGGCTTGCGAATGTGTTGAAACCGGAGTTCGTCCAGCTTGGGATCAATCGCACGTAGGCGGCCATAATGTGAAGAGATATCCGGGAGCTCGACCACATCGTTCCTGCCGATCACCCAGTTCCGTCGATAGGGCGCCAATCCAGTCCGCGCGTCGATCTGTACGTCCGGGTCTGTATAAGGGCCGGAGGTATCGTAGATCGTAATCGGTTCATTGGCGATGGGTGTGCCCCCATTCATCGACTTGGTGGCGGTCAGGCCGATCTCTCTCATCGGGACCCGCACGCCTGCCTGCGTCCCCTGCACATACACTTTGCGTGAGGCGGGAAACGGCGTGGTCGTCAAGGCTAATCCGGCAGACGTGTGTCCGTTACCAGTTGCAGATCCATTGCCGATTGTATGGTCGCTCATGAGGAGATCCTTTCTTCAGGATGCTGTCGGCTATCAGCCATCAGCTCTTAGCCGAGATTCCGGAAGCTGATTGCTGAACGCTGTGTGCTGATCGCTGATTTTCTCCAAATAAAAAAAGCCGCACCTGATGCTTAAGGGTGCGGCAGAGAGACCAACGGTTCCGGTTGTTCTCGCTTCCCTACGCTGGTATTACCCAGGTCAGGTTCTGAGGGTCGTCCGTTCGGGCGGACTCTCAGCCGTGTGGCTCCCCTAGCTTCGGGGCAGAATCGTATCGCTGGCCTCATGCTTTGTCAACGGGGTATTAGGCCTAGCAGGATGCTGAAAAAGTCTGCCAGCGGCGTTCTCGCCGCGCTCAGAGGCTCAACGTACCGAAGCGTACGCCTCGCCTCTTCGCTTGCTGCGGCCTTGCTGGGCGGCCTTTTTGAGCATCCTGCCCGGCGTTCTCTTGTTGTTCCAAACGTGGGGGCCAGTGAAGTACTGGCCTGTCCACATCGTTTTTCCGCAGCCTGCTAACCGGCTCAGACCGCTGATCGGGTGCGGGCTCGCCGGCTTGACTCTCGAAAAAACTGCTTGCTATAGTTCGGTGATTCTTTTCTTTGCTTCATGTGGTATCCACGTTGTACCCTTTCTGAGTCCGGCGCGTAGGGTTCTCGTGCCGCGCGCATGGCGACCGTATGGTTTTCTTTTCTGACAGGGGTCTCTTCATGAGTGCGTTCGTAACCGGCGTGAGTACGATGACGTTGTGGGCCAGTCTGAGCGCTGGCGTGTTTGCGGCCACTCCTTCCGCGTTCGAGCTACATCCGTCAACGGCGGTTCCGGGTGCCACCGTATCAATCGGCGGGAAGCGGTTTCCCGCATTTCAATCTGTGCAAGTCAATCGCGTGACCGTCGGTGGGTTCCCTGCGTTGATTCAGCGATGGGAGTCCGACCTGATCGAGGTGAAGGTTCCCTTCCAAGCTCAATCCGGTCCCGTTGAAATCATGGCCGGGAAGAAGAAGATGGCTGCCGGGACGTTGACGGTGGTTCAGCCGACGATTACCGCAGTGACGCCGGCAGAGATCGAACCAGGCCATACCGTGCAGATCGCCGGCGTGCATTTCGGTGTCACGGCTGGCCCTCGCGATCCCAACACGATGTTCGGAGTCAACGATGTGATGATCGGGGGCGTGGTCGTCAGGCCGCGTCGCTGGAAAGACGACATCATCGAAGTCGAAGTTCCCACGAATGCTGCGTCGGGTGATGTGGTGGTTCGATTGGCCTCGTCCGATCCCTTGCCGGATGGGTCTTGTTGCGCTCCGGTCCAGTACAAAGTGAGCAACGCCGTTCCTCTGAAGCTGATTCCGAGCATTCGCGTCGATCCCGCCAATGGGCCGGTCGGGACCAAGGTGGTTCTTTTTGGCCAGGGTTTTGGTGCCGCGAAGGGAGCCGGTGACAAGGTGACGTTCGGCGGACATCTCGCCACCATCGCCCAGTGGTCCGATAACGCCATCGTCGTGCATCTTCCGATGGATGCGGAGACTGGACCCATCGTTCTGACTCTGCAGGGGCGTGAGCGAACGGTCGGGACCTTTACGGTTCACATACCAAAAGTGATCGCCTTGACGCCTCCGGCCGCCCCAATCGGTACTCTGCTCAGAATCAGCGGAGAACATTTCGGATTCTATTCGGAAAGTGGAGCGACCCCCTACGCCTTTACCGATTTCAATACGGGAGAGAATCGAGTCGATATCGGCGGGGTCCGCGCCGTCATCTATCGCTGGCAAGACGATCGCATTGATGTGTGGGTACCCTTCAGTGCGAAGAGCGGGCCGGTCGTGATGTATCGAGGCGCGACGAAGCCCAACTCCGACGGCTCCTGTTGTGCGACGAAGGAAGCCCTGAAGACTGAGGCGGGGGTCTTTACGCTCGTGACGCCGAAGGTCGATTCCTACAGCCCGCAATCAGGCGGACTCGATGAGCTGATCACTATCAAAGGGTCGGGGTTCGGCACTTTCTTGAAAACAGCCGAGCATGCCGATTTGGGCCTCAACCAGGGGGCCTACAAGCGACGAGAAGATATCGAGTTGGGCGAGAACGTCTCGCGCACTGAAGTGCTGTTCAGCAACGTCGCAGCGCAGGTAATGTCCTGGACGGATACGGAGATCGTCGTGCGAGTGCCTCATCGGAATCTCTATGGTGTGGGGAAGCGCAATGAGTTCTTCAACGAGCTCGCCACTGGCCCGCTGATTGTGCGGCGCGGCTCCTGGGATGTGCAGCCTGACGAAACCTGTTGTACTCCGAAGAAGTGGCTGACGGTGGAAGTGGGCACCTTTACCATTGTAGCCAAGGGCATGCCTGATCCGGGCTATTTCAATAACAATCGCCCTGACGCCAACACCAACCAGTGAGATACGGATTGTCCGGATCACGGTGGGCTTCCTCTCTGCCATGTGGTGGATGCCTTGTGGTCGTGGTGCTGACGACGCTGTTGTGCGCATCTCCCTCGTGGACTGCTGACCCTCCTCTTACGATCACCCCTCAAGTGAGCCATACGGAAGCCATCCTGATGGGGCTCTATTTTCATACGCCTCAGCTGGGCTGGGCAGTAGGGTCTGGCGGCACCATGCTGAAGACGGTCGATGGCGGGAAGAAGTGGAAGAAGGTCGTCAGCGGCACCACAGCAAGCCTCTCGGGCATCTTCTTTCTCGACGAGAAGCAGGGATGGGCCGTCGGAGCCAATGGGACGATTCGCCGGAGCCAAGACGGGGGAAATACCTGGCATGCGCAACTCGTCGATACCCAGGTGGCGCTCTACGGCCTCTCCTTTGTGCCGCCCAGCGAGGGGTGGGTGGTCGGTGGCAACGGAACCATTCTTTATACGAAGGACGGCGGGTCTCATTGGGGCGATCAAGCGAGCAAGACGAACGCAGCCCTCTACGGCGTTCAATTTCTCACCGCACGGCATGGGACGGCGGTTGGGGCGGTGGGGACCGTCTTGATGACGGACGATGGCGGCATCACCTGGATCCCGCAAGAGACGCAGGGAGCTGTCACGCTGTTCGATGTGTATTTTTCTGATACGTCGACGGGGTGGGCGGTCGGGAACGCCGGCGCCATCTTCCAAACGACCAATGGCGGCCATCAATGGATCGATCGCACATTACCCTGCACCCGCACTTGTACGAAGTTGATCGACCTCTTGCGAGTGCGCTTTACCGACCCTCAGACCGGATGGATTGTTGGGGAACGGGGCATGGTCTACCGGACCACCGATAGTGGTTTCACCTGGGCAGAGCAGGGTGCGGTCGCGAAGGTCTCGCTGTTCGGTCTCTCATTTCCTGATGGAACACAGGGCTGGGCCAGCGGAGAAAAAGGCACGATCGTTCATCTGACCATTGGCCGCTAACGGCAGCCGTGAAACGTAAAACGTGAAAGGTTTTGAAGGTGAAAGGTTTCGGAGGAAGACAGCTCAGCAATCCGTCGTTTTACGTTTCACGTCTAACCTTTCACGGTTCTTGAGTGACATCGAGTCTTGATTGGAGAATGCTGAGCGCTGCGATCGCTGCAGTCTCGGCCCGTAAGATTCGTGGTCCGAGGGTGAGCGAGAGGAAACCCTGTTCCTGTGCAAGGCGCTGCTCGTCTGGTGTCCATCCCCCTTCCGGTCCTACCAACAAAACAATCGGATGCTGACGGTTCTGTGGCAACGGCATGGTGGCGAGCGAAGGGCCGCTGGAGCGTTCCACGAGCATGCCCTTCATAGGCTCCGAGGCATATTGTCGGCAGATCTGTGCGAGGTCTAGCGGGTCTGCGATGGTGGGAATGGTCCATCGTTCCGACTGTTGTGCCGCGTCCCGCGCAATGCGCTCCCATCTGGATCGTTGATGTTTCAGGCGTTCCGGGTTGGGCTTGATGACGCTGTGTGTGCTGTGAATGGGCTCAATGCTAGCGACTCCGAGTTCTGTGGCCTTCTGAATGACCCAGTCCATCTTGTCGCCTTTGATCAACGACTGTCCGAGCACGATCGGTGAGGTTCTGCGGGCTGGCTCGGTGTGTTGATCGATGATGCGGCTGTCAATGGCCTGTGAGGTAACATGGGCCACTTCCACGCGATAGCGGGTTCCGCATCCGTCGTTCAGGGTGAGGGAGTCTCCTGGGTGCAAGCGGAGACTATCGCGAAGATGATGGAGAAGGTCACCGGTTATGCGGATCGTGGCAGGAGTGATGGCATCAGGGTCGACGAAGAACGTGGACATAGTGCGGGTGTCTGGGCGATGACCGCCGGCGCTATTCGAAGAAGGTCTTCATCTTGTCGAAGAAGCCGTCGCTGTCCTCTTCCATCGACATGCCGCTCTCTTTGGCAAATTCTTTGAGCAATTCTTTCTGTCGAGCGGTCAGCTTGGTTGGAATCTGAATCTTGATGACAAATAATTGGTCGCCGGTAGTCTGGTTCTTGAGGCTGGGAATGCCCAGGCCTTTAATGCGCAGGGTCTTATCATGCTGCGTGCCGGCAGGAATCTTGATGACCGTATTGCCTTTCAGCGTGGGGACCTCAATCTTTCCTCCGAGTATGGCTGTGACAAGATGAATCGGGACGTCACAGAGGATATCGTGCCCTTGGCGCTGGAAGATCGGGTGCGGCTTGACGGTAATTGCCACATATAGATCGCCTGGCGGGCCTGCGTTGACTCCGTGTTCCCCTTCGTTTGAGAGGCGCAGGCGCATGCCTGACTCGATGCCGGCCGGGATGTGTACGGCGATGGTTCGCTCTCGATAGGTGCGTTGACGGCCCTGGCAAGCAGGACAGGGCTCCGTGACGATTCGTCCCGCCCCCTCGCATTGGCCGCAGGGTCGAGTGATGCTGAAGAACCCTTGCTGGAACCGCATTTGTCCGGCCCCTTTGCAACTGGGGCACGTTTTGACCGATGCAGCGCTCTTGGCGCCGGTCCCTTTGCAGTCGTTGCACACTTCCCATCGCGGGATTTTGAGTTTGGCCTCTTTCCCGTAGACGGCTTCTTCGAAAGTCAGTTCCAGATTGTATTGGAGGTCGTTGCCGCGCTCCGCCCGATTGCCGCCTCGCTGGCCCCCGAAAAAATCCTCGAAGATGTCATTGAAGGCGTCGCCGAAGCCGCTTCCGCCAAATCCGAAACCATCAGGACCGCCACCCTGCTGCGTCCCGGCGTGACCGAACATGTCGTAGCGCTTGCGTTTTTCCTGGTCGCTCAGCGTCTCGTAGGCTTCATTGACTTCTTTGAACTTTTCTTCTGACGCTTTCTTCTGGGCCTCTCCCGTCTGGAGATCAGGATGGTGTCGGCGGGCCATATTCCGATAGGCCTTCTTGAGCTCGTCGTCGGACGCGGTTCGGTCGACGCCTAAGGTTTCGTAGTAGTCGCGCTTGGACACCGACGCCATCTCTCCGGGTGAAAGAGCAGCAAGACCGAGCCCCGTGCATCGACGAAGCTCGGTCTCACTGACGGTATTGTAACTTATTTTTTGTCTTTGTCTACTTCTTCGAATTCCGCGTCGACGACCTTTTCATCCGTCTTGGTCTCGCCGGCTCCGGTTCCGCCTGCGGCGTCGGTGCCGCTGCCGGCTGAAGCCGCTGCCGAAGCCTTCTTATACATTTCCTCAGCCAACTTGTGGGACGCAGTCGTCAATGTTTGGGTGGCGGACTCGATCGCCCCGGGGTCCGTTCCCTCCATCGCTTTCTTCAGCGCGGCCACCGCTTCCTCGATCTTGGTCTTGTCTTCTGCAGCGATCTTATCGCCATGCTCACTCAGGTTCTTTTCTGTCTGGTAGATCAGGGTGTCGGCCTGGTTTTTGGCTTCGGCGGTCTTCCGCCGTTTCTTATCTTCGTCGGTATGGGCCTGTGCATCCTTCACCAGCTTTTCGACTTCTTCCTTACTCAAGCCGCTGGACGCCGTGATCTTGATGGACTGTTCTTTTTGTGTCGCCAAGTCTTTGGCCGAGACATGGACGATGCCATTGGCGTCGATGTCGAACGTCACTTCGACTTGCGGCATCCCTCGGGGCGCGGGAGGAATGCCGACCAAGTCGAACTGGCCGAGGAGCTTGTTGTCGTTCGACATCTCGCGTTCGCCTTGGAAGACTCGAATGGTCACCGCCGTTTGATTGTCGGCAGCCGTCGAGAAGACCTGGCTCTTTTTCGTCGGGACGGTCGTGTTCCGCTCGATCAACTTCGTAAAGACACCGCCGAGGGTTTCGATGCCCAGCGAGAGTGGTGTCACGTCGAGGAGTAGCACGTCCTTCACGTCGCCTTTTAACACGCCGCCTTGAATGGCGGCGCCGATGGCGACCACTTCGTCGGGATTCACACCCCGGTGCGGTTCTTTGCCGAAAAAGTCTTTGACGGCCTGAATCACTTTCGGCATGCGGGTCATGCCGCCGACGAGGACGACTTCGTTGATGTCGCGGGCCGTCACGCCGGCATCGGACAGGGCCTTTTTGCAGGGATCAATCGTTCGTTGAATGAGGTCGTCGACCAGCTGTTCAAGCTTCGCGCGGGTGAGTTTCGTGACCATGTGTTTCGGTCCGCTGGAGTCTGCGGTGACGAAGGGCAGATTGATTTCGGTGTCCTGTGAAGACGAGAGTTCGATCTTGGCGCGTTCAGCTGCCTCTTTCAGGCGCTGGAGGGCCATTCGATCCTTCCGAAGATCGATGCCTTGATCCTTCTTGAACTCATCGACCAACCAGTCCATGACGCGCTGGTCGAAGTCGTCGCCGCCGAGATAGGTGTCGCCGTTGGTCGACTTGACCTCGAAGACGCCGTCGCCGATCTC
>Ga0137415_10008707_pt1 | contig 10060 bp, 10 predicted proteins | sample CZODoug3_1_1_16f_FD_183082 | JGI IMG/M metagenome (GOLD analysis project Ga0137415, IMG submission 183082) | Vadose zone soil fungal communities from Angelo Coast Range Reserve, California, USA - CZODoug3_1_1_16fungal (Hybrid Assembly) | ecosystem: Environmental > Terrestrial > Soil > Vadose... | reverse complement strand
CACAAGATCAATCCGCTGCGGCTGACCTACATCCGCGACGCCGCCTGCCGCAAGTTCGAGCGCAACGTCAAAAGCCTCAACTGCCTCGGGGGCCTTCGCATCCTCGATATCGGCTGTGGCGCCGGGCTGTTGTGCGAGCCGTTCACGCGCCTCGGCGCGCAGGTGATCGGGATCGATCCGTCGGCCACCAATATCGCCGCCGCCAAGCTGCACGCCGACAAGGGGCATCTGTCGATCGATTATCGCTGCACCACCGCCGAGGAGATGGATGTGCGCGAGCGCTTCGACATCGTGCTGGCGATGGAAGTGGTCGAGCACGTCACCGATGTCGGTGCCTTCCTTCAGCGCTGCACCGCGATGCTCAAGCCCGGCGGGATGATGGTGATCTCGACGTTGAACCGCAACTGGAAGAGCTTTGCGCTCGCGATCGTCGGCGCGGAATATGTCCTGCGCTGGCTGCCGCGCGGCACCCACCAATGGAACAAGTTCGTCACCCCCGACGAACTCGCGCATCATCTCGCCGAGAACCACCTCAGCATCACCGAGCAGGCCGGTGTGGTCTTTAACCCGCTCGCCGACAAATGGAGCATCTCGTCCGACATGGACGTGAACTACATGGTGGTGGCAGAGGGGGTGTGAATCGTGGTCCTCTGAGCCGCGTCATACTCCGCTGTCGTCCCTGCGAAAGCAGGGACGACGATAGGGTTGGTGTCGCATGCAATCCTGACGGTTGACCGCATGGGCTGCGCCCGGCACGGTGGCTGCGATTTTTCAGTCCCTCGCCGATTCTCCCGCACATGCTAACGATTTCCACACTCTGGATTCCCTTCACCATCATTGCCGCGCTCGGGCAGGTGGCGCGCAACGCCATGCAGCGGTCGTTGACGGGGCCGCTCGGCACCTGGGGCGCCACCAATATCCGCTTCCTGTTCGGCTTTCCGTTTTCGCTTGTCTTCTTCGCGGTCGTGATCGCCGCGACCGGCGACCATGTGCCGTGGCCGATTGCGGCGTTCTGGCCGTGGCTGCTGCTCGGCGCGCTCACCCAGATCACCGGTACCGGCATGATGCTGCTCGCGATGAACGACCGTTCGTTCGTGGTGACCACGGCGTATCTGAAGACCGAGGCGATCCAGACCGCGATTTTCGGTTTTGTGTTCCTCGGCGATCACCTGACCCTGCTGAAAGTCGTCGCGATCCTGATCGCGACGGCGGGCGTGGTCATTGCTGCGCTGCGCCCGGGAGCCGAAAAGGGGTTTGCGGATTGGAAACCGACGCTGCTGGGGCTTGCGGCCGCGGCGGCGTTTGCGCTGTCGGCGGTCGGCTTTCGCGGTGCGGTGATCGTGGTGCCCGGCGTCTCCTTCGTGACGGCGGCATCCTACACGCTGGTGTTGGGCCTGTTCGTGCAGACGCTGGTGCTGACGATCTACCTCGTGTTGCGCGCGCCCGACGTGCTGAAGAAAATCCTGGGGCTTTGGCGGCCCTCGATGTTCGCGGGCTTCATTGGCGCGTTCGCCTCGCAGTTCTGGTTCCTGGCGTTCGCGCTGACGGCGGCCGCCAATGTGCGCACGCTGGCGCTGGTCGAAGTGCTGTTCGCGCAGGGCGTGGCGTATTATTCGTTCAAGCAGCCGCTATCGGCGCGCGAGCTTTCCGGCATCGTGTTGATCGTGATCGGCGTGGCGCTGCTGGTGGCCGTTTAGCTGTCGGCTCACATCCTTAAGCCGAGGCCTGCACGGCGTCCGACATGAGCGGTCTCTTGACAGCGTTGGCGTCAATCAGATACTTTACCTTTTGGTTAAGCATGGTCCGTTCGCCAGAACCATTTTGCCTCGAGATCGGAGGGCTAGCATGACCGCATACACCGGCGGCTGCACCTGTGGCGCGGTCCGCTATGAGATTACAGCGGAGCCCGTTCGAAGTTTTCAGTGTCAGTGCCGCGACTGTCAGAGGGATACCGGCGCGGGACATGCATCGGTCATGGTGTTCCCTCGCGCTGCCATGCAGCTCACCGGCGATGTCGTCGAAAATCCGAGAAGCGCCGACAGCGGGGCCGAGAAACGAAAGGGGTTTTGCGGCAAGTGTGGCTCGCCGCTCTACAACAAGCCGCAAAACGTGCCGGATATGATCGGAGTCTACGTGGGCACGCTTGATGATCCCTCGGGATTCAAGCCACAGATCGTGATGTTTGCATCGCGTGGTCATAGCTGGGACCATCTCGATCCGACGCTGCCCAAGGTGCCGCAGATGCGGCCCTCGTCCTAGGAGTGGATCACCGCTTGAACGCGATCAGAGCGGCGCCGGCGGCGATCATGGAAATTCCGAGCCGCATCGCCCCGGAATGACGCGATGCTTCAGTTGCGGTCGTTCGGCAGCACCGGCAGCGGCGAAACCTCGACCCCCTCCTCGATCAGCGAGCGCGCCTCGTCCGGCGACGCCTCGCCATAGATCGGGCGATGCTCGATATCGCCGTAATGCATCTTGCGCGCCTCATTGGGGAAGCGCTCGCCGACATTATCGGCGTTCTTGACGATGTGGTCGCGCAATTCCTTGAGTTTGGCGCGCAGCTCGCGCTCCTGCGCCATCAGCAGCGGGGTGGATTCGGTGGTCGGCGCTTCTACAGGCGCGGCGGGGCCAGGCGCGGGGGCCGCGCTTTCGCGGCCCTTCTTGCCGACGATCCGCGGCGCCATGATCGCCTTTTCGACCTTGGTGGAATTGCAGACCGGGCAGGTCACGAGCTTGCGCCGGACTTGTGAATCGTAGGCGGAGGAATTCTGGAACCAGCTTTCGAAGGCGTGGTCCTGTTCGCAACGCAGGGTATACCGGATCATGCCGAGCCCCGGACGAGGTGCAGATGTTCCGGGCCGGCCTTGGGGTCGGCGATGCCAAAGCGCCGGCCATGCTGCAGCGAGGGAATGGTTTTCCGCGCGGTTTCGACCTTGGCGGGGTCGATCTTGGCGAGGAAAACGCCGGGCTCGACGCCGCCTTCGGCGAGCACCTCGCCCCAGGGATCGACGATCAGCGAGTGCCCAAACGTCTCGCGCTTGTTCTCATGCAGCCCGGCCTGGGCGGCGGCGAACACGAAGCAGCCGGTCTCGATGGCGCGGGCGCGCAGCAGCGTGTGCCAGTGCGCCTCGCCGGTCTTGCGCGTGAAGGCGGAAGGCACGGTGAGGAAGGACGCGCCGCTCTCGGCCAGCGCGCGATACAGCGCCGGAAAGCGGACGTCGTAGCAGATCGTGAGCCCGATGCGGCCCCATGGCAGGTCCGAGATCACGGCGGTCTCGCCCGGCTGGTAATTGGCGGATTCGCGATAGCTCTCGCCGCCGGGCAGATCGATGTCGAACATGTGGATCTTGTCGTATCTTGCCAGCAGATTGCCGTCGGGTCCGATCAGGAACGAGCGGTTGACGGCCCTCTCCGGCGAGAAGCGCAGCGCCAGCGAACCAATATGGAGATGGATCTTCAATTCGGCCGCAAGCGCGCGATACGCCTTCAGCGACTTGTCGTCCTCTTCGCCAGCCAGATGTTCGAACAGCGCCTTGCGGTTCAGCTGCATCATGTTGCTCACCTCGGGGGTGAGCACATAGTCGGCGCCTTGCGCGGCCGCCTCGCGGATCAGTTTGGTGCCCTGCTCGAGGCTCGGTTCCGGCAACAGGGAGGTGCGCATCTGCACCATGGCGGCGGTGAAAATGTTGTCAGCGCTCATGAAGAGGCCTTTTCGTCCGCCAGCAGACCATCGAGCTTGCCCTCGCGGTCAAGGGCGTAAAGCTCGTCGCAGCCGCCGATATGGGAGTTGCCGATGAAAATCTGCGGAAAGGTCGAGCCGGCGCCGGCGCGGTCATACATCTGGTCGCGATAGGCCGGGTCGTTGGTGACGCTGAGTTCGGTGAACACGGCTTGCTTGCGCGTCAGCAGCGATTTGGCAGCGCTGCAATAGCCGCAGCCCGGGCGGGTGTAGATTTCGATGGCAGCGGTCATGACGCGCTCTGTTTTCCAGGATTGCCGATTATATGGGAGCTTTATGGGGGTCCACAACCCGCGCGAACACCAGCACATCGACCTGCGCGGCCTTGGCGCGCAATAATGCCCGCGCGCAGGCGTCAGCGGTGGCGCCGGAGGTCAGGACATCGTCGACCAGGATCACGCGGCGGCCCTGGATATCTGCCATGCGGTCGGCGGCGACCTTGAACGCGCCCTGGACGTTGCTGGCGCGCTCGGTTCGGGACAGACCGATCTGCTGCTCGGTGGCGCGCACCCGCCGCAGCGCTTCGGACGCCACTTTGACGCCGCTTTGGCGCGAAATGACCCGCGCCAGCGCCCCGGACTGGTTGTAGCGGCGGGACCAGCCGCGCCGCCAGTGCAGGGGAACCGGGACCAGCATTTCGGCCTCGCCAAGCAATTCCTTCCCCGCCCGCGCCATCCAGCGGCCCATCGCCGGCGCCAGATCGGTGCGATCCTGGTATTTCAGCGCATGCACCAGCGTGCGCGCCACGTCGTCATAGCGCACCGCGGCGCGGGCGCGCTGGTAGGCGGGCGGATTGGCGATCGCCTCCATCGACAACAATTCAGGGCCGGGGTCGTAGACAAAGGGAATCCCGAGCCGCGGGCAAAACGGCTGAGCGATGAACGACAGTTTTGACCAGCATTCGGCGCAGACGCCGTCGCCATCGACCGGTTCGCGGCAGGAAACGCACAGCGTCGGCAGCGCGATGTCGAGCGCCAGCCGCGCGGTGTGCGCCCACGCGCCACGGCAGGCGTTCAGCGCGCCGCGCAAATGGCCGGTGATGGAGCGTGGTGGTGATGCTTCGGCGTCCATCGGGCAACGCTAGCGCTGCTCGCCGCGGTGCTCAAGCACCGGATTGCCAGAGATAGCCCGCCATCGTACCAACCGGCATGGCTCCGAACCCGAATACCGCGCCGGTACTGTTCGACCGCGCCTTGCTGCGCACGCGACAACGCCGTGCATTGCGCGGCGAGCCCGCGACCTTCCTGCTCGACCGGGTCATCGAGGATATCGACGAGCGATTGCAGGCGGTGACGCGGAAATTCTCTGACGTTGCCGATATCTGGACGCCGGGCACGACGCTTCAGGAATTGTTGCGCGGGCGCTTCACGTCGATCGGCCATGTGGGCGCGGACCAATCCGAAACTCTAACGCTTCAGCCGGAATCGCTCGATCTCGCCGTCTCCGCGCTCGCCTTGCAATTCGTCAACGACCTGCCGGGCGTGCTGGCGCAAATCCGCCGCGCGCTACGGCCGGACGGGTTGCTGCTGGCGGCGATGATCGGCGGCGATACGCTGACCGAGCTCAGGCAATCCTTTGCCGCGGCGGAGGCCGAATGCGAGGGCGGGGTGTCGCCGCGCGTCGCGCCGTTTGCTGACCTGCGCGATATCGGCAGCCTGCTGCAGCGCGCCGGCTTTGCCCTGCCGGTCACCGACGTCGATTCGCTGGTGGTGCGCTACGACAATGCATTCGCGCTGATGGCCGATCTAAGGCGCATGGGCGCGACCAACATCCTGATCGAGCGGCGGCGAACGCCGACCCGCCGCGCGACGCTAGTGCGGATGGCGCAGATCTATACGCAACGCTTCGCCGACCCCGACGGCCGCATCCGCGCCACCTTCGATGTGATCTGGCTGTCCGGCTGGGCGCCGCATGAGAGCCAGCAGAAGCCGCTCAAACCGGGCTCGGCGAAAGCGAGTCTGGAGGCGGCGGTGAAGCGGGCGAAGACCTGAGTCCATTGCTCGTCTTCCTTTTAGCGGTGTCGCAAGACGTGGATGGCCGGGACAAGCCCGGCCATGACGTGTGGAAACTAGGTTTTCACACCAGCAAATCGATCAGATGCGGGATCAGCGGAATGTCGGCCGGCGGCATCGGGTAGTCGCGCAGTTTGTTGGCGCGCACCCAGGCGAGGTTCTGTCCCTCGCGCGCAATCACGGTGCCTTCCCAGCGCCGGCAGATGTAGAGCGGCATCAACAGATGGAAGGTCTCATAGCCGTGGCTGGCAAACGTCAGCGGCGCCAGACAAGGCTCGCTGACGGTGATGCCGATCTCCTCGTGCAATTCACGGATCAGCGTCTGCTCCGGCCGTTCGCCGGGTTCAACCTTGCCGCCGGGGAATTCCCACAGGCCCGCCAGCGTCTTGCCCTCCGGGCGCTGCGCGATCAGCACGCGCTTGTCGGCATCGACAAGCGCACAGGCGACGACGAGGGTCAGTTTGATGTCAGCCATGCGCCGCTTGTGCTTTGTGGATGCTCGTTGCAGGTCAACACTTCATTAAGCAGCAATCGGCCTGCCGCCAAACGGTTTGTTCGGCCGATGTTCGGCGGTTGCGATAAGCCATGTTTAATTGGCTGCCGGCTAGATCTGGGGCTTCGATCCAGGGACTGGCAGCGTAGGCTCAGCTAGTAAACGTCGTCATTGCGAGCGTTAGCGAAGCAATCCACGCTGCCACACGGGAAAAGAATGGATTGCTTCGTCGCTTTCGCTCCTCGCAATGACAAAGCGCGTCACGACCGGTAGTCGCCGTTGATCGCGACATATTCCTTGGTGAGGTCGCAGGTCAGTACGCGGTCGCGGCCCTTGCCGAGCCCAAGCGCGATCTTGATCTGGATCTTCGGATTCTTCATCACCTTTGAGACTTCCGCCTCGTCGTAGGACGGATCGCGCGCGCCGCTCTTGGCGACGCGGATGCCGTTGAACGAGATCGAAAGCTTGTCGCGGTTGGCCGGTTCACCGGCCTTGCCGACCGCCATCACCACGCGGCCCCAATTGGCGTCCTCGCCGGCGATCGCGGTCTTCACCAGCGGCGAATTCGCCACCGACATCGCGATCCTGCGCGCCGACGCCTTGGTGGTTGCGCCCTCGACGATGATCTCGACCAGTTTTCGCGCGCCCTCGCCGTCGCGGGCCACTTGCTCGGAAAGATCGGCAAGCAGCTCGCGAAACGCCTTGGTGAAGGCCTTCAGCCGCGGATCGCTGGCGCGCGTGATCTTTGGCGCGCCATGGGCGGCAGCGGTGCCGGTGGCGAACGCGAGCAAGGTATCCGATGTCGAGGTATCGCTGTCGATGGTGAGCGCATTGAACGTGTCTTCGACGCCGCTCTTGAGCAGCGACTGCAGCACGGCCGACGACAGTGGGGCGTCGGTGAACACGAACGACAGCATGGTGGCCATGTCGGGCATGATCATGCCGGACCCCTTGGCCATGCCGTTGATGGTGACCTTCGTCTTTCCGAGCTTGACCGCCGCGGTGGCGACCTTCGGAAAGGTGTCGGTGGTCATGATGGCCTTGGCTGCAGCCATCCAATCATCAGGCGCGGCTTGCTCTGCCAGAGTACCAAGCACGCCATTGAATTTGGTGGCGTCGAGCGGTTCGCCGATCACTCCGGTGGAGGCGAGAAACACCTCGCCCGGTTTGCATCCGACCGCCTTGGCGGCAATCGACGCCGTCAACGCGGTGGCCTGCCGCCCGGTCTTGCCGGTGAAGGCATTGGCATTGCCGGAATTGACCACCAGCGCGCGCGCTTGTCCGCCGCTCAGTTTGGCGCGGCACCATTCCACCGGTGCGCCCGGACATTTCGATTGCGTGAAGACGCCGGCAACCGTGGTCCCCTTGTCCATCACCGCCAGCAGCACGTCGGTGCGCCCCTTGTAGCGGATGCCCGCGGCGGCGGTGGCGAGCCTCACGCCGGCAATCGCGGGCATCTCGGGGACATCGGTCGGGGCGAGGGGAGAGACAGCGGATGACATGGGGGCGGAATCCGAAAAGAGACAATGCTAGATCATCGTCATGGCCGGATTTATTCCGGCCATCCACGTCTTCCTGGTCGTTGTTGAGGCCGTAAGACGTGGATGGCGGACATCGAGTGCGAAGACGCGCTTCGCGCTTTGGCCCGGCCATGACGATCGTAAATACTATTAGCTTCGCTGAAGTGACAGCGAATTTTACTTCTTCGCCGGCGCCATCTTCGAGTCGGACGGCTTGGCAGGTGCCGCATCCGGCTTGGCATCGGTCTTCGCCGTTTCTTCCGGCTTGTCCATGCGCTCGACCTTGGCGGCCTCACGCAGTTTCGCCACGTAGTCGGCCTGCGCCTTGCGCGTCACATAGGTTTCGATCTGGGCCTTGACCTGCTCGAAGTCGGGCGCCTTGCGGTTGCGCTTTTCCTCGACCTTGATGATGTGCCAGCCGAACTGCGACTTCACGGGGTCGGAGATCTTGCCCGGCTCGAGCGTGAAGGCGACCGCGGAGAATTCCGGCACCATCTGCTCCTTGGTGAAGAAGCCGAGATCGCCGCCGTCGGCGGCGCCTGGGTCCTTCGATTTCTTCTTGGCGAGCTCGGCGAAGTCGGCACCCTTGTCCAGCTCCGCCTTGACCGCCTTGGCCTCATCCTCGGTCTCGACCAGGATGTGACGGGCGTGAACTTCCTGTTCGCCGGTGATCTGCTTGGAGGCGTCCTCATAGACCTTCTTCATGGCCTCGTCGGTGGTCGCGGCCTTGCCCTCGGACGCCAGCAGGCTGTCCATCAGAAGGCGGTTGCGCGTGAACGTCAGCCGCTTCTTGAAATCCTCGTTATTCTCGACCTTCTTGTCCTCGGCGGCCTTGGCGACGATCTTCATGTCGATCAGGAACGACAGCACGTTGTCCTTCTTGGTCGCCGGGTCCATCTGCGCCAGGCTCTGACCCAGTTCTTCCTCGGCCAAGGCGACGTCGCTGGCGCGAATCTCGGAACCGTTGACTTTGGCGAGGACCGGATTGTCGTCGGCGCGCGCCGGCAGGCTCAGGGCCAAAACTGCAGCAACGCAGCCCGTCACGGCCAGGGAGGCGAGGCCGAAGCGCAGGCCGGTTTTCGTTTCCGGGAACGAGGAGGTCATGCAAAATCCTTATTATCTCAAAGCAGGGGGCGTTCTCAGGCGGCGGGGACACTCGCCCAATCGTAGAGCCTTGGCAACGCGAAAAGTCTGTCAAAATGATGAATTCCTTGACATCTTGGCTCCGTTGACAAGCCTCCCACCCGGCCATATCTGTGCGCCATCGTGTCAATGGCGATGGCGCTTATTTTGCTGCGTTTTTGGCCGTTGAACCTTGGATTGCATAAATCCCACTCAATAGGCGGATCGGCCCCGGACTGGGGCTGTTACCGCGGCGCGTCACGGTGAGTTGATAGGCAATCCGGTGGACCACGACACGGCTGCAACGCAGAACCGCAAAGACAGGAATTCGGCATGATCGGCGCGCTCGCCCGCAAGTTTTTCGGCTCCGCCAACGACCGGCGGGTTAAGGGATATCAATCCCGCGTCGGCGCCATCAATGCGCTGGAGGATGAAGTTACGGCGCTCTCCGACGACGCGCTGAAAGCCCGCACCGCCGAGTTCCGGAAAGCGCTCGCTGAAGGCAAGACGCTCGACGACATCCTGGTTCCGGCATTCGCGACCGTCCGCGAGGCGGCCAAACGCACCCTCGGCCAGCGCCATTTCGACGTCCAGCTGATCGGCGGCATGGTGCTGCACGAGGGCGACATCGCCGAGATGAAGACCGGTGAAGGCAAGACGCTGGTTGCGACCCTTGCGGTCTATCTCAACGCGCTCGCCGCCAAGGGCGTTCACGTCGTCACCGTCAACGATTACCTCGCCCGCCGCGACTCCGCCTGGATGGGCGAGATCTACGGCTTCTTGGGCATGACCACCGGCGTGATCGTCCACGGCCTCGACGATGCCGAGCGCAAGCAAGCCTATGCCTGCGACATCACCTACGGCACCAACAACGAATACGGCTTCGACTATCTGCGCGACAACATGAAGTACCGGCTCGAGGACATGGTCCAGCGCGGTCACTTCTATGCCATCGTCGACGAAGTCGACTCGATCCTGATCGACGAGGCGCGCACACCCCTGATCATTTCCGGTCCGCTCGACGACCGCTCGGACTTCTACAACACCATCGACACCTTCTTCCCGCAGCTCGACAAGAAGGATTACGACGTCGACGAGAAGCAGCGCACCGTGACGCTGACCGAAGTCGGCATGGAAAAGCTCGAGAACCTGCTACGCGACGCCGGCCAGCTCA
>Ga0137415_10008706_pt1 | contig 10061 bp, 12 predicted proteins | sample CZODoug3_1_1_16f_FD_183082 | JGI IMG/M metagenome (GOLD analysis project Ga0137415, IMG submission 183082) | Vadose zone soil fungal communities from Angelo Coast Range Reserve, California, USA - CZODoug3_1_1_16fungal (Hybrid Assembly) | ecosystem: Environmental > Terrestrial > Soil > Vadose... | reverse complement strand
CCTGATCGACCGGCTCGAGGGCTTGTTCTGCAGGGTGGTCCGTCAGGGGACGGCCCATGGGGACCACATGGTCAGCGGCCACTGCAGCGCTGTGGCCTGGCTGGTGGACACCTGCCACCTGTCCCAGCCGGCGGCCTCCGACCGGCTCTGTGTCGGCAAGCAGCTGGAGTCGATGCCTGTGGTGGCGGAGGCGCTCTCGAGCGGGCAGATCGGCTATCAGTCGGCCTCGGTGATCTGCCACCTGCACGAGAAGCTCGAGGAGAAGGGCGAACAGCTCGATGAAGAGCAATGGGTCGACTACGCCCGTGAGTTTTCGGTCAAGGGCCTGAAGTCGCTCTCCGACCACGCGCGGTACGTCATCGATCCGGACGGTTTCGAGCGAGACACCGAAGAGAACTACGAGGAACGCTTCCTCCACATCAGCGAGATGAACGGCATGTACCACCTGAGCGGGGTGATGGACCCCGAAGGCGGCGCCGCGCTCAAGACCGCCATCGACTCATTGTCCAAGAAGCTTGGGACCGAGGACGACCGCAGTCCCAAGCAGCGGCGGGCGGACGCGCTGACCGAGCTGACCCAGCACGCCCTCGAGGCGGGCACCATGCCGAAGCGCAATCGGGTCCGGCCGCACATCAACGTCAACACCACGCTCGAAGGCTTGAAGGGTGAGCTGGGTGCGGCGGCCTCTGAGCTGCTGCCCGGGATGCCGGTCTCGAGCAAGACGGTGCAGCGTTTGGCGTGTGACGGAGCGTTGAGCAGGATCCTGAAGGCCGACTCTGTGGTGGTCGACGTCGGCCGGGCCACTCGATCGACCTCGCCGGCGCAGAGCCGAGCGCTCAAGGCGCGCTATCGCGGGTGCGCCGGACCGGGCTGCGACCGGCCGCCGAGCTGGACGAGCACGCATCACATCGAGTTCTGGTCCCAGGGTGGGCTGAGCAACATGTCCAACATGCTTCCTCTTTGCTACTTTCACCACCGACTCGTCCATGAGGGCGGTTGGCAGGTGGTGAAAGCGGGCGAAGGCGTGAAGTTCATCCCACCTGATCGGGTGATCGCCAGACGCGCCCGCGGTCCAGGGATGCGCTGGGCGGCTTAGCGGCGCTCGTTCGTCCGGACAACCTGAGTGAGCAGGCGGAGCAGCTCGATACGTTGTCGCGCATCCAGCGCACCCACCAGTCGGTCGGTCATCGCGTGCGTGCGCGGGATCAGCTGCTGCACCGAGTGGAGCCCCTTCGTCGTGAGCATGATGGTCTTGCGCCGGCCGTCCCGTGTGTCTCGCTCGGTGCGGATCAGGCCCCGAGCGCTGAGGCGCGACACGACTTCGGCCATCGTCGAGCGATCGAGGGAGATGCGCTGGCCCAGCGTGCGCTGGTCCAGGTTCGGCTCGCTGTACAGCGCGTTCAGCGCGGCGAATTGCGGCGACGTGATGGTGTGCGAGACCTCCTCGTCCCACAGCATGTTCATCACCTGCACGGCCCGACGAAGCAGGTGGCCCGGATGCTGCATGAGGTCGTCGGGTGGCGCGTCACGCGGCTCTGTCATCACGCTTCGCCTCCACCACTCTGTAACCCACGGGCATCAGGCGCAGCCCGAGACGTTCCTCGACCGTGCCCCACAAGCCGCGTGGCAGCACGAGGGCGAACAACGCCGCCGTCGCGCCCAGACCGACGAGGTACCACGGACCGCCCTGCGTGAACGTCGTCTGAATCGCGAAAAGCAAAATCGCGCCGAGGATCGGTCCTTCGAATGTCCCGAGTCCGCCTACCAGGACCATGAAGATCATGTACGCGGACCACTGCACGCTGAAGACCGAGCCAGGCTCGATGAAGAGAGTGTTGGCGACGACGAGCACCCCGGCGGCGCCGCAGCCGAAACCCGCGAGGACGAAGAGAAGGCGCTTGCGCGCCGCCACGCGGACACCGAGCGAGCGCGCCGCATCCTCGTCATCGCGGATCGCCTGCAGGGACGTGCCGAGCGGCGAGCGCAACAAGAAGTACAGCGCGGCGAGAAAGATGACCGTGAACGCGAGCGCGAGCCAGAAGGTGTAGGCCTGGCGGAAATTGGGTGCGTACTGGTTGAGCTGGATCAGTGAGATTCCGGTGCCCGCCCCTAGGTTCTGGTCAAGCCTGACGATGATCGAGATCACCTCGGCGATGACCCACATGCCGATCGCGAACTGGGCCGCGCGCAAGCGCAGCGCGAAAAGCGAGATCGGTACCGAAACCACTCCAGCCACAAGCGTCGCCAGCACCATCGCCACGTAGGGGGAGACCCCCTGGCCGGCGAAGAAGACCGTCCCGTATGCGCCGATCCCGATGAAGGCCTGCTGCCCGACCGAGACCAGGCCGCCATACCCCGCGAGGGCGTTCCACATCGCGGCGAGCAGGACCAGGATCAGCAGAGTGGTGAGCTTCTGGACGAGGTCCGGGTCGAATACCAGGGGAACACTTGCAAGAAGAATGGCAAGCGCGCCGGCGCCGCCCATGAACAGCTTCGAAGTCCGGGTCCACCGCTGGACTTTCAACGTGCCGTCCTCAACACGACGCGCCCGCCGCCGAATCTCACGATCAACACCGTCAGGAACAGCAGGTGGCCGGCCATGACCGCGAACTGCGGATGAACCTGCGCGCCGAGCGTCTGCGCCACTCCCAGCGCGATGCCGCCAAGCAGCGTCCCCCACAGCGAACCCATGCCGCCGATCACGACCGCCTCGAACGCAAAGATGAGCTGTGTCGGGCCGCTTTGAGGGTCGAACACCGAGCGGATGCCCAGGAACAGCCCACCCAATGCGGCAATCGCAACAGCGATCGCCGTTGCGCGCGCGTAGACGCTCCGGCTGTCGATGCCGACGAGCTCGGCGGCGTCAGGGTCTTCGGCGGTCGCACGCATCACCCAACCCGCGCGGGTGCGAGACAGAAAAAGCTGCAAGCTCCCGAAGACGATCAAAGCCACAACCAGCATCACCAGGCCGAGCGCCGACACCGAGAGGCCGTTGGTGACCAGCCAGCTCGAGGTCGTGATGGCGCCGGCGCTCCCGCCGAGCGATCGGACGTCGGGCGAGAAAGTCAGCTGGAGCAGGTTCTGGATGACGATCGAGAGGCCGAAAGTCGCGAGCAGCGGAGTCAGGATGCCGGCCTTGAGACTTCGCTCCAACACCGTCAGCTGGAGGACGTACCCGAGCACGATCATCACCGGCAGCGCGACCAAAAACGCGATGAAGGCCGACACGCCGGTGTGATCGACGATGACAAAGGTGATGTAGGCGCCCAGCACGGCGAGGTCGCCGTGGGCGAGATTGATGATCCTCATCACGCCGAACATGATCGAGAGGCCGCACGCAAGCACCGCATAGAACGCGCCGAGGAAGATCCCCTGCAGGATCGCGTTGATCAGGGTCATGCGGGGCGCCTCAGTCCAAAGTAAGCATTGACCACGCGGTCGCGGTCGAGAGACGAAGCCTCGCCCTCCAGCACGACGCGACCCTCGAGCATGCAGACGACGCGGCCAGCGACCTTGAGCGCGCGCGTCAGGTCCTGCTCGACCAGCAGCACGGTGGCTCCTTCTTTGATCACATCCGCCAGCGAGCGATAGACGGCATCGACGACGACTGGCGCCAGCCCGAGTGAGACTTCGTCGAGCAGCAGCACGCGGGGGTTGCTCATCAGCGCGCGGCCGATGGCCACGGCCTGCTGCTCGCCGCCAGAAAGATTGGCGGCGACCATGTGACGTCGCGGTTGCAGGAGTGGGAACACCTCGAGCACGGACTGGACGTTCCAGCGGCCGCGGCGGCGCGGGGGGGCGGCGACGCGGAGGTTCTCCTCCACGGTGAGACCCGGAAACAACCGCCGGCCCTCCGGCACCAGCGCGATGCCAAGCGAAACGCGCCGGTGGGCCGGCGCGCGGGTGATGTCAGCGCCGTCGAAAACCACACGCCCGCCGTGGGGGCGGTGCGCTCCTGCGATGGCTCTCATCAGCGTGGTCTTGCCCGCACCGTTGGCGCCGATCAGGGCTACTGTCTCACCCTGCCCGATCGCCAAAGAGACGCCGCGCACCGCCTGCAGCAGCCCGTACCGGCAGTCGAGCCCGTCGACCTCGAGCAGCGTCACGCGCGGCTGCCCAGGTACGCGTCGATGACCGCGGCCTGCGAGACGACCGCCGCCGGCGGCCCATCCGCGATGATGCGGCCCGCGTCCATGCAGACAAGTCGGTCGACCACCTGCATGAGGACGTGGACGATGTGCTCGATCCACATCACCGCGATGCCGCGCCCGCGAAGCGCCGCGACCGTCTCCACCAACGCCGCGGATTCGGCGTCGGTCAGGCCGCCGCCGATCTCATCAAGAAGCAGGACCGCCGGCTCAACGGCCAGCGCGCGGGCCAGCTCGAGCCGCTTGCGCTGGAGCAGGCCCAATCCCTCCGCGCGGCGGTTGGCGAGGTCGGTTAGGCCGCACTCCTCGAGCACCTGGAGACAGAGCCCATAGGCGTCGGCACCGCGCCGCTTGCCTCCTGCGGTCGCCCCGACCAGCACGTTTTCGAACACCGTCATGCCCACAAAAGGCCGCGGCACCTGGTGCGTGCGGGCGATGCCGAGCTTGCAGCGATCGGCGGCGCCTTTCGAGGTGACATCGCGCCCGCGGTACACGACGCTGCCGGCCTCAGGTGTTAGCGAGCCTGAGAGCACGCTGAGCAGCGTCGTCTTGCCCGCGCCGTTGGGGCCGACGATGCCGACTGCCTCGCCCTGGTTCAGGGTCAGGTTGACGCCATCCAGCACGGCCAGCGCGCCGAAATGCTTCCGGACGTCGACCGCGGCGAGGACCGCCGCATCCACGGTGCTAGCCAGAGTAAGGCTGGAGCGTCGACGCGATGGGAACGTTGGTGTCGGCCGAGTTCTCGCAGATGACGAAGTCGATCGGCCACTTGGACACGCCCTGCTTCCACTGGCCGCCGATGATCGGCGTGCTGACGACGTTCGGGACCGCAGTTCCGGCAAGCGAGGCTGGCTTCGACCAGTCGAGATGGCCGACCGGCGTGTCGACGGCGAGGGTCTTCATCGCGTCGACGATCTTCGTCTTGCTCTTCGGATCGCCGCTGGCCTTCAGCGCCGCGGCCGCGACGTCGAACAGCGAAAGGCTCGCGCCGAGCTGCTGGTTCCACTGCTTGCCGGTCGTCGACTCGTAACCATCGCCGAGCTGCTTGCAGGTCACGCCTGTGAGCGAGGACTTGTACGGCCAGGTTGGCGCCCAGTACACGCCCGACGCGAGACCGTTGCCGATCGAGCCGAGCGCGGTGACCTGGGATGGAAACAGGCCTGTCTTGGCGATCTGTCCGATCTTCACGTGGCTCGTGTAGCCCTGCTGCTTGGCCTGGCGCCAGAACGTGGCGAAGTCGGGAGGGATCGGGAACGTGTTGAAGATCTGGCAGTCCTGCTGGATGAACCTCTGGATCTGCGCGGTGTAGTCGTTGGTCCCGTCCTCGTACGGCCCCGGGTCGACGATGGTGTAGCCGGCGCTCTTCAGCAGCGGCGCAAGGACGGCGCGGATCGCGTTGCCGTCAGCATCGTTCGGATACATCACGCCGACCTTCTTATTGGTCGGCACCTGCGGCCAAAGGTGCGTGTAGGCGAGGAAGAACTGCTCGACGCCGAAGCAGTAGTGAAAGGTCGTCTTGAATGGCGAGGGCTGGCCGACTTTGCCGCCGCGGCCGAGGTACCAGGCCTCCCACGGGACCACGGTCGAGATGCAGGGAACGCCCGCTGCCTCGCATGCGTCGGAAACCGGGTTCACGGTTTCAGGTGTCGAGGTGGCGAGCATGAGGTCGACCTTCTGCGTCTGGATCAGGTCGCTGGCGACCTGCGCTCCGACCGACGGCGTGGACTGGCCGTCGCGCGACACGATCTCGACCGAGTAGTTGGTGCCGCCGATGGAAAGGCCGTTCTTGAACGCATTGCGGGCGAGGCTGATCACGTAGGGGTCCGGCTCGCCGAAGCCTGCAGCGGGGCCCGTGATCGGGCTGACGTAGCCGATCTTGATGCTTCCCGACGGAGTCGAAGTTGTCGAGCTCAGACAGGATTCGAGGACACCTGGCACCGCCAACCCGCCGAGGACGAGGCCAGTGGACTTGAGCATCTCGCGCCGCGTGATGCCACCGGATGACACCTGTTTTTTGGTCACCTGAGTGCTCCTCCTACATCAGGCCCGGGGGTGGTACGGGAATTGCTCCGTGTACCGACGATCCGAGTTTGCGCCAGTTCATAATGGCCGTCAAGGGGCCGTGAGCGAAGTCGAGTACGAGCCGCCCTATCTGCATCCCGACTACCGTTCGACGGTGCTGCGTGCGCCCACACATCGGCCAGTGAAGCTGCCCGACGAGTGGTTTCATCGTGCGCCAGGGCCGGCCTTCGGCCGGATTTCGGTCCGGCCCGAGGACGCCGACCTGACGCGCCAGCATCGGGGCGATCCGGTGGGCGAGCGGATCATCCTGAGCGGCCGCGTGACCGATTCGGATGGACGCCCGGTTCGCCACACCCTGGTGGAGATCTGGCAGGCGAACGCCGCGGGGCGCTACGTCGACCCGGTCGACGATCATCCGGCTCCACTGGACCCCAACTTCACCGGTGCCGGACGGTGCCTGACCGACGGCGATGGACGCTATCGATTCGTCACGATCAAGCCAGGCGCATATCCGTGGCGCAACCACGCCAACGCCTGGCGTCCGGCTCACGTGCACTTTTCACTCTTCGGTCCGTCGCTCGCGAGCCGCCTCGTGACGCAGATGTATTTCTCCGGCGACCCGCTGATCGCGTTTGATCCAATCCTCAACTCGATCCCCGACCCGCGCGGCCGCGAGCTGCTGATGTCGCATTTCGACCTCGAGACCACCATGCCGGAATGGGCCCTCGGCTTTCGCTGGGACATCGTCGTGCGCGGCAGCGCCGCGACGCCCGTCGAGCGATGACCCCAACGCCGTCGCAAACGGTCGGGCCGTTCTTCGGCTTTGCGCTCCTGCCCTTCGACGGTGGTGAGCAACTTCGAGTCGAGGGTCAGGTGCTCGACGGCGCGGGCGAGCCCGTGGCCGATGCCCTGCTCGAGATCTCTCAGGGAGACCAGTTCGCCCGCTGCCGCACCGACGAAGAAGGTGCGTTTCACTTCACAGTCCATCAGCCCGACGCAGACTTTTTCAACGTGACGGTCTTCGCGCGGGGACTCCTTCGGCACCTGAACACGCGAATCTACCTTCCGGGTGACGAGGATCGCGTGCCGTCGACGGTCGATCCCAAACGGCGACACACATTGGTGGCGAAGAGCGACAGGGAGGTGCTGCGCTTCGACATCAGACTCCAGGGCCAAGACGAGACCGTGTTTTTCGACTGGTCCTAAACTGAGGCGCGGGGAAATTTGAACATCTTGAACGTGGTGCTGCCGCTCGCCTCCTCGCTCCTGAGCTTCGTGTTCGCAGCGTTGGTGCTCGACCAGTGGTGGCAGCGGCGCCGCAGCTTCCAGCTCGTGTGGGCGATCGGCCTGACGTGCTACGGCATCAGCACCGGCGCGGAGTTCCTCGGCGGGGCGCTTGGGTGGAGCGAACCGATCTACCGCGCGTGGTACCTGTTCGGCGCCTTTCTCGTGCCGGCGTACCTCGGTGCAGGCACGCTGTACCTGCTCAAGAAGACCCGCTTCGGCTATTTCGTTGCGGCCTCGATCGCTCTTGGCGGCCTGTTCTCCCTGGCCGCGACGGCCAAGTACCCCGGCTCGACGGCCGGCGGCTACACGGCGCTGGCCGTGGCGTTGGTGGCCGCTGCCGCGGTTGCGACAGCCACCGCGCTGCGGCGCGAGCTCCAGGCGAACGTCGCGATGGCCTTCCTGGTCACCGGCACTCTCGTTGTCGCGGGACTGGTGCTCACCGCGCACCTGAGCGGCGGCTACGTCGACCCTGCGACGCACGTTCCGGTGGCGGCCGCATTCCCTGGTTACTTGCGCGTCAGCAGCGTTCCGTTCAACGCGGGTGGCGGACTCGCCCTCGTGTTCGGCGCGCTCTACTCGGCGTACATCTACATGCCGAAGAAGAGGATGGTGCCGAGCCGCCTCGGCGCACTCGCCATCGTCGTCAACTTCTTCGCATCATTGCCGGGCGCGGTGACCGCACTTGTGGGGGGCAAGCTGAACTCGCGGGTGCCCGCGACGATCCTCATCGCGGTCGGCGCGCTCATCCCCGGCGTGACGAGCAGCCTGAACCGTTTTGGGGTGACGTGGTCGTTCTTCCTCGGCGAGTTCCTCGGCCTGGTCTTGATCTTCGCCGGGTTTCTCGTCAGCGAGGAGGTGTTTCGCAACGTGCGTGTGGGAGCGACCCTGTGGTCGCGCGGGCCGTCCGCTTCACTCGAACACGAGGTCGGTTGAGATCTCGATCGCCTTCTCGATACTCTTCGCGACCGGGCATCGGGAGGCGTGGAATGAGTGCGCCCGCTCGGCCGCCTCGCGCTTGTCGTCCGGGCAGCCTCGCAGCGTGTAGGTGACGTGGATTTTCTTGATCACCAGCACCTTGTCCTCGAGGTAGACCTCGCCTTGGCCCTCTGAGGTCAGCCGGCCCTCACTCGCGTCGATCCCGCGCGCTTCCAGCGCGCCGCCCAGGGTGCCAGTGAGTCAACCAGCCGCCGCCGCGACGACGTAGTCGAGGGTCGTGGCGTGGTCGGGGTACTGGCCGGGCGCCGTGCCGTAGTGCTCGCGGACGGCGCCGTGGGTGCCGAAGGTGACCGGCTCGGGCTCGACTGGGAGGTAGGCCTTGCGAATGGGTCCGCGCTCCCGGACGATCCTCACCCTGGAGATGTAGACGGGGTCCACGGGTGTGAGGTTACAGAAGGCCAACCGTTGACGGCGGAGGCGCTGCGCTGTCTACTTACGCCCGAGTGGAAGCGGTTTCACGATCCCCGATCACCCTCGACCTGGTGGCGCGGACGGCCGGGGTGTCGCGGGCGACCGCTTCTCGGGTCTTCAGCGGCAACACCGCGGTCAGCGAAGAGGCGCGCCTGGCGGTCGAGCGCGCGGCGGCGGATCTGGGGTACGTGGCGAACCGCGCCGCCCGCAGCCTGGCCGCCGGTCGGACCGAGTCGGTAGGCGTTGTCATCCCGGAACCAGGCTCGCGCCTGTTCATGGATCCGGTCTTCCCCCGCCTGCTTCGCGGGATCGGAGAGGAGCTGTCCGCCAATGGACTCCAGATGGCGCTCTTTGCGCCGCAGTCGCCCGAAGACGTGCACAGGCTCGAGCAGTACCTCGCCGGAGGGCACGTCGACGCCGTCCTGCTGCTGACGCTTCACGAATCCGACTCCCTGCCCGGGCGGCTGCAGGCGCGCGGCATCCCCACGGTCTTCGGCGGCAGGCCCCGCGGCTCACCCACGGTGAGCTTTGTCGACGTCGACAACCACGCCGGCGGACGCAGGGCGGCGGAGCACCTGATCGCGCAAGGCAGGCGGCGGATCGCTTACATCGGGGGACCGCAGAGTTCAGCAGCGGCGTCAGACCGGCTCCAGGGTTTTCGCGAAGCGATGTGGGACGCCGCGTTGCGTTCCGACCTCGTGGACCATGGCGACTTCGATCGAGACAGCGGCGAGATTGCGATGGAGCGATTGCTCGCCACCGCGCACGGTATCGACGCCGTCTTCGCGGCATCCGACGCGATGGCCGCCGGGGCGATGTGGGCGGTGCAGGTCCTCGGCAGGCGGGTGCCGGAAGACGTGGCCGTGATCGGCTTCGACGATTCACCGATCGCGGCCGCGACGCAGCCGCCAATGTCGAGCGTCAGGCAACCGATTGAAGAGATGGGCCGCGAGATGGCGCGCCTGGTCTTGAGCCTGTCGACGGCGCGTGGCCAGAGTCCGCAGCAGATGATCCTCAGCCCAGAGCTGGCTCTGCGCGCGTCGACCGTCGGCTACAACTAGCCCGGTCCGGCTGAGGACACGACCGAAGCCTGCCGGATCAACTCAGGCTGCACCTGTTCGCCAGGTCACTCGCGGTCGCGCCGGCCGGACGGGCGATCGTGTGGCTCGGCGGCGGCGCAGCGCCCGACTCGACCCA
>Ga0137415_10008705_pt1 | contig 10061 bp, 7 predicted proteins | sample CZODoug3_1_1_16f_FD_183082 | JGI IMG/M metagenome (GOLD analysis project Ga0137415, IMG submission 183082) | Vadose zone soil fungal communities from Angelo Coast Range Reserve, California, USA - CZODoug3_1_1_16fungal (Hybrid Assembly) | ecosystem: Environmental > Terrestrial > Soil > Vadose... | reverse complement strand
GACTCGTTGAAATCGGCGAGCGCGCGCGCAAAATCATCCTTGCTCTTGTACACGGTGCCGCGATCGAAATAGGCCAAAGCATAATAGGGATCAAGCCTGATCGAGGCATCGAAATCGGCCAGCGCACGAGCGGCGTCATTGCTGTTCTTGTAGAAATTGCCACGGCTGTTGAAGGCCCAGGCGCTTTTTTGATCGCGCCGGATCGCCTCATCGTAGTCGCCGAGGGCGCGCTCGGCGTCACCCTTGCTGAGATACGCGTTGCCGCGGTTGATGTAGGTGACTGCGGTGCCCGGATCAAGCCGGATCGCCGCGTCGCAATCCGGCAACGCGCGCTCCGGCTGCCGTTTGATCCACCACCATCCGCAGCGATTGCTGAACGCCGCCGCGAGGCCGGGCCCGATCACCTTGGGGTCGGCGATGACGCGATCGCAGGCCGCAATGCTTTGATCGGCCTTGTCGAGGCCTCCGACCAGCTTGCACTGCTCGAGGTCGACCTGGCTGTCAGCGAATGCCGGAGTGGCAATCACGCACAGCGCGGCGAAACGGATAAACAGCCCTGAACAACGCATGCCCCGCTCCCGTCGTCTCACGGCACGCTTTTGATGTTGCGCACGAAGATTCCGCCCAGTACCAGGATCGTGCCCGCAACCGCAAACAACACGGGGTAGCCGCCGAGCTGGGTGACCAGCGGAGCGGCGAACACCGGCGCCAGCGCATAGGGGCCCGCAATCGCCAAATTGATCACGCCGAGGTCCTTGCCGCGGTTGCCGGCGGCGGGCAGCACCTGGGTGATCATGGCCTGGTCGACGGCGATGTAAGCCCCATAGCCGAGCGCCACGACCGCGGCCGCGCACTCGGCGCCCAGCCAGGTGTGCCACACAGCGAGCATCAGCATGCCGGCGCCCTGGATGACGCTCGATACGATCACGAAGATCCTGCGCCGTCCGCTGCGGTCGGACAGGAAACCGACGGTGGCCGCCGTGAGCATCCCGCAGCAGGTGTAGATCAATGTCAGGATGAACACCCCCTCCTCGGCGCGCGCACCGGGAAACAGCTCCTCATAACGAATGCCGTCGCGCAGGAAGAACAGCAAATAGAGCGTAAACATCGCAGAGCCGAGCTGCATCATGAAGCGAGTGATCCAGGCCCAGGCGAAGTCCGGATGCTGGCGCGGGCTGATCCAGAATCCGGCAAGGAATTCTTTCCAGCGGAACGGCGGCAATGCCGCGCGCGACAACACCGCGTCACGCGTCGTCAGCACGAACGGCAACGCCAGCAGAAAGATGATGGCAGCGAGTGCGGCATAGCCTGCGGAGACTTCGGTGAAAACGTAGACGGACAGAACTACGCCGACGATGGTGCCGACGGCCGGCATCAAGCCCAAGAAGGCGCTGGTCACGGCGCGTTGCTGCACCGGGACGTGGTCCGGCACCTCCGCAATCAGCGACGCCAGCATGCCGTTCAGGCCCGCCGCCGCCACACACCAGCAAATCAACATACCAAGCAGGGTCGTCTGATAGCCTTGCAAAATCAGCGCGAGGGCGCCGATCGCGGCACCTCCCACGGTCCAGCCATGCCGTCGGCCGAACCGCGACGTCGTGCGATCGGACATCGCACCGATCAACGGATTGGCCAGCACGGCGATGAGGGCTCCGACGCCCGACGCCAGCGCCAGCGCGGCCTCCTTGCCGTTGGGTGACAGCATCGCAGTTTGCCGCGGCAGCAACAGATTGCTGATCCCGAACAGCCCCGTAAAGACGCCGAGATTGGCCAGCGTCAGCAGCGCGATGAAGCGCGTGCGAACCGGGATCACCGGCTCGGCGAGCGCCGCCGGCACCTCCGAGAGCGGCGCTGCCTTGTCGAATGCGGCCACGTCCGTCGACAGCGTCATACGCTGCTCCCCCCGGCGAACACCCGCGGCCGACGATTGGTCCAGGGCCGTGCCGCCTCGAGTTCATAGGCGAGTTCAAACAGCATCCGGTCATCGCCTTCGCGGCCGGCGAATTGCATCCCCACCGGCAATCCACCCGTCATCCAGTGCAGCGGCACGCTCATGGCCGGCGCTCTCGCGACATTGTGGATCAGCGTATAGTCGGCGAACTCGCCGATGCGCGTCAGTAAGGTCTCGACCGACATGCTGCCGACAATATGCCCCACCGGAACCGACGGCTGCACCAGCGTCGGCGACAGAATCACGTCATAGCTAGAGAACCATCCGGCATAGGATTTCTGATACGCCCGCATCCTGGCTCTGGCGTTCTCGAGCTCGCCCGCGGGCAAGTGCGCGGCCATCCCTGCCATCTCCAGGGTGAAGGGCTCCAGCATCGACTGATCCGGCTTGCGCCCGATGCCGTCGCGAAACAATCCGATCGATTGCAAGGCCAGGGACGCCAGCGCGACAATTTTCGGATTGATCGCGAGGCGGGCCAGCCCCACCGCGTCACGCGCGCCCGCCATCCAGAACTTGAAGAAGTCGTCGTTCAACGCGGCGCCGTCGAGCGGCCAGGTGGTTTCCTCAACTGTGTGGCCGAGCTGTTCCAGCAGCCTGGCGGTGCTGTCCACGCCGGCCCGCACCTCGGCGTCCGGTTGCCGGCCGCCGATGCTGCCGATCACATGGCCGACGCGCAAGCGGCGCTTCGACGGTCCGGTCACGGCGCCGATCGGCGGCAACAGCGCGTCCGCGCTGACACGCTCCATCGCCGCAAACAGCGCCGCCGAATCGCGCACACTGCGCGAGATGCAGTGTTCGGCGGTGACCTCGAGGCCGCCGGCGGTGTGCTGGTCGCCGATCAGCCGGCTGGGTGACGGCTTCAGGCCGAATAGGCCACACGCCGAGGCCGGGATGCGGATCGAGCCGCCGCCGTCGGCGGCGTCCGCCATCGGCAACACGCCGGCCGCGACCGCTGCGGCCGCGCCGCCCGATGATCCGCCCGACGAAAGGCTGAGATCCCATGGATTGCGGGTCGGCCCGAACGCCAATGGCTCTGATGTCGGCAGGAAACCGAATTCGCCGAGCGAAGATTTGCCGATCAGCACCAGCCCCGTGGCCTCGAACGCCTTCACCTGCGGGCTGCTTTCAGCCGGCAGCGGCGCCATCTCCGTGGCGCGCGCGCCCCAACGGGTGGGAACGCCCGCGATGTCATACATATCCTTGATCAGATAAGGCACGCCGGCAAAGGGACCGCTCAAGCCGCCGGCTCGCGCCCTCGCCCGCGCCTGCTCGAACATCGCCGTGACCAGGAAGTTGAGCTTGGGCTGCATCGCCTCGGCGCGGGCGATGGCGTCATCGACCGCCTCCAGCGCGGTGATGTCCTTGCGCCGGATCATTGCCGCGAGTGCGGTTGCATCCGGGGTCACTGGCCGTGCCTCATGGCTGTCGCCATCGTTGTTTGCTCCCTGTGCGGCCGACGCCGCTGACGCGTGTTCGCGAACTGGCATGGCTTGTTATTCTCCTCCGGGCGTCAATGCCGCGGGATCGGTGCTGGTTGCCGGTCATTTTAGTAGTTATGACTACTGTCTGTCAATTGAAACGAATCGTGGGCGCAACGCGCGCGCCCCTGCGGCTTAAGGTAGCAATCACTACCTTGTCATGCGAAACACGGCGCAAATCGTGCGAAGCACCCGATCCTGAAATCGCCACGGGATTTTGTGCGCTTCACGTTTTTTGGTAAATAAGCGTAGATTCGTGAGCGGCGACGCGTCGCCGAGACGATCCCGCGCCAAGCGCGCGCTCCCAAAGAGTTTGATCATGGCTACCGCAAAAACACGACCGACCAAGACAGCAAAATCCCGACTGGGGCACGTCACGCCGCAGCAGGAGCGCGCGGTGCAGACCCGCGATCACCTGCTCGATGTCGCGGGCGAGCTGCTCGGCGAGGTCGGCCTCGAGAACATCTCCACCAACATGATCTGCGCCCGCGCCGGCATGACGCCGCCGGCGCTCTATCGCTACTTCAAGGATAAGCACGCGGTGCTCGAGACCCTGGGGCAGCGCCTGATGGACCGCCAGAATGAGGCGCTGCTGCAGTGGCTGGAACAAATTGCGCCAGCCGGCCTCGAAGCGCTCGCGAGCCACCTCGAAGGCATTCTGCGCGAGACCGCGCGCATTACCAAAGCGGAACCCGGCGGCGCCTGGATCGAGCGCGCATTGCGGGCCTCGCCGAAGCTCGCCCATGTGCGGATAGCCTCGCATCGCTACGTCACTGACAAGATCACTGACGTCGTTGCACCGCTGCTTCCCGGCGTATCCAAGAAGGCTGTGTGGCGCCGCGTCCGGCTCTCGATCGAATATGGCTACACCACCGACGAGATGTTGAACGAGGAGGACCGCATCCCCCGCAGCGATATCTTTCGCGACGCGGCGCGGATCCTGAACCTGGCCTTGCTCGACCTGCAGCGCGGCAGTGATTGATCGAAGCTGACGTCCATTCAGGCCACGTCCTTCGTCAAGCGGCGGCGCGCCGCGATCAGAAAAAGGCCGAACAGCATCAGGCTGGCGATCACCGCGCCGATCGAGAACACCGGCACCGCGCGTGCGTCGTCGCCGACCACGAACATCGACGCGGCCAGCGGGCCTAGCGCGGCACCGAACAGCTGCGCCGCCGGAATCAACAACGCCGTGCTTCTGGACGAATCCGCGTCGACCGTCTGCCCGATCATGAACGGGACGATGAACATCCAGATGAAGCCGATCACTAGTACGGCCGCCCAGAACTGCGCGAGCGTGGGGCTGATGCTGAGCACAACCGACGCCGCGAGGCCGAGCAGCGAGCAGACCAGGATGGCGGCGCGATACCCGATGTGGGCCTGCAGCCAAGTCGCGGCGAGCGCACCCAGGACTTGCGCAGCGAGACTCGCTGACACCATGAAGGCGACCGTCTGCGAATCGATGCCGTTCTGCCCGCCCAGCGGCTCCAGAAATGCCCAGATCGCGCCGACGAACATGAAAAACGCAAAGATGCTCAGCAGCGCGAGGATGGAGCGCAGCGTCAACACGCCGTCGATGTTGCCTTTTTGCTTGGGAATCTCGCCATATTCGGCGGGCACCAGCACAGCGAAGGCGACCGACACCAGGCTGACGACCGCCAGCACCAGGAAGCTGGCGTTGGCGCCGGTGGCCCCCGCTTGCGTCGCTTGGATGATCCACTTGCCCAATCCGAACACCAGCAGGCATTGCGCCACGGTCTGCAACGCGATGAAAATACCGCCGATCCGCTCGGCGTGGCGGGATCTGGCGATCAGCTCGATCGACACCGCAACCATGCCGCCCTCGACAACGCCGGCGAGGGTGCGGACCAGCAGGATCGCATTGGACGTCTGCGTGAATGACACCGCATAGTCGAGCGCCGCCAGCGCGACCAGCAGGATCGCGGACTTGAGGCGCAGGTGGCGGGTCGAAAACAGCATCGCGGCGACCGCGGAGCCAACGCCGATCGCAATGATCTCGGCGGTCGCGACCAAAGCGAGCATGTCGAGATCAATGCGGTGCTCGTTGAACAGCGCCCCCAGCAGCACCGGCTGCAGCCCGAGAATAAGCAGGCCGACCGACCCGATCCACAACGCGGCGGCGACTTGGACCGCCGACGGGTTGCCGACCAGCCAATCCTGATTCTGCGTCGAAACCGAACTCGCCGCTGCCGAACTCATTGCAGTCATCTGAGCACCCTCCCCAAGGACATCGACAAAAATGAAAACGCGAAAGACGCGAGGAAAAATTCTAACCGCGCAGCGCGGTTGCGATGATGCGCGGCAATTTCGAAAAGCCCGGGCGATACTGGAAGCTGGTCATCAGCCGTCCCAGCACATCCGCCTTGCGATTGGTCACGAACCAGGCCGGTCGCGGAAACGCCCGGAACGGCGCCTCGATGACGGTGCGCTCGGCCTTGTCGAACATGAAGCTGTTGTGCACAAAACCGATGCCGCTCTGGACATCGTCCAGGGTGTGGCCGGGGAAAGCGCCCCACGGTGTCTGGATCAGCGACGAGCCGAGCCCGCTCCATGCGTTGATGGCGATGCCGCCATAACGCAGGCCGGCAAGGATCTCCTCGAAACGCATGCGGCCGATCTGGCGCATGGTCTTCGGGTGAATCAGGATGTTGGCGCCGAGTGTGCCATGCAGCTTGTTGTTGGCGTAGTCGACAGCGGCACGCAGGTAATACTCAGCATCCACCCCCGCGATCCGCACCACGCTCATCGCCGGCGCGAACACCTCGTTGGTCTCGAGATAACTGTCGCTGCCCGGCCGGCAGAAGGTCATGATGCAAGACGGCGCATCGTTGCGCGCGAGCTCCTGCACGCCTTCGCCATGCGCCCTGAACTGCGCCATCCGCTCGGACGCGCCGGGATAATACAGCGGCCGCGGCGGCACGGCCTTGATGGTGGTTTCGATCGCGCTCAACAGCGCGCTGGACTTGTCCCAGCTCTCGGGCAGTACCAGCATCTGGCAGGCGATGCAGTTGAAGCCGGAATTGTTCAGCTTTTGTGTCACGATCTGCTCGGCCTGAAAGGCGATATCCGCCGCGCTCCAGGGGCCGGGCACCACGATGGTCGGGCTGACGCCGCCAAGCTCCGAGGTAATGCGCCTGACGTTGCGCGGCGTGCCTTTCTGCTTGTTGGCCCTGCCCTCCTCGCCCGGGCCCCAAACGATCGCGTCATGAGAGGCCGCCGCACCGGTGATGTGGATCTCGTCCACCAGATCGTGGTTGCACAGATAAGCCCCGATATCCGCGCCGCCGCGCACAATGCGCAGCGCGCCGAACGCGATCAGCGGCCACAACGCCGGTTGCAGGAAGTCGATCAGATAATCGTTCACCGGGTTCATCTTCAGGATGACCACCTGATGCTCGACGAACAGCTTCTGAAAGCAATCGAGCGGCGACAGCATCGCGACATTGCCGGCGCCCAGCACCAGCGCGATCTTGCCGCTCCTCTGCTCGGGCGGCGTCGCGTAGGCCGCGGCGGTATTGTCGGCGAGATTGGCCACGGTAATGCCCGGCTGCATCCAGACATCGGCGGTCACGCCGGCCATCAGCAACTTGTCCCAGATCGAATGCGGCATCACCCGCGCGGCGATCTGCCCGTTCGGCAGTTCGCGCAGCGGAATGGTCTTCAGGAATTGCTTGCCGTCCATTTGCGACAGCGTTTCCATGAACAGGTTGCAGGCACCCATCACCGTGTAGGGCCCCGCCAGCCATTCCTCGCCCTCCAGCGGCGATCCCGCCGGGATTCCTTTTTTGCGCGCCGCAGTCTTGGCCCAAGCCTCGGCCACCTCCATCAGGTGTTCCTTGATCTCGGCCAGCATCGCGATGCGCTCGCCGATCGAGGTGCGCGCCCAGGCGTCTTTTCGCTGATCGAGCGCGGCAAGCGCGGTCTCGAGTTCGTCGATGCCTTCGTTGGTCTTGAGAGCGAGAGCGGTCATGTCGATATCCTCCGTTCGATCGTCCAACGCGTGCGAATCTTAAGATGGTGGAAGCACCGGCCAGTGGTCCGCGATCCGCTCACCGGAATAGACGGCGATCGGACCGAACAGCTGCAGCACGAATTCGCTCTGGGTCGGGCGCAGGAACGCGATGTCGTCGGGCTTCACATCCGAGTCGTTCGGCAGGCTGGCGAATTGCTGATTGGTGGAAACCCAGAACTGCTTGCTCGGCTTCAGCCCTGGGGGATGCACCGGCTTCGCCATCCATTTCCCTCCGTAGAGGAAACAGCCACGCTTCGGAAACTTCCCGAGCTTCTGCAAAATCCAGGAGCGGTCGTCGAACCCGGGCACCTGTGGATCGACCACCTTCAGGATCGGTGTCGCGATATGCACCGCGGGCTTGAGCCCGGACAAACTCGGCACGTCGAAATCGGTCGGCAGCACGAACGCCGATCCCATCGACAGTTCATTGGCGCCGATGCCGCCGTCATAGAGCAAGGCGGTCGAGCTGCCGCCGATATTGAGGATGGCGCGCTGGCGCGGCGCGAGGCAGGCGATGAACTGCCGGATCAAACTCGTCGCCTTCGCCAGCGCGGCCCTCGGACCGCCGAACAGGCTGGGGACGTGGCCGATGTGCGCTTCATAAGCCATGATCCCCTGGCACTGCAGCCTGGGGTATTTTTCCAGCGCCTTCAGCGCGAGCAACAGCGTATCGGGGCTGCGATAGCCGCCGCGGTGCAGGCCGACATCGACTTCGAAGCAGAAGCGCAGATCGATCGCGAGCTCGTCGGCCAGCGCGCCATAGGCCGCGAGCCGCTCGTCGGTATCGATCAGCCAGACGATACGCGATGCCGTGCTCGGATCGACCAATGCCCCCTTGGTCAGCGCGTGTCGCGCGGCACCCACCGGCATGGGTTTGCCCAATAGCAGATCTGCCGTGGAAGATTCGTTCGCAACGGCAGCGCTGACCGGCAAATGAAAAGTCATGATCAGGTCGGTCGCCAACGCCTTGCGGATATGGTTCAGCAGCGGCAGGCACGGCAGCGATTTGTCGACGATGCGGACCTGCAGCCCCGGCGCCAGCCGGGACTTGATGCTGGCGATATTGGCGTTCAGCCGACCGAGATCGAGCACCAGACAAGGCTGGTGAATCTCCGCGACGCGCAACGCCTCCGACAGTTTCGCAAAATAAGAACGATCGTCGCTCACAGATCGACGCCCAAGAGCCGCGCCATGTAAGGCGACACGAAGCGGTTGTGAGGGTCCATCTCGCGGCGCACCTCCATCGCATCGTTCCAGCGCGGATAGATCGTGCTCAGCTCCTTGGCGGTCAGATTGTGCATCTTGCCCCAATGCGGCCGCCCGCCATATTTGCGGAAAATCGGCTCCGCGGCGGCGAAGAACGGCAACGGGTCCTCCGGCATGCCATGGTGGATCGCGATCGAGCAGCTCGGCCGCTGGTAGAAGGGACTGAGCCAGATGTCGTCGGGCGCCACCACCCGCACCTCGATCGGGAAATACACCTCGGGAAACCGGGTCTCCAGCAAGGTGATGATCTCGCGCAGCGCTTTGGGTCCCTCCTCGATTGGCAGATGATATTCCATCTCGTTGAACTTCACGTTGCGCTCGGAGGCGTAGACGTTCAGCCAGACCCCGACATAATCTTCCAGGGGCAATTTGGCGATCGCCGAGCCGATCAGGCTCTTGCGTAGCCATGGCATGCGCTTGAGATAGTTGCGCAGGGTCCGCAACGTGGCGACGGCCTCGTTGTCGGTATCCGCAGGACGGGTCGTCGTCGCTGCGTCGGTGATCTCGCTGGTCAGCATGATGACCCGACCCGAGAACGGGATATAGAAGAACTCGACCGATCGCTGCGCCGTCATGATGCTGTCGAAGCGGTCCAGCACCCGCGCCAAAGGCTCGGTCCATCGGCGCCGGCGCAAGCGATAGCTTGCGATGTTGCGAATGGTCACTTGCGTTACCGCGCCAAAGGCGCCGAGCGAGACGCCCATGGCGTTGATCGCGTCCGGATTGGCGGCGCGATTGAAGTCGCGCACCGCGCCGCGGCCGTCGGTGATCTGAATGGCTTCGAGCAGCGTCGGATAGGCGCCGAGCGTCGCGCCCGAGCCATGGGTCGAGGTGCCGAGCGCGCCGCCGAACGCTTGCGTATCGATATCGCCCATGTTGGGCAGCGCCTGGCCGACTGCGTTCAAAAGCTTGGTCATCGGCCCGATCTTGGTGCCGGCACCAACGGTGGCCTGCAGCTTTTGCGGATCGTGCGCGATCAATCCCTGGAAGTTGTCGAGTGACACGATCGTCCCCTCGCTCTGCACCAGGCGGGTGAAGGAATGGCCGGTGCCAGCGATCCTGATCGGGCCCGGCGCCGTCTTGATGATGGCCGAGAGATCGTCCTGATTGTCCGGCCTCGCCAAACTTTGCGGCTGGGCGGTGACGAAGCCCGACCAGTTTGACCACTGATTTTTCACAACCTGCAACATGTCTTCCCGCCAAGGGTGGCCACTGCAAACGGAGTGCTCCCCTCGGGGGCATCCGAGGAGGAGCACAAGCCGCATGCCGGCGCACCAATATGATAGTGATAATTACTGTTTATAATTTCCCAAGTCAAGGCCGAGTCCCGGTGGTT
>Ga0137415_10008699_pt1 | contig 10065 bp, 9 predicted proteins | sample CZODoug3_1_1_16f_FD_183082 | JGI IMG/M metagenome (GOLD analysis project Ga0137415, IMG submission 183082) | Vadose zone soil fungal communities from Angelo Coast Range Reserve, California, USA - CZODoug3_1_1_16fungal (Hybrid Assembly) | ecosystem: Environmental > Terrestrial > Soil > Vadose... | reverse complement strand
TGGCGGTGGCGGCCGGCATCCGCCGCCTGCATGGCTTGTCTCTCGACATTGAAGGGGATGCGCTGCACCTCGGCCGCGGCGCGCGTTCGGGCGTCGGAATCGGGCTGTTTCACCGCGGTGGACTCGTGGTCGACGGCGGTTGCAAAAAGACCGGGGCGTCGGCGCCGATCGTGAGCCACCTCGGCTTTCCGGACCGCTGGCGAGTCATTGTGGTGCTCGACCCGGCACGCCGAGGACTCCATGGCGCTGAGGAGGCGGCCGCATTCGGCAAGCTGCTGCCCTTCGCCGAGGACGATGCCGCCCGGCTGTGCCGGCTCGTCATCATGAAGATGCTGCCCGCCGTGGCCGAGGAAGATATCGTGAGCTTCGGTGCGGCGATCACGCAAATTCAGGAATGCATCGGCGACTATTTTGCCAGCGCGCAGGGCGGATCGCCGTTCACCAGCCCCGATGTTGCCGCGGTGCTGGCCACGCTTGACCGCGAGGGGGCGTGGGGAATCGGGCAGAGCTCATGGGGACCGACGGGATTTGCGTTTTCGGCGGCGCCGGCAGAGGCCGACCGCCTGGCCGGCATCGCGCAGCGCCATCCACGGGGTCAGGGCCTGGACATCCGCGTGTGTGCGGGCTTCAATCACGGGGCTGAAATCGCTGTCGAATCAGCGGGCGCGAGCGCCGAATAACGCCAACGAGCGGCAAGGAGCGACAAAGGAGCGTATCTTGGCCGACAAGAACATTCTCCACATGGTCACCCCCCTCAAGCATATGAGTCCGTTCGACGTGAACATGGCGCTCGACGCCGGCTTCGATGCCGTCGTCACCTACACGAATGTGACGCTCGACGAAGTGACGGGTCTCGTCCAGGATGCGATTTTCTCGCGCCCTCCGAAGGTGGGCGCGCGCACGGGCATGTTCTTCGGCGGCAAGAACGCGAGCCTTGCGCTCGACATGCTGGCCAAAGCCAAGGCGGCGCTGGTGCCGCCGTTCGGCATCTCGCTCTTCGCCGACCCCGGCGGATCATTCACGACCGCGGCCGCGATGGTGGCCTGCATCGAGAAAACGCTCCGCGACAAGAGACGGCGCGACCTTAAGGGTACAAAATTCGCCGTGTTCGGTGCGACCGGCGTACTCGGATTTGCGGTTGCGGTGATCGCCGCGCTCGAAGGCGCTGATGTCACGCTCGTAGGTTATGACGGCATCCGGCGCGTCGCCGAGAGCGCCGGCGAAATCAAGAAGCGGTTCGGGGCAGACGTCCAGGCGGCGGACGGCAGTGACGAAACCAAGAAGGCCGCAATCCTCGCCGCCGCCGAGGTCGTCGCCTGTTGCGGCCGGGCCGGCGTCCGCGTTCTGACGCGCACGCAACTTGAGGCCGCGAGCGGCCTTCTGGTCGCCACCGACGCCAACGCCGTGCCGCCATCCGGGATCGAAGGCCTTGAGGCGATGGCGAACGGCGTCGAACTAACGACGCACGGAGCCCTCGGGATCGGCCCATTGGCCGTAGGAAACATCAAATACAAGACCGAATCCGGCCTGTTCGGGCGCATGATTTCCGCCGCCAAGCCCGTGCAAATCGATATCCACGATGCATTCGTGCTTGCCCGCGAAGTCAATGGCTAACGGGGCTGTGCTGATCGCAGCGATTTCCGGCCGGGCGTTGGCGGTATCGGCGCGCCGCGGCGGATATCGGCCTTTGGTCGCTGACTTCTTCGGCGATCAGGATACTATGGCGGCGGCGCAAAGCCACATAAGGTTTTGCGGCGAGTTCGCGCAGGGCTTCCGGGAGCACGAACTCATGGAGGCATTGGAGCGACTCGCTTCGCAACATGTTCCGGTCGGAATCATCTGTGGCACCGGTTTCGAGGACCGGCCGCAGCTGCTTGCACGGCTGGCGCAACGCTGGCCTCTGTTCGGCAACAGCGCGGACAAGGTTGCGAGGGCCAAAGACCCGGAGACCTTTGCCGCGCTTTGCCGCGACTGTGGCATTGCTCATCCGCGCGTGTCGCTGTCGCCTCCGGCGGCGCGCCACAGTTGGGTGGCGAAGCGGCGCGGCGGGTCGGGGGGACGCCACGTCGCGGCGGCATCGGTGAAAGAATTCGGCGAGGGCGTCTATTACCAGTCCCGCGTGCCGGGCAAGCCGGTTTCGGCGCTGCTGTTGGCGAACGGCGTTTGCGCTGTCGTGCTCGGCTTCAGCGAGCAATGGGCCTGCCCGGCACCGCGTCAGCGGTTCCGCTACGGTGGCGCGGTGCGGCCCGCGGACATTGCGCCGGGCCTCGCCCAACGCCTTGCGGAATCGGCGTGCCGGCTTGCAGCGGCGCTATCGCTTACCGGATTGAACAGCGCGGATTTCATGGTGGATGGCGACGATTTCTGGATCCTGGAGATCAATCCAAGGCCCGGGGCGACACTCGACATCTTCGAGGCCGACGGAGCCTCGCTGTTTTCACTTCACATGGGAGCGTGCGCCGGCGACCTCCCCGACGAGGCGCCGCGGCTCGACGGTGCAAAGGCATCCGCGATCTTCTATGCTGAGCGTGATGTCATCGCGCCGGAGCGGTTCGAATGGCCGAACTGGTCCGCCGACCGCCCGACCGCCGGCATCGCGATCAAGGCGGGCGAGCCGCTGTGCACCGTCCAGGCCGGCGCCGCCACCGGGCTGGAAGCGAGAGCGCTCGTCGATGAGCGATTGGCATCGGTTCACATGTGGATGCATGACTGGGCGGATGATCGGATGCGCACGAACACCCCATGAACGCCGGGCTTAGCGTCAATGTGCGGGCGAGCGAGCTCGTCGACCTGCTGGTGGCCGACGCGGGAGCGCTTAAGATCGGCGTTACCCGCGGCTCGTTGGGCGAACAATTGATCGATGGCGGGAGCCGCTTTCATGGCGGCATCGCGGCGGGACTGCGCATAGCGGAGATCTGCATGGGCGGACTGGGACACGTCGCTCTGACGCCGGCGGCGGCAACGCCAAATTGGCCATGGACAATTGCAACGCACTCGTCCCATCCGGTGATCGCATGCCTCGGCAGCCAATATGCCGGCTGGAAACTTTCGTACGAGGCGGATGATAGTTCGTTTTTCGCGCTGGGCTCCGGCCCTGCGCGCGCGCTCGCCCGGCGCGAGCCGCTGTTCGAGAAACTAGCCTACGTCGACCGTGCAGACAGTGGAACGCTGGTGCTGGAGTCCGCTGTCGCGCCGCCGGCGCCGGTCGTCGAAAAGATCGCGCATGATTGCGGAATCTCGCCGCGGCAACTGACGATCATTTTTGCCCCGACCCAGAGCCTTGCCGGCTCGACGCAAATTGCCGCGCGCGCGCTGGAAGTTGCGCTCCACAAGGCGCTCGAGCTTGGCTTCCCGCTCGATCGCATCGTTGACGGCATGGCGGCGGCGCCGCTATGTCCGCCACACCCTGATTTCGTCGCCGCCATGGGGCGCACCAACGATGCCATCATCTATGGCGGACAGGTCTACCTGTTCGTATCCGGCGCTGCCGGCGATGCCAAGTCGTTTGCCGAACTGCTACCGAGCAGGCGGTCGCGCGACTACGGACGGTCGTTCGCCGAATTGTTCGCGAGCGTCAATGGCGATTTCTACGCGATCGATCCGATGCTGTTCAGCCCTGCCATGGTTATCGTGACCGCGATCGAAACCGGCGAGAGCTTTCGCGCCGGAGAACTGAATCTCGGCCTTCTCGATGCGTCCTTCGCCTGAAGCCATTGCGACGGAACCCGCGGCCCGGCGTCCGCGCATCGGACTTGTGGTCGACAACATGGATAGGCATGCGCGCGCGTTGTCGCGCGCGCTCGCGGCCCTGGGCGCGGCTACGGTGCCGATCAGGTTGACGGCATGCGGTTTTGCGACCTCAAGCCCAATGGGACTTGCAATCGACGGGCTCGGGACTGCCTTGCCCGACGCCATAGTGGTGCGCAGCATGTCGGGCGGAAGTTTCGAGGCTGTGACGCTGCGGCTCGGGATCCTCCATGCGGCCCGCGACCTCGGCGTCATGGTGTGGAACGACGCCCGTGCGATCGAGCGCTGCGTCGACAAGTCGATGACAAGCTTTCTGCTGGCCCGCGCCGGGATTGCGACGCCGCCCACCTGGGCGGTCGAGTCGCAGGATGCCGCCGCCGCCATCGTGGCGCGCGAGGTCGCTCAAGGTCCTCTCGTTCTCAAACCGCTTTTCGGCTCGCAGGGACGAGGCTTGCGGCTGATCCGCAGGCCGGAGGACTTGCCGGAGCCGGCTGCGGTCAACGGGGTCTATTATCTACAGCGTTTTGTCGGCGTCGAGCACAACGGCTTTCGCGACTTCCGCCTGCTGGTGTCTCGCGGCCGCGTCGTCGCCGCCATGGCGCGGCATTCGTCCGGTTGGATTACCAATGTCAAGCGCGGGGCGCGGCCTGTCGCCGTGGCCGCCAACGAGGAAATGCGGGAGCTCGCATTGCGTGCCGCCGCCGCAGTGGACGCTGCTTTCGCGGGCGTCGATATTCTTTATGGTGCTGACGGTCGCCCGACGGTGCTTGAGGTCAACAGCATGCCGGCGTGGTCCGGTCTGCAGCAGGTGACGCCGTTCAACATCGCCGCCGCACTTGCGCGCGACATCGTTGCCGCAATGGCGGAACGGCTGGCGCGAGGAGTCGCGTGATATCTCGGCGTATCGTCGCCGCAGCGTTCATCGCCGCCTGCCGCGATGAACTCGAAGCGCCGAAGCCCGGCAACGTTCATGTTTATGCGTCCGGCCACCGGATGACGGCGGCGCAATTCGCCGATAGCGCCGCCGCCGCGGCCGATCCGTTGTGTGCGCCCGACGCGCGCGTCGGCGCCCGCATTCGGGGTGCGGTCGAAGCGACGCTTCGGGCGGTCGGCGCCAATACCAATCTCGGCATCGTGCTCCTTTGCGCCCCTTTGGCGGCTGCGGCCGAGCGGGACGCGCCCAAGCTGCGCCATGCGCTCGTTGCCGTGCTCGACGACCTTGATATCCGGGACGCCGACGACGCCTTCGCGGCAATTGTGCAGGCGTCCCCTGCCGGCCTCGGACGGGTGGAGAGGCATGATGTCTTTGCGGCGGCGCAGGTCACCCTGAAGCAGGCGATGGCCGACGCTGCGCATCGCGATCTTATCGCCCGGCAATACGCAACCTCATTCGCCGACGTGTTCGACCTCGGCATGAGGCTTCACGCCGCCGCCACAACGCGCTGGTCCGCTCCGAAACTTGCCGCGCTTGCAGCTTATCTCGGCTTTCTATCCCGGTTTCCCGACAGCCATATCGTGCGCAAACATGGCGCCGAGGTTGCGGCGCAGGTGTGCCGGACGGCAATGAAATTTGATGCTCGGCTGTGGTCGGCGCAGGAACCGGCCGCTCTCTTTGCCGAACTCCTGGCGTGGGACGCCGTCCTCAAGGCGCGCGGCATCAACCCAGGCACCACCGCCGATCTGACGGTCGCAGCCCTGTTTGCCCACCGCTTGCAATCCGCCTTGTTGCAATCCGTCTTGTTGCAATCCGTCTTGCCGTCCGGTCGTAACAGTGGTTGACTTCGCTTAGGCGGGACCAGTTTCCGCCGCTATCTGGCTAACCGGTCCGGCGCTTCCTGCCGGGCGCTGACAACAAGGATAGACGAGGTACGCCCGCTGGAGATTTCCGGCGTGGCGATGTCATAAGTTCCTCGCAAGGGAGAGATGGCCATGCCAGTAATCAATGGGCTCTGCGTCGGTGAATCACTCGTGGGCGACGGCAACGAAGTTGCCCACATCGATCTCATCATGGGTCCGCGCGGCAGCTCAGCCGAATCAGCGTTCGCGCACGCCCTCACCAACAACAAGGACGGCTTCACGTCGCTTCTGGCGGTGGTAGGGCCAAACCTGCTGTGCAAGCCCGCAACCGTCCTGTTCAACAAGGTGACGATCAAGGGCGCCAAGCAGGCGGTACAAATGTTTGGGCCGGCCCAACATGCGGTCGCGAAGGCGGTGGCGGATAGCGTTGCGGAGGGAGTGATTCCGCAATCCGAGGCGGACAATATCTTCATCTGCGTCGGCGTTTTCATCCATTGGGAAGCGAACGACGACAAAAAAATCCAGGATTTCAACTATCGCGCCACCAAGGAAGCGATCGCCCGCGCCGTCAAGGGAGAGCCGAGCGCTGCCGAAGTGGTGGCGAAGCGCAACGAGGTCAAGCACCCGTTCGCGGCGTGAAGTCAGACGTGAACGCTCTGGTGTTTTGACACTCAACCGGCTTCGAGATCGCTGCCGGTCAGGCGGCCATCGTGAAGGCTGGTGGCGACAAGCGCGCCCGAAATACCGGCGCGCTTGAGAACTGCAAGGTCGGCGCTGTCGCGTACGCCACCTGCCGCGTAGATGTCCCGGCCGGCTGCGATCTCGCGCATGGCGCGCAGCCGATCGAGATCAGGCCCGGCACCGCTGCCCACTCGCGCGAGGGTCATGACAATCAACCTCCGCGGCCAGGACGCCACGTCGTCGAGGAGCGCGGGAGGCCCCACAAATGCCTGATCGCGAAAATCGAGCGACAGAACGACGCGGTCATGTTCTGACAGGCTCCGCATCAGCGCCATGTCGTGTTGGCTTTCGCTGCCGATAACCAGGTGACCCAGCCCCGCATCGAGCCAACTGCGGGCCGACGACAGGTCCGAGACGCCATTATCCACCCAGAACACCGCCGCTGGAAATTCCGCCTTCAGCCGCCGCTGCGCGGCCTCGTTGTTTCCCGTACCCATGATGGCGTCGAGATCGGCGACATAGAACGTCCGGAAAGGATAGACCGAGTATAAGCCCCGCATCACGTCGGCAGGATCGCTGGTGGGGGATAGTGGCGATTTGAGCGGCCGATATTGATCGCGCTGGCCCCTGTGGGCGCGCACCACAATCCCGCCTCGCAGGTCGAGAACCGGAATGATATCCATCAGGCCTCCACACAGGCCGTTTCAGTATATTGGCGCGGCGCACGAGGCAACATGAGCATTGTCATCGGATGGGACATCGGCGGCGTACACCTCAAAGCCGCGCGTGCCGAATCCGGCCGCATCGTCAAGGCGGTCCAGTTGGCGGCTCCGCTGCGCGGCGGGGTCGAACGCCTTGCCGAAGCGTTCACCTTAGCAAAAGCCGAGCTCGGCGCGGCGCAGCTCCACGTCGTTACCATGACGGGCGAACTCGCCGACACGTTCTCCTCGCGCCCCGAAGGCGTCGAATGTCTCGCCCTGCTGGCGGCGCGCAAGCTCGACGGGGAGCCGGTATCAATCTATGCGGGGCCGGCCGGATGCGTGCGCCCCGAAGAGGCGCGCGAGCACGCGGGCGTGGTGGCGTCGGCCAATTGGCATGCCTGCGCATCCTTCGTCGCCGCTCGCCGCCGCGATGCCATCTTCATCGACATGGGATCGACCACGACGGACGTCGTTCCCGTCATCGACGGCGCCGTGGCGGCACGCGGCTATACGGATGCGCAGCGGCTCGCCGCCGGCGAGCTTGTATATACCGGCCTGGTGCGCAGCTTTATCATGGCGTGCGCCGACCGCGCGCCGTTCAAAGGCTCCTGGACGCCGTTGATCAACGAAAATTTCGCGAACATGGCCGATGTTTACCGCATTCTCGGCAGTTTGCCCGCGGATGCCGACATGATGGCGACTGCCGACGGCCGCGAGAAGACACGCGAAGGCTCGCTGGCGCGCCTCGCCCGCATGGTCGGCGCCGACGTGGCCGATGCCGACGATCGGGCGTGGACGGCGCTCGCGCAGTGGTTTGCGGAAATGCAGGTGCGCAGCGTCATGGACGCCATCATGCTGGTCAATTCGCAGCATCTGTTGCCGGCAGACGCGCCGGTTGTGAGCGCCGGGGTCGGCGCGCACGTTGTCAACGAGATCGCTCAGCGCATCGGCCGTGGACATGTCGCCTTCGACGAACTTTTAGATGCAGCGCCGCAGGCCCGAGCCGCCGCATCGCAATGCGCCCCGGCGGCGGCCCTCGCCTTGCTGAACTCGTGAGCCCAGACATCTTGACGCGCATGGCTAACGCGTACCTGGATGCTATTGTGAGGCAAACCGCTATAGTGCGGCCCAGGACTTCGCAAGGGAGGAAGTATGTTGCTACATCGATATCGGAAATCATCAGCCGTCGCGCTGGCATCGCTGCTGCTCGCCGGCGTTTCGGCGTTCGCTCAGCAGCCCGCCGATCCCACCCGCAATCTTACTCCGGTTACGGACGCGACGCTGCGCAATCCGCCGGCATCCGACTGGCTGATGTGGCGCCGCACGTTTGACGGCTACGGCTATAGCCCGCTCGCCCAGATCAACAAGAACAATGTCAAGGATCTCCAGGTGGCGTGGACGTGGTCGATGGTCCCGGGCGCCACCGAGACGACCCCGATCGTCCATGACGGCGTGCTCTACATCTTCAATTACGCCAACCAAATCCAGGCCCTCAATGCCGCGACTGGCGATCTCATCTGGGAATACAAGCGCGAGCTGCCGGAAAAGCTGATTGCCAACACGCCCAATCTCTCTTCGCGCAATCTGGCGATCTATGAAAATACGGTGATCGCTGCCACGTCGGACGCCCATTTGGTTGCCCTCGATGCCAAGACCGGCAAGGTCGTGTGGGACCACGCGACGGCCGATTGGACCAAGGGCTGGCGCTATACGGGCGGCCCCTTCATCGTGAACGGCAAGGTGATCCAGGGCATGACCGGCTGCGGCAACGCCGAGCCCGGCGGCTGCTTCATCACCGGGCACGATGCCAAGACCGGCGCCGAGCTGTGGCGTGTTCAAACGATCGCGCATCCGGGCGACGCGAACTTCGACACCTGGAACGGCCTGCCGCTGGAAAGCCGGTTCGGCGCCTCGGCCTGGATTACGGGCAGCTACGATCCCGAGCAGAACCTCATTTTCTACGGCACCGGCCAGCCCTATCCGTGGATCGCGGAAATGCGCGGCACCATGCCGCGCAAGCCTGGCGCCAAGGTCACGGCGCTCTATTCGGATTCGACGCTTGCGATCAATCCCGACACCGGGAAGATGCAGTGGTACCACCAGCATCTCGAAGACGACACCTGGGACCTCGACTACGTCTATGAGCGCATGCTGGTTGATCTGCCGGTCAATGGCGAGACCCGCAAGGCAGTGGTGACCACCGGCAAGCTCGGCATTGTCGAGGCGCTTGATCGCACCAACGGCCAGTGGCTGTGGCACAAGGAAACAGTGCCGCAGAACGTGGTGGCGGCGATTGATCCCAAGACCGGCGAGAAGACTATCAACGTCGCCGCGATCCCGCATATCGGCCAGACCACCGTCAACTGCCCGGCCGATCCGGGTGGACGCGGTTGGCCGGCCACCGCCTACAATCCGCAAACCGGCATTCTCTACATGCCGCTCAACGAGTATTGCGCCAACACGACGCCGACACCGCTCGACCCTGGCCAGGCCTATACGGGCGGCGGCCGCGCCGTGTTCGCCCGCACCAAGGTGCCCAACAGCGACGGCAATATCGGGCGCGTCGACGCCATCAAGCTCGCCGACCGCTCGCAGGTGTGGTCCTATCGGCAGCGCGCTCCCAACACCAGCGCGGTGCTGCCGACCGCCGGCGGCCTCGTGTTCTCGGGCGACATCGACCGCTACTTCAAGGCCTTCGACGACGCGACCGGCAAGGTGCTGTGGCAGGTTCGCACCAACAACATGGTGAACGCCTTCCCGATCACCTACAGCGTCAACGGCAAGCAGTATGTGGCGGTCGCGACCGGCAGCGGATCGGGGCTCGGACGCTCATTGTCGACGCTCGTTCCCGACATGAAGACGCCGGACGGCGGCTCGACGTTGTGGGGGTTTGCGCTGCCGGAGCGGTGAGGTGATGTAGCGACGTTCAGGCACGCGGTTGCGCGTGCCTGAACTTGCGAAGCACATGAGGCTGATCCATGGACAGACAGCCGCCGGCTTGCTGGGGCTCCCAACGTCGGTAGCATCGGGCCAAATGGGGAAGTCGTGACCCGATTCCCACGCGTTTGAAATCGGTGTAGATTTGCTTCCGAGCTGCCAGCCGGACGTGCCGAAGTCCTGTCAATCACCGGCAGCGTTG
>Ga0137415_10008697_pt1 | contig 10066 bp, 12 predicted proteins | sample CZODoug3_1_1_16f_FD_183082 | JGI IMG/M metagenome (GOLD analysis project Ga0137415, IMG submission 183082) | Vadose zone soil fungal communities from Angelo Coast Range Reserve, California, USA - CZODoug3_1_1_16fungal (Hybrid Assembly) | ecosystem: Environmental > Terrestrial > Soil > Vadose... | reverse complement strand
CTGGAAACGCTCAACCGCGATGAAGGGATTACGATTATTTTGGTGACGCACGAGGTGGATGTCGCGGCCTATGCCGCTCGCGAGATCGTCATCAAGGACGGGCAAATCTTGAGCGACCGTAAGACCAAGGCGCGGCCAATGTCCAGCCCAGTCGAGGTATAGATGTCGGCGTTTGTCTGGCTCACGATTCTCACTGCGCTGCGGATCTTGGCGCGAAATCGGCTGCGTGCCGGTCTCACGATGCTCGGGATTGTCATCGGCGTGGCAGCGGTCATTGCGATGGTGAGCATAGGCGAGGGGGCCAAGCGGGCTGTGCAAGCGCAGATCGCGACAATGGGCACGAATGTCATCATCATCTTTCCCGGGGTGACTTCTGCGAGCGGCGTACGAGGAAGTCAGGGGAGTGCCGTGACGCTCACCGTGTCGGACGCCTTGGATCTGAAAAAGCGCATCCCGTTGCTGGCCGATACCGGATGGTCCAGGCGCGATGTCATGCAAATCGTCTATGGGAATCGAAACTGGAACGGACCAATTAACGGGATCTCACCGAGTTACCTCACCATTCGCGACTGGTCCTTTACGAGTGGAGGCCCCTTTACCCAGACGGACTTGGATAGCGCCGCCCGAGTCGCGCTTATCGGCCAAACGATCGTGGGGAATCTCTTTGAGCCAGGCGAGGAGCCGGTGGGGGCAGTGATTCGCATCAAGAACGTGCCGTTCCGTGTCATTGGAGTCCTTGCGCCTAAAGGCCAGTCTGCGCAAGGGTCCGACCAAGACGATGTGATTTTCATCCCCTTCAGCACGGCGGAACGGAAGGTGTTTGGAACGTCATTTATCGGGTCCGTCGGAGCGATGTTCGGCTCGACCGATCAGGTCGAGGATTTGCCGATGGCTGCTGAGCAGATTCGAGAGGTGTTGCGGGCGCGGCATCGGCTTCAAAAGGAGCAGGACGACGATTTCACGATCCGGACGCAGGTCGATATCGGGAAGATCCAAGAAGGCACCAGTGAGACCTTGACAATCATGTTGTTTGCCATCGCCTCCGTGTCACTGTTAGTCGGTGGGATCGGCATCATGAATATCTTGCTCGTGTCCGTGACGGAACGGACGAGAGAGATCGGGGTCCGCATGGCGGTGGGAGCTAAACGCCACCACATTGTGATGCAGTTCCTGATCGAGGCCATGACGCTGAGCCTGGTGGGAGGCGCGTTGGGTATCGCACTGGGGATTACCGGGGCGAAGCTGACGACGCTGATTGCCGGTTGGCCGACCATCATCTCCGGCAACGTCATCATGCTCGCATTCTTCTTCTCACTCGTGGTCGGCCTGTCCTTTGGATTGTACCCTGCCAACAAGGCCGCTCGACTGAATCCCATTGAAGCACTGCGATACGAATAGGCGCGGATCTTAGCCCGGATTATTCATGAATGCCATCGCGAGGCGTTCGAGACCGAAGCCCGCCGGGGCTTCTTGCAAGTAAGGCCGACGAAGGCGTACGTGTAGTCCGTCGAGGAGGCCGAACGAGAACAGCCCCGCCGGGCGAGAGAATCGGACGACGTAGCAGGTATTCATGAATTGTCCGGGCTAGAGTGGATATCCTGTGACTTATGTCCTGCACGGGGCGTTAGGCTGCCCGACTCGCTCCCCCTGATTCTGATGTGACGACACGTTCAACGAAGCGTGAGGGGGGCTGGTCCTGGTTGGAGAGATCGACCGTGAAGGGATTTCGGTATGGGCTGCCTGTCTCGTCATAGGTTAACGTGACGATCGGTTGATGCAGGGTGGCTGGATTGATCGTGGTGATCATCCCCCTTTCTTTCGTATTGAGCTCACGAAACTGTAGATGGGGTAGATGCCAACCAGCTTGATGAATAGGGACACGAGACGAAGATCGAGACGGCCGAATTCTCCCTCTTGGAACAGTTGTTGGATTGCCGCGTGGGAAGGCAGCGGTCGGAGCCCCCCGAATCCGGTCAGTAGCTCGTCGTATCGATCCGCGATCCTCACAATGCGACTCGCCTCCGTTGTGGAGCCTGCCGATGTGTCGGAGGGATAGCCATTCCCATCGGGAGTGACATGGTGTTCGGCCACTACTTGGCGAACCGTCTGAGAAAAATCGCGTTGCGTCTCAATCGCCATAGCGTCGAGCTGTGGGTGATGGTGAAAGGCCGCCAGGTCTTCACCGGAGAGGGGAGTCGATGTACGCAACAGATGGCGTGGAAGTTGTAAGAGACCGATGTCATGCAGTAACGCGCCAGTCGCCAACTCGTGGAATTTCATCGTATCATAGCCGAGAGCTTGGCCGAGAATCATCGCCAGCGTGCAGACGGCGAAGCTATGGTTGTCGAAGGAGGCGTCGAGATGCCGTCCATGGCTCATCGCCATGAATGTGGCGTGGGTGCTGAGGGTTCATATGACGATGGTGATTTTCTGTACGGCTTCCTTGACCGGTCCTGGTCTTGCAGCGCCCGTTTTGCTGATTTCGTCGAAGACGATGTTGACCGACTGCGCCAGTTTGTCACGCGTCTCCAGAGCCATCGTGAGTTCCTGTCTCAGCGTGCCAAGTAAGCGGGGTGCATCATGTGCTGGGGGTGATTGGGTCAAGAAGTGTAAGCCAATCGTGTGATGGGTCTCTTCCGCTATCGGAAAGGACGTGATGTCGAGCCCTTTGGAGGGGTCGATGTCCACGGCGTGGATATTAGATCGCCGCAAACGCTTGATCTGCTCGACGGTTTGAACCAGGAACCGGTGTTTGAGAAAAGGGGTTGGAACCACGAGCCGTCGATACCTGCCACCTACATCCCAACTCGGAGTTGATGCAGAGGGATACGCGTGCGCATTCCACACCTATCGATCATGAAGTAGGCACCGGGCAAGAACCGATAATCCCTTATCGGTCCGCCATGCTCGGATATTGAATCCGAGCAGCCTGCATTATTCATGATGGATCGTCGAGAAAAAGAGGAATCTTGTGGACCCGCCGAGGATCGAGGCATCCCGGCCCTCACTATTCATGAGCGCTTCTGCTGCAATGGCGGATTCGCTGTTGCCACGAGCCTTCGGCGGGCAGGCTCGCCGCTCGCTCCCTCGACGTATTGTTCAAGTACGCCTCGGGGCCTCGCGGCTCCGCATGCCCGTCTCGCAACGCGACTGCGCAATTTCGCGACGAACCATCATGAATAATGCGGGCTAGGAACTGGACGCAGGCGTCAAATGCACTTCGATGCGAGGGTTGTTCTTATCGATGTGTTTGTAGAGGTGGGTTTCGACAATACGGTTGTCGTTGATGCCGAGTCCCTCACAGAGGGCATCCTGCGCGATCTTGAGCCCGCCATCGACGTCTCGTCGTAGGGCCGAAGTAAAATAGAACCGGATCGACAGGGCGAGCCACTCCGACTGGAGTCGTGCAAGTAGGGCAGCCCGGTGAGCGGACTGCGCCAACTTCAGCCACACGAGTTGTCCCACCTGGGCCTTATAGGCACGACCAGCCGAAGAGATTAATCGTCGGCCATTCACTGTGGCATATTGATGGTTCACGCTGGGAGGAACAGGAAGGGTCAAGGCTACAGCATGACTCTCGGTCGGTGGGTGTGATGATAGAGATGCAGGCATGCGGGAGATCGGAGCCGTTCTCGGGACGATACGTGGCACCGCGACCTTCTTGTTAGGGTTCCGGTAGGAGATCATGCGAACGGTCCGTTGAGAGGAGGGAATCCGGGGCGGGCGCCGAAACGTAGGCATGCGCGCCAGCTTACAGGAGATTGAGGATCTTGGACATGTTCTGCTCGTACCGCTCTTCAGATTGGGCGATATAACGACGCCATTTACTGGGATTCCAGATCTCCATGCGATGGTACAGGCCGACCAGAATGATCTCCTGGTCCTCATCCAACGGAATAACTTTTCTGAGCCGACTCGGAATCAGGATGCGTCCTGCTTTGTCGATCTCTGATGTGCCGGCTTCTGAAACGACGAAGTGCATGAACAGTCGGCTCTGGTCTTCATCGAGCGTGGCCTTCGTCCGTTCGAGGATTTTTTCCCACTCTTTCATGGAGTAGATGAGCGTCGAGTCCTCGGGGCCTTTGAGGAAGACGACGGCCTGTCCCTCCGACTCGACCTGCTCACGGATCGGCGAGGGGACGATAAACCGCCCCTTCTCATCCACTTTGCAGAGGTATTCACCGGCGAACATCATTGTATCGTGTCCTTTACGATGCCAGCGTGGCTCTGGTGCGATCGCGAATCCACTGTTCCAGATCCGAGCGTACGAAGCGCCATTCTTTCCCAAGCTTGAAGGCGGGAATCCGGCGACTCCGTAAGTAACGATAGAGCGTGCGCGGGGTGATCTTGAGATAGCGGCAGGTCTCCTCCGCCGTCATCAGCTCGCTCTTGGGCTCTTTGGCCATTGAAGAACCTGGTTCGATAGGGATCCATATGCCTCACGAGGCTTCGGATACTGTTGCCAGGGTAGGGAAACTGGAACGATCTGTCAAGTGAAAATGTATGACATTGCCTGTCACTGCCCGTCAGTGTTAGCCTGTTCTATGGAGCCGGTCTCGTCTGACTCCATCGCCTCTGAGAGATCGTCACCGAGGTCCTCACCCAACTCCTTGCCCATTGTTTTCATGAATCGAGCCATGCTCTGTGGATCGTTTTCATCGAACCCGGCCAGATTGCTTGGATCTGTCAAGGCTTCAAGGCGAGCCTCTTCGGATTTCGGCGAGGCAAATCGAGACAGGATTCGTTCAACCCGAGCGCTTGTGCAATGGGAGCAGGCAGCCGGTGCCTGATTGGCCAGGCTCAATACAAGGATGGTGCTGCGTTTTTTACAGTCGAGGCAGCGATATTCGTACAACGGCATCGATCATATTCCTGTCAGGCTGCGGAAGAACTATTGCAGTACATCAGAACTTCGTTGGCCCGCACGTTTGGGATTATGGGAGAATACCATGCAGGATGCTCAAAAAGGTCGTCTAGCAAGGCCGCAGCGAGCGAAGAGGCGAGGAGGTACATACCGCACTTCGTGTGGGCCGTTCGCCCTTGCTATGGGTCCTGGCGAACGGAAAGGCCCCTACAGCGTTTCCGACCTCCGAGAAACTCCTACTCAACGTTGAGCCTCTGAGCGAAGCGAGAACGAAGCCCGGTGAAAGGCGCGTCTCGGCGCGCAGGGGTCGGGCGGGTGAGAAAAGCGACTTTTTCAGCATCCTGCTATGGTCTCAGGGGCTGTGCAGCCTGTTCGGCAAAGAAGCGATCCGGCACCAGGCCCGTATCAACAGTTCTGGCCAGCGTCAGGGCAAAGACGGGCCCGGTGCCGGCTTTTTGTAAGGTCTTCGCGCATTCGTTCAGCGTCGTACCGGTGGTGAAAACATCATCCACGAGAAGGATGCGTTTCTCTGCGAGGTCCTGTGGACTGCGGATTTCAAATGCTTTCCGTAGATTTTGTAACCGTGCCTGTCGCGTTAATGTGGTTTGGGGATCGGTGGCGGTGATCCTGACAAGGTTTGTGGCTGAAACGGGGCGAGCCAGATGACGGCTGAGCTGATCGGCCAGCAGCAACGATTGGTTAAATTCACGCGCTCGTAAGCGGGCCGGGTGTAAGGGCACAGGGATAATTACATCGACATCGATCCCGCTTGGCAGGGCGCTGATCATAAGGCGAGCGAGTGGCCGTGCCAGTGTATGTTTGCCTCGATATTTGAATGAGCAGATGGCTTCCCGCAGTGGCGGAAGGTAGGGGAAGAGGGTCCAGGCTCGTTGAAAATCCGGTGGCCGCTCCTGACAGTGTTGGCATTGATGGTTCGGTGTATAGCTCGTGGCCGCTGGCGAGACAAAAGGCTGATCGCAGCGGGCACAAACTGGGTGCTGGAACGGGCGGATGGTTTGCCAGCACGCAGTACAGAAGAAGGGCACCGGGTCGGCGCTGAGTGAATGGCCACAGGCGATGCATTCCACCGGCAAGACAAACCGGAGGGCCTGACGGCACCATCCGATGAGTCGATCCTGTGTGTCTTCACGTACCATCGTAGGGGAAGCGCTCCAATCACGTATGTGTGCGCTTCTTCTATGGGAATGTGCCGCGCCTGTCAAGGTTGTTGCTCTGTAAATGGTTGTGATATACGAAGGCAGCAGGATGATGAACAAAGTCCGTTGGCGCTCCCAAGCCCGCGACGGGCACGCCACGCGAGACAGGCGCAACGTGCAAGCCCTGACTCCGAGTGTCTGGCCTTGGCCTTTCCCCCGGCAGTCTCGCGTGGCGATCCTGGTGGCTAGGGTACGGATGGAGAAGCAGATCACCATGGTGACATTCGACCAGGTGTCGAAAATTTATGAGCGGGGTGGCGACACCATCACCGGGCTCGATCGGGTCACGGTCGAAGTGGCGAAGGGAGACTTCTGTGCGTTTATCGGTCCCAGCGGCTGCGGGAAGAGTACGTTGCTCAACCTGGTTGGCGGATTGGATGTGCCGACCTCGGGGGATATCCTCCTCGCCGGGCGCTCGACCAGTCGATTCACGAGCGATGACTGGACGAGGATCAGGCGAGAAACAGTCGGGATTGTCTTCCAAGCATTCCATTTAATTCCCGGGTTGACGGCAGCGGAGAATGTCGCGTTTCCCTTGTTGCTGCGCGGAGAGCGAGGGGCATCGGTCCAAGCCCGTGTCGAGGAGGTGCTCGAGTTGGTCTCGATGACCACACGACGACACCATCGCCCAAGCGAGCTCTCGGGCGGGGAGCAGCAGCGGGTGGCAATTGCGCGAGCGATCGTACATCAGCCCCAGATCATTCTCGCCGACGAGCCGACCGGCAATTTGGATTCTCAGCATGGGGCCGAGATCATCGTCCTCCTTCGGTCGCTCGTTCAGCGCTTTCGCAAAACCGTACTGTTGGTCACCCACAGCACCGCGGCCGCTGAGGCTGCCGATTATGTCTGGGCCATGAAGGATGGGCAGCTCGTGGCACGAACGCAGCACAAGTCTGTCACGGTAGTCGCGTAATGGATCTTTCGACCACTATTGCCGGCGTACAATTTCCCGGTTGCTTCATGAATGCTTCGGGGGCTCTCTGTGTCACGCGTGAAGAACTGCTGGCCCTCGGCCGGTCTCGTGCCGGGGCCATCGTCACCAAGTCGATGACGGTTGAGCCTCGCGACGGCAATCCGGCACCCCGGTACTATGGATTTCCCGGCGGGTCCATCAACTCCATGGGCTTGCCAAATCTCGGGTACAAGGCGTACGCCGCGCTCATTCCTGAATTAAAGAGACTCGGAAAGCCGGTCATCGCCAGTGTGGCGGGTCTCTGTGAAGACGATTTCCCGACGATTGCGGCCACGATCAATGCGGCGAAGCCCGACCTGATCGAAGTCAATCTCTCTTGCCCCAACATTCCAGGCAAACCTCAGATCGGATATGACGCCGAAGCCTCCGAGCGACTGCTGAAGCGGGTTCGCAAAGTGATCACGGTTCCGATGGGGGTCAAGTTGCCTCCGTATTTCGATCCGGCCCATCATACCGTGATGGGAGAGGTGATCGGCCGTTGCGGTGTCGATTTTCTCAATTTGATTAACTCGGTCGGCAACGGGCTCGTCGTCGATCCGGAGCGCGAGGTGGTCCTCATCAAGCCCAAGGGTGGGTTCGGCGGCCTGGGTGGCACGATTATCAAGCCGGTCGCGCTGGCCAACGTGCGGGCTTTTTGGAAGATCTTCGAAGGGCGAATGCCGATTATCGGGACCGGCGGCGTGGTCAATGGCGTGGATGCCTTCGAACATGTGCTCTGTGGCGCGTCAGCCGTGCAGATTGGGACAGTATTGGTCGAGGAAGGGGTAGACGTGTTCGGACGATTGGAAACGGAGCTGGCGGCACAGCTCAGCAAGAAGGGCTATACGCGGTTGGAGGACTGCCGGGGAAAGCTGAAGGAGTTATAGGCCTACTTGGTCCCGAACGTCTTGGCAAGGAGACCCAACTGCAGGGCCCGCCGGAGTAGTTGCGCCACGTTTCTCACATTCAACCGTCGCATCAAGTTGAGTCGGTGCACTTCGACCGTGCGCACGCTGATCTCCAGCACCTCCGCAATCTCACGGTTCGTGTGCCCGATCGACACCAGGCGAAGGATGTCACGCTGCCGAGGTGTGAGAAGATCGGCGTCGATCTCTTCCTGCAGCGGCTGGACTTTTCGGCTCAGAGCAGTTCGCGCGCCCATCACTCACCTCTTATCATCGACTCACGCGAGTGTAGCAAAGGTATGTATCTCTGTAAACGAAACTACTAATTTGTGCAGGGTTCCATTACTGGTCCGAATGATTCGATTCGTCCTCGCCCCCTTATTCATTATGATTCGTTCCCTGAGCTTCGCGCTCCGCAGAATAGCCGCGCGAGACTGGCGGGAAAGGCGAGGCACTCGGAATCAGGGCTTGCACGTCGCGCCTGCCGCGCTAGGCCTGCCCGTCGTACCCTTGAGAGCACTGGCGGAATTTCTCAACATCCTCCTAGGCCTTAGATGACTATACCACTCATGTTCAATATGGCCCTGATCCGCGCTCATGCGCTCCAGAGGCCATATCGCGCCCTGCTCAGCATCGCCGGAGTGGCACTGGGTGTTCTGGCCTCCGTGGGCATCGGGACGGCGAACATGCAAGTACTGCGATCTTTTGAGCAAGGCGTCACGACGGTAGCCGGTCCTGCCACATTGGAAATTGCGGGCCATGATCTCGGAGTGGATGAATCCGCGATCACGGCTGTCCGTGCGATCGAGGGGGTGGTGAGCGCCGCTCCGGTCATTGAAGAATCGGTAGTGGTTGTCCAGGGGGAGCCGCGTGGCCAGGCCCTTCAGATATTAGGACTGGATCTTCTCGCGGAGGTCGGGATGCGTGGATTTGAGATACCGCAGGCTAACACCGAGGTGGCGTTGGAGGCGCTGCTGGCTCCGGACGCGCTGTACCTAGGTCGTCAGGTTGCTGCCGACTGGAACCTGGGAGTCGGTAGTATCGTCGAGGTGACGGCAGGAGGGCGTCTCGTGCGGTTGCGAGTCGTAGGGCTCATTCATAACCAGGCGGCGCGCTCATCCCTCTGGGACCGGCTTGCCATCATGGATATTGCTGCGGCGCAGCTGTTGTTTCAATCAATCGGACGGTTGGATCGGATCGAGCTGGTGACGACGCCTGATCGACCGCTCGACGATATCGTTGCCTCCGTGCGTGCGGTGCTCCCTCCTCATCTTGTCGTACAACGGCCGGCGCAACGGACGAAGCAGGTCGAAAACATGGTGTGGGCCTTCCAGCTCAATCTGTCAGTCATGAGCTGGGTTGGGCTGCTCGTCGGCATGTTCTTGATCTACAACACGATAGCCTTTGCTGTGGCGCAACGTAGGCGCGAGATCGGTATCTATCGCGCACTCGGAATGACGGAGCGGCGCGTCGCCGGCCTGTTTCTCGTGGAAGCAGGGTTGCTCGGTCTTCTTGGCGGGCTATTGGGAGGTTTTGGTGGGGTCTGGCTGGCCGGGAGTTTGGTGTCACTCGTGAGCCGAACGATCTCAGACCTCTATGCGCCGGTCGTGTCTGGCGGGCTGACCCTGTCGATGGACATGCTGACCTTCGTGGCAGTGGCGAAAGGGGTTCTGCTCGGGACACTGGTCTCGATGGTGGGAGCCTTGGGCCCCAGCGTGGAAGCCGGCAGGACTGTGACGGTTCGTGCCTTGGCACCGGGAGACTATGAATCGACGCATCAACTGAGGGCAGGTCTGTGTGGGTGGATCAGCCTCGTGTTGTTGGTGGTGGCAGGCCTCTGCTCGCTGATGGGCCCGGTTGGAGACCTGCCGTTCTTTGGCTATCTCGCGACAATCTGTCTCTTGGGGGCACTCTCCTCTCTTGCGCCACTCTGTATCCAGGCGTTGGGCATGCGGCGCCCTCGCCAGGAGAGCAAGACGATGATGCTCGGGGGGAGCCTCCGGCTCATCGCGGCTGACCAGACGGCACGCCATCCGGGCCGGAATGCGGTGACGGTGTCGGCGTTGATGGTGGGATTGTCGATCATGATCGGTGTGGCCGTCATGGTTCGCAGTTTTCGTGACACTGT
>Ga0137415_10008696_pt1 | contig 10066 bp, 9 predicted proteins | sample CZODoug3_1_1_16f_FD_183082 | JGI IMG/M metagenome (GOLD analysis project Ga0137415, IMG submission 183082) | Vadose zone soil fungal communities from Angelo Coast Range Reserve, California, USA - CZODoug3_1_1_16fungal (Hybrid Assembly) | ecosystem: Environmental > Terrestrial > Soil > Vadose... | reverse complement strand
CCGCTCAGAAAACGAAACTGATCGGAATAAACGGCCTGCATGGTGCCTTCCCAGGGGCGAATCTCTTCCCGGAAGATGCCGGAAACGTTGGAGACCGGATGAAGATGCAGATGCTGGCCGATGTGTTCGTTGCGCAGGCCGGAGCGCAGCAGCAGCGCAGGAGTGTGAATGGCGCCGCACGCGATGACTATGGCCTTACAGCGCACGCTGACGCGTTGGCCGCGCCGTGTGCGTGCCTCCACGCCGACGGCGCTGCCAGATTCCACCCGAGCGCGCTCGGCGCGCGTCTCTACAAAAAACCGAGCGCCTGCATCTTGCGCATCGGCAAGCCACGTTTTCACCGCCGACTGTTTTGCTCCGATGGTGCAACCGAATCCGCAGTAGCCGCAGATTTTGCCTTGCTCGCAGCCGACGACATTGCGCGGCATCGTCGCGCAATGCCAGCCCAGTGATTGCAGGCCGCGCTGCAAAATCTGTTCGCGCGCGGAGACGCGATTGTGTTCCAGGTTTACCGAAAGTCGCGCGCATACCGCATCGAGGCTGCGCGTGTATTCTTCCGACGAAAACCAGGGAACTCCCGCGCTCGCCCACTCCGCGCGTACCTCATCCGGTGTGCGAAACGACGTGCAGTAATTGACCACCGTGCCGCCGCCAAGGCATTCTCCGGCGAGCAGATTGACGCTTTGATCCCACGTCGCCGCGTTTCCCGCTTCCGCGTACAGCCGCTCAAACCCGCGCAACGCGTCGCCATCAAAGTCCGCGTCATCGAAATAGCCGCCCGCCTCCAGAACGATTACATCGCATCCCGCCTCGGCGAGCACCGCCGCCGCCGTTGCCCCGCCCGCTCCAGACCCGATGACGCATACATCGCAGGACAAATCCAAATCCGTCGTGGGCGCGACCGCGCGCAGCGGCCGTTGCGCATTGGAGCGCTGGACGCCCAGCGGCCCCGGGTAGCCAAGCTTTTCGCATACCTTACTCCGGCCACCGTCCGCCGCTGGCAACATGACGTAGAGCAATCCGATCGCTTTGCGCAACGCTTGAAACGCTGCGCGCCGCCGCTTCATGCCGCTATCCGCCCAGGAAAGCAGCACCCACTCGCGCGCTTCTGGTGTCAACGAAGAAAAATGCGCTAACCTGCCGATTGCAAAGAGGCTGTGAAAAGGCGAATCCCAGAAATCAAGGAGTTGCAGGAATTGCGTGCGATCCGCGGCCCGAAGATTAAATTCCAATCCGCGCGCAATCGCGTCGGGAACGCCCAGCTCCCCTGCGGAGGGCCAGCCATCTCTCGCGGGTGCGAAGGTATCGCAAATGGATTCGAGCGCGCGGCGTTGCCTTGCAGAAAGTTCCATAAAGCGCGCCAGTGTAACAGACCGCGCGGCGAGGCAAGGTGAATTCGGGTCTGCGTCAGACGCTGCCTGGCAGCGAGTTCTGAGTGCGCGCCGGGTAGAGCCGCTGAAACACGTAGAAAAAGATAAGAAGCATGATGAAATCGCACACGCTGGCTTCGGGGCCGGCGCTTCCGCCGGTCAGCCACGCGGGTCCGGCGAGCGTCGCGTTGGAAAGATGTCCCGGGAAAATGTAGCCGCTGTCGGGCACGGAATACAAAAATGTTTCGCCGAAATCGAAGCTGGCATGCATGCCCACCGCAAACCACAGATTTCCAGTGCGCCGCAGAGTGAGGCACCAGAACAGGCCTGTGAGCACGATTCCCGCCAAGCCCATCTTGCTCTCACCCTGATTTGTCCTGTGCACGAATCCAAATGCGGCGGAGAGCAACACCGCAGCGGGCCAGAAGCTGACAGCTTGTGCGAGAGTGAATTGCACATACCCGCGGAACGCAAATTCCTCATACAGTCCGACGAGGACGAAGAACGCGCCCCAGAACGCCGCCCAGCGAAGCAGATTCGCTCCGTGAATCGCCAAGTCGCCGAAATGATAGGAGCCAAACGTTGCAATCACGCCGATCACGGCGCTAATTTCCGCCAGCCCGAACAATGCGCCCTGCCAAAACAATTTTCCAAAGGCGCCGCGTAATGGAAGGCCGTAATCGCCAAAGGAGCGCCCTTCCAAGAGCGACATTGCCACGCCGGCGGCAAACACGCCTGCTAGCAAACTTCCTTCCGATATCGTCAGGATCCTCGGCGAGTACAAGGAACGTTCTCCGGCCGACAGCGTCACCATGATCCATTGCAGCGCGGAGGTGATTCCCTCTGCTAGAGCAATGTAAATACCAACGCGCAAGAGAACGAAGAGGAGAGACTGGCTTTGAAATACGCCGTGCTCGGCGGGCGGCGGGTTTGTTTGTGGTGAACTTTCCGGATTCAAAAGGCCTACGTCGCTCATGGACAGATTATGGTTCGAAATGCGCGACGGTGGCGCCGAGAATATGGCGGCTGCGCTTTTCTTGCACGAAAGCCACGACGCGCAAATTATTGCGCTTCCATGCCGAATCCAGCTTCAGGTCGGATTCGCCGACAAAAGACGGAGCCGCATTGGGGTCGGTGGCGCCCGCTTTGTGAAACCAACGCGCCACCGGGGCGTGATGCAGATCGTGACCGGTATTTTCGCCGCCCGTCACGGAGGAATGCAGCGCCGTTTCGGTGATGGCCAGCCAGACTTCCGCGACATCGCCCTGCTGCGCTCCCTGGAGCTTTCCAATCTCGACCCGCGCGCGTTCATGGTCGTGCTTGTCTGACTTCAGCAGCGATACGGAGATATCCGTTCGGGGCTGAGAGACAGCACTCGCGATGGCTCGATAAGCATCGCCTTGGTGGCTGCCAACAAATCCGGTGCGTCCATTAACCACCAATTCCGGCGTATAGACGCCGTGATCCGCGAACCCTGCGGCATAAACCTGTTGACGCTGGGTCCATTGCCCCGAGGAAAACGGATCGATCCAACCTTCGTGGTCCCAATAATCAACGTGCTCTTCGAGAGCGATGATTTCCGCTCCCGCTACCGGCTGTTGTTCTTCGAGTTTTGCAAGCAGAGCGTCCGCGGGCGGGCAGCTCGAGCAGCCTTCGGATGTAAACAATTCCAGAACCACCGGCACGCGCACGCTAGCGCTGGTAGCCGTACCGGCAGCGCTCTGCGGAGGCCCCGCCTGACAAGTTACAGCCAGGGTCAAGGCCAGAGCCGATGGCAGAAAGTGTGACGGATTCTTCATTCGAAACGCAGCTCCTCATTCCTCAAGTCATTACATACTACGTTTTTTGGCTTTCGGCGGACGAATATTGGATTCCGAGCCGAGCAAAATGGCAGTGGTGGGCGTCTAACCGCCGTGATAGAGTTAACCGGTTATCGACGGAGGTTCCTCGTGCCCTCGGACGACCTCGTTGCCCCTGCTCTTTTGCTTGGCGGCCGCCTTTCCATCGATTTTGCCAACATTCCGTCCTACCCAGGCGCTCCCGCGCAGCACTTGTCCTGGGAGGAACTGATCGCGTTCCTTGAGGCTTCGCACATCGTTTCAGCAGAGCGCGGAGCCAGCCTTCTCGCTCTCTCCGGCTCGGATCCGGACGCCGCACAAACTCTCCTGTCCCGTTCTGTGCGCCTTCGCGATGCGCTGCGAAGGGCCTTTGGCGCCACGGTGAGAAAAGAGGGCATTGCGCGCGAATGGGCCGAACCGATCAACCAAATTCTGCGCATCACGGAAGGGCACGACGAACTGGTCTTCGGAGGAAACTTGTGGAAAATGGAATTCCAAGCCCGCGAAGGAGGTCTGGACTGGCTTCTGGCCGCCGTCGCGCGATCCGCGGCGGAGATCATTGTGGAAGGAGCGCAGGCGCGATTGCGTATTTGCGCCAATCCAGCTTGCGGTCTTTTCTTCACCGATAATTCGCGCACGCAGCGCCGGCGTTGGTGCTCGATGGCGATCTGCGGGAACCGCCACAAGGTCGCGAGCTTCGCTCGCCGCCACGCATCGTAACTTCAATTGGCGCGCGCTTTGACGTACTTTGGCGACTCACCTTTCGACCACGGATCATAGCTGTACGCAAATACCAGTCGCTCCGCAAGCGGCGGATGCGAGTAAAGCCAAAATGTAATGAAAGCTGGGGGATTCGGATCGGAGAGGTCCACTTCGCCCAAGATCTGAAAGGCATGCGCCGCGACCTCCTCTGAATTCGGCACGATGCCGTGAATTACTTCCAGCCCATACACATCCGCGGCGTGCTCTTGCATGCGGCTGACGCCGTTCACCACCGGCGAAGCAAAGAACATGACGATTTGCAGCAGCAAGAGAAAAGCGGCGAGCGAAGCCCAATCCTCCAGACCATAGAGCTGCCAGTTTCTGCCCCAGCGCCCGAGCATCCAATGCAAGCCGCGAAAGATCAGATACAAGGCAACGAGCAGCCCGAGGGCGCCATACAAAAATCCCTTCCACACATGCCCCAGCACGTAATGGCCGAGTTCATGCCCAATAATAAAGAGCGCTTCGTCGTTGGCGGTTTTTTGTAGCGTGGTGTCCCACACGACCACGCGTTTGGAAGCCCCAAGCCCCGTTACGTACGCGTTGATCTCGTTGCTCTTTTCACTGGCGCGCATCAGGAAGATGCGTTCCCTGGGTATCGGCACTCCGGCGTTGCGGGTCAACTTTTGAACGGCGTCCACTAGCTGGGGATGTTCCTTGTCGAGCGGTTCGAATTTGTTGAACAACGGATCGATGAGCAGCGGATTGATAAAAATAATCCCCAGGAGGACGGGCAGAGCGGCAAACCAAAAGTACAGCCACCAGCGCCGCGGGCTTCGCCTAATGACGGCAAACAGAATCAAGACGAGGATGAGCGCGAAAAACGTGCCCACCAATTCTTCCTTGGTCCAATCCCAAAACCACGAACCCCAGCGCTGCACGGATTGTTCGTAACGCAAAGACAGCGAATGCCAATACAAGCGCACCGGCAAATCGAAAATGTCCGAGGTCAAGATCAGCAACGGCACGAAGACAAAGGCCTGCAGCCAGCGGCGGCCGGTGACGTGTTCGGCAAAATCGCGGAATCTAGCGGCCACGCCCAATTGCAAGAGCAGGAGGAGCACCACGAAGCTCACGAAATAGGAGACAAAATAAAGCGTGTAGGCCGCCCGCGAGTAGGCCACCGCTTTCTCGTAGCGATCCTCGGATAGCGTGTACTGCTCGGTTTTCCCGCGCTGCGGCGCGACGCGTTCAGACTTCGGCAATCCAGGAACCGGCGTTTGCGTAGAAGAAGGCCGCTGGGGCGCCGTCTGCGCGTCAGAGGCTTTGGCGGCCACGCTTATGAAGGCCGAACGCCCTGCCGCCGCGAACGCCGATAACAACAACCCACAGCAAAGCATCGTCACGCAAAAAGACCGACCCTTCCGCATCCATTTCCTTTCTGGGCCGAGCGGGGTTCCGCTCCGGGAGTATGCGCCCCGAGACGCGTGGCCGCAACTCTTGGACGGCGCACAGCGCGGGAACGCTAGCAAGATTCCTGACGTAGGACGCATCGTAAAGTCTTCGCGTTGCTGCCCCACGGGCGTTGCCTGATTTCGCACAGCGCCATGGCTGAAGATTGCCTCCGCAAAAGGTCCGGCGTATTCTGAGGTTTGCCCCAGTTCGCGTAGCGAGGACCAATATCCATGCGACTCTTTAGCCCACTGCCAGTGATTGCCGCGCTGCTCGGCGCGGGCGTTTGCCTGCCGATCGCAACGTTGGCGCAATCGCAAGATGCGCAGGCGCAACAATCCGCGTCGCAGGACTCATCCGTGGCGGACGCCGCGCGACGCGCCCGCGATCAAAAGAAAAATGCTGCGAAGTCCTCCAAAGTCATGACCGACGACGACCTGGACCGGCACGAGTTCAAACCCGGCAAGGGAGGCTTTAATGTGGGGGCAGCGCCACAGTTGGAAACCGTGCCACCGAGCCCGGGGGCCGTTGCGGCCGCTGAAGCCGCGGATAATGCCTCGGACGAAGAAGCGCAAAAGGGAGCTGCCGCACAAGACGCAGACATTGCCAAGTTGAAAGTGCAAATCACGCAGGGGGAAAAGGATTTGGATGTTTCGCGGCGCCAACTCGCTCTCGATCAAGATTCCTATTTATCGAACCCTGATTACGCGCACGACACCGCGGGCAAGAGCAATCTCGACAACGAGAAACAACAAATCAATGACAGGCAGGAGGACGTCGAGCGGCTAAAGACGCGCCTCGCTGCCCTGGAAGAATTGAAGAGCCATCGCAAGCCCGCACGGAAGAAAGCGGCGCCGCCACCGCAAACGGAAAACCCGCCCAGCACTCCTCCGCAAGCATAGTTGCCGTGTGCGACCTATTTCGGCTCCAGAACGAGCGGCAACCCGTTCTTTGGATTGCCGATTATGACGACTTTCGCGTTCGCGCTGGTGGCCAGTTTTTCCGTGGCTTCGATACCTTTCCACTCGAGTAGCTGCGGGCTGATGCCCTGCGCCACAATCTTCTGAAAATCCGCGATGCCTTGCGCTTCGATGCGCTTGCGCTCCGCTTCCTGCTTTTCCTTCTGCAGGATGAAGCTCATGCGCAACGCGTCCTGCTCGGCTTGCTGCTTGGCCTCGATCGAGCCTTTCAGCATGGCGGGCAACTGCACGTCGCGCAGCAGCACGTTTTCGACGATCACGCCGCGGGGCGCGAGTTCCTTGGTGAGTTCATCTTGAATTTGTGACTGCACCAACTCGCGGGCGTTGGTGTAGAGCGCGTTTGCGGTGTGCGCGGAAGTTGCCGCGCGAATCGCCGCGCGGAGCGTGGGCTCTACGATTTTCTCAGCGTAATTATCGCCGACGGTTTGGTACACAAACGCTGCTTTGCTCTTGTCCAGACGGAACAGCAGCGAGGTATCCAGCGCGAGGATCAGCCCTTCATTGGATGGGACGTTGGCGCTTTCCTTGACCGACTGCGTCTGCACGGAAAGCTTTTGCACCGATTTCAACGGATTGATCAGATGGATGCCTTCCGGCAGCGTTTCGCCGGTCACGCGCCCGAAAAGGGTGAGCACGCCTACGTTGCCCGTTGGAATCGAGGTTGTGCTCCACATCAACAACAAGATCACCACAATCACGATGCCAATCTGCAAAATGCGTGAGCCTGCCAGTCGAATATTCGGCATCTGCGGCAACGAACTTCCGAAGTCGCCTCCACCGCCCCGCGTCACGTTCGCCATGACTGCCTCCTGTGGCACAGGCGACTCTGCTGCATCGCGTGCGCATACTGCATGCGATGAAACGCGCCTGCGCTCTTGCGACCGGGCACTGCGTCGCCCCCGTCGCGTCTATCATCTACTACGCGCGGCGCCGGAGCAAGCGTACCCCAATATATTGTGGTCTTTTTTCTTGACACCATGTCGGGTTTGCGCCACAATCCGCGCCAACATCCGTCCACGCCAGGGAACTCGGGTCTCGCTACGGGCCGTCGCCGCAAAGGCTATAGCCAGTGAGGGAAAACGATATGCAGTATCTGCCCGGCTTCACCGTGCAATGCATTAATCCACAATGCGAAGCACGAGGCCACTGGCTGCGCGCCGACGCGACCCGAGCGTTCAGCGACGAAGGCCGCTGCCCGTGCTGCGGCGATTTCCTGCGCAACGTGCCGCCGCCGCTCGGCCCGCGCTTCCGCATGCGCCCGCGTCCGCTGACCGCGCGCCCGCCGCTGCGCCCTCGCCCGCGATAGCTTTCCGTCCTTCAACGAGGCATCGCACACCGCGTCTGCGTTGACGCGGGAACTTTCCCGCACGCATGGTTTCTATTCTTAACGTAGTCAAGGCGTCGAAACACGCGCCCATAACGAGGCACATATGGAAACTTCCCCACGCCGCTCCCTGCCCAGACGTTTTCTTCTGGTCGCTGCGGGACTCTTCGCGTTTACGCTCCTCTTTGTAATCGCCTGCCGCATCGCGGTACTGCAAATGTTTAGAGGTATTGAGCAGTCACGCGCGACTGGCCTGTCAGCAGTTTCCTCGTGGGATGTCGGAAGCAGGTGGAGTCAAGCCGGGGTTGCGGTGGACTTGGCGAGAACGGATCAAATCTCTCGCAGCGCCGACCTCCGCGCGCTCTCATCGTCTTTCGATCACTCGGTCGCCCAATTGCACCGAATCGTGGCGATTCACAGCGGTTACCTTGAGGATCTGCGAACAGAAAGCCGTTCAAGACGCGGGCGCGCACTGTCGGCCGCTCTGGCCGTGCCCTCGGCGGAATTCGACGCGACGCTGTCTGACTTGAAGAATATTGGGCGGATCGATTCAATCTACGAGTCCGGCGAGGACTCTGTGGTCAAACTAGCGAGCGCTGCCAGGCATCTCGCCGCAGCACAAACGAACCTTGCTCGTCTCAAGGAACTCCAACACGGACGTACCGGGCCGCTGCGCGACGCCGTTGCCCTGGAAAAGGAAATCGCCCAGGCGAACGAAGGCCTGACGGAAGCGGAGCGCCAACACGACAGCTTACTTTCGACAATTGCACAGGCGCATATTCGGTTCACTTTACTCGAGGAATACAAGGCCCCGTTCGAGGCCAATCTGGGAGGGGTACGTCTTCAGTTGCGGAATTCGCTCGTCGAAGGCGTCGGCTCAGTTTTTTCGTCGGTGGCGCTGTTCGTCGGAGTCCTATTCGAGTATGGGTTGCCGTTGGTTTTTTGGCTCGCCATACTTATCTGGCCAAGCCGCCTTGGGTGGCGGCGCTTTCAAGCGTACCGGCTGGCGACTGCACGATCATAGACGGTTGATCATTCGAGGGGCCGAAATCGAATTCCTAGCTTTCGACCAGGCCCTTCTCGATCATCTCTTCGTCGCTGAGCCACAAGTCGGGGATGTTCGCGGAGCCGAAGCGCAGAACGTCTTCCAGTGCGCCGCGCACTTCGCTGAGCCGGAAGTCAATCCCGATGCGCTCCAGCAATTCGATCAGCGCCTGGGCGCTTTCGGCTTCAACGGGATGTGGGCGCGAGCCTTCCACCTGCGTGAGGCGGTGATAGGTAATCACGTACATCGCGCCCGGTCCAGCGCCATGCCGCGCGATGCGAAGAAAGCCTCTGGTCTTGGGTTTGAGTGTAGCAAGCGTTGTCGCGATCACCGCGCCGGGTTGGGATGCGCTCATCGACTTGTGGGCCTCTCCTGGTTCATGCCGCAGCTCCGCAAAACTAGCTGCAGCCGGAAGTGCTGCCGCAGTTCTCGCATTTGTAGCAAGCGCCATTGGGCACCATCAGCATGCCGCATTCGGAGCAGGTCGGCGCGCCTTCATGGGCGTCGCGAGGTTTGGAGGATTGCGGATTGGTGAGCGGCGGCGCGAGGCGCATCGCTTCGGTCATCGCCGGCGCTGCCGAAGAGGCTTGCACGACAGGGGCGGAAGCCGGCGCTGCTGCGGTGTGCTCGCCATTCAGCTTGAGATAGTCGGAGGAAATGAAGCGCCCGCCGAGCCAGCGCGCGATGTAGTCGAGCACCGAAGAAACAAAGCGAATGTTGGGATTCGCGGTGATGCCGGAAGGCTCGAAGCGCGTGTTGAGCAATTTGTCGACGAAGACCTTGAGCGGCACGCCGTATTGCAAGCCCAGCGAAATGGTGAGCGCCAAGCCGTCCATGATGCCCGAGAGCGTCGAGCCTTCTTTGGACATCTTGATGAAGATTTCGCCGGGGCGATTGTCCTCATACATGCCTACGGTGATGTAGCCCTCGTGGCCGCCGATGCTGAATTTGTGCGTTACGGAAGCGCGTTCGGCCGGCATCTTCTCGCGCTGTGCTCGCGGAAAAAGTTCACGCTGAAGCGGGTCCGCAGCACTCGCCGCCGCTTCCGCGTTCTTCTCATCCTTCTGCTGCCCCGCCGCGGAGAGCGGCTGCGAGCGCTTGGAATTGTCGCGGTAGACGGCCACAGCTTTCAGTCCCATCTTCCAGGACAGGATATAAGCTTGCGAGATATCGTCGATCGTCGATTCCTCGGGCATGTTGATGGTCTTGGAGATCGCGCCGGAAAGGAACGGTTGTGTTGACGCCATCATTTTCACGTGGCCGGTCCAGCTGATCGACCTGCCGCCGCCCGCGGGCGCGAGCGAGCAATCAAACACGGGAAGATGCTCGGGTTTCAAGTTGGGGGCGCCTTCCAC
>Ga0137415_10008693_pt1 | contig 10067 bp, 8 predicted proteins | sample CZODoug3_1_1_16f_FD_183082 | JGI IMG/M metagenome (GOLD analysis project Ga0137415, IMG submission 183082) | Vadose zone soil fungal communities from Angelo Coast Range Reserve, California, USA - CZODoug3_1_1_16fungal (Hybrid Assembly) | ecosystem: Environmental > Terrestrial > Soil > Vadose... | reverse complement strand
GCCGATTATCCGATGAAAGTCTCTCACCATCATCGGGTAAGGATGCGGTCCGTAGGCGGTACCCAAGAGGTAGTGCGTGTTCCGAACATTCGTAACCCAATCTCGCATCGCCTCATTGATCGCTTCTTTCAGGGTAGCCTGTCCGACGGAAACCGGCACCACGGTTGCACCGAGAAACTCCATTCGAGCGACATTCAACGCCTGCCGCTCCATGTCCACCTTTCCCATATAGACAACGCATTCAAGGCCGAAGCGAGCAGCCACAGTCGCGGTCGCTACTCCGTGCTGGCCGGCGCCAGTCTCCGCGATCAATCTTTGTTTGCCCATTCGGACGGCTAGCAAAGCCTGTCCAATCGCATTATTGATTTTGTGAGCGCCAGTGTGCAGCAAGTCTTCGCGTTTTAAGTAAATCCGCGGACCGCCGAGTTCCTTGGTCAGCCGCTCCGCAAAATATAGTGGAGTGGGACGCCCACAATATGTGCGCAGCAAATCTCCCAGTTTCCAAGAGAACTCCGGGTCGTTCCTGGCCTTTTCGTATTCTTGCCCCAGCTGCTCGATCGCTGGCATCAATGTCTCCGGAACAAAAACGCCGCCGAAAGGTCCGAAATGGCCTTCTGCGTCCGGTAGCTGATAGGGCAGAATCAACGTGTGCATAGTACAGTTGGCAAAACTCGTTGCGCCACCCCACTCGAATCAAGCGGAAATGAGCGTATTGGCGTTCGGCGGCGATAGGACTGATGTGGTCGGCCAAAGAGTCCTGGAAACGGAAGTCCCGAATGCCCTATCGCCCATCCCCACCGCCAAGCCCTCATTTCCGCTCGATCTCCAGAATTGCTTCCACCGCCCGACGGTGTGGGCTCGGCATTGGCAGATGGCGGAGCAAAGCAAAGCTCTGCCAACGGAAGCTTTCTGGAAGGGGCACTGGAACCGAACCGGAGAAAACGTTCAAACAAACGAGATATTTCGTAATCGGATGGTGCATTTGGAACAGTGGTAACTGATCGGTTGGAATCTCAGCAGCCGGCGGCAGGGTCCAGAGTCCACTCCAACGTCTACCCGAAGCCTGGCGCAGTAGAATCCTTTGGTTCCGTCGTATCCACCAATAATTCTCCTGAATTTTCTGCGTCGCCGGCCGGAGCCGTTTTCGAGGAAGCGCGTCCCGATCTACTGCCTGGCAGAAAGTCCGGACCGGACACAGAACGCAACGTGGATTTCGAGGCAAACACAAAAGCGCGCCTAGCTCCATGATCGCAGAATTAACGAGTCTTGGGTCTCCGTCCCTGACCAAATTCTCGGCAATTTCCCAGAGAATCCGTCTTCCTGCCACGCTGTCGACACTCGCTTGCAGGTTAATCAATCGCGCCAGCACGCGCGTGACGTTTGCATCCAAAATCGGTGCAGGCTTGTTGAAAGCAAAACTGACGATGGCTCCCGCGGTGTAGCGTCCAATACCAGGAAGCTGAACCAGATCGGTCACGTTCTCCGGAAGTTTACCGTCACCGCTCTCGATCAGTCGGCGCGCGCAACGGTGAAGATTCCGGGCCCGATTATAATAGCCCAATCCTTGCCATGCTCGCAAAACTTCTTGTTCGTCGGCAGCAGCCAGTGTGGCCAGCGTCGGAAACTTGGCCAGCCAGCGATGATAATAGCCGAGAACGGTCGTGACCTGGGTCTGCTGAAGCATAAGCTCGGACACAAGAATTTGGTATGGATCGGCCGTCTCACGCCAGGGTAACTTTCGCCCCTCCTGTTTATACCAGGAGACGAGTAGGGCACGAAACTCCGTGATTTCCAAAGCAACCTGTCTCATGCTCAAAGGGTGAATTCGTACTCCGCCACTCTCACTCCGGAACAAACGGAGCGACTGCGGGCTCTCCTGCGGGAACAAAACTTCGAGTTCAACGAGCGACCTTACATGATCTTTTTCGCTCAAAAAGGCAAACTGACGATCGCCGTCTTTGAAAAAGGACCGAAGGTGGTGATCCAGGGAAAAGAGACGGAAGATTTCGTTCGATTTCAACTTGAGCCATTTGTTACTGGAGAAGCTCGCCTCGGTTATGAGGAAGTCCTGCAACCACAAATGTTCGAACCACATTTTGGTGTCGATGAAAGCGGCAAAGGCGACTTCTTTGGGCCACTGGTGATCGCGGGCGCCTACGTCGATCGCGAGATCGCGCGAAAGCTCTTGGATAACGGGGTGATGGATAGTAAGCGGATCGGCTCCGACCAGCGGATCAAAGCGCTTGCAGAATCGATCCGGCAGACCCCGGGACTGATCCACAATGTGGTTCTAATCGGGCCCGAACGATATAATGAACTCTATGTCCGGTTCGGAAATTTGAACGACCTGCTCGGCTGGGGCCACGCCCGGGTGATAGAGAATCTGCTGAAGGATCGACCCGACTGCCCCCGTTCGCTCTCCGATAAGTTCGCTAATGAGCGAGTCATCTTGCGTGCTTTGATTGATGCCGGGCGACGGATTCAGGTCGAGCAGCGAACGAAAGCGGAGGCAGACGTCGCGGTAGCCGCAGCCTCTATTCTGGCCAGAGAGAAGTTTGTCTTGTGGCTCGAAAATAAGGGCAGACAGCTTGGGACCGTCCTCCCCAAAGGAGTCTCGGGAGCCGTCAAAGCTGCGGCTCAGGAGCTGGTGCGGGTCCATGGTGCCGAAATCCTGCCAAAAGTCGCAAAAATGCACTTCCGCACCTCTGCCGAGGTGCTGGCAGGAAATGACAGATGACAGATAAGCGGCTTAGCATTTGTCATCCGTCATTTGTTATTTGTCTTTTCTATTGATAATCTCTTGCCTGACCGTCGTTCTCATGGATAGTGCGGAAGATTCTCAGCGCACGGGAGTTGCGAGTCGAGCGCTGACGGTATTCGGGTTGCCGAACAGCCCGGGAAATTGATCATGCGAAAGGATTTCAAATGGCTAACCTAACGAAACGGGAAATCGTTGTAAGGATTAGTAACGATACCGGAATGGTCCAGCACCAGGTTTTCGAAGTAGTCCAGCGGACGCTCGATTTGATCACGGATAGCTTGGCGCGGGGAGAAGACGTCGAGCTCCGGAATTTTGGGATCTTCGAAGTGCGGCTAACCAGGGAACGAGTCGGCCGTAATCCCAACCAACCAGGCAGCAGCTTCAAAATCCCCCCTCGAGCGACGGTTAAGTTTAAATCCGGAAAGATTATGCGGCAAAAGGTCGCAAAGCTTTCACCGGTTCTCAAGCAAGCCGAGATGGTAAAAAGCGGCTCGGTGCCGCAAGCGAATCATTAGCGGGCCAGCTCGCCTTATAAGAATCTCGACGCTAGCGGTCGTGCGGTTGCCACTGTTCAAGGAGCGACCGAATCGCTTTAGAAGTGGTAGTTTGATTCGGATTGATCGGCTGCATTCGGAAACGGTCCATCTGCTCTCTGACAGTAGGTGGGACAACTCGGCCCTTCTGCCGGCGAATTTCCTCTGCTTTCACCTCATGTCGCGTCTTGTTTACGCGTCTTGCTTCCAACTCCTCAACGAGAATCCGCCGGGCCAAAAATCGGTTTAACGCCTGGCTCCGCTCACGGGTACACCGTACTCGCACCCCGCTGGGAGGATGATAAATGGCTACTCCCGATTTGCGAAAGAATGTCTCTTCCAGCTCATTCTCCCGACAACCAAGAGCCAGCATTTTTTCCTGGAGCGCCTTCGCTTTCTTAACAGAGACGGGAAAAGAGATCACCGATTGGAGAAGAAAGTTTATTCAACCTGAGCAAACGGTTTAGGCCTGCAGTCACGCGTAAATGAGATAATTGAAAATCGCTTGCGGAGCTAGGCAATAGCGACCGAATCGAATGCAAAATCATCACAGTGTATGTTTTGGCTGGGCGATTGTTCAATTCGGAATGAAACTTTCTGCAGTGTCTTATCATTTTCCGAAAAACGCAAGAACGAGATAGCAATTCGAGCACTGATTGAATGACTCGGCCGCCACGTTGGCGTTCAACGCGAAATTAGTTAAGATAGTATCCGGCCATGGCTTCAGAACTTCTCACGACAAATCGTAAAGCGCTCACCATAAACTTGGATGAAGCAAAATACGGCACCTTTGCAGAGATCGGTGCCGGACAAGAGGTCGCCCGGCAATTTTTTCAAGCAGGAGGCGCTGCCGGCACCATCGCGAAATCGATTTCGGCGTATGACATGAAGTTCAGCGACGAAATCTACGGGAAAGCGGCCCGTTACGTTTCGAAAGAGCGACTGGCCAAGATGCTCGAGCATGAGTACGACTTACTGATCCAGCGCCTGAAGGAAGTGCGAGGCGACCGAACCACATTCTTCGTTTTCGCGGACACGGTCGCCGCCCGCAACTTCAAAGGAACCAATGAATGCCATGGTTGGATGGGAGTGCGTTTTCAGGCAGAGCCGGGCTCGGCATCCAGCGACATCATCATGCATGTCCGAATGTGGGATAAAGAGAATATCCTGCAGCAACAAGCCCTGGCGATCATTGGGGTGAATCTAATTTACGGCGCCTTCTATTATCTGAACGATCAAGACAAATTCATTCAGTCACTGGCCGACAATTTGTCTACGGACCGCATCGAAGTGGACATGATCAATTTTAGTGGCCCACTTTTTGACAACGTTGATAACCGGCTAATGAGTTTAAAGCTCGTTGAATACGGGCTGACCAACGCGGTGATGTTCGGCCCGCAAGGCGAAGTGCTTCAACCTTCCGAGGTGCTCCACAAGAAATCAATCTTGGTCGAGCGCGGTAGCTTTCGGCCAGTCACACTGGTGAACGAAGACATGATCCGGTGCGCTCTCGCACAATTTCTGCAAGAGCCGGTACTCCAAGGCGTCGATATCCTCGTGCTAATGGAGATTACAATGCACAACCTGTTGGCCTCTGGAAACATCGATCATGAGGACTTTCTAGCTCGGGTTGATACGCTCGCTGCGATCGGCAATTACGTGTTGATCTCGAACTACCGGGAGTTCTATCGATTGACCTCTTATTTCCGCCGCTATACCAAACAGCTGGTTGGGGTCGTCATGGGCATCAATAATTTGCTCGAGGTTTTCAACGAGAGATATTACGAGAATTTGGAAGGTGGAATCCTCGAATCCTTCGGACGATTATTCAAAGCGAATACTAAGCTCTACATCTACCCGATGCGAAAGAGTGCGTTCGACCGGTATTGCCAAGGTGGTGGCTATTCCCCGACCCCAGCGCTCGGCACCTCTTCTCATCCGTTGGCCAACGACGTCTGGATTAATGCCACTAACCTACAGGTAGAGCTTCACCTGCGTAACCTCTACGCTCACCTTCTGGAGAACCACTATCTTGCCCAGATTGTTGGATTCGATCCTGGCGCCATGAACATTTTTTCGAGGGATATTCTCGCTAGGCTTCACGCCGGAGAAACGGGCTGGGAGTCGGCAGTACCAGCGAAAGTAGCCGCTTTGATCAAAGAACGGCATTTGTTTGGGTACTATCAGCCAGAACCGGCCGAAGTGAATCCGGTGGCGTAAACAAAGTTTCCGCGACGGCCAGTATGCGACGGAACGATACGATCAGAGTGAGCTGCCATCGCTCGATCGGTCCGCACCGTTTCCGTTAAGGTCATGAACCCCTTAGAGCAACGCATCGGCTACAAGTTTCGAAATTCGCTCCTGTTGGCGGAGGCCTTGACGCATCCCAGCCTTGGGCACGAGACCCAACGGCATCATTTCGACAATCAGCGCTTGGAATTCCTCGGAGACGCCGTCCTCCAGCTGATCTTTACCGAACATCTATATCGACTTTTTCCCCACTTCAGCGAAGGACAATTGACCAAACTTCGCTCTCGGCTTGTTTCGCGCGAGGGATTGAAGGTGCACTCAATTAACATAGGCCTCGGAACCTATTTAATGATGGGGCGAGGCGAAGAAGCGAGTGGAGGCCGAAAACGGGCGTCGATCTTGGCCGATGCCTTTGAAGCGTTGGTCGGAGCGATGTATCTCGATAGTAATTTGGAGACCGTTCGCCGCTTTATTCTGGATGAAGCGCAAGGCGATATCCATCTGCTATCGCTGCAGCCGCTCGAGGTAAATCCCAAGGGGCAACTCCAGGAAATTCTGCAGGCCATTTCGGCCAAGAGTCCGATCTACGAAATCGTGTCTCAAGCTGGACCGGAACATCAGAAACTCTTTATCGCAAAGGTGCTCTGGGAAGGACTCGAACTGGGAGTCGGAGACGGCTCCAGCAAAAAACAGGCGGAAACAGCTGCTGCGCTGACAGCATTGCATGCACGTCGTTGGGAGGAACAAGCAGCCCTTGAACCTCCCAATACGGCCGGAGTCGATTCAGAAAGCAGGTAAAAGAAAATTCGGAAATATTGGTTGGATGAGACGGAGCCAAAGCCCTGCGCGGGTAAGAGCGTCGCGACCGATCGATTTTCCCTCCTACCCAAACCAAGCCCGAAGCGACGGATAGATCTCCTTATATCGAGCAAACGCATCCTCATATCGCTCGGAGCGCTCCTGATTAGGTTCAGTCACTTCAGCGAAAACTGGCGCAAACTCCTTGGCTTCCTCAAAGCCTTGCAGTACACCAGCCGCTATACCACCCTGAATCGCGGCGCCCACCGCCGCCCGCTCGGCCGAATTCTCGTCGCTGCCGCGAAGGAGCGGCCTCCCCAAAACGTCTGCCAGAATCTGTCGCCAAAGCGGACTGGCTAAACCGTTGCCAGAGACGATCCAATCGTCTACCGTCGCTCCGGTCTCTTCCATCGCTTCTACGATCTGTCGCAAAGAGAATGCGACTCCCTCCAACAGGGCGCGAACAAAGTGCGAACCTTGATGACGGAGAGTCAATCCGATAAAGCTTCCCCGCGCCTTCGGATCCATAATGGGAGAACGTTCGCCGACCAGATATGGGAGAAAAAATAAGCCTTCGCAACCCGGCTCGATTCTTTCTGCCTGCCGATCCATCTCGGAGTAAGAGACGGTCTCTCCGTAGAGAGTCTGGCGCAGCCAACGCAGTGCCATACCGGCCGCCAACATTGCCCCAAGTAGATACCACCGTCGACGATCGGCATGACAAAAGGTGTGCAGCCGCGCCTCCGGATCTACCAAAGGCGCCGACAACGGCAAAAAAATTTGTCCACCAGTGCCGATTGTCACCGAACCGCGGCCAGGTTCAAAGAGGCCGTTACCGACTGCTTGGGCTGGTTGATCAGCGCTGCCCATTGCCACCGGAATACCCGAACGAAGACCAAGAGCTTCGCCAGCTTGAGCGGCCAGTTTCCCGGCCAGTTCAACCGAGTCTCGAATTTTCGGAAAGATCGCGATTGGCATTTGGAGTTTCTCGATCACCGGATCGGACCAGACCAGATTGGCTACATCAAATAAACCGGTCGCTGCCGCATCGCTCGGATCGGTTGCCAGGTCGCCACATAGTCGGAACCGCAAATAATCTTTCGGCAGGAGAATTGTGTGAAGCTGATCGAACCGCTGTCGATCGAACCGCTGTAACCAGAAGAGTGTTGAGATAAGGAACCCAGCCGCAGGAGCAGTCCCACAGACAGTCGCCAAAATACGTCGCTCGACGCGCTCTTCGATCTCTGATAGCACCGAAGCTCCCCGTTGATCGGCCCAAATAATGGCATTGCCCAGCGGTTTTTGGGCCTTGTCCAACAGCACGGGACCATGCATTTGGCCGGAAAATCCAATGGCCAGAATTTCCGGCTGACCAGCAGCATCCATTGCTTCTCGGACCGCCTGAGTCGTCGCGTTCCACCATTGTTCCGGATCTTGTTCAGCCCAACCCGGCTGAGGAGTCAAAATCGGGTACTCGACCGAACCAAGACCCAAGATCTTGCCCGAAGCAGAAACGGCGACCGCTTTCACGCTGGAAGTGCCAAGGTCAATCCCAAGGAGCGCACTCATAGATGTCCGAGTCCGAATCTCGGGTAGAGGCAATTCAACCTCCAGTTCCGAGGTATCAGCCGGATTGGTTGGAGCGGGAGAAGCCAACATGGCAGAACGAAGACTCAGCTAAGGCCATGCTGCGTGGCCTTCTTTTTCAAGAATTCCAAGCCTTTGACTGCTAGTTGCAGAGGTTCATAACGGCTCTTCCGCCAAAGACAGGTCGCTCCAATCAAATCAGGATTGATCGCGGCAAACGCCTCTAGCACTAGTGGACCCTGGTATTGAATCTCCTTCAAGCCCTGAAATACATCGTCCCAATCAACTGTTCCTTCACCTGGTAATCCCCGGTGGCTTTCTGACATATGGATGTAACCGGCAAACTTGCCTGCTTGTTTGAGCGCCGTGCTAAACCGATCCTCTTCAATGTTCATATGGTAGGTGTCAAAGTGAATAATGAAATCATCGACACCCATCATTCGGAAATATTCACAAGCGTCTTCGCCGGTATTGCAGAGATAGGTTTCATAGCGGTTCACTGGCTCGATTCCAAGCGCCACACCCCTCGGCTGAGCATAGCTGCGAAGCTGAGTTAGAACGTCGGCAACCTTCTTCTTTTCGTCGTCGGTCGGAGGCTGGCGGGTCAAAGTTCCAAGATTGCAATACAAGCAGCCGAGAAGCTGTTTTCCCCCAAAGTCGGCTACGCGATCGACGGCATTTTTTAGGAACTGCAGAGCACCCGACGGATTGTAGGGAAGATGTGCAACCTTTGGTAGACAGAGAGAAGCGACACCGGTAATTCCATTTTGTGACAACGCTTTCGCTACCATTTTGGAATCAAATTCGGCGGGCTTGAGCAGCGGAATCTCGATTTGATCAAACCCCAGTTCAGCGGCTTGGCCGATGACGCGCGGAGCGATTTGATTATTCCAGAAACCGTCCAAAGCAAACGCGTGAATTCCGTATTTCGGCATATTGAATCGGTGGGTTGTAAAGCGAACGTCAGCGAACGTCAATAAAAGCCGGTTGTCGTTCGTTGGTGTTCATTGTCGTTCGTTGACGTTCGCTGGTTAGTCAAAGGAACTTCCCCGGGTTCAATATCCCGGAGGGGTCCAGAGCATTTTTGATTATCTGATGCAGCTTCAGGTTTTCTTTGGTTACCGCCGCTGGCCACCAGCGTTTTTTTGCCAGCCCGATTCCATGTTCTCCAGTAATCGCTCCATCCCAAGCGATGACTTGGCCAAACAGCGCATCCAGAGCGGCGTCCATTCTCTGCTGCGCTTCGGCGTCATCCGGATTCGCCACCATAATATTTACATGAATGTTCCCGTCGCCAGCATGCCCGAAGCAGGCCACCGGAAAACCGAAACGCTCTTGGAGTTGGTCAGCAAACCGGACCAAATCCACGATTCTTCCTCGCGGAACGGTTACATCCTGATTTAATTTTGTTAGACCAGTTGCCTTAAGCGATTCGGAGAAACCTCTCCGCAAATCCCATAACTGCTCACACTCCTTCTCACCGAAAGCACTCTCAACGGTTAGCGCGCCAAGGGATCGTACCTGGGCGCCTAGTGCTTCGAGTTCAGATTGCACGGATTGCTCCTGTCCATCGAGATCGATCAATAAATGAGCGTCCCCTTGAGGAACGATCTGTTTGGCTAAGTGTGCCCTCGCGGCCTCTAAGGTAAATCGATCGGCGATCTCCAGAGCCGACGGGAGGAATCCAGACTGCAAAATCTCTTGAACGGCGGTGGCAGCCCCCTCGATCGTCGGAAAGCTCGCGGAAAGCGACGCTCGGGCGGGCGGCAACGGAAGAAGTCGCAACGTCGCTTCGGTGACTACGCCCAGCATCCCCTCTGATCCAACGAAAAGTCCTACTAAGTCGAAGCCGGTCTTGTTTTTCCACGTCCGCCCCCCAACCTTGACAACCATTCCGTCGGCAAGAACGACTTCCAAGCCCAGTACATAGTGGCGCGTGACTCCATATTTGAGACAGCGCGGACCGCCTGCGTTCGTCGCAATATTGCCGCCAATGGAGCTATTCTTGAGACTGGCCGGATCGGGTGGATAAAATAACCCTAGCCGGCGAACCGCTTCCTGAAATTGTCCAGTGATGACGCCCGGCTGCACCACAGCAACGCCGTCATTAACCGCAATCTCTTTGATCTGATTCATCC
>Ga0137415_10008691_pt1 | contig 10067 bp, 10 predicted proteins | sample CZODoug3_1_1_16f_FD_183082 | JGI IMG/M metagenome (GOLD analysis project Ga0137415, IMG submission 183082) | Vadose zone soil fungal communities from Angelo Coast Range Reserve, California, USA - CZODoug3_1_1_16fungal (Hybrid Assembly) | ecosystem: Environmental > Terrestrial > Soil > Vadose... | reverse complement strand
ATTCGTAGCTCTATATTCTCGTGCCGCCCTTCGATTTGAAATTCCTGATGCGATCTTGCGGGAACCGGTGCAGGAATTTCAGAATCGGCGGCACCAGTCCGGGGATCAGCAGTAAGTGCGCGTTCAGCACCGCCATATCATCTATGTGCAGGGATACGATCCGCGCGGCCTTGCGCAGTATTACCGCATGTTTCGAACCGAACTGCGGAAATTTGGCCGGCTGTATGCGCTCACCGCCACCATCAGCCGTCCGCAAGTGGCGCCCGACGGTGAGACCGCATCCTGGACCATCGAAACCAAGGCAGGCGACTGGCAGACCCGCACCAGTTACGATTTTCTGCGATGGGAAGACCTGATCCAGCGCGACCTTGCCTCGCCGATCTGGCGCACGGTTTTCCATGCGATGTGGATCTATTGGCGGCTGGTGTTCAGCGGCACGATTGCGCGGTTCTGGAAAGCGCATTGGCGGTTCGCGACCTTCATCAGTTACCCGCATTACCTGCTGTTCAATGAAGCCCTGGTGTCGCTGGGCCTTGCGTTCGGTTTCGGGAAAGGGTTGGAAGCGCTGGGCATCCCCGGCCTGTTCAGCGTGGCCGCGTCGGCGGCGGTGTTCGTCGCCGTGCTCGGCACCATGCTGAAATACACGGAAAACTCGACTTATCTGCTCTATCTGCTGTCCGACACGATCTGGACCTGGGAATTCTCTCACCGCCGGCGGCCGGAATGGGACCAGCGCATCGACCGATTTGCACAATACCTCGCCGACGTCGCACGCACGAGCGACGCCGGGGAAATCGTTGTCGTCGGCCACAGTTCGGGATCGTTTTTGGGCGCCGAGATTCTGGCGCGCGCGCTCAAGCTCGATCCGGCTCTCGGACGACACGGTCCGCGCGTCGTCCTGCTCACGATCGGCGGCAATTTCCCGATCGTCGGTTTTCATGCCGCGTCAAAGGATTTCCGGGATCACCTCCGCCTGCTGGCGGTTGAGCCCTCGATCGACTGGATCGACTGTCAGTCACGCAAGGATGTGATGAATTTCTACCCGTTCGATCCGATAAAAGGCCACGGCATCGATGTCGGCGCCTTAAGACGCAACCCCACCATCGTGCCGGTCCGATTCCGCGAAATCATCAAGCCCGAACACTACAACCTGTTCCGCTGGAAATTCTTTCGGGTCCATTTCCAGTTCGTCATGGCCAACGAACGGCCTCACGCCTACGATTTTTTCATGATCGTCTGCGGGCCGATCCTGCTGATCGAACGCATGGCTCGTCCCGAGGCAGCGCTGGCAGTGGCGACGGGCGACGCCGCCGCCCGCGAATGGGCCTGGAAAAGGCTCAAAACCTCCACCTCCGATCAGGCAGATGCCGCCGATTTGAGCGAGATGAAACCCAAGATGGAACCAACAGCGCGGCGCAGGGTTTGAAATCCGGCGCTCTGCCGCCCTTATCCATCGCGCGCCGGTGGTTCCCGCGGGTTGGCTTTGACCGCAGCTTTGGTGTAAAGATTTAAGGGCCATGGGCTGTTGAAGGCGACCTGCCATCGGTCTCCCACGGTGGTAAGTGCTTCAAATAGCTTCTTAAATTCCTCGAGAGGGGTGAAGCCGCCAAGAGTGATATCTATCACAGTAAACGATCTGGAGCGCATCTAGGCTTTCAACTCTGGCTACGGCTGCCAAGCTGGCATCTGGCGTCTAGGTTCTCGCTGCGCTGATATTGCGCAACCATCTCACGTCGGACGGCTTGTCCCGACATGCAAAACTGGAATATCGCCGTGACAGTATTCAGTAAAACGCCGCTTCTCGACACGATCCGCACCCCCGACGATTTGCGCCGGCTCAAAGTGGACCAAATCCGGCAAGTGGCCGATGAGCTGCGCCAGGAAACCATCGATGCCGTCTCGGTCACGGGCGGACATTTCGGCGCCGGCCTCGGCGTCGTCGAATTGACGACGGCGTTGCACTACGTGTTTGACACCCCGCGCGACCGTTTGGTCTGGGACGTCGGCCATCAGGCCTATCCGCACAAGATCCTGACCGGCCGCCGCGATCGCATTCGCACCCTGCGCACCGGCGGCGGGCTGTCCGGTTTCACCAAGCGGACCGAAAGCGATTACGATCCGTTCGGTGCGGCGCACTCCTCCACCTCGATCTCCGCGGCGCTCGGCATGGCCGTGGCGCGCGATCTCTCCGGCGGCAAGAACAACGTCATCGCCGTGATCGGCGACGGCGCGATGTCGGCGGGCATGGCCTATGAAGCCATGAACAATGCCGGCGCGATGAACTCCCGCCTGATCGTCATTCTCAACGACAACGACATGTCGATCGCGCCTCCGGTCGGCGCGATGTCGGCTTACCTGTCGCGGCTTTACTCCGGCAAGACCTACCGCACGCTGCGCGAGGCGGCGAAGCAGATCAACAAGCGTCTGCCGAAAATCATCGCCAACCGCGCGAACCGTGTCGAAGAATATTCCCGCGGCTTCATGATGGACGGCGGCACGCTGTTCGAGGAACTCGGCTTCTACTATGTCGGCCCGATCGACGGCCACAATCTCGACCACCTGCTGCCGGTGCTGAAGAACGTCCGCGACATGCAGGATGGCCCGATCCTGGTCCATGTCGTCACGCAAAAGGGCAAAGGCTACGGTCCGGCGGAAGCGTCCGCCGACAAGTATCATGCCGTGGTCAAGTTCGACGTCGCCACGGGCGCGCAGGCAAAAGCCAAGCCGAATGCGCCCTCGTATCAGAACGTGTTCGGCCAAAGCCTCGTCAAGGAAGCCGAGAAGGACGAGAAGATCGTCGGCATCACCGCGGCGATGCCGTCGGGAACCGGGATCGACATTTTCAACAAGGCGTTCCCCGACCGCACCTTCGACGTCGGCATCGCCGAGCAGCATGCGGTGACATTTGCCGCGGGTCTTGCGACCGAAGGCTACAAGCCGTTCTGCGCGATCTATTCGACCTTCCTGCAGCGCGGCTATGACCAGATCGTCCATGACGTGGCGATCCAGAGCCTGCCGGTGCGCTTCGCGATTGATCGTGCCGGGCTCGTGGGCGCTGACGGCGCCACCCATGCCGGCTCGTTCGACAATGCCTATCTCGGCTGCCTGCCCAATTTCGTCATCATGGCGCCCTCCGATGAGGCCGAACTGGTGCATATGGTTGCGACCCAGGTCGCGATCAACGACCGTCCGAGCGCGGTCCGCTATCCGCGCGGCGAAGGCCGCGGCATCGAGATGCCCGAATTCGGGGTACCCCTTGAGATCGGAAAAGGGCGCATCGTTCGCGAGGGCACCAAGATCGCGTTGCTGTCGTTCGGCACCCGTCTTGGCGAATGCGAGAAAGCCGCGGACGAACTGGCGGCGCATGGACTGTCCACCACCATCGCCGACGCGCGCTTCATGAAGCCGCTCGACGTCGACATGGTGCTGAAGCTCGCGCGCGACCACGAAATCCTGCTCACCATCGAGGAAGGCGCGATCGGCGGCTTCGGCTCCCATGTCATGCAGACGCTGGCGGAGCACGGCATGCTCGACGGCGGCCTGAGGATGCGCTCGATGGTGCTGCCCGACGAGTTCCTCGACCACGACACGCCGAATGCGATGTACGCCCGCGCCGGTCTCGACGCCAAGGGCATCGTCGCCAAGGTGTTCGAGGCGCTGGGCAAGGATTTCAAGACCGAGACGGTGAAGCTGGCCTGACAACCCGGCTGCGCCGGCGGCCCCCGCCTGAACCGGCGTTGGCTGCCGCTCGCGGGTGGCGCTTTCCTGCCCCATTTGTCACCTTGCCATCGCAAGACCTTCAACCGTGCGCAGAATCCGCGCAATTAGAAATGAAGATTTACCTGGCTGGCCCCGACGTTTTCCTGCACGACGCCGTCGATATCGGGCGGCGCAAGGTCGAATTATGCGGGCGTCATGGACTGATCGGACTGTATCCGCTGGACAATGCCATCGATCCGGCGGCTCCGGACGTGTCTTTGCAGATATTTCGCGGCAACGAAACCATGATGATGGAAGCGGATGCCATTATCGCCAACCTCACGCCGTTTCGCGGTCCGGGCGCCGACCCCGGAACCGTCTACGAGCTCGGCTATATGGCAGGACGCGGCAAGCTCTGTCTGGGCTACTCCAACCATCCCTCCTCGTATGCCGAGCGTGTCCGTGAATTCACTGACGTGAGTTCGCGCGATGGAGGCCTGGTCGATGCGCTGGGATTAACTGTCGAGGATTTCGGGTTGGCCGATAATCTGATGATGATTCACGCGCTCGAGCTGCATGGCTGCGCGCTGGTGACGCCTCCGCAAATGCCGGCCGACATCTGGCACGATTTGACCGCGTTCGAGACTTGCGTGCGCATGGCGGCCGAGCGGCAAGCCTTAGCGCACGCGCCTGCATCGAATTGAACTTGCCCAGCCGCGACCGGAACATGCCCCCTCCCCGCAAACGCGCGGACCTGTTGCTGGTCGAGCGCGGTCTGTTCGAAAGCCGGGCCCGCGCCCAGGCCGCGATCGAGGCGGGCCTGGTCACCGCCAATGACAAGCCGGTCACAAAACCATCCGAGGCCATTCCCGCCGATGCCGCGCTGCAGGCGCAGCCTGCGCACCCCTTTGTCTCGCGGGGCGGCGTCAAACTGGCGGGGGCGCTGCAGCAGTATCCGATCGACATCGAGGATCACGTCTGTCTCGACATCGGCGCATCGACCGGCGGCTTCACCGAGGTCTTGCTCGCCAACGGCGCCAGTCTGGTGTTTTCGATCGATGTCGGACGCGAGCAACTGCATCCCTCGCTGCGCGGCCATCCCAAAATCGTCTCGATGGAGGAAACCGATATCCGGAACTTCGAAGGCAAGCGTCTGCCGATGCGGCCGGACGTCGTCGTCATCGACGTCAGTTTCATTTCGTTGAAAGCCGTGCTGCCGGTGGCGCTGTCGCTGGCGGCAGCGCCGATGCATCTGCTGGCATTGATAAAACCGCAATTCGAGGCGGCGCGAAAGCATTCCAAGCGCGGCATCATTCGCAATGCGATGGTGCACCAGGAGATTTGCGACGACATCGCAGGCTTCGTCGCTTCGCTCGGATGCACCGGCATCCAGGTATTTCCGTCCTCGATCACAGGTGGCGACGGCAACATCGAATTCTTCATCGGCGCGCGCCGTGGTTGAGCATCTCGTCATCGATCACGTCGGTCATCGCGGCGACGGCGTCGCCCTCGCCGGCGGCGAGAGCGTGTATGTGCCCTACACGCTCGGCGGCGAGACCGTCGAGGTGGGCCCGGTGCCGGGTCATCATCCCGATCGCCGGCGTCTGCTGCAGGTCGAGCGCGCCAGCCCGGAGCGGATCACGCCATTTTGCCCGCATTTTGGAACTTGCGGGGGATGCGCGATCCAGCACTGGGAGAGCGAACGCTACCGCGCATGGAAGCGCGAACTCGTCGTCGAGACGCTGGCACAGGCAGAACTCGCTTGCGCAGTGGGTCCGCTGATCGATGCCCATGGCCTCGGGCGCCGGCGCATTACCCTGCACGCCCGGATCGGCACTCACGATGTGCTCAAGGTTGGGTTCGCCGCGGCAAATTCGCACGACATTATTGCCGTGGATCGCTGTCCCATTCTCGACCCCGGCTTGAGCGGCGCGCTCGATGCGGGGTGGGCCGTGGCCGAGCCGCTGATAGCAACCGGAAAGCCGCTCGACATCCAGATCACCTCTACGAGCAACGGCCTCGATATCGATGTGCGCGGCTCGGGGCCGCTGCCGGCGGCGATGATCGCAACGCTGTCGCGCGTTGCCGAACGCCATCGCCTGGCGCGACTGACGCGCCATGGCGAACTGGTGCTGATGCGGACGCCGCCGACGATTCCGATCGGCGCCGCTCAAGTAACCCTGCCGCCGGGTTCGTTCCTGCAGGCCACCGTCGCCGGCGAGGAAGCGCTGGCGGCGCTGGTATCCGAACATTGCAGGCGCGCCAAACACATCGCCGATCTGTTCTGCGGGGTCGGACCGTTCGCGCTGCGTCTTGCGGCAAAATCACGGATTTCGGCCTTCGACAGCGATGCCGGCGCGGTGGCGGCGCTGCAGAAGGCGGCGACATCGACGTCCGGACTGAAGCCGGTCAAGGCCGAGGCCCGCGACCTGTTCCGGCGTCCGCTGATGCCGCAGGAGCTGCGCGACTTTGACGCCGTCGTGTTCGATCCGCCGCGCCAGGGCGCGCAGGCGCAAGTCCTCCAGCTCGCGGCCAGCAAGATTCCCGTGGTGGTCGCGGTGTCATGCAATGTCGCGACGTTTGCCCGCGACGCGCGAACCCTGATCGATGGCGGCTACAAGATCGAGGGCGTGACGCCGGTCGACCAGTTCCGCCACACCCCGCATGTCGAGCTGGTGGCGCGGTTCAGGAAGTAGCGGTCGCGCGTCCCGGACGCGGTGCAGCGTTCTTCACGCTGCTCCGCAGAGCCGGGACCCACTCCATGGGCCCCGGATCAGCAGCGCATCACGCCGCCAAAGAGCGGCGCGCTGCGCAGCATCCGGGGCACGTCCGCTCCCATTTACCGCCCCCAGCGGTCCTGCCAGATCTTCTCGCCGATCAGGCAGGAGACGCGCGGCTCCTTGTCGGCGACCGGCACGATCCGGCGCTCGGGCGTCCGGCCCGCGACTTCGAGCAGCAGCTTGGTCCTGATCGCCTCCTTGAACTTGTCGCGGTCCTTGATCGAGACCACGAAGGAGCCCGGGCCGCCGATGACGCAATCCTCGTAGTAGAAATCGAGGTTATCGATGTCCATCGTCGAATAGGACGGCTCCTTCACCATGATCGGCAGGCCGTTGATGGTGATGCCCTTCTCCAGCGCCGCGTCGCGCGCGCCGGTGACCGGCGTGCCGTTGTTGTTGGGGCCGTCGCCGGAAATATCGATGACGCGCCTCAAGCCGCGATACGGGTTCTCGTCGAACAGCGGCATCGCGAAATTGATCGCGCCGGAGATCGAGGTGCGCGATGCCCTTCGGATCGGCGTTTTCATGATCTCGTTGGCGACCGCGTCCGCCGTTTCCGGCCCGTCAATCACCCGCCAGGGAATGATGATCTTCTGGTCACTCGAGGCCGCCCACTCGAAATAGGTCACCGAAATCTTGCCGTTCGGACCGGTCTTCAGCGCCTGCAGGAATTCCTTCGAGACGATCGCCTGTGCATAACCCTCGCGCTGTATCGCAAGCTCGTCCATGTCCATCGAATAGGAGACATCCACGGCCAGGACCAGTTCGATATCGACGGACGGCGTAGAGTCCTTCGGCGCGGCCAATTCGAGGCCGGGTCGCGGGCCGAGCGGATCGGTCAGCTGATTCCTGGTGCTCGGCGCGGCGATACCCGCGACGTCACCTCCGGCCATCGCTCCCGCGACAAGCACCACCCCGATCGAGACACACCAGCGCATAGCGGCCCTCACGTCGTATGACGCGATGGTGACACGCAAAGCAGCCTTCGAAAAGCGCGAACATGGAATGTGCTTCACATTCAAGTTAGTCCGGTTGCCTTAATTTCACCAAGCCTTCCGTCGTCACGGGGTTGAACCGGAAAACCTCAACGCGGCGTCACGATCATCGGCATCCCGCCGGCAGGGCGAAGCGTGATGCGCGCCTCGGGCGAGACCGACTGCGCGTCGAGCAGACGGAAATGAAACATCGGCAGAATGGTCGCGAGCACGACCAGAATTTCCTGAACGGCAAAACTCCGACCGATGCATACGCGGGGACCCAGACCGAACGGAATGAAGGCGCCACGGGGAATATCTCGATCCTTCGGCGGCATGAAGCGCTCGGGACGGAAGTCCTCCGGATCGTCCCAAAGCCGACGATGGCGGTGCACGATCTATGGCGAAATCAGAACCTGCGTCCCCTTCTCGATTCGGCGCCCGGCGAGGTCGTCGCAACCCAGAGCCTCGCGGCCCATGAACGGCGCCGGCGGATACAGCCGCAGCGCCTCGTTGACGACGGCGCGGGTGAAGACGAGGTTGTCGAGTGCCTCCCGGCGTGACGGGCGATCGCCGACAACCGACAAGAGTTCGTCGGTGACCGCCGTCTCCACGTCGGGAAACAGCGCCAGCAGATAGAGAATCCAGGCCAGCGCGTTGCCGGTCGTTTCGTGGCCCGCGGCCAGAAATGTCAGGACATTGTCGGAGACGGCGACCGGCGTCATGATCTTGCCAGTCGCCGGATCGGGCGAGCGCATCAGCCGGTCCAGCAGATCGGACATCCCGCGGTCCGGATCATCGACGCGCTGCGCGACGACGCGATCGACGATGGAGCGAAACACAGCCAGCGCCGGGCGGGCCCGCAACGCGGCGGGCGACGGAACCCACGCCGGTAGATTGAACAGGCTGGCGAGGTCGATCCGCCCAAATGTTTCGAAATAGATCGCCATGTTGGCGTGGACGCGGACGCGATCCTGGTCCAGCGCGCCGGAGAACACGGTGCGGGAGACTATTTCGTAGGTAAGCCTTTGGAATTCGGCCGCCAGGTCTAGCGGCCGCCCCGGCGCAGTGCGGTCGAGCCAGCGGTCCCGCATCACGGCGGCCGCTTCCTGCATATCGTCGAACAACAGCGCAATGGACTTCGGATTGAACAACGGCGCGGCGATCCGCCGTGCCGCCTGCCACGACGCGCCCTCGGCCGTCAGCAGCCCGTCGCCCAATGCGGGCTGCAGGCGCCGCCGCTGCTGCACGCTCTTGCGATAATTACCCGCGTTGCCGACAAGCACGTGCTCGATCTCGTCAGGATCGTTGACCAGCACCACGCTTCGCAGGCGGCCGACCTCCAGGATCGGCGCTTGATAAGCTTCCTCGGGGAAGGCCGTGATGGGATTTTTCCGGAGCGCCCGGATCGTCTCGAACAGCCCCAACCGCTCCGGATGTGGCCGCGGCGCGGCTGGTCGCGGCCCGGTCGCGGCTCGCGATGTGACCGGAGGAATGGGGTGATGCTGGACAAGGGACAGCACGGTCATGACGATCCTCCTATTTCGGCATTACGCCGGCTGCGGCGGCGCTGTTCTTGAGCGCCTCGGCGCGCGGCATGGCCTGGCCGCAGGCGGCGCTGAGCTGGCCCGCATGGTTCTGCAAGCAGGCGAGGACGCGCCCGCCTCCCGGCTGCACGCCGCCGCAGAGCCGGTCGTAGTCGCCGCGACAAACCTGCATGAGTGACATGGCCTCGCTGCGCATCTGAGGCGACACCTGTGCGTGGGCGATCGACGTTGCAATCGCCGTCACTGCAAACAGAACCACGGCCAGAGTGCGAAGCAGCGGCGACGACTTGAGGAAGTGGGACATGGTTATTTTTCCTGATCTGAGGGGAAGCCCGGTGACGCCACCACCCGGACCGAACCCGGCCCGAGCGGCGGCCTGCACCGTCGTCAGCGCGAGATCGAGCCCTGGCGGGTGTAGCTGTTTCCGGCCGGGCCGGTGCGCGTGGCCGAGCGGGAGCAGGTGCCGTTCGCGCAGCTCCCGGACGCCTGGAGGCTCGACGTGCCGCGCGGGCCGGAGGATGTGGCGGAGCGGGTCCAGGCGTTGGCGTCTGCGACGGCCGCGACCGACAGCGAACCGATGACGGCTGACATGAGGAAGAGCTTTTTCATGGTAGTCTCCTTGACTGGTGAAGGCTGCCGTTGCGGTAGCCATGCGAAGGAGAATGGACGGATAATGTCAGCGCGGTTTTGCTGGAGAGAAACGATCTTTGTCGTTTTGTCGGCTCCGTGTAACATTGTGTAACAACGCCGCGGGCCGGCCTCGCGCCATGCCGGGCGTCGTCCAGAATGCGGCCGTCGCAGAATGCCCGGTTCCAAGACAGACTGGGAGCCTGTAAACTGATCGAGACGGGCGCCAGACGCGGCGATCAGGCTGCGACGCAGCGCGCGGCGGCATGCCGCGCCAACTGATCGCGACGGCCCGCAAATGTCAGGAGGCGCCGCCGGAATGATCGATAGCGTCACCAAGCCGAAAACCAAGGTCAAGACCACGACCGAACGGCCGCGCCTGCACAAGGTCATCCTCGTCAACGACGACTTCACGCCCCGCGAATTTGTCGTCACCGTCC
>Ga0137415_10008690_pt1 | contig 10068 bp, 3 predicted proteins | sample CZODoug3_1_1_16f_FD_183082 | JGI IMG/M metagenome (GOLD analysis project Ga0137415, IMG submission 183082) | Vadose zone soil fungal communities from Angelo Coast Range Reserve, California, USA - CZODoug3_1_1_16fungal (Hybrid Assembly) | ecosystem: Environmental > Terrestrial > Soil > Vadose... | reverse complement strand
CAACGCCGAGTCACGCGAACCGTGATCAACGTATTTGTGCTCGAATTCCGAAGCGAGCTCAGCGGCAAAATTGTCCATCTCGACGATAATCCCGCGAATACTGGTGACGAGAAAGTTGTAACCGAACATTGCTGGAATGGCGACGCAGAGCGCGGTCACGGTGGTAATGAGCGCGCCGGATACACCGGGCGCCATCGAGACGAGGTTCGGCGAGCCTGCCTCGGCCACCCCGGTGAAAGCGTCCATCACGCCCCAGACCGTGCCAAGCAAGCCGAGAAAGGGCGAACCACTTACCGCGGTCGCTAGCAAAATCATCTGCGATTCCAGCGAAAGCGCCGTCTCGCCAACCGCTCGCTCCATCGCGGCGTTCACCGCACCCATTTGTGCCGGCGAAATTTTATCAGCGATTCCGAGCCTTGCACGAAACGTGTCGTCCACCTCAGGCGATCCGAGCAAATGAAATGTCATTTCCTCGCAACCAGCACGATACACATTGAATACCGGCGCTCCGGGAAAGCGCGCATTTTTCTCAAATAGACGCAGCGGCTGTCGGTCCTGTCGAAAAGCGGCGAGGAAACGCGCGTTCTGTTTTCGGGCAAACCGGATCACGCGCAATTTCGTGATCATGATGGACCAACTGAAAATGGAAACGACGGCTAGAAGAGTGAGAACGAGTTTTCCTGCGATCGTCGCGTGATCGAACGCAAAAAGGAGACCGCCGCCGGCTGCTACGATTTCAAGCATTCCCGCGTCACCGGCTTAAGTAATAACGCCGTTTTGGAGAAACAAAAGCAGTATTGTCCCGCTAGCGTGAAATGGGCACGCTCGAACGAAATGACGAATGACGAATGTCTAATGACGAAATCCGAATGATGTAGCGTGTGTTTCGCAGGCACTTCGTCATTCGTGCTTCGTCATTCTTTGTGGAAACGTCGGTCGCATTTTTGCCACGGCAACAACGCCGAGGCCGATCGCGATGAGGAAGAACGAAAAGAATTGGCCTCGCGTAAAGGGACCGACCAGTGTCGCATCAGGTTCGCGGAAATATTCGATTACGATCCGAAAAATCGCGTACCAGATAAAAAATAGTCCAGTCAAAACGCCGTTTGGTTCGCGCCTGCGAGTACGCACGAACCACAAAATCGCGAACAAAACGACTCCTTCGAAAAAAGCCTCGTAGAGCTGCGAGGGATGGCGCGGCGAAAGAATTGAGCGCAACGCCGTGGCCACTTGTGGCTGGCTGCGAACTGCGCCCACGATTGCGTCGGGTGTCGCCAGCGATGGGTCGATTCGCGCGCACGCCGCCACCGCACGCTCGGTTTCCTGGGGATGATCGAATAGTTCCTTTGGGAATTGCATCGCCCAGGGAACTTTCGTCATCCTTCCATAAAGTTCGCCGTTGATGAAATTGGCGCAGCGCCCAAAGAACAAACCAATCGGCGCAGTCACACCCAGATTATCGGCAAGATTTGTCCACGAGGTTTTGTGTCGGTGCGCGTAGTACAAAGTGAAAAGCAACAGACCAAGCATTCCGCCGTGGCTGGACATTCCGCCTTCCCAAACGCGAAAGATCGACAGCGGCTCGCGCAACATTTCGGGTTTGTAGAAGAAAACGTAGCCGAGGCGCCCGCCGATGATCACGCCAAACAGCGCGCAGCCAGTGATGAAGTCGCCGACTCGTTGCGGGGCCAGATCGGCATATCCGCGTTTCGCCAGCCAGAGGAAGAGCAGATAGCCGCAGATAAATGCAAGCACATAAGACAGACCGTACCATCGCGGCCCGACGTTGTCGTAAATGCGAAAGATAATCGGATCGAGATTGTGCAGATAATACGCGAGCATTGGTGTGGCATTGTTACTGATGTCACCGGTACCCGCAATTAGAACGCGCGTCATCCCGAACAAAGTGAGGGACCTCCCAATGGGTGATGGACCACGCTAGCTGCTCTGCGCGCCGCGCACTTTGATTGTGAGATCCTTCGCTTCGCTCAGGATGACAGCGCTCTTTTTGCACGCGATGTGTTCAACACTTTCCGCAAGAACGGCGCGGTGCGGCTGACGCGGTTCTTTGCAACTTGTTCCGGCGTCCCGCAGGCGACGACTTCCCCTCCATCCGCGCCGGCCTCTGGGCCAAGATCAACAATGTAATCGCCCTCTGCGATCACGCTGAGATTGTGCTCGATGACAATCACCGTGTTTCCTTCGTCGACGAGACGATGCAGCACGCTCAGAAGCAATTCAATGTCGGCCATATGCAGGCCGATCGTGGGTTCCTCTAGCAAATATAATGTCGAGCCTGGCTTGCGCATTTTGCGGATCCGCTCGTCGGCCGCGCGGCTAACACCACGCTTGAGTTGTGTGACTAGCTTGAGTCGCTGCGCTTCGCCGCCGCTCAGCGTTGGACTCGGTTGTCCGAGCTTGAGATAGCCCAATCCCGTGTCCACCAGCAAAGAGAGCGGCCGCGCAATTTTCGGGTGCGCCGAAAAGAATTCCGCCGCTTCTTCGATCGTCATTTCCATCACGTCTCCGATCGATTTGTCGTTGTAGAGTACCTCGAGTGTTTGCGGGTTGTAACGTTTGCCGCCGCAATCTTCGCACGGCACGTAGCTGCGCGGCAGAAAATTCATTTCCAGTTTGATCACGCCCTGACCCTTGCAAGTCTCGCAACGACCGCCTTCGGCGTTGAACGAGAATCGGCTGGCAGAATATCCGCGCACCCGCGAGACGGGTAATTGCGCGTAAAGATTCCGGATCTCGTCGAACACTTTGACGTAGGTGCCTGGTGTCGAACGCGACGTTTTACCGATCGGCGATTGATCGACCTCGTAGACCGCTTCGATTCCTTGCGCGCCACTGACCAGTTTGAACAAATCGCCACTCGCTGCGCGTTTTCTTTCTTTCAGCTGCTCGCACACCGCCGGCCGGATTACCTCGTGCATCAATGTGGATTTGCCGCTGCCGGAAATTCCCGTGATCACTGAAAGCCTGCCGACGGGGAAACGAACATCGATGTCTTTCAAATTGTTCGCGCGCGCGCCACTGATCTCGATCCAATCTTCGACCGTCGGCAGGAACCGGCGCGATCCGCGGATGGGATGATGAAGCGGCGATTTCAAGCAACGTGCCGTCTCAGAATGGGCATTCCGTACAACGTCCTGCAGTGTTCCCGTCACCACGACTTCTCCGCCGTGAATTCCCGCGCGCGGACCAAGATCGACGATGTGGTCGGCGCGCCGCATCGTTTCCTCATCATGCTCGACAATAATCAGCGAGTTTCCTTTGTTCCGCAGCGCGGAGAGTGTGTCGAGCAACCGCAAGTTATCGCGCGGATGAAGCCCGATTGTCGGCTCGTCTAGCACGTAGAGGACACCGCGCAGGTTCGAGCCGAGCTGCGCAGCCAACCGAATTCGCTGCGACTCGCCACCGCTCAACGTTTTTGCCGAGCGTCCGAGCGCGAGATAGCCGAGCCCAACTTGTTCCATGAAACATAATCGCTGCTGAATTTCGGGAACCAGACCGCCCGCGATCGTTTGATGCGTTCCACGGAACTTCAATTTCGCGACCTTGCGCGCTGCTTCGCTGGCCGAAAGATTCGTCAACTGATCGATCGTGTAACCCTGGACACGCACGTAACGCGCCACGGCGTTCAAGCGCGAACCGTGACAGCTTGGGCATTCGCGTGCTTCGCCTTCGTCGATCCATTCAGACTCGCGCTCGGCGGCGAGCTCGGTTTCTAGAATCGATTCGCCATTGGGGCTGGCAGCCGTTTGCAAATCCTGGTCCCAAATTTCGCCGAATCCGCCACATTCTTCACACGCGCCGTGCGGTGAATTAAACGAAAATAAGCGCGGATCGAGCTCCTCGAATGCGCGGCCGCAGTTTGGGCAACTCATTTCTGTGCTTACGACCGTAAGGCGATTTTTAGAATCAAGCAGACGTGCCGTTCCACGGCCAATCTCCAACGCGCGCCGAACGATGTCGCGCGTCTCCGCAATTCGCTTCCGATCGATGCGACCAACGACGACATCGATCGTATGCTCTTTGAATCGCTCCAGTTTTCGGAAATGCGGGATGCGAATCAGTTTTCCATCTACATACAGCGTGTCGAACCCCTGGCGTTCCGCCCAGCGTGCGACTTCAGTGTGAAAACCTTTGCGCGCCTTGACCAGTGGTGCGAGCACCGTCACCGGCCCGCGTTTGGCTGTTGCTTCAATTTGTTTGGCAATCGTCGCGAGATTTTGTTTCTCCACCGGCAAATCGCAGTCCGGGCAAAATTGCGTCCCAGTTTTTGCGAAAAGCAGCCGGAGAAAATGATAAACCTCTGTCACCGTGGCAACGGTGGATTTGCCTCCGCCACGCGTGACCCGTTGCTCAATGGCGACACTGGGAGGCAGGCCGCTGACCAAATCGACATCCGGCTTTTCCAGTTGCTCTATGAATTGCCGCGCATATGGCGACATGCTGTCGAGAAAACGTCGTTGGCCCTCCGCGAAAAGAATATCAAATGCGAGCGTAGATTTGCCGGAGCCACTCAGACCGGTAATGACCACCATTTGTTCCCTCGGAATTTTGACGTCGATGTTTTTGAGATTGTGCTCCCGTGCACCGCGGACCTGGATCACGCCGTTGCGATTCTGCGGATTGGGGAGCGCACGCCGCTGGCGTGCTCCGTTAGACCGCTGGCCTAACGGCTCTTCTGCGGCTCGGAGCGCGAGCAGTTCTTCATCGTCAGGATAGTTGCTGTGTCGTGGGATGGTTTTTGGCGGGCCGCCGAAAACAGCACGCGAGCCGCGTGCGCTCCCCAGAATCGCGCGCAAAAACTTCCCGGTGTGCGAATTTTCTACCTTGGCAATTTGCTCTGGAGTTCCGACAGCGACGATATCGCCGCCTTCGTCTCCTGCTTCCGGACCGAGGTCGACAACCCAATCGGCGCACTTGATCACTTCGAGATTGTGCTCAATCACCACGATGGAGTGACCACAATCGACCAGTCGCTGAAACAATTGCAGCAGGATCGCCACGTCATCGAAGTGGAGTCCGGTGGTCGGCTCGTCAAAGATAAACAGAGTGCCGATCGTGGATTGTCCGTCTGTTGGGCGTTTGATGTTTTCCGTTTCTCGCAAATGCCTGACTAATTTCAGCCGCTGCGATTCACCACCGGAAAGTGTGTTGAGCGGTTGCCCTAACCGCAGATAACCGAGCCCCACTTCCTTAAGCACACGAAGCGGTTCTGATAAGGCCTTGTCCTCTCCGATTTGCGCGAAAAATTCGATCGCTTCGTTTACGGTTAGCTTGAGCAGGTCGTGGATTGATTTTCCGTGCAGTCGAACTTTCAGAACGTGTGGCTGAAAGCGTCGGCCTTCGCACTCTGCGCAACGCACGTAGAGATCACTTAAAAATTGCATCTCAATTTTCTCGTACCCTGTGCCGGAACAACGTTCGCAGCGACCGCTGCCAGAGTTGAAGGAAAAGGAAGCCGCCGTGAGTCCCTGTGACATTGCTTCCGGTTGAGCGGCGAACAATTCACGAACACGATCGTAAAGCTTGAGATAAAGCAGAGGCGTTGACCGCGGCGTACGCGAAAGCGGCGCCTGATCAACCATGATTACGTCGCGGATGCGATGCGCGCCGGTGACCGATTTGCATGCGCCCGGCTCCTCCGCCGCGCCGTAGCTCGACGAAGGCTGGTGATCGGACGACTGCCGCTTCGCGATCAGCAAATTTCGGAAGAGCACGTCGTGAATGAGAGTGGATTTTCCAGAACCAGACACGCCAGTTACGCACGTGAACACGCCCAGCGGGAGATCGACGTCAATGTTCTTCAGGTTGTGCTGTCGCGCGCCGATGATCCTGATCGAAGACGTCCATTTTCGCCGCGACGTCGGCACTGGAATCGATTTTCGATTCGTTAGGTAATCACGCGTCAACGACGGAGCTGGCGCGCCCTCACGCCGATTTCCGCCCATCGTGCGGCGCGAAGGCGCGCCACCTCCATTTACAAATTGGTCGAGCGTTCCGCTCCAAACCAGCTCGCCGCCGTGCTCGCCACGGCCCGGGCCGATGTCGATCAAATTATCGGCAGCGCGAATAATTTGCTCCTCGTGTTCGACCACGAGCAGTGTATTGCCTTTATCGCGCAAGTTGTGCATTACGCGCACCAGCCGGCCAACATCGCGCGGATGCAAACCAATGCTCGGTTCATCCATGACGAAGAGTGTGTTGACCAGCGAAGCACCGAGACATGTTGTGAGGTTCACCCGTTGCACTTCGCCGCCACTCAAAGTGCGCGTGGATCGGTCCAGCGTCAGATAGCCAACGCCGACTTCGCATAGATAATTGAGGCGCGCGCAGATCTCGTCGCGCAACATCCGCGCGGTCGAATCATTCGACCCGGTCTCGATCGCCCTTAGAAAATCGCGGGCGTCAGAAATCGAAAGCGCCTGAAATTCGGGGAGCCGTAGCGGCGCTCTGCGAGCGCCATCCCGACGGTCATAGACCGCCGCTACAATTTTATAATTGAGCGCTTCGGCCTGATATCGTCCTACATTGCAGCTAGGGCAGGTGATGTAAGCCCGATAGCGGCTGAGCAACACGCGCACATGCATCTTGTAAGTCTTGCTTTCAAGCCAGCGGAAGAATCCGCGGACGCCATACCACCGATCGTTTTCGTAATCTTCCTCTGTATAATCGCCTGATCGTTTCTCGCCTTCGATGACGAAAGCCTGGTCGGCCTTCGGCAATTCTTCGAATGGAACATCGATATCGATCTCTTTCCGTGCACAGGCTCGAATCAAATCTTTCTGCGATTCGCCAAACTCGGCACCGCGAAAAACGCGCACCACGCCTTGTTTGATGCTAAGACCGTGATTTGGAATCGCCTTGTTTAGATCGATTGCGATTGTACGACCAAAACCTCGACATTCCGGACACGCTCCGAGTGGATTGTTGAAACTGAATAGCCCGGGCGTCGGCGGGCGAATGTCGAGATCGCAGTGGGCGCAATGCCAGCCGGTGGAGAATGGGAGCTCGTGATCAGTAATTGGTGATCCGTGATCAGTTCGACGTTGGAAGTTGGGCGTTGGAGGTTGGGCATTTTGTGAAACCGAAATGATATTGATTTTGCCTTTGCCAAAGCGCAACGCGGTTTCGATTGCCTCGACGAATCGTGACCGGTTTCCCTCCGAGATTGTGAGCCGATCCTGAATGACCTGAACGCGAACACCCAGGCGCTTCAGTTTTGGATCGACATCGACGCGCACGATTTGGTTGTCGATCCATACGCGGAGGTAACCCTGTTGCTGAAGAAATTCGAAGAACTTGCGCGGCTCGGTTTTCGGCGGAACGGCAACCCAGAAAGTGACGAGAACAGTTTTCCCCGCGCAATCGTGCAACACCTGGTGACCGATCGACTGCGCAGTTTCAGGGCGAATTCCGCGGCCGCAATTCGGACAGAATGCGCCTGCAATGCGTGGCCAGAGCAACTTCAGATAATCATTGATCTCCGTCATCGTGCCGACGGTCGAGCGGGAGCTTTTGACAGGGTTCGCCTGCTCGATGGCGATCGCGGGAGGGATGCCACGGATCTCCTTCACGCGCGGCTTGTCCATGCGGTCGAGAAATTGCCGCATGTAAGGGCTGAATGTTTCGACGTAACGTCGCTGCCCTTCGGCGTAAATCGTCTCGAATGCCAGACTCGATTTGCCGCTCCCGCTGGGACCTGTAACGACCGTCAATTTCCCCAGTGGAAGATCGAGATCGATTCCTTTGAGATTGTTCTGGCGTGCCCCACGAATCTCAATGCAATCCTTCGCGCTTGGCGTTGTGACGCGCTTGTTCTTCGCAATCTTCGAACCCACTGGAAATATTCGCTGCCAGTCAAGCGGTTCGCAAATTCTGCTGGCGCGCCGCCCAGAGGGTGTCAACTACAGGTTGAAACGAGCGGCGAGCTGTTCACCCTGTTTCAACAGCTCCTCCGGCACCACACCGCCTAACGAATCAAAAAACTTTTTGTGCTCGGCGAGTTCTTTATGCCATTCCTCGTGATCGATTCCGAGAAGGTCGGCGACAGATTTATGGTCGATATCGAGTTCTTCCAGATCGAGATCGTGTGGGCTAGGCAACCAGCCAACGGGCGATTTGAGCGCGCCGCCTCTCCGTTCGCAGCGATCAATGACCCATTTAAGCACTCGCATGTTCTCGCCGAAGCCCGGCCAGAGGAATTTTCCATTCTCGCCTTTGCGGAACCAGTTCACGTTGAAGATGAGAGGCGGATTGGTGAGACGTTTTCCAATGTCGATCCAATGCTTGAAATAATCGCCGATGTTGTATCCGCAGAAAGGCAACATCGCCATCGGATCGCGCCTGACTTTGCCGACAGCGCCCGTCGCGGCTGCGGTTGTCTCTGAGGCCATTGTAGCGCCAAGGTAAACGCCGTGATTCCAATCGAACGCCTCGTAAACCAAAGGCACCGTGTCACTGCGGCGACCGCCGAAAATGATGGCGCTGATGGGAACACCTTCGCCTTTTTCAACGTCGGGATCGAGAGCCGGATTATTGCGCATCGGCGTGGCGAACCGACTGTTTGGATGCGCGGCTTTTTCTTTTGAGTCGGGCGTCCAAACGTTCCCGCGCCAGTCAATGGCATGCTTCGGCGGCGCGCCATCTTTTCCTTCCCACCAAACGTCGTTGTCATCAGTGAGCGCGACATTGGTATAAAGCGTGTCGTGCTCGATCGATTTCATCGCGTTCGGATTCGATTTGTAACTCGTGCCGGGAACGACACCGAAATAACCGTTCTCCGGATTCACGGCGAACAAACGCCCGTCGCGAATTTCCATCCACGCGATGTCGTCGCCGACGGTCGTCACTTTCCAGCCATTGAAGTGCGCGGGCGGAATCAACATCGCGAAATTGGTTTTGCCGCATGCGCTGGGGAACGCTGCAGCCACATAATGTTTTTTTCCTTCAGGCGATTCAACGCCGAGAATCAGCATGTGCTCCGCCATCCAGCCTTGCTTACGCGCGAGATAGGAGCCAATGCGCAGCGCGAAGCATTTCTTGCTTAGCAAAACGTTCCCGCCATATCCAGAGCCGACCGAGATAATCGTGTTGTCCTGGGGAAAATGACAGATAAACCGCCGGTCAGGATCAACGTCTAACAACGAATGCACGCCACGGTTCCATTCGGCCTTTGGATCGTTGCCAAGGCGGTTCAGCGCGATTTTGCCCATGCGCGTCATGATTCGCATGCTGAGCACGACGTATTTTGAATCGGTTATTTCAAACCCGACTTTCGTTAACGGCGAATCGGGCGGGCCCATGATGTAAGGCACAACAAACATGGTGCGCCCACGCATCGCACCATTCAGCAGTTCATGTAATTTCGAATATGTGTCTGCCGGTTCCGACCAGTTGTTTGTTGGCCCAGCTTCCTCTTTGGTCGGCGTACAAATGAATGTGACCTTCTCGACACGCGCGACGTCGTTCGGGTTGGATCGGTGCAGGTACGAGCGCGGAACTTTTTTGTCGTTCAGCTTAATCAGCACGTTCTGCTTTAACGATTCCGTAATCAAAAATTCATTCTCGCCCTCGGAACCGTCGCACCAGAAAATGTTCTCCGGTTTTGTCAGTTTTCCGATTTCGTGTACCCATTCGAGCACCGCCTGGTTCGTCGGCTTCGTATCGCCGATTCCATTGGGCGGGAATATGGCGGGTGCGATATTTTTCATCCAACGAGGGTGTCCATCTTAAGCATGAATGAACAGCTTCGCCACGTCGAATCGTTGAACGGTAAAATCGTTTTCCTGGCGGTAGCGGCGTAAGAATCCTACAAATCATGAATCATGCTTGCGCAAGAACAGTGCGCGGCATTAATTGAAAGCATGTTCGGGGTCACCACCTCCGATGATTATCGGCCGGTTGCGTGGATGGGCCGTTATCCCGTCGACGTGACCACGATGCTGGTTGGGCTGCACGTCATCTGCGCGGTCGTAGCGTGTCTTTTCACTGCAATTCCGGGCCTGAGTGGCACGCTCAATTATTTCATCTTCGATAGCACGCGAATTTGGA
>Ga0137415_10008688_pt1 | contig 10069 bp, 8 predicted proteins | sample CZODoug3_1_1_16f_FD_183082 | JGI IMG/M metagenome (GOLD analysis project Ga0137415, IMG submission 183082) | Vadose zone soil fungal communities from Angelo Coast Range Reserve, California, USA - CZODoug3_1_1_16fungal (Hybrid Assembly) | ecosystem: Environmental > Terrestrial > Soil > Vadose... | reverse complement strand
GCTAAACGCCTTCTTCTTCATTGTCGAACCGTCCTCCTCACCTATCCGGCATACTTACCAAAAAGTAGGTGCTTGTCAATCGTTCAGCACTAACCTAACGTAAGTGTTCTAGAGGAGACGCTATGAAAAAGTTGGAAGGAAAAGTGGCCGCTATTACTGGCGCTTCCTTCGCTCGTACCTGGACTGTCGATCTCAAGGCGCGGAAGATCCGGGTAAACGTTCTCAGCCCCGGATCGATCGACACCGGTGTGTTTGTCGGTGTTCCGAAGGAAATCAAAGACCAGTTCGTTTCCCTGATCCCGATGGGCCGGATTGGCGAGCCGGAAGAAATCGCCGCTGCCGCACTTTTCCTGGCTTCCAATGATTCCAGTTTCGTTACCGGAATCGAGCTTTTTGTCGATGGCGGCACTGCCCAAATCTAAACTCGCCGCCGGCACAGAACCGCGACCGGAAGGAACGGGCGCCCTCCCTAGACAGGGATCTCGTCCAGCCCCCAGTTCTTCAACAGAAAACTTCCCCCATGGACCATTCCGTTGCCTTGCGCGATGGTGACCTTGCGCGAGCGCACGTCCTCCTTGTACTCTGGCCTGGACGAGTCCGCAACCGCGTTGGCCAGCGCCACGCGCAAGTCGAGTTCGGACGCAAACGTTCGCCCCAGCAAGCTCGTGAGGATGTCAGCTTTCACGCCGCCGTTCTGAACATGGATGTCGAAGGCCAGCGCCAAGCCCAGCTCGGTCTTCAATTGCAGCTTGTTCGCCGTGGCTAGCGCAGGTTGAAAGTAGTCCTTGCGCACGTGCCCGAGTTGCGCCTCCTGCACTTCCGGCATCGTTCCAAACACGCGAAAGCAGGATCGCCACGGCTCGGCGAGCCGGGCCTTCGAGGGCGGAATGCTCACCGAGTCGGCAAAGGCCAACTGCTGGTCGAGCGGCAGATCGATCAACCGGAGAAGCTGGGGCGTCAAATCACCGAAAGCGAGTTTGACCAGATCGGGCCTCGCCGCTTGCATCTCGCGCACGATCTTCCCGACTTCGCCGTGCTCCAACGTGAAACCGATGATGCCCCACGTAATCCCGGCCCCGTCGAAGTTCCCCTGCGCCAGCTCAAAGCCGTGGCCTTCGAAGGTCGCGGTGAGCGCGAGGGCACGCTCGTCGAGCGTTGGTACGGGCAGTTGCGTGATCGCGCCCCAGGTATCCGTGTCGACCATGCCAGTTTCCGGCATGCCGTGTGTTTTCTGAAAGGCTCCCACAGCGGTTGTGGTTCGAGGGCCGAAACCTCCATCGATCGCATCCCCGGCGAAACCGAGCCCCTTCTGGATCTTCTTGACTGGAACGCCGTGGGCGCCCTGGGCAAATAATAACCGCGCCATAAGTTTTTTGGCCTCCGTTTTTCGCGACACTCAAAAACTCGAATCGATGCCAGAAGCTCGATTCGAGCTTCGGAGACTTTAGCCGAGCGCAAATAGAAGGTCAATCAAGTGCGAGGTTTTTGGAAGCCTCTGCTAAACTGAGCCGGTCATGCAGCGCAGTCATTCAATCGCATTGTTAGTGTGCCTCGCGTGTGGTCTCTGGGGAAATGGTATCGCTGAGGCTCAGCAGACCATTATTCAGCAAGAGCGCGAGCAAGCGCGGAAACGAATACGCGCACAACGCATCGATATGCCCCCGGTGATGGACGGACTCGTCAGTGAGCCGGTCTGGCAGGAGATTGAGCCTGCCAATGGTTTCATCCAGCAGGAGCCGAACGAAGGATCTGTCGCCACGGAAAAAACCGAAGTCCGCTTTGGATATGACAACCGCAACATGTATATCGGAATCATTTGTTTTGATTCGCAACCGGAGAATATTGTCGTCTCCCAAAATCGCCGCGACGGCAGCCTCACCGATACCGACTCGATTCAGATCTTGCTGGATACTTTTCACGATCGCCAAAACGCCTTTATCTTTGGCACCAGCCCAACCGGAATCGAGTACGACGGGCAAGTTTCAAAAGCTGGGCAGGGCGATTCGGGCACATTTGGGCAGGGCGGCGGTCAGGGGGGCGGAACTGGTCAGGGTGGGGCACAACGAGGAGGCGCCGCCGCTTTCAATGGGAACTGGGATGGTGTTTGGTCCGTGCGCTCTCAGATCACCGCGCGCGGCTGGGAGGCCGAAATGGTCATTCCTTTTCGGACCCTCCGCTACATCCCGGGCGCGGACCGCGTATGGGGTCTTCAGATCATGCGTAACCTGCGCCGGCACAACGAGCAATCTTTTTGGACGCCCATTTCGAGAGCCTTCGACTTGCTTCAGGTGGATGTCGCGGGAGAACTGGAAGGCCTGGATTTACAAATGCACCGGAACATGCAACTGGTTCCCTACGTTCTGGGTGGATTGGACCAGGACTACACGCGAAGCCAGGATCAAAGCAAGCTCACCCGCAACGCCGGTCTGGATGTGAAATACGGCCTGACTCCTTCGCTTACGCTGGATGCGACGTTTAATACCGACTTCGCTCAAGTGGAAGTGGACGAACAGCAGGTCAACCTCACCCGCTTCGACCTGTTCTTTCCCGAGAAACGGCCCTTCTTCCTCGAAAACGCCGGCATCTTTGACTTTGGCGCGGCTCGTGAAACGGAAATCTTCTTCTCCCGGCGCATTGGAATCGACGAGTCCGGCGTGCAGATCCCCATCGATGCCGGCGCCCGCTTGAGCGGTCACGCAGGCCGCTACGAGCTTGGCTTTCTGAGCATGAAGACGCGCGAGGTCCGCGGCGTCGCCCCCGCCAATGAATTCACCGTCGCACGGGTCAAGCGGCAGCTACCCAACCGCTCCAGCGTGGGCCTGATTGCGGTCAACCGTCAGTCGCTCACCCATTTTGAGCGGAAGCGACCGTTCAACCGCACGTTTGGCGCGGACGCGGGGGTGGGGCTGGGGCGCTACATCAACTGGCAAAACTATTACGCCAGGACCCAGTCGCCGGGTCTGACGCGCGGGGCGCACGCCGGTCTTTCTTCGTTCCGCTACGACGACAGTCACCACCAGGCGAGCCTCTCCTACCGTGAAGTAGGTCCTGACTTCAATCCCGAAGTCGGTTATCTTCAGCGGGCCAACTACCGCCGGCCGGGTTTTGGTTATCGTCATACTTTCTATCCCGAAGCCAAGCACATCCGCAGCATCTATCCGCATTTCCAGTGGAACCGCTGGTACACGCTGGGAACGAACGATCTCGAGTCCGAATACTGGCACAACGACTATGGCATGAACTGGCAGGGCGGCGAGTCCTTGAGCCTTCAGTTCAATCGAAGCTTCGAGCGTCTGGACAAGCCGTTTGAGGTGTTCCCGGGAATCAAAATCGAGCCAGGCCGGTACGGTTTCAGTCAAGTCGATCTCGCCCTCAGCACCAACCAGAGCGCACCCCGGTTCGCCAGCGGGTCTATCATCACCGGGAATTTCTACAGTGGTACGATTCGCACCCTCAGCCTCAGCGGCGGCATTCGCAAGGGTGCGAACCTGACCTGGTCCGGCAGCTATACCCGCAACATTATCAATTTGCGCGAGGGCGACTTTACTACCGATTTGGCCGGCTTCCGGTTTAACTGGAGCTTTACGTCGAAGAGTTACCTGCAAACCTTCACGCAATACAACAGCCGTATCAATCAGGTGGGCACAAATGTCCGGTTCGCGTTGCTGTCTACTTCCAGCAACGGCCTGTTCGTTGTCTATAACACACGGGATGTCACGATGGATTACGTTGATCCCTATAACCGACAGCGGACCACGCTGACCCGCGCCCTCCTTGTGAAGTACACGTACCTGTTCGATTTCTGATCAGCGAAACATGCGAACCAGACGAGCCCTCAGGCGACTGCGATCAGCAGCTTTGGAGGAGACGCGATGAAAGTCAGCTTCATCGGGTTAGGCAACATGGGTTTTCCAATGGCAGCCAATTTACTGGCTTCCGGTCATCGAGTCACTGTGTATAACCGCACGAAAAGTAAAGCAGATGAGCTGGCGACACGAGGTGCGATAGCGGTCGGTGCCCCAGAAGACTGCTGCGACAGTTCCGTTGTCATCACTATGTTGTCAGACGACAATGCTTTCGAAGAACTACTTTTCTCTAACAACAAATTCCTCGATGCACTCTTGCCGAATACTGTCCACCTTTGCATGAGCACGATAAGTGTCGCGCTTTCCGAGAAGCTTGCCCAAGTCCACGCCAAGGCTGCTCAGATTTATGTAGCCGCACCCGTCTTCGGGCGACCGGAGGTTGCTGCCTCCCGAAAATTGTTGATCGTTGCGGCCGGCCCGAAAAACGGAATCGAAAGGTGTTCGCCGTTGTTTGAAGCACTCGCTAGAAAAACTTTCGTGCTGGGGTCTACAGCAGCGCACGCTAATTTGGTGAAGCTGGCAAGTAATTTTCTGCTATTCGCCATGATTGAAAGTCTGGGGGAAGCTGTGGCCTTTGCTCGGAAGACGGGGTTAGAGCCCATTGAATTTGTGAAAATCATCACAGAGACAGTCTTTGATTCTGCTGCTTATCGGGTCTACGGCCCGATGATTGCGCAATCAAAGTACGAGCCGCTTGCCTTTCCACTTTCGATGGTTCTGAAGGATGTCGGCCTGGTTCTGCTTGCCGCCGAACATGCGGCGGTCCCCATGCCTTTCGCGAACGTAATACGAGACCAGCTGTCGAGCGCGGTAGCCCGTGGTTATGAAGACTTAGATGAGGCTGCACTGTCGCGAATCGCTGCCGAGAACGCTGGGCTAACGAGTTGATGCGAGACAGATCGCCGGCGGTCATAGACCGCCGCTACAGTTCCGTACTATCGGCTCACCGACTGTTTCGCATTCAGAATGAGCTTCTGCACCCGCCAATTGTTCATATCGGCGACGAATACAACGTCCTCGGATGGACAAGCGAGGCCATGCGGCCAATTGAATTGTCTGGGTCCACGACCTGATTCGCCGAGCATTCCCAAAATCTTTCCATCCAACGTGAGTTTATAGAGACGGCCAGGCTCCTGATCGATCGCGAACAGATACTGAGTCGGCCCATTCGTCGTAATACAGAGCGACCAGGGAGCCGTCCCGTTCGGGGGGATGGGATTCGGGTTACCGAGTGTGGGATGCCGCTTTTTATCGTAGGCTGCGTTCAGCCAGATGAACTTCTTGAAATTGCCATCCGAATCGAAAACCTGGATACGTCCGTTGCCGCGATCAGCGACGTATACATTTCCTTGTTTGTCGATCTGCATGTTATGGGGATTTCTGAACTGACTGGGTCCGGTGCCGTAGGATCCCCACGACCTGATCCAGTCTCCGTTCTTGCTCATCTTTCCGATGCGTGAATTGACGTAGCCGTCGCTGACGTAGATGTTGTCCTGGGCATCCCACGCGACGTCGGTCGGGCCGTCAAATAATGCGTCCACTGCTATCTTGTCCGCCGGTCTCGCCCTCCTGAATTCGAAACCCTCGTAACCCTCGGGACGGCGTCCGAGGTTCATGAGGACATACCCGGCCGGGTTGAACTTCATGATGGAGTTCGTACCTTTATCGACAACCCATAAGTTGTCGTATTTGTCGAACCGGACTGCGTGAGCGTATCCCAGACCGTACACGCCTTTGCCGATCTCCCGCAGGAACTTGCCGTTTGAATCAAATTCCCATAGCTGAGTCGTCGCATTTCCGTACAGCGGACCCGAGGTCGCAGTTCCCGGATGATTCACAACAACAATGTTTCCCTTCGAGTTGACCGCCACACTGAGCGTTTCGCCGAAATTCATATCGGGATTGATCTTGAAGAAGTTCGGAACCGATTCAAAAGGGATCAATGGGACGTCATTCACAATCGGCACATCCTGGTTTGGTCCAGGTTGCCCCACGCCGGCAGCAGGCGGGACGTCTCCGCGCTGACCGCCTCCCCCGCCGCGCTGAGAGAAGACCGAAAGCGTCCCAGCAAAAATCGCTGCTATGAAGAGAATTCCTGAGGCACTCAACCATCGCTTCATAAAGACATCTCCTTTTGTGTGCACTTTGTGCAATGCCCTATATCCTCTGCCCTTTTTTACCTTTCAGCCAAGAATTTTCGAGTATTGCGAAAGGCAAGAGTTATGGAAGCAACTGCCCCGCGATAGCGCGACATTTTATTGATCGCTCGGCCACCCCTCCTTGCGGTGATGGACCTTCGGGACCATCTAAAAAGTTAGTACGGGCTATCGTTTTTTCGCCGAATTCTGCGCAACGGGACGGCGTTATCGCGACTTCGGTTCCAGCCAATCCATCTTCCGTAAAAAGTCGGGTAATTTCGGTTGTCCGGCCCTCTCTCAATACAAGTGATTTAGCGCGGTCTTCGCGAACCGAACGCCCTGAGATCGTAGCGCCGCGAGACGCCTGGAATGAGCTTTGCTCAACCTGCGCTCACAATGCGCAATTGCGAAACAGGCAAAGGAGAAAAGATGAAGACACGAAAGATGTATTGGGTGACGTGCGGTTTGGTTGTGCTCCTACTGATCTCAGGGACACGAGTGAGCGCTCAGTCGGGGCCAAACCGTTTCGTACCGTTCAATGAGTTTGCAGCAAATACTGCCACAGCGGTTTTCGTTCCTTCCACAGGGAGAGTAACCGATACGACATCGGGTGGAGGTGTCGGTGCCGGATCACACAGAGTATCGGATGCGGCGTCGTTCGAGCAGATGCGAAAACACATTCTGGATCTCTACCAGGGCGTGCGCGTGAACCACAGTTTTGCCGTGGGGGCGCAGATCTATGACTGCATGCCGATCGACCAGCAGCCCGCGGTCCGACTTCGCGGTTTGAAAGGTATCGCCGCCACGCCGCCGGCGTCAGCAGCACCCGCCTCAGGCGCTGCTGGGGTGATTAGCGGTGGCCAGCGACCCGGACAAGCGTCTGTCGCGTCGATCGTTTCCAGTGGCGTGGACAGCTTCGGGAACGCGATCGGCTGCCCGGACAAGACCGTCCCCATAGGGCGCACCACGCTCGAACAGATGAGCCAATTTCCAACGCTCCAGGCTTTCCTGAGCAAGGGTCCGGATGGCAAGGGCAAGCCCCCTGTGCCCATGGCTCCTAAGCCCAGCAGTGCAGCTGCGGCATCTGCAGGTTTTGACAGATTTGTTCCGCCATCTCCTGTCGAGCACAAGTACAACTATACCTACCAATGGGTATACAACCTGGGCGGTAACTCCACTTTGAGTATCAACAACCCGTATGTTTATACCCCCTGGGGGGAAGTCTTCTCTCTGTCGCAGGTGTGGTACATCGGTTACAGGAGTGGTGCGACGCAAACCGTTGAAGCCGGATTGCAAGTCTATCCGGGCAGGCTCGGCGACGAACAGCCCCACCTGTTCGCTTACTATACTGCGGACGGCTACAGTAGCACCGGCTGCTATGACTATGGTTGCGGCGCGTTTGTACAATACAGCGGCAGCCTCTTCCTGGGAGTTGCTTTTTCGCCCAGTACGCCCGGCGGAGCACAGTATGAAATACCCATCAAATGGGAGTGGTGGTCTGGCAACTGGTGGCTCCAGGTAAACGGAACGTGGGTCGGTTACTATCCGGGATCGCTGTTTGGAGGAGGCGACATGGCGACTCATTCCGTTCTGGCCGAGTTTGGCGGAGAACTCGTTGGTGGCAGCGGTACGAGTTACAACTACTATCCTCCCATGGGTAGTGGCAATTGGGGCGCTAGTGGATGGCCTTGGGCAGCGTACCAGCGTCAGATTTGGTACTTCGACGGCGCCTACGGCAGCCACTCGCCCAGCCTGAGCTCTATGGTTAATACCTGCCCGGGCGGGACTTCGACTTTGGGGCCATCCTGGGGCGGGTCTGATTGGCAGATTTACTTCTTCTTCGGTGGACCGGGCGGCTGGTGCTGAGAGCTTGAGACACCAGGAACGCGGGCTAAAGAGGGCGACTACATTCAGGATCAAATATTTTAGCCAGTATGTAGTCGCGGGCTTTAGCCCGCGTTCAACGCGCAACGGCCGACTTCGATTCATTCAAACAATTCCTCACGCCCCTCAGCCGGTCGATCGATACAGGGAAGCCGCAACCTTAGTTTTTGCATGATCGACTTCTGCCAGCTAAGATTATGCCCCATGAAACGAAACCTACTTCGCTGGAGCGGCCTCCTGGTCATGCTCGCAGGCTTGCCGGCGCTATCGTCGGCACAGAACAGCAAACGCTTGACGGTGCCCGGCATCAACAACTTCTGGTTTGTGGACAAAACCGTGTCGACGGGCGGCTCGATCACTTCGCGCGACCTCGCGATGCCGGCTTTGAAGAAACGCGGCATCAGGACCGTGATCGACCTCGCGGGCGGCGCTGAAAGTGGCGCCGAGCGTGCAGCGACGGAAGCCGCCGGTATGAAGTATCTGGTCTTTGCGATCAACCCCATGACGCTGGACCCCGCACCCATCGAGCCGTTTCTGAAGGCAGCCAGCGACCCGGCCAACTTCCCGGTTTTCATCCACTCGGGCGCCGGACACCGCGCAGGAATGGCGCTGATGATCAAGAGGGTCCTCGTGGATGGGTGGACGATCGAGAAAGCGGGCATCGAGGCCGCCGCGTCGGGCCTCATCGACGACAACGCGATGGCGCCGGTCTGGTGGAAGTTCGCGCAAGACTACATCATGAGCCACAAGAAGTAGACCGCCTCTGTTCACTATGATGATGACGGCCTTGCAGAGGTTGATCGAGGAACTGGAAGGCGATGCTTCTCTGCACGAGCCAAATAAGTTGCGTCAGCGCATTGAAGCGTTGGATCGGCTTGATGCGTTCAATCTTGAGGTATCGCCCCTGGTCGCGGCCACCGCAGCGGCGACGTATCACTGTGCGAAAGCACTTCAGGCTAAGCTTGAGGCGGCTAATCTCGAAGTCTACGAGGCTATCCGCCGCGACATTCGGCAGGGTGACGGGTCAACCAGCTTGCTTCAGTGGTTGCCCACGTCAGGCGCAGGTGAGGACGTGCCCGGTATCGCGAACGGTGCGGGATACGACTATCTGGATGAACTGATCGTCGGAGTTTTGCGGTTTGAAGAGACTGGCGCCGCGATCGTCCAGCCCACGACCGAAATGGTGTTTTACCAGTCGACCCCGGCACGGCATATCTTCGATCTGATCGACCGAACCGCTCTTAACGAACATGATGTGCTGGTGGACCTTGGTTCCGGGTTGGGCCACGTTCCACTGCTGGCCTCCATTTGCACAAGGGCTCGCAGCATCGGAGTTGAGTTAGAGCCGGTTTACGTCGACTGTGCGCGGCAGAGCGCAGAGACGCTCAACCTGAAGAACGTAACGTTTATCCAGCAAGACGCGAGAGCAGCGAAATTGACTGATGGCACAGTGTTCTATATGTATACGCCGTTCACCGGCAATATGCTTCGCGCCGTGCTGGATTCGCTGCAACGAGAAGGGGACCGCCGCGACATTCGAATCTGCACGTTTGGCCCCTGCACGGCCACGGTCGCCAATGAGGACTGGCTGGAGGTCGTCGGAGTTCCGCAAACAGACCGGGTTTCCATCTTTGGTTCTCGCACTCGCCGCTCTCGCAACGCGTCTTAGACGGAAACTCATGGAAATGTTACAGGCTTTCCCTGAGAGAGCACTGCTCCGTGAGGTCAGTATTCGCTCGCCCAGCCTGTGGCCACCCGCCGTCGTCGTCTCTTCAGACGTAAACGCTTGATATCATTAGCGGAATCCGCACGGTATCGTTTTTGCTCACCTTATATTAATGATGCGTCACCTTTTGTTCTCCGCTCTCCTTGCGCTGCTTGCGACAGTGTCTCTGGAAGCCGACATCATCAACGTTCCACCGGGCGCCAATCTGCAGTCGCAGATCGACGCCGCACTTTCCGGGGATGAGATCGTCCTGCAAGCGGGGGCGATTTACACGGGCCCATTCACGCTCGGGCCGAAAAATGGCCCCGGCGAAATTGTGAGTAGGTCGAGCGCGATATCGCAGATGCCCCCGGGGAGTCGGGTTTCGCCTGCGAAGGCGGCCCTCATGCCGCAGCTTGTTTCCGCGTCGGATGTTGTTGTGCAGGTTGTCACAGGCGCCCATGGCTACAGGCTAG
>Ga0137415_10008687_pt1 | contig 10069 bp, 6 predicted proteins | sample CZODoug3_1_1_16f_FD_183082 | JGI IMG/M metagenome (GOLD analysis project Ga0137415, IMG submission 183082) | Vadose zone soil fungal communities from Angelo Coast Range Reserve, California, USA - CZODoug3_1_1_16fungal (Hybrid Assembly) | ecosystem: Environmental > Terrestrial > Soil > Vadose... | reverse complement strand
GCGGCGGTGGAGGATGCTCGCTGCGCGCTGCGGTGGGTCTATCGCAACGCAAAAGAATTTCATCTGGACACCAGCCGCATCATCGTCACAGGACATTCAGCGGGAGGGCATCTGGCCTTGATGATGGGCATGCTGCAAGAGTCCGATGGCCTCGACAGCAACTGCCCATCCGATCCATCGCTTGACGTGCCCATAAAGGTAGCAGCTGTGGTGAACTTCTATGGCCCCGCCGATGTTGCGGATTTGCTGGATGGTCCGAACCGCAAGACGTATGCCGTGAGTTGGCTGGGCAGCCAGATGGATCGCTTGGCAATCGCCAAACGCGTCTCGCCGCTCACTTATGTGCGGCCTGGGCTTCCGCCCATTCTTACCATTCATGGAGATGCCGATTCCGTAGTGCCTTATTCCGGCTCGGTTCGTCTGCATGATGCTCTCACTAAAACACATGTTCCCAATGAGCTTTACACAGTACATGGAGGCGATCACGGCCAGTTTGGGGTAGAGACGGATATCGCAAATTACCGCAAAGTCTGGGAATTTTTGGAAGCGAATGTGCCATCACTGCCGCGCCGCGATGCAAAGTCCGGAAAATGATTCAGATTGTTCCCCTTTCAAGCAACAGAAGCTTGAGTGGGCCACCCGTCACACCGCTGCAAGGTAAAGCAATTACTAATCATCTTTAACAATCGTTAGAGCACTTTCCCAAATTGACCCGCCTCGATATGGGCCGTCTCCGTCGGCATCGTATTGCGGTTCATCGAACCAAACCCAGTAAACAGTATTCGTTCTAAGTGCGCTGTGCTCTTGCCGGGTGAGTTCTCCGTCCCACATTCCGGAGATCGCGGTAATTGCGTCTGGCGGCTTCGCAATTGTTCCGGTCGCACCGCAAGCCCAGAAGAAGTCATCAGAAACCCGCACTCGATCTCTTTCAGCAAAACTCTTTTCGCCCATCACTCGCCCTACTTAAGTTTAAAATCATCTAGCGGGTGGCCTATATTTCATTCACCCGCATTTGTGGTTAACTTAGGATTCTGGCCACCCACCATTGTTCCCTCCAAATCCCCTGCTAAAATAGTTGTTATGAGTTCTCGGACTGCCCGCAAAACGAACGCTGCTAATGGCTACGTGCTCGGACGGAAGAGTTTTGCCGCCATCTCGGCCGTGGAAGGTCTGAAGTTGGCATCTGCCAGCGTAGTACGTCTTGAACGTACTCGCGCCCTTTCTCCAGAGCAGCGCCGCACTGAAACTATTCGGGCATTTGCCGCAACACGGAATCGTGGATGAGCTTCGAGGGCTATGATGCCTTCGACGACCCCTACGCCTATCCCGGCACCTCCGTCCTCCAAAATCTTCTCGACATCCGCGATCAAGCGACGCTCGATGCCTTCGAAGTCGAAATCTCTACTTTGCGCGCAGAAGAATCTCTACCTGATGGCTTTTTCGACCCGGCCCACTACTGCCGTATCCATCACCATCTCTTTCAGGACGTCTACGCCTGGGCTGGACAATACCGCACCGTCCGAACCTCGAAGGGAGGCAATGACTTTTGCTATCCGGAACACATTCCAACCCAGATGGACGCATTGTTCGGGGAACTGCAAGGCGGCGAAGTGTTCGACGGACTAAGTCTGGAGATGTTTCTCGACGAGATCGCTCCATTCCTGGGCGAGCTCAATGCCATCCATCCATTTCGCGAAGGCAATGGTCGCGCGCAACTCGTGTTTGTGGGGTTGCTTGGAGCGACATGCGGTCATCCCTTCAACTTCGAAAAGCTGAACCGGGAAACATTTCTGCCAGCAATCATTGCCAGCTACTCCCGCAAGTACCAGCCCCTGCAGAACGAATTGAAAGCACTACTCGTCTAGCGAGATCAGCTTTACAAGGAACGCTGTACTCGACCGATGCGCTCTCGTAACTCCTCTTGAAACTACTGTATGTCGAAATGATTATCCCTTTGACTCATGTTGAGCGGAGTTCACTACGTTTGTATCAAGAAAATTCCGGACGGCTCTGCTATGTTGCGTTATTGTACTTGGGGTCGCCTGCCATTTGAAGTTCTATCGGAGCTTTTGTGGATGAATATTTGTTGTTAAAGCAAAATCGCGTCTCGTGCGGAGCGTCGTAGATGTCCCTGTATTTAACGATTCCATAAACCCAAAGAAACAATCGGGATTCCTCAATCGCTTTAATTTGTTCAGATGTCGGAGAAGAGTTGGGAGAGAGCTCGGTGTTGCAGGGTCGTTCGTCGTTTTGGGGAATGATGTGAGGGTTTATCAGAAAGTCCTCTGTGCCGAATATAGCCAGATTGGGTGGGGTATCACTAGAACTTCCAATTTCAAAACGTATTTCCAGTGCCGAGACAAATGCTGGAGTTTTCCCATAATTATTGATGGTGTAAGAGAAAGTAGCGGTTTTTTGCTCTTCAGGACGCGCCCAAACAAATTCATCTATTTTCAATTTCTCAACCAAAATCCAAGCCCGATCTCCGCTCATTTGGGCCTCAGCGCTGATTTTTGCGGCAGTAGCTGCTATAACAGCAGCTCTGGTTTGTGTACTGATATCGCTAAGGCTGGAAAGTGCAATACAAGCGGTGATGCCACCACCGATGACCAAAAGAATGTTGCAGATCAAGAGAGCGTAATCAATCCAGTCTCTCCTTATGTCCATAGAAGGAATTTCTTTGATGTCTACTGTTTGCTGTTTGTCTTCGTTGACTTGATGCTGGTTGTCGTTTTTTCCTGTTTGTGCGGGCGTGTTATTTACACTGACAATAAGAAGACCGCCTGGATTCACGGAAGTACGGCTTATCTGCTGGCTACGGTACTGATAGGAATGATTACTCTCGACCAATTGTCCAAGGGCCGATGAAACGACTTGTACGGTGAGGGCAATGGCTAGAATCAGCGATTTCATAGAATGTCGACCAGCCTCGTATCCGTACAGAAAATGGACGGCACTAGAATAGCGTAATGAGCAAAGGCATAATCGTCGACACGGACAAATTCAATGCTGTTTGCGCCGACTCCTAAACTCCAAGCCCATCTCTAAGAGAGGGATTAGGACGAAGGTCAAAACAAACAAAGCCGCAAAATCTGTCCAGTCGTGAAACAACGTGTTCGCAGTCGCGCTGAATTGCAGCCCTCAATTCGCCCATTGAAACAGTTTACGAGGTTTACCAGTTTTACCTTTGGATTCCGACAACCAGCATTTGTCATGATCGCAGGCTACGCAATGTACCCACATTCGACTAGCGTATTTCAATTAAATACTGCAAGGCCGTATCTTCAGTGGGGAACTTTGGGGCTAGAGAGTAGAGATTCATGACAATGCCTCAATCTTTTCAACTAATTTGGCTGTATCTTTCACGACTTTGGTTTGCTCTTGGTTCCTTGCTTCCAGTAAATCAGCGACAGATGCAGAAGGAGACTGGCTAGCTTGAAGCATGGCTAAATCAACTCTCAGATGCTGTACTTCCGCGAGCAGTTCACGAAGAATTTCTTTCAGTTCTACGGATGTCATGTAATTTCACCCGAGAACCACGATGCACTCTTATTCAACATGAGTCAAAGGGACAATCATTTATGTCGATACTGCTAATGCAAACCCGCAATCGGAACCCGGATAAATTTAGGCCGATAGGTATCTGCGTAGATGAGATCGGCGCTGTTGGAAGTGTTCAAGTCATAAGAGATCAACAGGCTGCCGCTGCTGGTGAATTGTGGATGCGAATGCGCGTTGTAGGTTAAAAGGGTTCCCGTCAATTGCTGTCCTGAAGTCATTCCGGGAACCGTCTTCGTTCCTGTTTCCGGAGTAGAGTAGACAACATCCTTTGCGGAAAAAGGTCCATACGGGGAACAGGCTGAATAGAGCACTATATCTGTCTGCGTGCCATAGGCCGGTTTTGTATCTTCGGCTACCAATAGATAGGTGGTTCCGGCACTGCTGGTTACTTTCTTCACGCTGAATTCATTGCTCAACATATCGCCTGCGTTGTTGGGGTCCGAAGTATCGCCAATCACCGGAGAAGCATTGTTCAGGCCAGTCACCCAGCTCCAGCCTGAAGAAGCATGTTGCGCAACGTACCAATTTGAGCTTGTGTTCGCGACTCCGGAGACGCCGAGCGCGGGATTGGTCAGCGCTACATATGGCTTGCTGCCGTTGATGCCGTAGATATACAGATAGTAGTTTCCATAACTACCATCCAGCCACATCGAGCTGCCCCAGTTGGTGGTGTTGCCGCTCGGAATGTTCGTCAACGGCGTGATGCTCTCTATCGCCAGACTGGGAAGAGAGAGTTGGGCAATCGCGCTTCCGTAGTAGGTCCAGCTACTGTCGAACTCCAGCAGAAACGTCCAGACCTTTTTCGTTCCGGAAGAGGTGGTCTGCACCACTACGGAATCGCCCATCCAGTAGAAGTGGTTTGTATTGGATGGAACGAAATAGGAAGTGGAATAGCCATACGCGTCCACCGCTCCAGTAAGGCTTGTCAGTTGGCCGCTGGTGGCGTTGCGCACCACAATGCTGTTATGCGCGCGATATACATTTGTAGCTGGACTGCAAAGCGGCGGAGAGCAGTTCACTGCCCGGGTGCGCAGTCCATTCGCATTCGTAGTCACCGTACCGTCTCCGCTCAAAGCTGGCGACTGTCCGATATAAGAGTCTGAATAAAAGAACGCAGTATTCCCGTTCGGCAACAGGATGGAATACGTGCTGTCCGCTCCTGTCCATCCCGGCGAGCCACTCGGTTCATTGCCTGTTCCGGGACCGTTCTGCGTTGCCATAGCGTTGAAGGTTGTGTCAGTTGAGCCGCTGTTCGCGCTGACGGTGCAGGTAGATTGCGTGACTGCGCCGGGAATAGCGCCAAACACAAGGCTGAAGAGAGTGGCTGTCGTCAGCAGCCGTTGACGTGAAACTGAGCAGTACATACAAGCCTCCTTAGATCGATCAGGAATTTGTATTGCGCACAGCAAACCGCGGGTGTTTCGACTACGACAGTGTTTTCTCTATTTAAGAGAGCATTTCCTCAGGGGCTGAAGCCTCTGATCTTTTCAGCGTGTTGCAGCACGACTAAAGTCGTGCCCTGATACAAAGCAAGAGCTTTCCGCTTTCCCCACTCGCCGGTCATTTGCTGAACCCAGGCACCCCATGCGTGCACTCCTGAAATAGATCGCCCCGGAGAAGACCAGGGCGGCTGACATCGCAATTTAGAAAATCAACTTTAGTGAAAATTGCGCCTGACGCGCGGTGCCGGTCCCGATCTGGCTGCCCATGTTATCGGCGATGGTTTGGCCCGTTTGTCCGAAGTTGGTGTTGGTCGTGCAGCCAGCTGGTTCTGTTTCCGTCACCGGAGTGACGGCCGCGCAGATACCGCCGTCAGGATTGGCGAAATTCGGATGGTTCAGGATGTTGAAAAGGTCCACGCGGAACTGCACGTTTACCTTTTCCGTGACCGGGAAGTTCTTCATCCCGGAGAAGTCCCACTGGAAGAAGTCCGGCCCGCGGAGTGCGTTGCGGCCGACCGATCCGATGGCATTGCCCCAGTCGCCGTTGTAGTCCGGCGGAAGCGCGAATGCATGGACGTTATAGCTGTAATGCGGCCAACTGACTTTGTTCAACCAGGGCGATTGGCTGCTGACATAGTTGGGACGCATGGGATTGCCGAAGAATCCGCTGATGAGCGTGACATTTGTCGGCAGCCCGGAGCGCGTCTGAAGGATGCTCGAAGTCTGCCATCCGCCGAGTACGGTCTGCATGATGCGGTTGTGGTTCTTAAGGTCGGACAAGGTGTAGACCACGCTGCCGGTAAGGTTGTTGCGCGTATCCCAGTCTCCGCTGCCGCGGTCGAGCTTAATGTCGAACGGGTTCGACCAGCCGCTGAAGACATTGACCATGTTGTCGATCTCGTGCGACCAGGCATAGTTTGCTTCCATTACCAGCCGTCCAATATTCCGGCGTACTTGAACCTGCAGAGCGTTGTAGTTGGAAGAGAGCGCGTCGGCGCTCAGGTTTTCATTGGCAAATCCGGAGTAAGGACGCTCCTGGGTATAAATGGAAGCGGCGTTGAGATTGATGGCCGCAAAGGAAATGCCAGCCTGCATGTGCTGTGTCTTGTTACCCGTGTAGTTCACGGTCAGGACTGTGTTTGGAGCGATCTCCTGCTGTATGCCGAAGAGCCAGTTGGTGGAATACGGATCTTTGGGATGCTGCGGGAAGGCGCTTACATTCTGCGTTCCGGCGGGTAGCGGCGGATCGGGCATGGGATACGCCAGCGGTACCTGGAACAGATCGACGTTGTAGCTCGAATACGCGGGGATGTTGGTGACCAGGCCAAAGCTGAATTGCATGGGCATGTAGAAGAGCCCACCGTAGCCGTGGAATACGGTCTTTCCCCTGCCGAACGGATCCCAGGCAAAACCTACACGCGGCGAAATATCCGTTCCCGGCGCGCTGTATGGGGCCTGGGTGGAGGAAAGGAACGATTGCGTCGCGATGTCGAAGTTCTGCTGGCGGTTGTGGCCCTCATGCCAGACGGTGTTGTAGTCGTAGCGCAGCCCGATGTTGAAGGTAAGCTTGCGGCTCACGCGCCAGGCATCTTGTCCATAAAAGGACCAGTTGGAGTTCCGGATGCCGACGAAGCCGGGGAAACCGATCTTCTGCAAAACAAAGGGAACGTTGTTTTCCAGGTCGGAAATACTGGCGAAGTCGAAGGTCTGCTGCGGACGCAGCCACTCGTTCAAGCGATTGGCGCGAATCTGCGTGCCGAACTTCAGGGTGTGGGAGCCCGCAGTTTTGGTCACGCTGTCGAAGACCTCGAAGAGTCCGAACGGCGTGATCTGGTTGAATGAATTTGGCCCGGGCAGCGATCCCAGGTCAGTGAAGAAGCCGGAGAATCCGACAAGTGGAGTCGGCGTGTTGGAATTCGTATCGGAGTAGAAGCGATTGAAACCCAAGCCAAACTCGTTGATCAGCGTTGCACTAAATGTGTGTGTCTCTTCGAGCTTCGCAAGCTGTGTGCGTAGCGCTTGCGGAGCCACCTGTCCTTGATTTGTGCCATACGTCTGCTCGGTGAGCGAATCGTTGATGTTGTAGCGGAACATCAAACGGTCATTGTCGGAAATGTTGTAATCAAGCCGGGAAGAACCAGTGTCTTCGCGAAGGATTGTCGGAAGAACAGCTGGGTTGTAGACCATGTTCGTGTTTACGGCCACCTGCGTTACAGGATCGATCACATTGAATCCCGGGTACCAGCACGATTGCGGCGGCGGGTTACCATCGCAGCCAGCCGGCAACGGCGCCATCTGCGCGAGCACGGGCTGCATCGAAGGCACAAACTTCGACCGCGCATACGCGCTTAAGGTGTGGTTCAGGGCATTGATGGAAGTAATGTGCTGGCGAACACCCTCATAGTTCACAAAGAAGAAGAACTTGTTCCTGAAGATCGGTCCCGTAAAATTGCCGCCGAACTGATTCAACCTTAGAGGTTGCTTGGAGCCGGTTTCGAAGTAGTCCTTCGCATCCAGAGCATCGTTGCGGAGGAATTCAAACAGCGTGCCATGGAAGGTGTTGGTGCCCGCCTTCGTAATGATGTTCATCTGCGGGCCAAGCGAGCGGCCATTCTCAGCGCTATAACCGTTATTCGAAAAATCAATCTCCTGAATGCTGTCCAGGCTCGAGCGTGTTACGTGAGCCTGCTCGCCGCCCTGTGTGTCAAGAAAACCGTTGATGTCGCCGCGCGATGCATTCTGTCCGTCTACTGTGATATTCAGTCCGGTGAAGACGTTCTCCAATCCGTTGACGCTACCCTGAAAGAAACCTGTCGAGTTCACCGACCCAGGAGCAATCTCAAGAAAGCTGCTCACGTCTCTGCCATTCACCGGCAGGTTGGCGATCTGCGTTGCATTCAAAGTAGTGCCCGAGGTGCTTGACGAAGTATCGACCGTGGTCACTGTACCGGTGACCACGACCCTCTCCTCGGCAGCCGCGACATTCAGCGGGAGATTCACCCGCACCATGGCTCCCACGTTCAACACAATTGGTTGACTTTTGCTTTCTTTGAAGCCGCTTGCCGTAACCGAAACCACATAGCTTCCAAAAGGCAGCGCAGACGCAACGAAATTTCCCCCATTATCGGTCTGCAGAGTCCTTCCTCTACCTGTTCCGGTATTGGTGATCGTGACAGTGGCGCTGGGAACGACAGCGCCTGTGGAGTCGGTAACCGAACCGGCAATCGTCCCGGTATCAAATTGTGCTGACGCCGGAATTGTGAACAGAAACCATACGAGTACTAGAGATGCAATAACGCATAGCCTCTCAATTGTGAGCCTTGAACTGGAGAAATAAGTTTTTTGTTTCGCGTCGACCATTTTCTGCCTCTCTGAATTTGTCTTTTTGGGCATGTCGCGCATACTATTCCTATGTATTAGGCAAGGTCAATCTTTTTTTCTATGTTATTAAGTCAAAACAATCGAAAATTTATGCGATTCGATCACTTCTATGTTTGTTTTTCAACCTTGCTAACCCTAAAAGGCTTATAGAACGTTGCGCTGACAGCCAAGGAAATAAGCCATTCCAGTAGGAGACGAGAGGTTTTGGTTTGCAGACCTAAACTCGCGTATGGCACGCATGATTTCGGATTGAGGAGGGGCAATGATGACCGGCAGGGACAGCGAAGCGCAGATCATTGGGGTGCAGAAGCAGATCGAGGCAGGATGTACAGTCACCGATGCGGCATGAGGGGACGGTGTGAACAAGCAGACAATTTATGACTGGAAGGCGAAGTACGGTGGCATGAATGCCAGCGAGGTGCAGCGGCTGCGGCAACTAAAAGATGAGAACTCGCGAATCCGTACTTATCCTAAACTTGAACAGGTATTGGTTTTGTCTTAGTTTTTCAAGGGTGCCAGGAACAGTGTTTTGGCGCTTGCCTGTCCACACCCTCCACAATGGCTGGACATATCCACTGCTTGTCCTCCATCCAGGAAAGTGATCCCCTCTGCATTCCAGTTTTTAGTTTCCCTATCGTATCCATCGGCAATGATGGATGAATGCGCCTGGTCCACTTTAAATTGGGTGCCGCGCAGATCGATCCGCGCATGCGCCAGTCCGCAATGGTCCTTGTCGCACTGTGATGCCGCCGCATAATCACCGGCATCCCGGTAGAAGGATTCGGCACTCTTTTGGGCGCCGGTTGGTCGCAGAATGCTCAAGGCCTGTTCGTCGAATCACGAACTCAAACTGGATATCAATTGCTTTATGTTCCTCTGCACGGGGCAGTAAAAGTTCTTCAGCAGTCCAGCATTACACTCATCTTTGCATCCCGATCACGGGGCTGATGCTTCAAGTGGCTACATAACCATCTCTTCAAAAGCAGCAGGATAAGCCCGCTTCGCAGTGTTTCTAAGAAATATGGTCGTATGTTATCGATGAATGATAATCATTATTTTCTTTTACAAATTTGGGGTTCGATAAGTGATCGGCGATTTGGCACTCGTTGAGACGATCTGACCGGAATCGCTACCTATCCGGCAACGGTGCGCAAGCGAGCTTATTATTATAGGGCATCCGCTAGTGATGACTCGCGTTGCGGGAGAACTCTCCGGGCCGTTTTGGACTGCGCGCTGTCGGTGTCCATATCTATAACAGGATGTCCGGAAACGGAGGACACGAACCGTCAGGTTATTTACCGTCTAGCATTTGCGTGTAATGCTAAATGCCCTGGCAGGAATGGGGTGGGCTGGGAAATAAAATTCTTCTCTGCCGTCGATTTTCCTTGTGCCCAAACGACTATAGAATGAACGCTCCAGAGCGCATCTTAACGGAAATAGAGTTGGTAACATGTCATTTCTTCGCGATCTCAGAATTGCGTTCCATTCATTGACTCGTACTCCCGGGCTGGCGATCACGGTGATTCTCACGCTGTCGCTTGGCATCGGCGCCAACGCAGCTATCTTCACGCTGGTGCGCGGTGTCCTTCTCAAGCCCCTGGTGAACCGTGACGAGAACCGTCTGATCTACATCCGGCAGAGCGCGCCAGGCATTCACGATGAAAACACCACCTTTTCCGTACCCG
>Ga0137415_10008686_pt1 | contig 10069 bp, 10 predicted proteins | sample CZODoug3_1_1_16f_FD_183082 | JGI IMG/M metagenome (GOLD analysis project Ga0137415, IMG submission 183082) | Vadose zone soil fungal communities from Angelo Coast Range Reserve, California, USA - CZODoug3_1_1_16fungal (Hybrid Assembly) | ecosystem: Environmental > Terrestrial > Soil > Vadose... | reverse complement strand
TTTCAAACCATTCGCCCGCGAAGCTTTTCTCTTGGCGGCACTCTTCACCGAACCGCCGCTATGGCCTATCTGCGCCATCCAGCGTTTTGTGCCATAGATACCTCGAAGAAGATTAGGTAAGTAATAATCCACACCTAGTGAGGACCAATGGAGGCCAGTCCCATTGCCAATGATCTCTACCTGAGCAACTTGGTCCTTGGTTGCCGACTGCAAACCTTCCAAATCTTCACGTGGAACCAGGTGCCGGTGACCGTCGCTCAATTTAAGTATCAACAGGTCAAGTCCCGGTCCGGGTCTATACTCCACCGCAGTCACGCGCAATTCGTTCTGAAGGTTTTTGGCGCGCTCTATGGCCTTGTCGATCTCGGCGTCAGTGGTAACGACCTTATGCTTTGCCATGAATCTTCTCCCACAATGCCGCGAGTTCTTCAAAGTGCAGTGCTACGGCGTTCAGTATCTTCTTCATGTCAGACCGCTTTGCATTTGCAGGACGGATGGCATCCTTGCGCTCTGCTAATGCCACCGTTCCATCCAATCGAAGATCGACGATAGCCTCCGTCTCGCTCAGAAAACCATGAACATGGCGCGGTAGATGATCGTTGGAATATACGACGAACAGGATGCTATCGAACTTGAGCGAGCCCACTCAAGGATTATAACCTAATCATGTTTAGGTTTACAGGAAACCCGGGAATCTCACAAACAGGATCTGCCAATTTCCACAGTAATTGAAAGCCTCGATATTATTCGGACCAAAATGGTCGTGTATTATGTGGAGAAAGAGAAAGACCCCTCCAGCAGTCTTTTTGGCGAAGCGCTGAAGGGGCCTTGAGATCGACAACCCAAAGGCTGGCGAATGTCTATCACTATAGATGTTTCAGCATGGCCTGCGGATATTTTCTTGAAAGGCAGGTCCATGTCTGTTTTGTTTTCCGTTCTGCTCGCGCGGCGCTATGCACTGATTTCATGTTTAGTTCTGTTTCTGGCATTTTCTGTAACCGCCAATTTCACTTCCTATGCCGAAGATTTTTCCGGAGACCCAACCGCTCCATGTACAGGGCAAAAGCATGCAGTGCTTGGTACTGTCTCTGATGCCACTGGCGCGCGTATTCCAACAGCGGTTATAAAAGCCACCTGTACGGATGCCAACGCAACTCCACAAACAACGCAGGCCGATGCCAGCGGGAACTATCGCCTCCTGCTCGCCCCCGGTAGTTATCAGCTGGAAATAGCTGCTCCCGGATTTTCAAGCAAGGTCTTATCGCTGCAGGTCACAGCTTCAGAACAGCAGCCAGTGCGGAGTGATGTGCTGGCAATAGCCAGCGCCAACAACTCCATCATCGTTACTGCGGATACTGGTTTTGTAGCAACCTCTGCCAGTTTCGCGACCAAGATCGAGACGCCGCTTCTGGAACAGCCTTTTGCCATTGCAACAGTCGGCGGAGATCAGCTCGTCCAGCAGAACCCGCAATCACTGGCCACTGCGTTGGCTTATACGGCCGGAGCGCAGTCAGGTGTTTACTCGGCTGTTGCGACCAACGATGTTTTTGTGCTTCGCGGCAATGCAGCCGACATCTACCTGGACGGGATGCGCATTCCGCAAGCCTATAACGGTCTTACTGGTGCTGCAGGATTCCAGCTCGATCCCAGCGATCTAGACCATCTGGAAGTTTTGCTTGGCCCAAGCTCCACGCTCTACGGCCAGAGCAATATCGGTGGCCTCGTCGATGCAGCCAGCAAGCAGCCATCGCAGTTCATGCACCGCGCGTTCCAGTGGCAGCTCGGCAACTACGACCGCATTCAGGGGGGAGGCGACCTCACCGGACCGCTCAACAGCACGGGCAGCGTGCTCTATCGATTGACTGGCATGGCTCGCAGCAGTCATACCTCAGTTGCCGGCATCGACGATGACCGGTACGCTGCAAATCCAACCATCACGTGGAAACCTTCTCTCAATACATCGATCAACTTCTTCGGCAAATACCTTCGCACTGTCAGTCACTCGGTCGACTCGTTCATGCCCGCAACAGGAACGCTCTACGCCGCTTCCTACGGCTATCTGCCCACCAGCATGAACACAGGCGATGCAACCTATGACCGCTACCACAAGAACCAGGTGCTTGTGGGATACAGCCTGAACCATCGCAGCGCCGGCTGGTGGTCGATCAGCCATCAGCTTCGTTACGCGCGCATGCAGGCAGGCGCGCAATTTCTGTTTGGCGCAGCCCTGCAGCAAGACGGCGTCACATTCAGCCGGTACAACTATCTCTTTCTGCCGGCTGTCGATGGAGTCCAAAGCGATACGCACGCTGTTGCGCATATTCGCACTGGATTCATGCAGCATACGTTGCTCGGCGGGGTGGACTACCAGTGGCAGAGGTTTGGGCTGAGGCAGGGATTCGCTGCCGGACCTACGCTCAACCTTGCGCATCCTGTGTACGGGCAGCCGATCACAAAGCCCGCCATCTCCAGCGATCAAACGCAAACCCAATATCAGGGTGGGGCCTATGGACAGGAGCAGGCTCAGTTCGCGCGCTTCACATTCGTTGCTGGAGGACGGGTGGACTTCACAGCGCAGGAGACGCGTAACAATCTTGGCGGCACCAGTGTCTCGCAGAGCCCGCATGCCTTTACCGGACACACCGGTCTCTCCTGGCAAATGGGTGGATTCGCGCCTTACGTCAGTTACTCCACATCATTCCTGCCCGCTTTGGGCACGGATTTCAATAACAAGGCTTTTAAGCCTGTGACTGGCTCGAATGTCGAGGGCGGCATCAAGTATCAGGTGCCTCATGCGCCTGTGATGTTACGCGCCAGCGTATTCAGCGTGACGCAGCAGAACGTAACTGTAACCGATCCAGCGCATCCTCTGTTTTCGATTCAAACGGGAGAGATCCACACACCGGGAGCAGAGCTGCAGGCCAACGGCACCGTTCTGCATGGACTCGACTTCGCGCTGGCATACAGTTATGTCCATCCTGTGAATACGCGCAGCACCACTGCTTACGACAAACAGCCATATTACATTTCAAAAGACAATGCCTCGCTCTGGCTGCATTACACCTTGCCGTCGACAAGGCTGCGCGGACTGGGCGTAGGCGGCGGTCCCAGCTACACCGGCCCACGTTGGGGAGATACTGCAAATACATTCCAAACGCCGGGTTACACGCTCGTTCGCGGAGCCGTCGACTACACATTGGAGAGATGGCGCTTTGCCGTCAATACCTCCAATCTTGGCGACAAGCGTTTCCTGAACGGCTGCTACAACTCCAATGACTGCTTTTACGGAGAACGGCGGACAGTGATCGGATCGGCTACTTTGGTCTTCTAAATGACCATTGCGAGATACGCCCTGGGTATGCAATCCGTGGATGCGAGACAATACTGTCAGGGAAGTTTAGAGCTTGGCTGAAGCTATCCAATATGGCGCACGGTGTGCAGGCGGGAAGACGGATACTTGCTGCGCGCCTGTAGCCAGAATGCCGCGAGCGATCTTCTGGCTGCAAGGTATCACACTAGTGTGGATGTCGATTGAAGCAGGAGTATCGCTCTTCGCAGCGATGAAGGCGCGAAGCTCAGTCCTACTGGCATTTGGATCAGACAGCATTGTGGAGTTGCTCTCGGCCAGCGTTGTGTTGATGGCGCTCATACCAGCATTCTCCATTTCAAAAGAGCGAGCCGCACGCTGGGCGGGTTTTCTGCTCTTTGCGCTTGCCGGAGTGGTTGCGCTTACAGCAACTCTTTCGCTCGTCTATAGAGTAGAGCCGAAGACAAGCCATTTGGGAATCGGCATCACGATCGCAGCGCTGATCATCATGCCAATCCTCGCCAGGCAAAAACGTCGAATGGCAAAGACAACAAACAACCGCGCTCTAGCTGCTGATTCCGTGCAGTCTGCCACCTGTGCCTATCTTGCGGCGATAACGCTGGCTGGACTTGCAATCCATGCGATCCTTCATATTCGCTGGATCGATTCGGTGGCTGCGCTCGCTGCCTTGCCGATTCTCTGGATAGAGGGGCGTCGTGCCTTGCGCGGAGAGAGTTGTGGTTGCTGCTGACGCGGTGCCTATTTATCTTCGGGCTCGCGTTGCATAGTCCGGCGTTCTTCTTCCGTCATCGGAGCATTAATATCGAGCAGGCCTTCCGGCAAACGCATTTCTACGCGCTTATTTTTCGTATCGACCTGCTCCAGGTATGCTTTGACGAACGGGACGAATACATCCATCTCCGAAGCCGGCTGGTTCGCACGACGCCCTGGACGCCGAACAACCAGCAGCATCGTATTTGAGGAATCAGTATCAACATCGATGATTTCGCCAACATCGATACCTTGCTGATTGAGATTAATCAGATGGCATCCAATCAGATCGCTGATGTAGACCGCTCCTTCTTCCAGAGCAGCGCGTTCGGTCTTTGGGATAGCTACTTCGTAGCCACGGATAGCTTCAGCGTCATTGATGGATTCGATACCTGCGAATTTGAAAACAATACGGCCCTTGAAGAGCCAGTGGTTTTGGAGATCAATTTCACGTGGCCGTGAATGTAGATCTTGTGGCGGGATAAGAAAAAGCCGCCGCCGTTCGGCGAAGCGCTCAGGGAAATCGGTCAACAGCTCGGCGACAATCTCACCGCGCCGTCCGTGAGGGCGCACCAGACGCGCAAGGATTGTCCACTCTGCCTGGGGCATAAGGCTTTGGGGGAACAGCTATTCGCTGTGTACGGCCTGCTTATCCTCTTCGAGGATATCAAGTGTGTAACGGTGATGATGTTTCATGCTCACCGCGCCGAGAATGGTACGCATGGACCGCGCTGTACGGCCCTGCTTGCCGATCACTTTCCCCACGTCGGTAGGCGCGACCCGCAATCGAAGTACGGTGCTTTCGTCGCGCTCAACTGCTTCAACGATTACTGCTCCTGGCTCATCCACCAGGGCGCGAGCAATTTCCGTTACCAGTTCCTGCATATTGTCCGGTTTATCTTCGTGCGTCATCTTGATGGCCCCCTCGAGAAAATACTGTTCAACCTCCAGGGCTTCGTCATACTACCAATAAGTTCTTGCGGATAACAGCAGAATTCGCAGAACTATTTCGGCACATAACAAATGCCCAGGTCGGGGGAGGATGCGGGGGATCTGTCCTGCGGTACCAACTAGTTACGCAGCGACAGTTTCGCCTTGCTTCTTCAAGAGCACGGCAACGCGATCGGAAAGCTGAGCGCCCTTGCTGGTCCAATAGTCGATGCGTTCGCGCTTCAGGTCGACAGAAGCCGGGTTGGTGCGGGGGTTGTATGTACCTACCACTTCGACAGAGCGGCCATTGCGAGCGCGTTCCTTTTCAATCACGACTACACGGTAGTAAGGCTGCTTGCGCGCGCCAAACCGCGCCAAACGAATCATTAACACGATCAAAAATCCTTTCGATACTGCTTCTTTGTCAGGGGGATACGTTCTGAATCGGGCCCAGCAGAACTGCGGTCCCAAGTATACGGTCCCAAGCAGCAAGTATAGCAAAAAGCAGGGAATCGGGGTAGGGAACACTGCTTCCTAGATGGTAGCCCCGGTTTCCGGAAACAAGAACTTCAACATCGGCCCAACCCGCTGTGCCCATGCCGCTTCGTCGTGCGTTCCGCCTGGGACTTTTTCATAATGAAAATCAAATCCTTCGCGCCATCCGTTAGCTTTGAGCCTTCGGTTCAGAAGATCGGCATCGGCAAGCGTTTTCCGGCCTTCAGCATCACCGGCATCGAGCCAGATACGCGGTCGCCGGGAAAGTGCAGGAGCTCTTTCATTCACGTAGCCGACAATGGATTTGTGATGCCACCAGATAGACGGAGAGAGGATCGCAAGCCTGCCGAATATCTCCGGGTATTGCATGCCCAAATAAAGGCTAACCAGTCCGCCCAGGGATGATCCGCCGAGGCAGGTATGCTCAGGGCCAGCTTGAATGCGATAGTTTGACCGGATAAAAGGCAGTAGTTCGCGTGTCAATAACTTGCCGTATTGGTCGGCATCCCCACCGCCCATTTTCGGGTCGCGGGTAGGAGTGTATTCGGCCAGACGGCGTTCGCCAGTGTTGGCGATGCCAACGATGATCAGCGGTTCGGCCTCGCGTCTTCCAATGACAGCATCGGCTGTTTCAGCAATTTGCCAGGTCCGTCCAGGGACAAAAGAAGTGCGCGGATCGAAGAGGTTCTGACCATCGTGCAGGTAAAGCACTGGGTAATGACGATCTTGATGCTCTTCATAGCCAGGCGGCAGGTAGACGGTGACGTCGCGGTCATCTGCCAGATATTGGCTATGGAATTGTGGATGCAGGCGCAGGCGTGGATGCACTGGTTCAAGAAGTACTGCTGGATCAACCTGTGCAGACGCCGGAATGTGTGTCGACAACTTTCTTCTTTCCTTGTGGATTCTAATTGTGGATCGTCTTTGCACGATCTTTCGGATTACTTAGCCTCTGCCTGTTACAGTAGCAGACCATGAACCGTGAATATCACAAATGGTGGTCATCGAGGCTGGGCCGGGACATGGAATTATTGGTTTTCGGCCACGCGGGCGTGCCGGTTGTCATCTTTCCCACATCTCAGGGACGTTTCTACGAATTCGAAGACCGCGGTCTGATTGGTGCCGTCGCGCACAAAATCGTTAACGGCGAGATCCAGCTCTATTGTCTGGATAGCGTAGACGCCGAAAGCTGGTACAACCGCAATGTGCCGCCGCGATGGAGAATTGCACGGCATATGCAATATGAAAGTTATGTCATGGAAGAAGTGCTGCCATTGATCCGCCAGAAGAATTGGAACCATCACCTCATCAGCCTCGGATGCAGCTTCGGCGGCTATCATGCGGCAAATATCGCTCTACGGCATCCAGATCGCTTTACTGGATTCCTGTCCATGAGCGGAGCCTTCGATATCACCAGATTTCTGCATGGCTATTATGACAACGATGTGTACTTCAATACGCCGCCGCATTTCATTCCCAATCTCAGCGATTCCTGGTACTTCGACCACTACCGCCAGAATAACTACGTCCTTGCAACAGGCTGGGACGACCATTGCCGCGGTGAGAATGAACATCTTTCCAGGTTGATGGGCGAGAAATGGATTCCGCACAAGCTCTATATCTGGGACTCGTGGAACAGCCACGACTGGCCAACCTGGGCACGCATGATGAATGAGTATCTGTGAGAACTTGGTGTCCTGAATCTAAGTTCGTACCCAAGATGGTGTCATCCTGAGCGAAGTCGTCGCGAAGCGATGACGAAGTCGAAGGACCTGCTTTTTCTTCAATTATGGAAAAGTTGCACGTGCCTCGAATTCTGTAGTTTTGCATCGATACCGATTTGTATCTGTGGTAGATACAAATCAAAAAAATATGTTTTCCCTTGATATTCACAGCCAACCTGTGGCACTGTATCTCAAGCAGAGGAAGCGAACTATGACCACCAACCTCAAATTCGGTCACCAGATGCAGCTAACGCAAGATAATGCGTTCGGCTATAGCTGGATTCTGCTTCCAGTCGCTGCGCACTCGTAGCGTTGTTCCTCTGCTGAATCCAACAACCTTCTACAGCTTGTTTCATAAATAGGCTTTGTATCAGGGCACGACTTCAGTCGTGCCGTAGATAGCCGTAATCAAAGGGCTTTAGCCCCTGTGAATTGACGCTATGGATACTCAAACTGTTCATGAAGCACGCTGTAACTTTGGCTTCGTTGTAGTAACGGGTGGTGTAGCCCGCGGGTACTTCGTCTGTGAAACGACCATCCCCGCATAGCGACCGTTCCCCCGAGCTGCAACATAAGCGCCAGTGGCGTAGTGTGCGGATACTTCCGGCAAATCATTAGGGACGGCGGTTCGAATCCGCAGCCGCATACGCTTTTTCCCTGGCGCTGTAACAGAATCTCCGGTGGCGATGGCGCGGGATACTTCTCTCCCACTTAGGCGGGCGATGGGGAATCGCCAATTTGCAAAGTGAGACTGGCTTTGCAAATGCCGCCCGTGCCGCTCTACCCCGGAGATACGTAATGTGTAACTGCGCCGGTGGCGTGTGAATGGGTTACTTCGTTAATCGAAAGGTCGCAGGTTCGATTCCTGCATCTGCGGCAACGCAGATTAGCTCAGTGGTAGAGCAGTCGGCATAAACCTGTTCCGGTTGATCCCCGGCGCTTGACCCTAACTGTTCATGATCTCTCTATCGAATCCTGAACCACAACCGTGTGCATAGGAGATACGTATGAGTGCCGACATCACTGTGCGCAACGGCACGCCAGTAGGCAGGGAGTCGCTCTGCCGAACCTGCCGTCATGCGCACATTCAGATTGGCTACTCGGAGAGCGAAGAGGAGATTCGCTGCGGTTTCTACTACGAGGCTCCTCGCGTAGTGCCGTTTGCGGTGAACCAATGCAGCGACTACCTCAGCAAGTTGCTGCCGACGCTCTACGAAATGCAGAAGATCGCATTTGTGATCGACATCAACAAGGGCAATCCCCGCGCAGGTTTTGGTGGTGCTGTGGTGAAGGTCACAAAGCCCGAGGCAGACGACGATGAGTAACTCTGCCGCATAACTTAGCTCCTGTCCTAACGGATGCCGGACGGAGAGCGAAGGAGAATTCGCAAGGCATCTGAAAGGAGCGGCGTCATGGCACGCCTGAATGTTTTGAAGTTGAGCCATCTTGGATTTTCTGGTGCGGCCCTGCGCACGCATGAGGGTGCGCCTGCCGTGCCTATCAGCGCCGAGGCTGAGTTGCGGCGTTCAGTCCTGTCCTGCATGTTGTGGGAGGACCAGTTCTACGAGAGCGGAGTAACGATTGCCGAGCGCATCGTTGCGTTGGTTCCTCGCGTGGATGCCGCGAAGGTCGCAGAGTTGGCCATCGAAGCTCGCGAGCGCATGAAGCTGCGTCACGTTCCTCTGTTGCTGGTGCGCGAGATGGCGCGTCACGCCACGCATCGTGGATTGGTAGCCGAGACACTGGTCCGTGTCATTCAGCGTGCGGACGAGTTGGCGGAGTTCCTTGCCATTTACTGGAAGGATGGCCGCCAGCCCTTGTCTGCGCAGGTGAAGAAGGGACTGGCTGCTGCTTTCACCAGGTTCGACGCGTACGCGCTGGCCAAGTACGACCGAACTGGCACGGTAAAGCTGCGTGACGTGCTCTTTCTGACCCACGCCAAGCCTGTGACATCCGAGCAGGCATTGATGTGGCGTCAGTTGATCGAGGGTCAGCTGCCTTCCCCGGAGACGTGGGAGGTACGGTTCTCACGCGGCGAGCAGAAGCGCGAGGTGTGGGAGTCCATGTTGCTGGAGAACCGTCTTGGCGCATTGGCTTTGTTGCGCAATCTGCGGAACATGCAGATTGCTGGTGTTGCGCCTGAGCTGGTACGGCATGCGCTTGAGACGATTCGTGTGGAACGCGTTCTGCCGTTCCGCTTCATTGCTGCTGCACGCTATGCGTCGCAGTGGGAAGAGTGGATCGAGCAGGCAATGTTCGCCAGCCTGTGTGGACAACCCACGCTGGCTGGTCGAACCGTGCTGCTGGTGGACGTTTCCGGCAGCATGGATGCACGGCTCTCTGCGCGGTCTGAGATGTTGCGGATGGATGCGGCTGCGGGACTCGCGGTGTTGTTGCGCGAGATTGCCGAGGACGTAAGCATCTACACCTTCTCGGACTACCTCGCACCTGTTCCAAACCGGCATGGTTTCTCCTTGCGCGACGCTGTTGTACACAGCCAGCCGCACGGCAGCACGCAGTTGGGCAAGGCACTTGGTGAGTTGCGCGAGCGGTGTGACCGGATCATCGTGATCACTGACGAGCAATCACACGACCGCGTGCCCGAGCCTTCATCGGGCCGTGGATACGTGGTGAATGTAGCCAGCTACCGCAACGGTGTTGGTTACGGAGCCTGGACCCACATCGATGGATGGAGCGAAGCAGTCATCGACTACATCCGCTCTATCGAAGTGGTAGGTGCATGAATCTGAAAAGCGGGCGAAATGTCCGCTTTTCAGGTTCCAGAGCCGTTCAGAAAAGATTTTCTTTCCGGATCAAAAACCTATTCGAAAGCTTTAGCACT